>Ga0302326_10006802_pt1 | contig 25576 bp, 24 predicted proteins | sample Palsa_T0_3_FD_202264 | JGI IMG/M metagenome (GOLD analysis project Ga0302326, IMG submission 202264) | Peat permafrost microbial communities from Stordalen Mire near Abisko, Sweden - Palsa_T0_3 | ecosystem: Environmental > Terrestrial > Soil > Palsa > Peat permafrost | place: Sweden: Abisko... | reverse complement strand
TTTGCTCCTCCTATCCATCCCGGAATCTTCTCATCCGGGGCTGTTCAGGGGGGCCAAATTAGACGATCGAAGTGGGCCAAATTAGAGGAGCGAACTCAGAAGTCCGTCAGGCTCTCGTGGCAGGGTAAAGGCCGGCGGGAAGCAGGGCCGCTGAAACATCTCAAGGTAGCCCGCCCTCCAGCCGCACTCTCTACTCCGTAAGCCTCTTGTTGAGCCCTGTGCGGAGATTGATGCCGAATTGCACGTAGGCCTTCAGGCCGCATAAGGTGTAGGTCCACCCGGCGTTCTGGCCCAAGGCCAGTTTGACGCCCTCTTCAGTCAGGGGAAACGTGGATTCCGTAATCGTAACCACGGTGGCGTCGGGACCGTCGGGCGCGAATTCGATGGTGGTGCGAATACGCGGCCCCAGCGCGCTTGATTCCAGGACGATCTTGCGATTGTCCTCGACCTCCAGCACGTCGATCGACACTTTAACGGCCACATCGCCGAATTCCCACTCGACTTTGCCTACCTGGATGGGGCCGCTGGCGCGCGAGATGAAGTAGTTGGACATCTTATGCGGGTCGACAACCGCATCGAACACCTCGTTCACGGGCTTCAAAATGCGCTCCCGCACGTTCACGTCAAAATTCATTTTTGCTCTCCCTGCTTCTGCTGCGCGACCCAGGCGTGAATGCGCCGGCTGAGAACGTCCAGCGGCAGCGCGCCAGCGCCGAGCACTTCGTCGTGGAACGCCCTAATGTCGAATTTTGCCTGTAATTCATCCTTGGCGTATTGGCGCAGCTTCAGTATCTCCAACTGGCCCATCTTGTAGCTCAGGGCCTGCCCCGGCCACACCATATAGCGGTCGGTCTCGGACTGTACGGTGGGCTCGTCCAGCCCGGCGTGATCGTGAAAATAGTCCACCACTTGCTGGCGGGTCCAGTGCTTGTAGTGGAGTTCGGTATCCACGACCAGGCGGACGGCCCGCAGCATATCGTCCTGCAAATGGCCGTAATAGCTGTATGGCTCCTGGAAGAATCCGGCCTCTTTTCCCAGGCGCTCCGCATAGAGCGCCCAACCCTCGATATATGCGCCGTAGAATTCATGCTGGCGGAAAGGAGGCAAGCTGGGCATCTCCTGCGCGATGGCAATCTGCAAGTGGTGCCCCGGCACGCCCTCGTGATACGCGGTAGTCTCGACGTCGTGAGCAGACGATTTTGGAAGTCGCCGGTGACCACCATCACGCGGGCGGCCCGGGAACCGTCCGGCGTGCCCTGATCGTAATGCGTGGAGGCTTCCTTCTCTTCGAACTCTTCCACCGGGGCCACTTCCAGCCTGCCTTTGGGAAGACGGCCGAACAGCTCCGGCAGCTTGGTGTACATCTGGTCGATGTACTTGCGCGTGAGGTCCAGGAACTCCTGGCGCGAATGCCCATGCAGCTTGGGGTCGACCGCGATAGCCGCGTTGAAGTCCTTCAGGGTTTTGAAGCCGAGTTGGCTGGCTACGGCGAGCATGCGCCCTTCGATCTCGGCCACCTGCGCCAACCCGATCTGGTGGATTTCCTCCGGCGTGAAATTGGTGGTGGTGGACTGCTTCACATCGAAGGCATACCGCGCGGCGCCGTCCGGCAGAGACCACTCGCCGGGTTCGGTGCGGCCTTTCGGAGCATATTCGGCGCGCACGAACTGGGCCAGCCGGGCATAGGCCGGCAGGACCGAGTCGCGAATCACACTCAGGCCCTGCTGCCGCAGACGCTGCCGGTCGTCCTCCGCGATGGCCGCGGGGAATTTGAAAAATGGCTGCGCGAGCGGCGATTTTTCGGGCGCCTGCGTGGCGATGGCGCCGGCCTGCTCGGCCACTTTATCCAGCAGGAAGCGAGGCTGCATCAGCCCGTCCTGCATTCCTTTGCGCATGAGGGCCATGGTCTGATCTATCGCGTGGGACGCCTGTGTCAGACGCGAAATATAATCGTTGTAGTCTTTCACGCTCTCAAAAGACGTGAAGGTAACCAGCTCGGGCAACAGGATATGTATGCCGTCCATTTGGGAAACGGGCATTTCCCAAGATTTGAAACGCGCGCCCTCCAGTTGCATTCCCAAATCGCGCGCCATCAACTCTTTGTTGAGCGCTTCCTGCTCGGGGAAAGCGGTGGTGTCGATAGCCTCGAGGCGCGTCAGGAACTGGCGGGCTTGCCGCAGATCCTTTTCGACGGCTTCCTCGGAGAAATCGCCAAGCTGGCCGTTATAACGCTTGTCGCCTACGATGGTGGCCATGATGGGATTGGTGCGCAGGTTGTACTCCCACTGCTCCGCCAGGAGATCGGCCAGGGCTTTGCGGCGCGCCTCGAGGCCGGGCGGCGTTTGACACGCGGCAAGCAGCGGGCCAAGCAGGTTCAGGCCCAGGATCAGGGCGGCGCGGACGGTTACGGACATTTTCCCTCCAGAGATCCATGATAAGACTACGGCCCGGACCATTTCGTACCGCTGGCGGAAAAAATCTTGTGGCTGGCGAAGGCTTTCCGGATGGCCCCGCGGCAGTAGCCGCATGGACGCCATGCGCGGACAGTCCGTAATCCGGGCGCAATCTGAACGTTGATCGGCTATACTTAGCTAAACTCCAATATGCCGCTCTCAGCCGGCGACCGCCTCGGACCCTACGAGATCGTTGCGCCCCTCGGCGCAGGCGGTATGGGCGAGGTATACCGGGCGCGCGACACGCGACTGAACCGTCTGGTCGCCATCAAAGTATCGAAGGAACAGTTTTCGGAACGCTTTGAGCTCGAAGCGCGCGCCGTCGCGGCCTTGAATCACCCCAATATTTGCATTCTTCACGATGTCGGCCTCAATTACCTGGTAATGGAGTTGGTGGAGGGGCGAACTCTGGCCGAGCGGATCCGGGAGGGCGCGATCCCGGTGGAGGAATCTGTGTTCATTGCCCGTCAGATCGCCGATGGGCTGGCAGCCGCGCACGACAAGGGAATCGTCCATCGCGACCTGAAGCCGGCCAACCTGAAAGTCACTCCGCAAGGCGTGGTCAAGGTGCTGGACTTTGGATTGGCGAAAGCGGTCTCTGAACGATCCGCGTTGGAGGACCACTCGATTCTCCGCACGGAGAACATGGGACCGACGCAGGCAGGGGTGGTCCTCGGCACGGCGCCGTACATGGCTCCCGAACAGGCGCAGGGCAAACCGGCGAACAAGCAGACCGACATTTGGGCGTTTGGCGTGGTGTGGTACGAGATGCTCACGGGCCGGAAACCGTTTCAGGGAGGCACCATCGTGGACACGCTGGCCTCGGTGATCAAAGAGCAGCCCGATTGGGATCTTGTTCCCGCCAAGATGCGGCCACTTCTAAAGAAGTGCCTGGAGAAGGATCCCGAGCGCCGTTTGCGCGACATCGGGGACGCATGGATATTGCTCGAAGGAGAATCGCCGGCTGAAACCCCGCGCCAGCGAGCCTCTTGGTTGTGGCCGAGCCTGGCAGCCGCGCTGTTTCTGGCCGCGCTCACGCTGGGCTTTCTCTACCTTCGCCAAAGGCCGCCCGCGGCCGGCGCGGTGCGCTTCGAAATCACCCCACCTGACAAAGTCGCTCTCGGCAACTTCAGCGGCGTTTCCCCGGACGGCCGCAAGCTGGCCTTCATCGCCACAGGCGAGGACCGTGTTCCGCGTCTTTGGGTCCGATCCTTCGAGAGCTTCGAAGCGCGGCCTCTGAGCAGTACCGAGGGGGCGAATGCCGTTCCGATTTGGTCACCCGACAGCCGGTTCATCGCGTATGATGCGGGTGGAAAGCTCAAGAAAATCGATGTTGCGGGCGGACCGGCGCAGACCATATGCGAAGTACCCGGTCTGGTCGTCGGCGGTTCCTGGAACAAGGATGGCGTGATCATCTTCGGAAACGACTCACCGGGCGTTGGGCTGATGCGGGTTTCCGCGACCGGCGGCAAACCGTCCGCGCTGACGAACATCGATCAGTCCCGCAAGGAACATATCCATGTTCTTCCTTCATTTCTGCCGGACGGGTGGCATTTTCTTTACTACCGCAGCTCAGCGACGCCTGAGAACGCTGGAACCTACGTGGGATCAATCGATGCCGAGCCTGCGAAACAGGACTCCAAACAACCGCTCGTGAGCGAGGCTGCGCTGTACGCGCCTGCCTCCGGTGCGAGCCCGGGGCAGTTGCTGTTCTTGCGCGGCGAAACGCTTCTGGCGCAAGCCTTCGATCCCACGCGGCTAAAGCTCTCGGGCGAGCCTATGCCGGTCGCGGAGCCGGTTGGCAGCTACCTGGCCTATGGCTTCTTCTCCATCTCAGCCAACGGGATTCTGGTCTACCGGACGCGCGCTCAAGATTTCCAACTCACTTGGTTTGACCGGCAGGGGAATGCAATCAGCCGCGTGTCGGAACCGGGCCGTTACACCAGCCTGGCTGTTTCGCCGGACGGAACGCGAGCTATGGTCTCCCGGAACGATCCCATCAAAGGCGGCCCCTTTTGGAATCTGTGGTTGCTGGATCTGTCGCGAGGCACGAGCAAGCGATTCACCTCCGCTGCAGGCAGTAACAACTACCCGGTTTGGTCGCCGGACGGAAGCCGCATCGCATTTGCCTCCAGCCGCGGGGGCGGCACTGCGGCGTTGAACCTGTATCAAAAGCCGGCCAGCGGCGCCAAGGACGAGGAGGTCCTCTTGCGATCCAGCGAAACGAAGATCCCTACGAGCTGGTCGCGCGATGGACGGTTCCTCTTGTACACGGTCGCCGATCAAAAAACGAGAAATGATATTTGGGTGCTATCCATGGAGGGAGATCATCGGCGAACCCGGCTGTTGGGAACGGAGTTCAGCGAGTCCCAGGCTCAGTTTTCGCCGGACTCCCGCTGGATTGCCTACACATCCGATGCATCAGGCCGCAACGAGGTCTACGTACGGGCATTTCCCGACGCTAAGGAGGATTTCGTCGTCTCTAAGAGCGGGGGCAGCAGCCCGCGCTGGGGCGACGATGGGAAAGAGTTGTATTACATCTCTTCCGATGGGAAAGTGATGGCGGCCGAACTCGCCGCCGGTGGTTTGTTCCAAGCGGGAATTCCGAGGCCTCTCTTCCAAGCCTCCGGCATCCCTCCCCAGTGGAGTGTGCAAGCAGGCGGCAAACGATTCCTGTTCGCCGTTCCAGTCGAGCAAACGCAGGCGCCGTTTAGGGTTGTATTGAACTGGACGGCGGCACTAAGAAAATGACAATGGCCCCAAACGCGGGCGGAACAAATCGGTCAGCCCCGTTCCTTGATTTTGAATGGTAATCAAGTTCGGGTTCAGTAGACAGAATCGAGAGCTATCCGCCTACAGCGTCTTCAGGAAGCGATCAGAGCCTGCCGGCCGTCCACGGTTACTCAAGATGCGCCGTAATCCATCCCCTATCCTGTTCAGATTGGTAAACCGAGCTGAATCACCTTATGCCGCTCCCTGGCGGAACACGGCTCGACCCCTACGAACTCCTTGTGCCCCTTGGCGCGGGCGGCATAGGTGAGTGTGCAAAGCCCGCGATGTCCAAACCGGAGCGAAGCTCTACCAGGCCATTTCCCAAGGCTTGAAACGCGCGCCCTCCAATTGCATTCCCAAATCCCGCGCCATCAACTCTTTGTTGAGCGCTTCCTGATCGGGAAACCGGTGGTGTCGATGGCCTCGAGGCGCGTCAGGAACTGGCGGGCTTGCCGCAGATCCTTTTCGACGGCTTCCTCGGAAAAATCGCCAAGCTGGCCGTTATAGCGCTTGTCGCCTACGATGGTGGCATATATGGGATGGGTGCGCATGGTGTACTCCCACTGCTCCGCCAGGAGATCGGCCAAGGTTTGCGGCGCGCGTCGAGGCCGGGCGGTGTTTGACCGGCGGCAAACACCGGACCAAGCAGGTTCAGGCCCAGGGCCAGGGTCGCGCGGACAGTTACAGACATCTTTTCCCTCCAGAGATCCATGATAAGACTCATGATAAGACTTCGGCCGGACCATTTCGTGCCGCGGGCGGAAAAAATCTCGTGGCTGGGCGAGGCGCGTTCCGGATGGCCCGCGGCATTACGTCACGCGCGGACGGTCCGCTATCGTTGCGCTGGACGCAACACGCAACCCGCCGAAGTAAACACCAGCCGATCGCTCGCGGATGCTAATGCTAAGCTCTAGGCTTACGCCGAACGAGCGTTCCGTTTGTGGATCGGGAGGCCAGGGTGAAGGAGCAACGATGAAGGGGATCAGGTGTCTGACAGTGCTGGCTGCCCTTGCGGCGCAGACGCGCGCAGGAGTGGCTTACGCCCAGTCTGGCGACCAAGGACTGGAGCGGTTTCGCGAGATATACAAGGAACTGGTTGAGACCAATACGACTCTTTCAAGCGGCGACTGCACGCTGGCTGCGAGACGCATGGCCGATCGGCTGAAGGCTGCTGGCTATCCAGACCAGGACCTGCGCGTGTTCGTCCCCAACGGCCATCCAAAGGAAGGCGGGCTGCTAGCTGTGCTCCACGGCTCGGACCCCGCGGCCAAGGCGATCCTGCTGCTCGGTCATCTGGATGTAGTCGAGGCTAAGCGCGAGGACTGGACTCGCGATCCCTTTGTCATGATCGAGGAGAACGGATATTTCTACGGCCGCGGAACGAACGACATGAAGGCCCAGGATGCGGTCTGGGTCGACAGTCTGGTCCGTTTCCGGGAAGAAGGTTATAAGCCGAAGCGTTCGATCAAACTGGCGTTGACCTGCGGGGAAGAGACCAACAGCGCATTGAACGGTGCTGGTTGGCTGGCCACAAACGAGCGCCAGGCGATCGATGCCGAGTTTGCCCTAACCGAGGGCGCGGCCAGTGAACTTGACGCACAGGGCCGTCGGGTCGCACTCGAAATTCTGGCTGCCGAAAAGACATCCCAGAACTTTGTGCTGGAGGTAACTAATCCCGGCGGCCACAGTTCACGGCCCGTAGCGGACAACGCGATCTATCACCTGGTTCGCGCCGTCGACCGGATCAGCCGCTACGAATTCCCCGTTCAACTCGACGACGCGAACCGCGCCTATTTCACGAGCATGTCGAAAATCGTCGGGGGCGACGCTGGCGTGGCTATGGCAGCCGTTCTCGGGAATCCGGATGACGCCGCCTCGGTGGCGGTGCTGGACCGGGACAGGAATTGGCACGCCATGCTCCGCACCACGTGCGTTGCGACCATGCTATCCGCCGGCCACGCGACCAATGCCTTGCCGCAACGGGCCACCGCGAACATCAACTGCCGCATCTTTCCGGGCGTATCGCGTGAGGTGGTCCTGGCCCAACTGGTCAAGCTCGCCGCCGATCCCGCTGTCAGGGTCGGCATTCCCGAAGTCCGGGGACCTGTTGCGGCCCCAACTCCGTTGACGCCGCGAATCCTGAAGCCGATCGAGAAATTGGCGGATGAGATGTGGCCCGGCGTCCCTGTGGTCCCCGTCCTTGAGCCCGGCGCGTCGGACGCCCAGTTTATGAACCCTGCGGGTATTCCAACCTATGGGATCGACGGCTTTTTCCAAGATCCCGATGGAGGCAACATCCACGGTCTGAACGAGCGCATCCGGGTGAAGTCCGTCTACGAGGGGCGGACGTTTCTCTATCGGTTGGTCAAGCTTTACGCGGATCGATAATGAACGTCGTTTAGAGATTGAAGCGACGGCGTCCCTCAGCAACGGCGCACTCCCCGCAAGCAGGTTTCACCGGGGTTCGCCGATCGCTCCTGGATGGTCGGCCATCCGGAAGTTGACTCGAACGGCATCCGGCGGCCCCTGCCAACGTCCTGCGCCGCGCACTAAACGGCTGGTATGCGGAGCCGTTCACGAAGCAGACGGACACGGGAGCGGTGTGCCCGGATCTTTCTTGCACGGAACCGCCGGATTACACCGACTATCCGATGGTGGGGCCGGCACACTAACTGTCAGTACGCGGCGAAACTCAAGCCGGCTTCCGGCAAAAGGCGAAGAGCTGTTGCGCCAGCCGGAAGCCGCGCTGGCCGGCTTCGCGGATTTCCGCGAGCGCCTCGCGGGCCGGGTCGCCTTCGGCCAGGCGTTCGCCGATCAAATGGCTGCATGCGTCGATCACGGTCAGCAGGTTGTTGAGGTCGTGCGCCACGGCGGCCACCAGGCGGGCGTCGCAGTGCGCTTCCGGGGACTGCGCCTGACTTCCCTGGCGCGCCGTTACGTCCGCGCCCATGCTGGCAAATCCTACGGTTTGTCCGCCGGCGTCGCGCAAGGGGATGCAATGCCATTGAAACCATAGCAGACCCCCGCCGCGGGCCAGGATGGCGCTCAAAAAAGGCGTTTGCGGTTGACGGGTTTTTTGGGCTGCCCCCATCGCCTCCACTAGCTGCTGGCGGTGATCCGTATCGAAGAATCGTTGGGCGGGATATCCGATTACCTCGTCCCGCGTCCATCCTGTCAGGGATAAGGCGTAGCTATTGCAGAAGCTGACATAACCCTTCAAGTTGACGATTACCGCCGCGAGCGGCACGCTGTCCAGAAGCTCCCGGAAGCGGCTCTCGGATGCCCGCAGCGCGCGCTCGTTGTACTTGCGCTCGGTGATGTCGCGCTCGCTGCCTTGCACCCCGGTCTGGCGGCCGGCTTCATCCAGAATAGGACCCCAGGCGGCGCTCACCCATTTCACCTCGCCATTTTTGTCCACCAGCCGGTATTCTTCCTCCAGGCCGGCGCCCCCTAGAAACAGGCGTTCCCAATGCGCCAGCATGCGGCGCCGGTCCTCGGGGTGAACCCATGCGGTGAAGCCGGCCCACTCCAATTCGTCCGCCGCGTAACCGGTGAGCGCTTCCACGGCGGGGTTCGCGAACAGCAGCTTGCGATCCATGTCATAAGCCAGCACCATGCAGGTGGCGTTATCCGCCATGAGCTTGACTCTATTCTGGCTCTCGTGCAGGGTCCGTAGCGTCTGCTGGTGGCGATGCGCTTCCCGCGTGAGCCAGCCCGCCAGGCACAGATTAAGAATGAACAATAGCGCCGCCACAACGGCGACACCGGTCGACCAATGCAATTCTCGCGCTCCTTTATCGCTGCCGCGTTTGCGGGATTTGGCCTACGAGCTGGGATGGGTTTCCAGGGTGGACCAGGGGTGCGGGCCGCCTCCGCACGCCTAAACCGGCAAGCGGGCTGCGCCCATGCTTTCAGCTTGCCACAATGCAAGGCGGAAACAGCAGTGAGGGCCGGTTAGCTAACGGTTAGCAAAAAACGACCGCTGGCCGGCGCGGACCTGCCATAATTGAGATACCAGCGGGACGGGAGAGGTGGATCATGGAGCCGGGCGCCAACTTGGTCAGGTCCAATGCGTCCGAGTTGTCCTCCGCGGAGATCCTCGCGCAACTCGAGCGGATTCTCGCCAGCAAGCCTTTCATCAATTCCGAACGGCTCCGCCGCTTTCTGCGGATCGCCGTGGAGCGCGCCCTGGCCGGCGAGACCGAAACGCTGAAGGAATACGCGATCGGCCGGGACGTGTTCGACCGGGACGACCAATACGACCCGCGCGTGGATTCGATCGTGCGCGTGGAGGCGCGCCGATTGCGCTCCAAGCTGCAGCTTTACTACGGCAAGCAGGGCGCCGGCGATCCCGTCCGCATTGTGATTCAGCGGGGAAGTTATGTGCCCGCGTTCCGCAGAGCGGAGCCCCCGGCGATGGCCGGCGCGCCGGCTGCGGCGGCCGCCAATCTCGATTTGGACAGGCGCGCGGTGGCGGTGCTGCCCTTCTTCAACCTCAGCGGAGAGCCGGACCAGGAATATTTTGGCGATGGCATCACCGACGAAATCATCAATAAGCTGGCGGGCATCCCGGGCCTGAAGGTGATCGCGCACACCTCGGTGTTCCATTTTCGCCAGCCCACCGGCGATGTGCGCGAAATCGGACGGAAACTCGGCGTGGGCACCATAATCGAAGGCAGCGTGCGGAGGTCCGGCGGGCAACTTCGCATTTCGGCGAGCGTGGTGGATGCCGCGACGGGACATCGGCTGCGCACCGCCAGCTTCGATCGCGAAATGGACCAGGTCTTCGCGATTCAAGACGAAATCGCGCGGGATATCGCCGGGTCGCTGGAGGTCACCCTGCGGCAGCCCGAGCGGCGCCCGCTTTCGCAGGCCGCGGGCGACGATGTGGAAGCCTACGGTCTGCTGCTGCATGCGCGTTACCTGTTGAATAAGCTGACACCCGCGGGCTACCGCTCGGCGATGGAAGTGCTTGGGCGGGCGATCTCGCGGTACCCGGCCTACGCGCCATATTACCCGGTGTTGTCCGAAGCGCTTTCCCGGTTTTACTTGTGGGGGCTGATGTCTCCGCAAGAGGCCATCCCGCCGGCCAAAGCGGCTGCGCTCGAAGGCCTGCGCCTGGATGACGGCCTGGCTGAGGCGCACGTCGCGCTGGGGGGAGTCCTGGTGCATCACGATTGGGCGTGGGAGGAATCCGCGCGGTTGTTGCGCCACGCTTTGGAACTGCAGCCGAGTAACGTGCAGGCGCACATCTACTTGGCTGTCGAGCGCTTAATCCGCGGCCACCGGCAGGACGGCATCCAGCTTCTGCAAACAGCCATTCGCCTGGACCCCATTTCGCTCAATGCCAACCGCGCGTTGGCGGTAGCCTACTACTACTCACGGCAATACGAGCAGGCTGCCGAATGGATCGCGCGCACGCTGGAGATCGATCCGGATTTTCGGGAAGCGCATTACTTCATGGGCCAGATCCTGCTGCGCAAGGGAGCATATGCCGAAGCCGAGGCGGAGTTTCGCAAGATCGCGGACCAGCCCGCCGCATGGACGAAACTGGGGGCCATCGCGGAGACGTATGCCCGCGCCGGCAGAATTGAAGAAGCCCGTGAGCTGCTGGCTGAATGGAACTCCTACGCCGCGCTGCAATACGTGCCGCCCCTCAGTTGCGTGCCGGTCTACATTGCCCTGGAGGATTGGGACGCGGTGTTCGCCTGGTTGGAGCGCGCTTATGAAGACCGCTCCGCCTGGTTCATCTTCGTGGGCTCCGATCCGCTGTACGACGCGGTTCGCTCCGACCGGCGGTTCCGGAGCTTGTTGCGGCGTATGCGGCTGGCCTGAGGGACGATGACGTGGCGCACGCGCCACACTGACAGTCAGTTTGTCAGGGCCTGGTAGACCAGCGTGCGCGTCTGCCGCCAGTACGGCACATTCGTAGCCATCGGCACCTGGATCATCAACACCGCCACCAGTTTCTCCTTCGGATCGACCCAGAAGTATGTGCCATAGATGCCCGCCCACGAGAAGTCGCCCACCGACCCTGGCACGGGATTGCGGCCCGCGTCCGTGCGAATCGCGAAACCCAGGCCGAAGCTGGTGCCCATCTCGGGCGTGGGGCCGAAGGAGCCCAGCAAGGTGGCCACGGAGGTATGCCGCTCCGTCGCAGGCGGGAGTTGGTCGGCGGTCATCAGCGCCACCGTCTTGGGACCCAGAATGCGCACGCCGTCGAGCTCGCCGCCGTTGAGCATCGTCTGGCAGAACCGCGCGTAGTCGCCCGCGGTCGAGAGCATGCCGCCGCCTCCCGAGAGAATCGCGGGCTTCGCGGTGGTATCGGCGGTCATCACGATAGCCGAATCGGCGCGCGCGAGGCGGGCCGCTTGCGAGGCATTCAGATAGAAGCCGGTGTCGGCCATCTTGAGCGGGCCGGTGATGCGTTGGGCGACGAAGCGGTCCAGCTCCATGCCGCTGGCGACTTCCACGATGCGGCCCAGAACGTCGGTGGATACGCTATACTCCCAGAACTCGCCGGGCTGGTGCGCCAATGGCAGGCTGGCAATGGTGGCGACCATCGCGGCGAGCGACTTGCTTGCAAACATGTTGCTCTTCTTGTACAGTTCGTCGACCGGTGAGTTGCCGAAGATGCCGTAGGTGAGCCCGGAGGTGTGGCGCAGCAGATCCTGCACGGTCATGGCCCGCTTGGGCGCGGCCCTCTCCACGCCCACCGTCACGTCTTTGAACTCCGGGAGATACTGCGCTACCGGCGCGCCGATATCGAGCTTGCCTTCTTCCGCCAGGATCATGATAGCGGTCGACGTAATGGGCTTCGACATGGATGCGATGCGGAAGATGGAGTCGCGCTTCATGGGCGTGTGCGATTTCCGCTCCTGAAATCCGAGTGCGTCCAGCCGTGCGATCTTTCCGTTGCGCGCAATCAGCAGCACGGCGCCCGGAATGCGTCCGCTGTCGACGTCCGCCTGCATCTGCCGGCGAACCCGTTCGAGGCGTTGCGAAGATATGCCGACATCCTCGGGCCGGTTGGCGACCGGCAGGGATTGACAGAGCGCCGCGGCCGCCAGCAGTGCACCCAGCATTGTGATCGATGACTTCCGCTCAATTCGCATCGGACCAGTTTATCAGCAAGATGCAATGTGGGCTGATGGCCGGAGCACCGACGATGGTCAAAACGAACGACATCCTGAAGCGGCTGCGCGCGGCCGGTAGCGCCGCCAACGTGGCGGGTATGGCGCGCTACGGCATCCGCCCCGCCAAAGCCTACGGCATCGCCACGCCCGTCATCCGTTCCATCGCCAAAGAGCTGGGCCGCAACACGGAACTGGCGTCCGCACTGTGGTCCACCAATGTCCTGGAGGCCCGCATGCTGGCCACCATGCTCGCCGAACCTCTGCAAATTCCAGAGGAAGAAGTAGAGCGCTGGGTGCGCGAGTTCGACTGCTGGTCGGTCTGCGACTCGGCCTGCATCGCGCTCCTTTGGAAAACGCCGTTCGCCTGGCGCAAAGTGCGGGAGTGGTCCCGCCGCGAGCCCGAATACGAGCGGCGCGCCGCGTTCGCGTTGCTCGCGGGGCTGGCCGTCCACGACAAGCGGGCCACGGACAAGCAGTTCCGCGCGGCGCTGCGGCTCGTATCGAAGGCCGCCGGCGACGAGCGCAATTTCGTGAAGAAGGCGGTCAACTGGGCCTTGCGCCAGATCGGCAAGCGCAACGCCTCATTGCGCGAGGCGGCCATCCAGGTGGCCGAGTCGTTGATCGCGACCGAATCGCGCTCGGCGCGCTGGATCGGCCACGATGCGTTGCGCGAATTGCGCCGCAAGGCCGCGCCATGAAGTTCAACGGCGCCGTTTTTCTTCGAGCGTCCGCCGCATGATCGGCAACACCGCCAAATCCCGTTCGCCGGCGACTTCTTCCCTGACGGCAATCAGCGTTTCCAGATTCAGGACGTGTACCGCCCGATGGTGCCGAGAATGTCAAGGGGACCGAAGCGAGTCGTCAGAAGCGATCCTGGCAACGTCGCCGCAGTGGCGCCGAGTGAAGCCAGCGCGGCGAGCAGGCGGGTGATGTTGTGGGGTTCCCTGGAGTGCACGATATCCAAAATCGAAAGTATTAACAGGCATGCCTTCGAGCACCGAGGCGACACCTCCGACGACGATGAATTCCACCTGATAACTGTGGAGCTCCAGGAGAATCGCCGCGGCTCTAGGCCTGGGGATTCCGGGCACGCGCCTCCGCTACGACAGTCGATGAAATCCTGGAGCACGTCCAGCCGCTCGGCCGGCGTCAACGACAACATCCGGCGGATTCGGCGCCAAATCGACGCCATCCGGGCTGTATGCCGGCTCGTCCGGCGCGTAAGGTTCATCCGGTTCCAAGTGCTCGCTCCGCTCGAAACTACGATACCAGACGCGCGGGCGGTACAATGCATGCTGGATCGCCGCCGCGTCTCCGCCGCATGGACAAACTCACAGCCTTTGGCCTTTTCGCGGTCACCGCCATGCTCGTCTGCTACGCGCTCGAAAAGCGCAGCCCGTGGTTCGTGCTTGCCTTCGCCGTGTCGTGCTGCCTGGGATCCGTGTATGGGTTCCTGCAAGGCGCTTGGCCCTTTGGGATCGTGGAAGCTATCTGGTCTGTTGTGGCGGCGCGCCGGTGGTGGCTGGCCAGAATACGGTAACCATATGCGATGCGGAATTTTTCCTTCGACACATCTTTAATGGAATTGTTGCCTCCGTGATGGCGATTAGCAGAGCAATGGTGCGCGGTGGGGAGCAAAGGCGGAGCGTCTTTAAGGAGGGGGAAACCTATGTTGCGTATGTGCCGGCTCTTGACGTACGCCGGAACTCGTGTCGGTGGGCCGCATCACAATGAGCATGAAATATCGCATGTGCGGCTAGCATGAAGATTCGGGACGCTATCAAGCTCGTCGAGTCGGATGGCTAGAGATTGGAGCGCACGCGTGGAAGTCATCGCCAATATCACCATCCCGTCAAGCCGGGAATGGTAACGATCGCGGGCCACCCTTCGCTGGATTTGGACCCAAACGAAGGCGTCTATACCTAGACAAGCAGACCTGAAATGAGTCGGTACCCAGTATTCTTCGCACAAACCGCTACTGGTTACAGCGCGCATGTTCCCGACCTTCCCGGCTGCATCGCGGCGGGCGCCACTCTGGAGGAAACCCGGCAACTGATCCGCGAAGCCATCGAGTTCCACATCGAAGGCATGCGTCTGCATGGTGAGGTGGTACCACCGCCCACCAGGCTCGTCGAGCAGGTTGAGGTTCCGGCGTAAGAAGGCGGCCGCTAGAAACGCAGGACGCCCCTATCGCCTACCCGGGCTAGAATAGTAGCAGCGGATCTCCTTCTGTAACGAGACCTCTCTATGATCGACGCCATTCTGGCCAAGGTTTCGTGGAGCAGGCAGCGCGCAGGCCGGTTCGCTCGGCAGCGCTCAACTATAGACCCTGTCTTTGGAGATAATGGAGTTGAGACCGGATTCAGTTCTGTGGCAGGATGTGCGGCATGGATCGGGAACAGTTGATTGCGAAATTGCGTGAACACAAAGAGGAACTTCAACGCGCCGGCGTCGATCATCTATTCCTGCATGGCTCCTATGCGCGTGGAGCGGCAATACACGAAGCGTCGGATGTGGACGTCATTGCCGAGTTCGATCGCAGGCGGAAACTGTCCCTTCTTGGGCGCATCCATCTTGAAAACCGGTTGAGCGATATCCTCGGCGTCAAGGCGGATCTGGCGGACAGAGCCATGCTGCGCCCCGAGGTGCTTGAAAGAGCGCAACGCGAGTCGGTTCTTGTCTTTTAAGCCATCACCCCGGCGCCTGTTCACCGACATCGCCGATGCGATTACGATGATCGAGCAGTTCACGTGTGGAATGGATTTCGAGGCGTTCCGTTCCAACCCCATGGCCGTGGCCGCTGTTGAGCGTAAATTGCAGATAATCGGCGAAGCGGCAATCCGGCTCGGCGACGAGGCGGAACACCGCTGTCCGGGGCTGCCATGGCGGGATATCCGGGGGATCGGAAACCAGCTTCGCCATGCCTATGAACGAATTGATCTGGACACGATCTGGAGCGCAGTTACCGACGATCTGCCGCCGCTCAAGGCTGCTATATCGCGTGCGCTGACGCTACCTTAGGGCTCTTATCTCCCGATTACTCCTTATCAGGCTGCTAACGACCTTAAATCCGTCTACTATCGTGCCGTCCAGGAGAATGAGCCAACTGAATGATAGACAAGGAGCCCGAAAAACAACCCGTCCCGAATGGTTCGGTTCGAAGACCGTGGCCCGGACGTTGGTTCCGGCGGCTCCCGGTGCCAGCCCAATCACATCCGAGCTCCTTCCGAATAGCGCAACCGCGCGGGCATTCCAATTCCTGCCTCCGGCGATTGGAACACCCTCGACGGTGCTTGATCCAGCGGCAGGAGGCGGCAGTATCCCGTTCGAAGCTGCACGGCTGGGCCTGGAGACGATATCGAACGATCTCAACCCTGTTGCGGCCCTTCTGCTGAAGACAACCATCGAACTGCCTACGCGCTTTGGCACGGACCTGCTGCGAGGGTATGAGCGGCTCGCCGGCGAATTCATTCGGCGCGCAGCCCCGCACTTCGTAGGCCTCTTCCCCGAGGAGCCCGCGGGCGTGATAACCGTCGATGGCTATCTTTGGGCGCGCACGGTGACCTGCCCCTACTGCGGCGGTGTCGTCCCGCTATGGCCTAACTGGAAGGTGGACAGTTCGGGACACGGCGTACGACTGCTTCCTGCAGACGGGCATGTACGGTTTGAAATTGTGGATCGGGAAGCCGACCACTCGCCCGGCACCGTAAAGGGCGGGGATGGCACGTGTCCCTTCCCGGAGTGCCGCCGCACCATCGACGGCGGCGAGATCAAGACGCAGGCCCAGGCGGGCCGCATGGGCCATCAGCTTTACTGCGTGGTCTATAAAGAGGAACGTATCAAGGGTTACACCAAGTCCGGCAAGCCCAAGATGGAAAAGGTCCGAGGCTTTCGCGCTCCCCGGCCCGAGGATGATGTCGAGGCGCTGGTCCAGCAGAAACTCGCGGAAAAAATGCCGCTTTGGCAGGCCCGGAACATCGTCCCGGACGAGGAGTTCCCTCCGGATACGAATGACGACCGCCCGCTGCAGTACGGGGCGCCGCTCTGGCGCGATCAGTTCAATTCACGCCAACTTTACGGACACTGCGTGAGCGTCGAGGTCTTTCACTGTATGGCAGAGGAGTGCGTGAAGACCGACCTTGACCGGGCCGCGATGGTGTACATCGCCCTGGCTATCGACAAGCTCGTTTGCTACAACGCGATTCAATGCCACTGGGATGGAAGCACTGGTCGTGTGCGAAGCGTGTTCGACCGCCATGATTTCAGCTTCAAGTGGAGCTATGCTGAGATGGCTCCCACCATCACGGGCCTTGGCTACGACTGGCCATCGGGCAGACGGGCAAGGCTCTGGGCGAATTGATCGACCTTCTCGGCCAGTCCTCCGACAGCCAACTGCAGTCCACCGCGCCGCGACCCAAGCCATCGGTCCGCATCACCTGCGCATCGGCCGACGATCTCCCAATCGAAGACGCTTCCATAGACTGCGTGGTAATGGACCCACCCTACTACGACAACGTCATGTACGCGGAACTCTCCGACTTCTTCTACGTCTGGCTGAAGCGTACCGCGGGACTGCTCTATCCGGAGTTGTTTACCGGTCACCTGACGGACAAAGACCGCGAAGCTGTCGCGAATGCCGCGAAGTTCGCCGGGCAAAAAGGCGGCGCGAAAAACCTGGCCGGCCGCGACTATCAACGGCGTATGGCATCCATCTTCAGGGAACAGCGGCGCGTCCTGAAGCCGGACGGCATCATGACCGTCATGTTCACCCACAAGGCAGCGGGCGCTTGGGACGCACTGGCCGGCGGTCTCATCGAGGCCGGATTCACCATCACAGCGTCGTGGCCGGTGAACACCGAAGCTGAAGGCAGCCTGCACATCCGCGAGAAATCCGCGGCCCGCTCCACCATCTTCCTGGTTTGCCGCGTGCGCGAAGCCGATTCGGCGAACGCGGAACCGCGCTAATGGGAGGATGTCGAGCCAACCGTCCGCCAGGCAGTCCGCCTGAAAGTGAAAGAGTTTCAGGAAGCCGGCATCGGCGGCATCGACCTCTATCTGGCCTGCTTCGGCCCCGCGCTTCAGGTGTTCACCGAGGCATGGCCGCTCACCCGCGGAACTGCGCGTCCACAGCCGAAGACCAAGCAGCGCGACTTGTTTGAAGAGTTCGACCCCTACGCCGTCCGCCCGGAAGATGCGCTGGAAGCGGCGCGCCGGGAAGTGAAGCAGTGGCGCATGGAACAACTGGCTACCGTGAAACGCCAGCACCACCTGGACGCGCTGACCGAGTGGTACGTGCTGGCCTGGGACGCGTTCCGCGCGCCGCGCTTTCCCGCGGATGAAGCGCTCAAGCTGGCGCGCGTCGTGGGTCTCGATTTCGATCAGGACGTGAAAAAGCAGGTCTGCGAGGTGAAGGGCGACGATGTGATCCTGTGGGACAGCGTTACGCGCCACCGCAACGGCAGCCTGCGCCACGTCAGCGCGGAGTGCATGCTCGACGTGCTGCATTGGGCGGCGAAGACCGGACGCGAACAGAACACCGGCGCGGCGCGGAACCTGATCGAGGAAGCCCATTTGATCGGCGATCCGACCCTGCTAACTGCGCTCGAAGCGCTGCTGAACGTGCTGCCGCCGGGCGTTCCTTCGGCGGGCAAGAAGAAACCCGACGCCAGCCTCACAGGTGCGGCCAACGATTTCGAAGCGCTTGAGCGCCTGCGCAAGCTGGCGTTTGCGGAAGCTGTGCCGGCCCCCAAGATTCCCGAGCAGATCCCGCTGGAATTTCCGGAAGCCGCGGACGAAGAACCGGAATCGGCTTAATGGGCAAACGAAGCCCGCGGGACCCAGTAGCGGGACCCAGAGGGTACCCCTGCGAGGCTGCCCTCACCGTCCTGCGGGCTACCAAAGATGGTGAAACCTATTGTGGGGCGGGCTATTCAGCCCGCAGCCTGCCTTTAGCCGGCTCTGGCCGCCTAAAAGGCGGCTGCGGCCAAGATTGGCCGCCCCACGGGGCGTTTTCGACGGTGCCCCATACTTGAAACACGCTTAGCAAGAATGAGAGCATAGAGACGATGTGCCGCGGACGAACGTAGCTTTGTACCGGGACGACGATGGGAGGACGCCAATAGTGGGATGGTTGGACCAGTTGCCTGTTAAAGTTCACGACAAGTGTCTCGCATATCTGGGGCGGCTGGGGCAGCTCGGGCATGAAATGAGGCGCCCGATGGCCGATTATCTGCGCGACGGCATTTACGAACTTCGGCCTTCTTACCAAGGCGTGCATTATCGTATCCTGATGCTTCTTCCCGAAATCGGCGGCCGGCAAGCTGGCGGGAACGCAGCCGGTGGTGGTCGTTTCGCACGGTCTGGCGAAGGAGAAAGAAGTTCCGGCGGTAGAGATCGACCGTGCAATAGGGCGCAAACGTAAATTCGAGGCAGACTCCGAAAAGCACACCGCTAACCTTGAAAGAGGGATGTGAATGGCTGATCCTAGACGATTCCATTCCGAGGCGCTCCAGTATCTCTGGGACAGGTCCATTGGCGCCGACCCGGTTAGAATCGCCGATTTCGAGCAGAACCTCGTCGATATGGAAGTGGCCCAACGGATTTACGATCTGCGAACGAAGGCGGGGCTAACGCAAAGGCAACTCGCCAACAAGGTGGGAACCACAGCTTCCGTGATTTGCCGTCTGGAAGATGCCGATTACGAAGGGCACTCGCTCTCCATGATGAAGCGCATCGCAGAGGCCCTGAACAAGCGCGTGGAGATCCGCTTTGTTCCTATTCGCAAACTCGCACGGGCGGGCGGCTCGGGCGCGAAGAGGAAAGCGGGATAGCGGGCGATTCGCGGCGATCCGACTATGAGCGAAGCGCGTACCAAGACCAATTCCGTTAACCGGCTGAAAATCAGCGACGAGACCCGGCGAGCCTATGAGCGCCGCGATAAGAGCCTCGACCACGCGGACCCGGACGCGCCCGTCATGCCGCCCGAATTCTGGCAGGGCGCCTCCATCGGCAAATATTACCGGCCGCGCAAGACGCAGATTTCATTTCGCATCGACGACGAGGTCCTGGATTGGCTGAAATCCAAGGGCGAGGGGCATTTGACGAGAATCAACGAAATCCTTCGCCAACGAATGACGACTGAGCGGCGCAAGCAGTAGTACGAGCACGGAGGTTGTCAAGGATTTTCCGGGACAGTACACTAGCTACAGATGCTCCGGTTCGAATGGGACCAAGAAAAGGACGAAACAAACCGAAGGAAGCATCGTATCGGATTTGAAACTGCGAAGTTGGTATTCGACGATCCGCATTGCCTAACCTTCGTGGAGCGGGTGGAAGACGACGAGGAGCGCTGGCACGCGATCGGGGTTCTCGGTGGAAGAACAATTGTTACCGTCGTGCACACTTACCGGCTGGCAGGCCCCGACGACATCATCCGGATCGTTTCCGCCCGCCGCGCGGACCCGCAAGAAAGGAAACAATATGCCGAAGCTCTCTGAAACGCAACGCGAAGATATCCTGGCCGTGGCTGCCCAGCGCGATGAGGACATCGATTATTCGGATATCCCACCGATTCGGGAGATCCCGGCGAATGCCGTTCGTGGCAGGTTCTATCGCGGTCATGCCATCTTCTTGACCGACGAATTGCACGCCTACCTTTCCACCGTGGCTATGCGCCGGGGGGTTCCGCTCGACGATTTGGTGAACAGTGTGCTGAGCAAGGAAATTGCCATTGTGGAAGCTTTGAAGTGAGCGCCTGCCAAGGGTCCGCGATCGCTGGGACAGGAGCGAGCGCGCCTGGAAACCCGCCGCCGGCGTGGACGCCTGCCCTACCATGAGCCTACTGAGGGAACGCGAATGGCGCGTCGGGTACCGCAACGAAGACGGCGACCTGATCGAATTGTTTTACAACCCGGCGCTGGCTTGCGCCGTTCAATACGACCGCCTGACGGGATATTTTTCCGCCGATGCGCTGGCGCTGGCGGCGCGCGGCATTGAGGCCTTGATAGCCAACGACGGGCGGATGCGGCTGATCGTCGGCCTGACGCTGGGTCCCGAGGAACAGGAGGCGCTTACCGAGGGTTACGATCTGCGCGAGCAGATTGCGGCCAGGCTCTGCGCCGTGGATCTGACTCCGCCCGATGCGCGCGCCCAGAACGGGCTGGAAATGCTGGCGTGGATGATCGCACAGGGGCATCTGGATGTGAAGGTGGCGATTCCCATCGGCAGTACGGGAATTTATCACGAAAAGGTCGGCATCGTCACGGACGAAGCGGGCAACCGCGTGGCGTTCTCCGGGTCGGTGAACGAGACCGCCGGCGGATGGCTGAATAATCGCGAGAGCTTCAAGGTTCACCGATCCTGGCGCGAGCCTGAGTTCGTGGATTACGACGTGGATGCGTTCGATCTGTTTTGGGACCCTGCCCGGAAGCCGAAGTCCATCCGCGTATACGAATTCCCCGAGGCGGCCCGGCAGAAGCTTCTGGAGTTCCTGCCAAAACACGACCGGTCGCCGTCTCCGCTGCTGAAGAGGGCGCCGTTTCCGGTGGAGGATCGTAAACTGCTGCCCGATGAATTCCGGCGTGTGGTTTGGAGCTTCATCCGGGAGGCGCCCGGCTTGGCGCACGGACTCCGCGTGGGGGAGGCGACCAGCGCGGTTACGCCTTGGCTGCACCAGGTACGCACGTATACGCGGTTCCTGAGCGAGTGGCCGAGCAGGGTGCTGATTGCCGATGAAGTGGGACTCGGCAAGACGATATCGGCGGGTTTGATTCTGAGGCAGGCGATGCTGAGCGGCTTGGCGAAGCGGGTCCTGATTCTGACGCCCAAGAGCGTCCAGATTCAATGGCAGAACGAGCTGTACGAGAAGTTCAATCTGAACGTCCCGATCTACGATGGGTCGGCGCTCGTATGGAGGCCGGTGCACGGCAGGCGGAGCCCCACCGAGAAGGCTGTGGCGCGCGACGGCTGGCAGGCCGAACGCGTGGTGCTGGTGTCCAGTTTCCTGATGCGGCGGGCGGAGCGGCAGCGGGAGTTGCTGGACGCCATTCCTGGAGTCGGCGACTGGGATCTGATTATTTTGGACGAAGCGCACCACGCGCGGCGGCGCGGCGCTGGGAGTACGCAGGAGAAGGGCCCGAATGCGCTGCTCGGGCTGATGCGAAAGTTGCAGGCCAAATGCCGCTCGCTGCTTCTGCTGACCGCCACTCCCATGCAGGTGCATCCGGTCGAACTATGGGATTTGATGGATCTACTCGGATTGCCGGATGAGTGGCGCCGGGACGATGGAGTCTTCCTGCTGTATTTCCAGCGCGCGTCCGGCAATCCTTCCGCGGAAGATCTGGAGTACCTCGCATCGCTGTTCCGCTCGACAGAGGCGGCCTTCGGGGAGATGACGGACGGCGAAGCGGATCGGATCCTGCCGGGCATTTCCGCTCTGAAACGCAAAAAGGTGTTGCGGGCGTTGCGCGATGTGAGTGCGATACCGCGCAGGAGCATGGATGCGGAAACGCGGCGCGCCGCCACGCGCTTGTTGCGGGCGGCCACCCCGCTGCGTCACCGCATGGTTAGGAACACGCGCGCATTGCTGCGGCGCTACCAGCTTCCAGTGCCCGTGCGCGATCCGCGCGAAGTCGTGGTGGAGATGACCGCGGCGGAAGCCGCTCTCTATGCGGCCGTCGAGGATTTCATCGGCGATGCATACCAGGCTGCGTCTCCCGAGAAGCGCTCCGCGGTGGGTTTCGTCATGACCGTTTACCGGCGGCGGCTGGCGTCCAGTTTCGAGGCGTTGAAACGGACGCTGAACGGGCGGCTGATGCGGACGGAAGGCTTCATCGTGGAGGAAGACGCGTCGCAGGACGAAACCAAAGACGAGGTGATGTCCGTGGAGGAGGCAACGCGTCTCGCGGGGGAGGCGCCCGATGTCGGCGCGATTAACGAACGGGAGCGGATCGACGATCTGCTCAAGCGGATCGCGCAATTGGGTGGCGCCGACAGCAAAGCGCGCCGGCTAAAAGTCGAACTCGAAGCATGTCTCGCGGACGGCTTCGATTCCATGATCGTGTTCACCCAATACACCGACACGATGGATTACTTGCGGGATTACCTGGCCGACCAGATGCCCGGCATGCCGGTGGCAAGTTACTCCAGCAAGGGCGGCGCTTGGCGCGATGCGAGCGGGCTATGGGTGCCGTGCTCAAAGGAGGAAATCAAGCGCAGGCTGCGGGACAGGCAAGTCCGGCTGCTGGTGTGTACGGATGCCGCCGCCGAGGGATTGAACTTGCAATTCGCGGGCGTGCTGGTGAACTACGATCTCCCATGGAACCCGATGAAGGTGGAGCAGAGGATCGGACGCATCGACCGACTTGGGCAATTGCGTCCGGTGGTTCGCGTGTTGAGCTTCGCTTATAAGGACACGGTGGAACAGGACGTGTTTTTCACGGTGGGGAGCCGCATCAATCTGTTTCAGGGGATCGTGGGACGGCTGCAGCCGATTCTATCGCGGCTGCCGCGCGGGTTTGAAGAGTTGGCGCTGCTTGATAAGGATGCGAGAGAGGCGGCGCGGCAACGATTTCTTGCGGACCTGGAACAACAGGTGAGGAATGCGGGCGAGAGCGGTTTCGACATCGATGCAACGGTGGAGGACTCGTTGGATCTGCCGGCGCTTCCGGAGCCCGCGCTGACCTTGCCCGACCTCGACCGTGCGATTCAGATTTCGCGCGCGCGGCCGCCCGAGGTTGAATTCCGGCCCCTGGATGCGGGATCGTACGGGATTGGGCTGCCGGGCTGTGAGTCGATCCGGGTGACGACCGATCCGGGCGTCTTCGAGTTCTCATCCGACAACTTCCAGTTGTTCTCACCCGGTGGCGACGCATTCGGCGCGTTCGGCGTGGATGGCGCCGGCGCAGTCGCCGATGGCCGCGGAATCGCATGGCTGGTCCAGCGGATGGTTGAGCGTCCTGGCGCGGGGCCGGAGTTCGTGGTAGCGACGCGATTTGGGCATCGCAGGGTGGAAAGTTTCGCAGATCTCCTGGCGGCGCTGGATGTGGTTGGCCAGCCTTCCGCGTTTCCCTATGCCGACTGGCCGGGTGTCGCCGCGTCGGTCATCGCATGAGGGCACGACTGCCGCGCTAGAATAGTAGCAGCGGATCTCCTTCTGTAACGAGACCTCTCTATGATCGACGCCATTCTGGCCAAGGTTTTTGGCACCAAGAACAAACGTGAAATCAAGGCCATTCAGCCTCTCGTCGCCGCCATCAACGACCTCGAGCCCGGCATCCAGCAGCTTTCCGATATCGATCTGGCCGCCAAAACCATCGAATTCAAGGAAAAACTGGCCCAGGGCGCGCCCCTCGACGACCTGCTGATCGAAGCCTTCGCGGTGGTCCGCGAGGCTGGCCGCCGCTTCCTCAACATGCGCCACTTCGACGTGCAGTTGATCGGCGGTATCGTCCTGCACCGCGGCAAAATCGCGGAAATGCGCACCGGTGGAGCAAAGAGGCCGGTCGCCGCTTACTGAAGTGCGACCGTCAGCCGTGTATATAATGTAAATGCGGTGGATGGAGGCCTGCGGTTTGACTGGGATGTCCATAATGTCGGCCACTTGGCCCGGCACAACGTTCCGCCTGAAGAAGTCGAGCGGGCGCTCTCAGGCGAAATTGTGGACCTGGACTATCGCGTCACCGACTACGGACAAGAACGTTGGACGGCCATGGGCCAAACGAACACTGGGCGCGTTCTCGTCATCGTCTGGACAGTGCTCGACGACGGCTCCTACCGTCCGATTACCGCTTATCCGGCTACTAAGGCTCTTGAGTCCGTATACCACCGTGTCATTCAGGGAGCAGGAGCCTGAGCGGGTCAAGTGAACCGAATGACAAACAAGGAGTCTATCCCCAAATTCGCCACCGAGGCCGAAGAGGCCCAGTGGTGGTATGAGCAGCGTGACCGGTTGACCGAAAAAGCCGAAGCGGCCCTGGCCCGGCGCGAACTCAAGCAGCGGCGTCTGCCCCGGAACCCGATCGTAGGCCGTCCCGCGGGGAGAGCTACCAAGGAAACTCCGAACAGGTCCGATATTCTGAGCTTGAGTTACGTTGACGCGAGCATGCACCCGGTGCCCCCTGAGGCACAGGTCTGGCGATACATGGATTTGGGCAAGCTGGTGTCGATGCTTGATCATAATGCGCTCTACTTTCCGACCCTGGCCGCGCTGAAGGATGAGTTGGAGGGCGCACCCCCCAGGCGGCCGCTTGGCGCGCCTGCATGGGACGAAAAGGCAGCATATGACCGTTGGTGCTATAACAGGTCCGCTGTGTTCGTGAACTGCTGGCATTGTGCGGAAGACGAATCCGCCCTGATGTGGGCGCAGTACGGCAACCAGGGGGTGGCCGTACGGACGACCTTCCGTTTGCTGTCCGGGGCCGTAAATCGGTGCCCCAAGACCTACCCCCTAAGCCCCGACCGAATAGTCGTTGGCGGAATGGTGGACTACCGCGATCCCGACGAGACGTCGCCGCCAGGAAACGTGTGGAATGCGGTCAATGACGCGCTCCAAAAGCGGCGGTGGTACAAAGATGAGCATGAAGTCCGGCTGATCTACGATCTGTACTCGAATAGCGTGCCGTCCGGGTCCAGTTTCCAAATGGGGGCCACGCCGAAACAGATGGGAGTGTGGGTTTCATGTAACCTGGCAGAGGCGATCTTGGCAATAGTCTTGGCGCCCTTCTCCCCGCCCTTCCTGGAAGACGCGGTGAAAGCCGTTTGCGGGAAATTTGGCTTTGATCCCTCAATCGTGAAGCGCTCGGGCATCGAGGAGGGGGCACCAACCCCGCCCTGCCTCTACAGTCTTGCCGACATAGGCCGGACGAGCGGGTAAGGCCGTCGCGCGGGCCGCGCCGGTCGGTGCAGCAAGAAGCGTGCCCGTTCACTCCACCCGCGCTAGAATAGTACCAGCGGATCTCCTTCTGTAACGAGACCTCTCTATGATCGACGCCATTCTGGCCAAGGTTTTTGGCACCAAAAACAAACGTGAAATCAAGGCCATTCAGCCTCTCGTCGCCGCCATCAACGACCTCGAGCCCGGCATGCGGCAACTTTCCGATATCGATCTGGCCGCCAAAACCATCGAATTCAAGGAAAAACTGGCCCAGGGCGCGCCCCTCGACGACCTGCTGATCGAAGCCTTCGCGGTGGTCCGCGAGGCTGGCCGCCGCTTCCTCA
>Ga0302326_10006800_pt1 | contig 25580 bp, 21 predicted proteins | sample Palsa_T0_3_FD_202264 | JGI IMG/M metagenome (GOLD analysis project Ga0302326, IMG submission 202264) | Peat permafrost microbial communities from Stordalen Mire near Abisko, Sweden - Palsa_T0_3 | ecosystem: Environmental > Terrestrial > Soil > Palsa > Peat permafrost | place: Sweden: Abisko... | reverse complement strand
GAACCGGCGCGAGAACATCTGGGTGTGCAATCTCGGTACGCGAAAGTTTCGCGAGGTTACGCATTTTACCGATTACGACATCGACTTTCCGAGCCTCGGAAACGACGGCATCGTCTTCCAACAAGGCGGCTCGCTCTACGTGCTCGACCTTCCGTCGGAACAGTTGCACCGGCTCGACGTCAGCGTGCCCGACGACGGCACGCGCACCCAGCCGCGCTACGTCGATGCCGCCGGCCTCGTCCGCGATTCCGACACCGCCGGACTGACCGACTACGCCCTCTCGCCAAACGGCAAGCGCGCGGCGTTCACGGCGCGCGGCGATCTCTTTACGGTACCCGCCAAATACGGGCCGACGCGCGACCTCACGAACACGAGCGATGCGGATGAGGACCATCCGAGCTGGTCGCCCGACGGCAAGACCGTCGCCTATACGACCGACGCTACGGGCGAACAACAGATTGCGATCCGCCCGGCCGAAGGCGGTGCGCAGAGGATCCTCACGCATTTTCTTTCCGGCTTTTTCTATACACCGCGGTGGTCGCCCGACGGCAAGCGCCTCGCCTTCTCCGACGGGAACCACCGCCTTTGGCTGCTCGATATCGCAAGCGCCAAGGCCTGGGAGGTCGCGGCGGATCGATACGCGGAGATTCACGACGAGAACTTCTCGCCCGACGGGCGGTGGCTCGCGTATAGCATCACGGGAGCCAACCAGCTGACCGGCATTCGCCTGTACGACATCGACGAGCGCAAGGCGACCGAAGTATCGGAATCCCTCGCCAACGACTTCAATCCGGTGTTTTCGCCGGACGGCAAGTATCTTTACTTTCTCTCCACGCGCCACGAGAATCCCACGCTCAGCGAAAGCGAATTCAACATCGCGACCCTGAAGATGACCGGAATCTACGTCGCGACCTTGCGCAAGACCGAGCACTCGCCGTTCGCGCCGCGCTCGGACGAAGGCGCCGTCGAACCGGAAGAAAGCGAAAAGCCCGCGAGCCCGAAGCCCGAAGCGATCAAACCGATCGCGATCGATCTCGACGGGCTGATGGGACGCGCCGTTGCGCTGCCGATCCCGGCGGCCGACATCGTTACGCTCGATGCGCGAGGTGCGAAGATTTTTTACGAGACGACTCCGCCGCAGACATTCGCCGGGCCTCTGCCCGGAGAGAAGACGGCGTTGCACGTGTACGATCTCGATGCGCGCAAGGACGCGGTCGCGATCGAGGAATTGGATAGCTACAGCCTCTCCGCCGACGGGAAGAAAGTCCTCTTCAAGAAAGATCGGACCTACACGATTGCCGACGCCGAGCCGGGCGGCGCCGATGCGTCGAAGGGCCCCGCGCAGCTCAACCTCTCGGACATGCGAACGCGCATCGACCCGCCGCAAGAGTGGGGCGAGATGTTCGATAACGCCTGGCGGCTCGAACGCGATCTTTTCGTCAACCCCGCAATGAACGGCGTCGCATGGCAGAAAGTGCACGACGCCTATGCCAAACTGTTGCCGCTGCTCGGTTCGCGCGAGGACCTCACCTACCTGATCGGCGAGATGCTCGGCGAACTCAGCAACTCACATACCTACGTCGGTGACGGCGACGACGCGGATCCGACCGCCGACGTACCGACCGGACTGCTCGGCGCGGACTTCACGCTCGATGCTGCCTCGGGCCGTTACAAATTCGAAAAGATCTATCGCGGCGATAACACCCGGTCCGGCTATCGCAGTCCGCTGAGCGAACCGGGTGTCGACGTGCGCGAAGGCGACTATCTGCTCGCGGTCAACGGCCGAGAACTCCAGGCCCCGGTCGACCCCGACAGCCTCTTCGTCGGACTTGCCGAGCAGCCAGTGAGCTTGACCGTAGCCGGCAGCCCGGAGGGCGCGCGCAGGCAAGTGATGGTGCAAACCCTTCGATCCGAAATCTCCATACGCTCGCAGGATTGGATCGACCACAACCGCCAGGTCGTCGACAAGCTCTCCGGCGGAAAGATTGCCTACGTCTATCTGTCGGACATGGGGGCGCTCGGCATGGAGCAGTTCGTCCAGCAGTTCTATCCGCAGATCGACAAGCAGGCGCTGATCGTCGACGATCGCTGGAACGGCGGCGGCAACATCGATCAGATCGTGCTCGAACGTCTGCGGCGCATCCTTGTCGGCATGGCGACGAATCGCGAAGGCGCCGGGGTGGCGATCCCGACGCAATTAATCGACGGACCGAAAGTTTGCCTGATCAATCACTACGCGGCATCCGACGGCGATATCTTCCCGTTCTACTTCCGAAAATACGGCCTCGGTCCGCTGATCGGCACGCGAACCTGGGGCGGCGTACGCGGCATCCGCGGCTTCTGGCCTCTGCTTGACGGCGGCTACATTACCATTCCCGAAAACGCCATCTATGGACTGCAATCCCAGTGGGTCATCGAGAACCACGGGGTCGACCCCGACATCGAAGTTGAAACCGATCCCGCCCAACTCATGGCGGGACACGACGATCAAATCGAAGCGGCGGTAAAGTACCTGTCCGCGCAACTGAAGCGCCATCCAACTCGGCTTCCGCCGCCGCCTCCCGCCGTGCCCGCCTATCCGCCCGCCGGCCAAGTCCCACCACCGAGTCTTTAAATTCCAATTCCACCGCGCCGCAAAGCGGCGCACGCGCGTCGGCGCACGGTCAAGCGCCGTAACGCGCGCGGCGGTTAGCTCGTGGAGAGGCGCGGGAGTCCGCGCCGGGGGTTTGGGGGGCGCCCCCCCATTTAAGTCGTTACCGCCGTCTCGTAGCCGAGCTGGCGCGAAAGTTCGTCGGCAATCGCGCATGCCGCCGGCGCGAGTTTCTGGACGCGTTCGGTCGTCATGCGCGTCGTCGGGCCGGAGACCGAGATCGCGCCGACGCAATCGTGGCGCCGGTCGAAAATCGGGACCGCGAGGCAACGCACGCCTTCTTCCATCTCTTCGTTGTCGACCGAATAGCCGCGCTTGCGAATCGTGGCGAGCTCCGCCTCGAGCGCCGAGCGAGTGACGATCGTGCGCGGCGTGTAGCGGCGCATCGGGGCGTCGAGGACCGGCTTTGCGAACTCGGCGTCCTTGAACGCGAGCATCATTTTCCCCGTGCCCGTGCAGTAGAGCGGCGCGCGCATCCCGGGCGCCGTGAACATCTTCACGAGATGCATGCTTGCGACCTGATCGAGATAGACGACTTCGTGATCGCTTAGGGTCACGAGGTTCGCCGTCTCACCGGACGCGCGCATCATGCGCTCGAGATACGGTCGCGCGACGAGCCGCAAGTCGAGATGCAGATCCGCGGCGCTCGCCAAGGTGAAGATGCGCGAGCCGAGGTGATAGCGCGAGCTGTCGGGATCTTGACGGACGTAGCCGCGATCGACGAGCGTCGCGAGCAGCCGGTGCACCGTCGAAACGTGAAGCCCGACCAAGCCGGACAATTCGCTGATCCCGGTAGCGCCGCGCCGCGATGCGAGTGCTTCGAGCACATCCAGCGTCCGATCAACCGACTGGACCTTGGGGCGACCGGAACCGGTCGTGCGGCGCACTTTCTTAGCAGCGGGTTGCGCGTTTACGGTCATCGCGGGCGACGTCTCCATCTTTGCACCAAGCGAAAGGCCTTTTCGGCTGTTCCGCAGGCCGGCTCCTCCGTCGTCCGAAGCGTCGAGGCGTGGCTCGGTCGCTCGGCGCCTTCGTTCGGCTTTCGCGTCCGAAATTTCTCGCGGGCGGCATCGCCGGCGGCGCACTCGGGACGGCGCTCGCCGCGTTCGAATCGGGAACCCTCGATTGGCGAGCGTACGCGTTTGCGCAAGTGACGATCAGCTCGTTCCATCTGATGACGCAGTACGCGAACGAATACTTCGATCGCGACGCCGATAGGCTCGCGGTGCGCACGCCGTTTTCCGGCGGCAGCGGCGCGCTCGTCGACGGCAGCGTAGCGCCCGTCGTCGCGCTGCGAGCGGCGCTCGTCTGCGCGAGCAGCGGCGTTCTTGGGACGTTCGCACTCCTGAGCGGGGCGGATCGCCCGCTTGCCGCGGGGCTCGCCGTCGCGATCGGCGTCCTGGGCTGGAGCTACTCTGCGCCGCCGTTGCGCTTGCTCGCGCGCGGTCTCGGGGAAGCCGACACGGCGCTGGTCGTCGCGGTGCTCGTGCCGCTCTGCGCGTTTGCGGCTCAGGGCCGCACTCTCGACGCGCGCGCCTTTGCGAGCACGCTGCCCGCCGCCGCGGCGATGTTTGCGATGATGCTGGCCGTTGAGTTTCCCGACGCCGCCGCGGATGCGGCCGCGGGCAAACGCAACCTGCTCGTGCGCTACGGTCCGCGCGCAGCGGCGCGTCTGGGGATTCTCGCGATCGTCGCCGTTTACGCGGCGGCCGTCGCCGCGGTCGCATTCGGTGCGCCGCCGGCCTTTGGCCTGGGCATCGCGACGACGGTGCCGCTAGCGCTCGGGAGCGCCCGGGCCCTGCGCGAGCGCACTCGACCCGAGTTCGCGGCCGACGCGGCCCTGGCGGGGCGGGGGGTCGCGTTCTTCTTTGTGGTCGCGGTCATGGGCGCGCTCGCATACGCAGCCGCGCCGGGCGTGTTGAACCGAGCGTGGTAGAGGCCCAGACGGTCCACGAGCGCTTCAATGCCGCGCTCGACGCGGTTCGGCCGGCGATCCAGCGCGACGGCGGCGACGTGTGGCTCGTCCGCATCGATGGGGCGATCGCGTACGTGCAAATGGTGGGTGCCTGCGGCGGCTGCCCGATGTCGAACGCGACGTTGCGCGGCGCCATCGAGAAGGCCGTGTTCGCGCACTGCCCCGAAATCGCGAGCGTCGAGCAAGTTTAGGGGTCGCCGGGAGTTCACTGTGCCACACAGCTGGCACAGCCGGGGGATGTAATGGCGTTGGAGGTGACCCACGCCATGGAAGAATTCTACGATTGTCCCGACTGCGGCCGCGCGCACGCCGAACCAGCGCATGCGGCATACGTCCTGCGCGTCCAGTGCCTCGAGTGCGAGCTCGAGGAGCTTCGCCGCGAGCGGGTCCAGCCGGCGGTGTTACCAGCCGCCGCCTAAAGCTTTAAGGAGTGCGGTGCTTCGAGCCGATGATGTGATCAAGCACACCCCGCGGTCACGCCCTCCGAAAGGCCTTCATGGTCGGTATCACTTCCCGTTCGAGTGCTCTGGCAGTCGTTGTCGCACTCCTTTCTACGCTCGCGCCGATGCCGAGCTTCGCCGATTCCGGCACGACGCTCCAGCGGGTTGAAGGCACGGTCGGCTTCGTGCCGCCCGGCGGTTCACGCACGGACGTTACGACGAGCTCCGGCATGCCGGCGAGCGCCGAAACCTTCTCGCAGTGCTCGTCGGCCGCGGTCCTCAACCTGACGAGCGACACGAACGTCGTCATCGGGGGCGCGACCCGGTTCCTGACCCCGGCACAGAACGGTGCCCCGGCGACCCTCCATGAAGGCGCACTCGAATTTAACGTCCCGGGACAGCTGTCGCCACCGCTCGTGATCGCGACGAGCTACGGCACGGTGACGGTTACGCATGGTTCGGGCTACATCGTGGCCGGCCAAAATGGCATGCAAACGATCGTCCCCTCGAGCCAGCCGGCAGACGTCAAATTCAGCTCGAAAAGCGGACCGGTTGACGTCCCCGGCGGTCATGCCCTGACGGCCGGCGCCACGGGTCCAGCCCGGCCCGTTGCCGTCTCGACCGTGAATAACCCGGCCGTGTATCAATTTAACGGCGGCCGCAATCCGCTCGGCACCGATGGAACGGCCGCGGTTTACGATCCCACGTCATCACCGACACCCAATTGCAAGATCGGCGCCCCCGCGGCTGCAGGTCTTGGCGCGGCCGGCGCGCTGCTCGCGCTCGCGGGCGCGGCGGGAGCCGCCGTCGCTATCGGCACCCTGCACGGCGGCGGCGGGGATCCGTCCGGCGCTGCGACGGCTACGCCGTCCGGCGGTGCGACGGCAACACCGTCCGGCGGTGGGTCGACCAGTCCAACCGCTTCGCCGTCGTCGGGGGCGTCATCGAATCCCTCGGCCTCACCGTCTTCGGGAGCCTGCTCCCCCGGACCGGTCGCCCTAAACCCGGGCTCAACCTTGCTTTCGCCCGGCATCGGCCAGCCGGCGACCGCGACCTTCGCCGTATCGCAGAGCTGTTACGGCGGCGCGTTTACCGTTACACAGCCCGTCTGTGCCGTCGGTCTGCTCGGCCTGCCGGCCGCGTCGATCGCCGGGAACACGGTCACCGTGACGCTCCCGGCGCAGGGTGCGGCGCTTAGCCTGTTCTGCTCCGTGACCGTCACCGGCGGCGGCGGCCAAACCGCCACCGAACCGATCGACATCGTCATCACCGTGCTTGGACCCGGACCTTCGCCGTCGGCGAGCGGCTCGAGCTCGCCGTCGCCCGGCCCCTCCGGCACGGGTCCCCTGACCGCAACGCCGACGTCGATTCTGCTCAACGTGTCGGCCGGGGCCCCGGCAACCCAGAACATCATCGTATCGCCGCCTGGAGACGGACCGTTTACCGCGACCACGACGTGCGCGGTACCGCTCGGTTCGCCACCGCTGACGAGCGTGACCGGCAACGTCGTTACGATAACGGCACCGGCTCAGCTGCTCACCGCACCGGTGTTGTGTGACACCGTCATCACGAGCCCGTCGACGGGACAATCCGTTACGGTCTTGGTGACAATCACCGGAACGGCGATCGCGCCCGCAACGCCGACGCCGTCACCGAACCCGAGCGGAATCGGCCCGCTCTTCGCCGTTCCGTCGAGCATCCTGCTCAACCCCGGCGTTACGACCGAGGCATCGCAAAACATCGAGATCTTCGACCACGGGTTCGCCGGAACGTACGCCGTTTCGCTCGCGCCCGGATGTCTTGCCCTGCAACAACCCGTCGTGACCTTAGTCAACGGAAACATCGCAAACATCACCGTCCCGGGTCAGATCCTCAACGTGGCGCTGTTGTGCAGCGTGACGATCAGCGATGGCACGAGCACGATCAGCGTCCCGGTGACGATTAGTGCGACGGCTCTCGCCGAGCTCGTGAAACACGTCCGCTTAGCCGGCATTGCGTTCAGTCCTGCGGTGCTGACGCTCAACCGAGCCGGGGAAACACAAACCGTCGAGATCTTCGGCGAACACGGGCCCTATCGCGCAAGCGCGGCTTGCGGTTCCCGAACGAGCCTCGAGACGCAAATATCCGGTGACCGCGCGACGATTCGCGCGACCACAATCGGCACCGACGGCGTCTGCATGGTAACGATTACCGGTGCAGGTTCGACGTACGGTCAGATACCCGTCGGCCTGAAGGCCGGACCGCGTCTCGAGTCCGTGGGCCACCCGGGCACGATCGCGCTCTCCGCGCCGGCCCTCGCGCTGCGGCCGGGTCAGCACCAGTCGGTTCTCGTTTCGGGGACGGGTCCATTCGTTCTCGCCGGGAGCTGCGGACGGGTCGCCACCGCGGTTCTTAATGGCCGTGCGCTGGAGGTCTTCGGGCGCGCGGCTGGGGCATGCTCGCTCGGGTTGCGCGACTCTGACGGAAGTCAGGCGCTCATCTCGATCGTCGTGACCGGATCGATCCCAAAGCGCGCCCCGTAGGGACGCAGTGATTCCGATCGGATAAGAAAATGAAGGTGTCGGCGGACGAATCCGCCGGCATTTTCGTTGCCACTTGCAGATTCAAAAACGGGAGACCCACGTGAACAGTTTTCGACGCATCGCAATCCTCGGGATGGGGGCGCTCGCCGCGTTCGCCATCGCCCCACGTGCAGCGGACGCTCAAGCGGCCAATGTGACGATCGACGTCAACGGGCAGCCGCTCACCTTCGACCAACCCCCGGTCGAACGCGCGGGCCGCATTTACGTGCCGCTGCGTGGCGTGTTCGAACGCCTCGGCGCCAGTGTCGTCTATGCGAACGGACAGATCAATGCAACCTCCGGCTCGCACCAGATCGCCCTGCAGATCGGCTCCCCTTCGGCGACGGTCGACGGAGCTCAACAGACCCTCGATAGCCCGCCGTTTCTGCTCGGAGGTCGTACCCTCGTCCCGCTGCGGTTCATTTCGCAGGCGCTCGGCGCATCGGTCAACTTCGATCAGGGGACGCAGACCGTCTACGTCGTGCAGCAGCAGACCGCTGCTGCGCCGCCTCCGCGACACGGACCGCTGCCTGGGCCGGCGCCGATCGCGTTGCGCCTCATCCGCCTTTTGCCGGTTCCCGATACGACCGTCAACGCCAGGCGCCCCGAAATTGCCGCGACGTTTGCAGAACCGGTCGATCCCAATAGCATCACGGTCAGCATCGACGGACGCGACGTCACGTCGCAAACCTACGTCAGCGCGCGCAGCTTCGTGTACGATCCGACCTTCGATTTGCCGCCTGCGTCGCATGAGGTCGTCGTCACCGGCAGGACTCCGGACCACGAGCGGTTCCGCGAACATTGGTCGTTTGCGTCGGCCACCGGCGAAGGCAACTACATCAACGGTCTCGAGCCGCCAAACGGAACGCCCGCGCGCCTCGGCTTCACCGTCAGCGGGTTCACCAAACCCGGCTCGACGGTTCGCGTCGTCGCGACGACGAGCGAGACGCTGGCCAACTTCGAAGTTGCGCAAGGTTCGACCAGCGCTGACACCGTCGCCGACGGACGAGGCTATTTCGCGGCGCCGGTAACCTTGGAGACACGCGCGGAAAACATCGTCGACGTACGGATCGTTGCGACTGCGCCGGACGGCACGACCGCGGTTAAAACGTTGCGCTTGCTGCGCTGACGACTCGGGCGAGCACGCCCGGCTCGAACGGAGAACTCAGCCCGGCGGACCGAACGAGTTGCCCAAACGGCGCTTCGCCGCCGCGCGTGCAGAGCGCGATGTAAGCCCCGAGCGCGGCGTCGCGATCCTCGCCGGCGCGCACCCAAAACTGCAGCGCGCAACACAGCGCCAGCGTGTAATCGATGTAATAGAACGGCGCGACGTAAATGTGCCGCTTCTCTTGCCAAAGCCCGCCCTTTGCCGGAAAGCCGAGGTCGCCGTACGCGCGCCACGGGAGGTAGCGGCGCTCCATCTCCTGCCACATCGCGTGCCGCTCGGCGGGGGTCGCCCCCGGATGTGCGTAGACGAGGTGCTGGAAGTGATCGACCGCAACGCCGTACGGCAAGAACAGCATCGCATCGAGTAGATGCTCGCGCCGGTACGCATCGGCATCCGCGCCAAAAAAGCGCTCCATCTGCGGCCACGAAAGATATTCGAGCGACATCGAGTGGATTTCGGCCGACTCGGACGTCGGACTCATGTAATCGACCGCGGCTTTGTCGCGGCTGCGCCAGCCTTGGAACGCGTGGCCGAGTTCGTGCATCAACGTGCGGACGTCGCTGCGGCTGCCGTTAAAGTTGGCGAACACGAAGGGGACGCGGTGCGTCGGAAACTGCGTGCAATACGCGCCCAGCGCTTTTCCCGGGCGATTCTCGACGTCAAAGAGGCCACGCTCGACGATCACGCCGCCAAAATCGCCGAGCGCCGGGTCGATCGCCGCCAGCGCCTCGCGCGTCCGCGCGATAATCCACGCCTCGTCGCCGAGCGGCGCGACCCGCTTTTCGACGCCGAGGGCCGACTCGTCCCAGAAGTAGGCGGGGTCGAATCCCGCCCTCGCCGCAGAGCGCTTCACGAGCTCGTGCGCGAACGGCACGACGACCCGCGCCACCTCGTCGCGATAGCCGGCGACGTCGCGCGGGCCGTAGTCGACCCGCCGCATCCGGAAGTAGCCGAGTTCGGTGAAACTGCCGTACCCGAGTTTGCGCGCCATCCCGTCGCGCAGCCGCACGAGCCCGTCGAAGATTGCGTCGAGCCGCTCCGCCCGTTCGTCGAATGCGCTCCAGCGCGCGCGTTCGGCCGCGTGCCGGATCTCGCGATCGGGATCTTGCAGGTAGAATCCGAGCGCCCCAAGCGATCGCTCAGCTCCGTCGAACGGGACGGTCGCCGAGGCGAGCAATTCCGTGTACTCGCGCGTCAATTCGGATTCACGCACGAGATCGGCTGCGATTGCGGGAGCGAATGCCTTGCGGTCCGCGTCCCAAAGCGCGAACGCTTGAGCCCCGAGTTCTTCTTCGAGCGCGGGCCGCTGTGCGCTCGTCAAGAAGCGCGCTTTCATCTCGGCGTCGAGTGCGGTTACGCCGGGCGCGCGGCGATCGAGTTCGGTCTGCGCTTCGCGACACTCGTCGCTGCGCGTGTCCTGCGTGTAGCGCAGCCGGGTAAGATTCGCCCACGATTTCCAGCTGCGCCGCAGCCCGTCCCAGCGCCCGAACTCATCCCGCCACTGGGCCGGGTTCTGCGCGTCGCGCAAGGTCGCAGCGATCCGGCCGTAGGCGTTCGCGAGCTCGGCATCGCTCGGCGCGGCGATCTCGCGCGTCCATTCGAGTTGCCCCTCGGCCCCCAAGCGCTTTGCGATTCGGCTTATTTCTTAAAGTAGGCGGCGTTGATTTCGGTGTAGTTCTTCCACTTTTCCGGAACGTCCGAATCGGCGTAGATCGCTTCCACCGGGCAGGCTGAAACGCAGGCACCGCAATCGATGCACACCTCGGGATCGATAAAGAGTTGCTTGTCCTCATCGCCGCCGTGAATGCAATCGACCGGACAGACGTCGACGCACGACTTGTCTTTGGTGCCGATGCACGGTTCGGTGATGATGTAGGCCATGACGTTCCTGAGGACCCTTTCGAGGCGAAAACAGCCTGGTCGTATTGGGGGATGGGTTCGTGCGGTCCTGGCGGGAGCGGCATGCCGCTACGCGCCCGGCCTCGAAACGTCCGATAACCTCCAGGAGTAGTATGGATATAATGGCCGCGATATGCGAGACGTGCGGGCTGCAACCCGCAACCGTTCGTGACTTCACCCTGCGCAGCGGGACGTGGGTCGAGGCGGAGATTTGCGACGCCTGCGCGCGGCGCCGGCGCCTGGGCCCGATCCCGCTGCTCGGCACGGCGCTGGCAGCCGTGGCTCTGGCGGTCGGAACGACCTACGCGATCGACCGCTTCAGCCGTTCCGAACGCGATATGCAGAGCGCCGATCCGCGCGAGTGGGCCAAGCGCCTGCGGACGTCGACCCCGACGTTGTCCTCGTATTCCCGTGACCTGACCGCAGCGGCGCGTGCCGGTGAGCTCGACCCGGTCGTCGGGCGCGATCTCGAGATCGAGCGGGTCGTCGCGATCCTCTCGCGCCGGTCGAAGAACAATCCGTGCCTCGTCGGCGATCCGGGCGTCGGCAAGACGGCGGTCGTCGAGGGGCTCGCGCAGCGCATCGCGCGCGGTCAAGTGCCGGCCGTGCTGCGCGATAAGCGCATCTTGGCTTTGTCGCTCGGGCCGCTGGTCGCGGGGACGAAGTATCGCGGCGAGTTTGAGGGACGCGTGAAACGCATCCTCGACGAAGTCAAGCGATCGGCGCGCGAGGTCGTGCTGTTCATCGACGAACTTCACGCGCTCGTCGGTGCGGGCGCCGCCGAGGGCTCGCTCGATCTCTCCTCGATGATCAAGCCGGAGCTCGCGCGCGGCGAGTTGCAGTGCATCGGCGCGACGACGTTTGACGAGTACCGCAAGCACATCGAATCGGATAGCGCGCTCGAGCGCCGCTTCCAGCCCGTGATGGTCGCCGAGCCGACGATCGAAGAGACGGGTGCGATCCTGCGCGGGTTGCGCGGGCGCTACGCGGATCATCACGGCGTTACGATCACGGACGGCGCGATCGACGCCGCTGCGGCGCTGTCCGCGCGCTACATCGTCGACCGGTTCTTACCCGACAAGGCGATCGACCTCATCGACGAGGCGGCGTCTTCGGTCTCGCTGCGCAACGGTACGATGGTCAACGTCGCCGATGTCGCCGCGATCGTTTCAAAGTGGACGGGCATTCCGCAGGGAGCGCTCAGCGAAGAGCAGTCGAGGAGTTTACTCGCGCTCGAAGGTTCGCTTGCAAAACGCATCGTGGGCCAGGACAAGGCAATCGGATCGGTCGCGCAAGCGATCCGCCGCGGCCGCGCGGGGCTCAAGGATCCGCGTAAACCGGTCGGCGGCTTCCTCTTCATCGGCCCGAGCGGCGTCGGCAAAACCGAACTCGCGCGGGCCCTGGCCGCGGAGCTCTTCGGCACCGAGGACGCGCTCGTGCGCATCGACCTCTCGGAGTACACCGAGTCGCACACGGTCTCGCGATTGCTTGGCGCGCCGCCCGGATACGCCGGCCACGACGAGCCCGGCCAACTGACGGAGCCGGTGCGACGGCGCCCGTATTGCGTGGTCCTCTTCGACGAGTTCGAGAAGGCGCACGCCGACGTCGCCGCGATCCTCTTGCAGATCCTCGACGACGGTCGCGTCACCGACGCGAAGGGCCGCACGATCGACTTCCGCCACGCGATCGTCATCCTGACGAGCAATGCGGACCCAAGCGAACTCGAGATTTACCTGCGCCCCGAACTCCTCAACCGGATCGACGACGTCGTGCACTTCAACCCGCTGGGCGAGCGCGAGATCGAGGCGATCGTCGAACTCCAGATGGTTTTGGTCGCGCAGCGTCTTGGGGCGCTGCGCGTCTCGATCGTGCTGAGCGACGACGCCCGAAAGTTCCTCGCATTCGAGAGTATTGCGGCCGGCAGCGGCGCGCGTTACGTGGCGCGAACGATCGCGCGCCTCGTCACGAATCCGCTCTCGACCGCGATCCTGCGCGGCGACATCAAGGAAGGCGGAGCCGCGCGGGTCGAGCTGCGCAACGAAGACCGCATCGAAGTGATCGCGGCGTAGTGTGCCGCGGGTTCGCCCTGGCAGCTGCGTTCGGCTTGCCGCTTGCGGCGAGCGTCGCGTCTGCGCAGCCGGCGCAGCCGGGCGGTGCGCTTAGCGGCGCGATGGCGCCATATGCGTGGTTTCCGGGGCACTGGTCCTGTCAAACGACGGTCGTCTCGACCGGCGCGACGACCCCGGGCACGCTGTCGGTTCTGGTCGACCCGCTCCACGACGTGCTCTCGCAACGCTTTTCGACGACCCTTGCGGGGAAGCCGTACCGCAGCGACGAGGTCCTTGCGTACGATCCGCACAAGCGCGCGTACTTTCAGAAAGAAGTCGACCAGACCGGTACGCAGATCCTTTTATTCTCACCCGGCGGCTACAAGCCGAGCATGACCTACGAGGGCGTCATGGTCCCCTCAGGCGGCAAACTCTACCGGATGCGCGCAACGATCGCCATCGACGCAAACGGCTCGCAACTCCACACTTCAACCGCTTTTTGGCAAGCAACGACAAAGAGCTGGGCCACGCAGAGTACGGGCGACTGCTCGAAGCAGCGCTAGTCGTTTTGTGTTGCCCGGTGTCACCCTGAGCGGAGCGCCGCAGGCGCGAAGTCGAAGGGCCGCCGGAGCTCGGCCACACCCCGTTTGTCCTTCGACTGCGCGCCTGCGGCGCTCCGCTCAGGATGACACGGCTCGCGCTTCGCGCTTCGCACGGATGACGCGGCGGCGCGAGGCGGTTACAGGATCCTTTTGATTGCGGCTTCGATTTCGGGCGGGTCCATTTGGCCGAGGCGGTAGGTGCTGACTTTTCCGCTCTTGTCGATGAAGATGTGGACGGGGAGGCCGACGATGCCGTAGGAGCCGCCCATTGTGCCGTCGTCGACGGCGATCGCGAACGGCCATTTGTATTGGCGCGCGAACGCGAGGGCTTTGGTTTTATCTTCGAGTTCGTTGATGCCCAGAACCGTGAAGCCCTTGGAATGGTATTTGGCGTAGAGCTTGCCGACGCTGGGAGCCTCGTCGTTGCACGGGCCGCACCACGAGGCGAAGAAATTCAAGTAGAGCGGCTTGCCTTTGTAGTTTGCGAGGGATATGGAGCCGCCGCTCGCTCGCGCAAGGGTGAAAGCGGGGGCGGGGTCGCCTTCATGCGGGACGGCGAGCGCCGGTGCCGCGGCGGCCGAGAAAAACGACAAGACAAACGCGGCAAGGCTTATGTGGCGGATCACGGGCTGGCTCCAATCATACCGGTAAGAACGAGGGGAAGCGGACGTGCGTTGCATCTTCGCGCATCGCGGCGAGCAACTCTTGCACCGACTCAAACTTGCGTTGTTCGCGGATGAAGCGGAAATCGCGCAGGGTCAGCTGTTCGCCGTATATCGTCGACTGAAAATCGAGCAGCCACGCTTCGACGGTGCGCGTGCCGCCATTGAAGGTCGGGTTCGTGCCGATCGAGACGAGGCCAGGGTAGTCGCGCCCGTCGTAACGGGCAACGACGGCATAGACCCCGTCACCCGGCAAGCTTTTCCCGGGGGGGACGGCGAGATTCGCGGTCGGGAACTCGAGATCGTGACCGCGGCCCTCGCCGATGACCACGCGGCCGGTCACGGCGTAGCTCTCCCCCAGGAGCCGGTTCGCCGTCTCCATGTCGCCGCGCAGGACCGCCGCGCGCACGCGCGTGCTCGAGATGCGCTCGTCCCGATCGGTAAGCGGCGGCACGGCGATCACCTCGACGGCGTGTGCCTCGAGTGCTTCGCGCGCGAGCGTCGCGTCCCCGCGCCGGCCCGCGCCGAAGCGAAAGTTCTCACCGATCACGAGCGCACGGGCGCGCAGCACGCCGTAGACGATGTCGTCGCAGAAGGCCTGCGCGTCGACGCGTGCGATGCGCTCGTCGAACGGAATCAAGAACAGCTCGTCGATGCCGGTCGCCGCCAGCAGATTCACGCGCTCTTCGACCGTCGTCAGGAGCGGCGGGACTTTATCCGGGCGCAGATGCGTCGACGGATGATTCGAAAACGTCAGCACCGCAGCCCGAAACCCGGGCCGCCTCAGACGCAACAGCGTCCGCAGAATTTCCCGATGACCGCGATGCAGGCCATCAAAAAACCCGATCGCAAGCACGAGCGGCCGCTCCGTCGCCGGCCGCTCGATCCGGTGATGGATCTTCACACGAAAACCTTGCGTGGCGCGAGCAGGGCGCCGACCGGTTCGCCGACACCGACGAGCGTGCGCGTCGAATCGCGCACGAACACGTGCTTCGCTGCCGAGCCGCTCGGGAGCGGAACCAGCCGTCCCGCGCGAAAGTCAGCCGCGCCGCGGCCGTCGAGCACGATCGTCGGAAAAGGGATGACGCGCTCGGGCGCGATCAGCGCGGCCTGCGGATCCGCCTCGATCTCGTCGAGCGTCAGGCTCTCGTACAGGACGAACGGCCCCGACGCGTCGCGCAAGAGCGCCCCCATGTGCGCCGGACATCCGATCGCGGTGCCGAGATCCTCCGCCAGCGTCCGCACGTAGGTGCCCTCGGAACAGGCGACCGCGATTCGGGCCGTGCCGTTCTCGTAGCCAAGCAACGTCAAGCCGTAGACGACGATCTTGCGCGCAGCGCGCGCCACCGTTTCGCCGCGCCGCGCGATCTCGTAGAGCCGCTCGCCGCCCGAATGCAGCGCGCTATACATCGGCGGCGTCTGTTCGAGCGTCCCGATGAAGTGCGGAACCGCCCGCTCGAGCAGCTGCGCCGCGTCGGCCGGGACGGGCGCCTCTTCGAGCGTCTCACCGCTCGCATCGCCGGTCGCCGTCTTGCGCCCAAGCACGAGTGTGAACGCGTACGATTTGCGCCGGTCTTCCATCAACGGAATCAACCGCGTCGCCTTCCCGATCGCAAGCGGGAGCACGCCCGCCGCCAGCGGATCGAGCGTTCCCAAATGCCCGACGGGCAATTTCGTCCCGCCGCTCTCCGCAAACATCCGCCGAACGCGCGCGCCAACCTGCGTCGACGTCGGCCCCGCCGGCTTGAAGAGGTTCACGAAGCCGAGCACGTCGCGCGGCGGCTGCTTAGAGACCTTCGGCGACGAGCGCCGCGCGCACGGCGGCTACGGCATCATCGAGGCTTCCGGCAAACGTCAACCCCGAGGCGCGAAAATGGCCGCCCCCGCCGAGACGCCCGGCAGCGGACTGCACGTTCACCCGCCCGTTGCTGCGCAAGCTGACGCGAACGTCGCCTTCGTACGCTTTGAAAAGCGCCGCGACGTCAACCCCTTCGACCGCGCGCAAATGCTGGATGATCTCCTCGGTGTCCTCACCGTCCGCTTCGAACTTCACAAGCATCGCGTCATCGACGACGGACCAACAATACTTGCCATCCCGTTCGAGTCGCGCGCTCTCGAGTGCCGCGCCGATCAGACGCGTCGCAGCAAATCGCTTGTTCGCAAAGATCTTCTCGGTAATCTCGTCCTTGTCCGCGCCGAGATCCATCAGCTCCGCCGAAACGCGAAACACGTCGGCCGTCGTATTCGAATGGACGAACCCGCCCGTGTCGGTCATGATCGTGGTCAACAGACACGTCGCGATCTGGGGCGTGATCGGAGCTCCCAGCGCGCGCAGCAAATGCAGCACGCACGTCCCGGTCGAACACTCGGTCTCGAGAACGTAATTCAACGCCCCAAAGCGCGAGTTCGCCAGGTGATGATCGATATCGAGAATGTTGCGTCGCTCGAGCGGCGGCAAATACTCGCCGGCCCGCGACGTGTCGCTCATGTCGCAAAACACCCAAAGCGCGTCCTTCGGAAGATCCGCCGGCAAGCTGCGCGAGACGCGATCCGAGTCGGGCAGAAACCGCAGATTACGCGGAACCGGATCTTGCTGAAAGTAGTAAACGCGCTTCCCCATCGCCCGTAGCGCGAGCCCAAGCGCAAGCCCGGCCCCCAGCGTGTCCCCATCGGGCTTCACGTGACTGACGAACACGAACGCCGCGCGCCTGCGCAGCTCCGCCACAACGTCCTCAGTCGTAGCCTCGAGCTTCCCGTTCTCCGGCTTTTTGATCTCGATCATATCGACTACTTCCACATCCGACCCCTACTCGCCGCCTTCGGCACTCGAAGCCTGCGTCGTTTTGGCCGTTTCCGCAAGGACTTTACTCAGCGCAATGGCCTTTTCAGTCGTCCGGTCCTCGACAAAACTTAATTCCGGCGTATGTCGCAGGGCCACTTTGTGCCCCACCTCACCCCGCAAAAACCCCTTGGCGTGCTCGAGCGCGAGCATACTCTGCGTCGCAACGTGCCGGTCCCCAATGATCGACACGTAAACCTTCGCCTTCTGCAAATCGCTCGTAACCTCAACCCGCGTAACCGTCACGAACCCCAGCCGCGGATCTTTCAATTCAGATGAAATTAAGCGCGCAAGCTCCCGCTGCAGCTCGTGATCGACCCGCCCCATCCGCTCGCGTTTCATGCTCTCCCCTTCCGCCGCGCCCGTCCGCTCGCGCGCTTCGGCACCCCTTGGGACTTCCCCGAAGGCAAAGCCTCGCGCCGAAGCTGCTCGCGCCGCGCCGCAATAACGCCCACAATCAAAAGCAACGCCACCGATCCAAGCGCGCTATAAAGATCGTTCCGCTGCATGACCGGCCGCGCCGAATCCTCGACGAAATCCGCGATCTGCAAAATCAAGAACACCGTAGCAGAAACCGCCCCCGCCAAGAGCAACACCGTCCAAAGCTTTTCCTCGCCCGATGCAACCGTCTGCTTCTTCATCGCGCCCGCCGCATCTGCCAAACCGCAAGCGCCATAAATCCGATCCCCGCACCAAACCCAAACAAAACCGCCACGAAGAACGCACTCCCCGGCGCCCCCACTTTATCGAGCACCACCGAAGCCGCAATCGCCAGCAGCGCCGAAATACTTAAATCCAAAACCGAAGCACGGCGCAAGCGCGCAAGCATCCTTATCACGTCACGCCACCCGGCCGCGCCGTATCCCGGCGCCGCCACCGACTCCGATCACGAAACCTACGCCGGAACCGGTTCCGGCGCAACCAACTCCGAGGTGAACGCTTCGATGACATCCCCATTCTTGAGATCCGAGAACCGCGCAATCTGCACGCCGCACTCGAAGTTCTCCGCAACTTCCCGCACGTCGTCTTTGAAGCGCCGCAGCGACTCGAGCTCCGACTCAAACACGACCGCCGAATCGCGCAAGATCCGAACCTTCGCATTGCGCGTGAGCTTGCCGCTCTGCACGTAACACCCCGCGATCGTGCCAACCTTCGAGACCTTGAAGACTTCGCGAACTTCCGCGCGCCCAAGGATGATCTCGCGGAACTTCGGCGCAAGCATCCCGATCAGCGCCTTCTTGAGATCGTTCTCGACGTCGTAGATGACGCTATAGAAGCGCAGATCGACCTGCTCGTTCTCCGCCAGCCGCTTGACCGTCTCGTCCGGCCGAATGTTGAACCCAATGAGCACCGCATTCGAAGCGCTCGCCAGATTCACGTCGTTGGGCGTGATCGCGCCGACCCCGGCATAGATCACGCGAATGTCGACTTCAGCGTTCGAGAGCCCTTCGACGCGGCTGCGCAACGCCTCGACCGCACCTTGGCCGTCGGCCTTGAGGATCAGGTTGAGCGTCTTGTTGCCGCCGTCGGCCGGCGTCGACATGAAGCTTTCGAGCGAGATGCGCGGTCCGCTCGTCGCCGCGATCGCGACGTCCTTGCGGCGCGTGGCGCGTTTTGCCGCGGCCTCGCGCGCGACCCGCTCGTCCGAAACGACCATCAGCGCGTCGCCCGCGCTTGGGACGTCGGAGAGGCCCATGATCTCGACCGGAATCGAGGGCCCAGCCTTCTTGACTTGTTTGCCCTTGTCGTCGACGAGTGCGCGAATCTTCCCGTACGCGCCGCCGACCACGACGACGTCCCCGACGCGCAGCGTGCCGTTCTGCACGAGAACCGTCGCAACCGCACCGCGTCCTTTGTCGAGCGCGGATTCGATGACCACGCCTTGCGCGCGCCGCTGCTTGTTGGCTTTAAGGTCGCGCAGTTCGGCCTCGAGCAACACGGTCTCGATCAGTTGGTCGATGCCCTCGCCCGTCCGCGCCGAAACCTGAACCATTTCCGTTTTGCCGCCCCAGTCGACCGGCTGCAGGCCTTCTTCTGAGAGCTGCGATTTTACCCGATCGGGTTGCGCGTCTTCTTTATCCATCTTGTTGATCGCGACGACGATCGGCACGTTCGCGGCCTTGATGTGCGAGATCGCCTCACGCGTCTGCGGCATGACGCCGTCGTCGGCCGCGACCACGAGGATCGCGACGTCGGTGACCTTCGCGCCGCGCGCGCGCATTGCGGTGAACGCCTCGTGACCGGGCGTGTCGATAAACGTGACCTTCTGATCGCCGCGATCGACGGTATAGGCACCGATACGTTGCGTGATGCCGCCCGCTTCACCGGATGCGACGTTCGCCGAGCGGATCCGATCGAGCAGCGAGGTCTTGCCGTGATCGACGTGGCCGAGCACGGTGACGACCGGCGGTCGCGACGTGAGCAGCTCCGGACGATCTTCTTCCTGCTCGACGACGACTTCTTCGCCCGCTTCTTTGATGACCGCGTTGAAGCCGAACTTCTTCGCGACGTTCTGCGCCGTCTGCGCGGGAATGTTTTGATTGATCGTCGCCATCGTGCCCATCTTGATGAGCTCTTTGATGACGTCTTTGGCGGGCACGATCATCGAGGTCGCGAGTTCCTGAACGGTGAGAACGTCCGGGATCTCGATCGTCTCGAGCACGGCCGACGGCGTCGCGGGGAGCGCGCCGCCCGAACTCTTCTTACGCCGCCGCTCCTTGTCGAGCAGCATCTCCGTCTCGCGGTCTTTCTTGTTTCCGCTGCGATCGCGATCGCCGCCGCGCTGCTGCGGCCCACGCGGTCCGCCGCCGCCGGAGCTCGGCGTCGGCCCGGCCGCACCGGGCGCACTTGGGGTGCCCGGCGGACGCGGGGTGAATGGACGCGGCCCACCAGGCGCGGTGAGCGGCCGGAACGGGCCGTTGCCGGCCGGACGCCGGCCCGGAGGCGGAGTCTGGCCCGGGCGAGGCTGCAGCTGCCCCGGCTGGGGCGGGCGATAGCCCTGCCCCGGAACGCCGGGCTGGCCGGGCCGCGGCGCGACGCCGGGGCGGCCGGGCAAGCCGGTCTGGGGTCCCGGCATCGCCGAGGCCGCGATGCCGTTCGGCGGCTGAGCGGGTGGTTGCGGACGCGCGGGCGGGGCAATCGTCGAGCGGCCGGCCGGAACCGGGCGCAACGTCGGGATCGGCGTGCTGTCGGGCGGCTCGACCGGCGGGCGGGGCCGCGGCGGCATCGGAGCGGCAGCGGGCCGCGCAGCGGCGGGGGCGCGCGGCGCGGGGCTTGCCACCACGCGCGGCGCGGGGCTCGGCGGGCGCGCCGGGGCAGCCGGTTCGGCCACGACGGCGGCCGGCTCGATGGCCGGCGGCTCCTCGACCGGCGCTTGCGTCACGACCGGCTCCGCAACGATTGCGGCCGGTTCCTCGACCCGCACGGGCGCACTCTTGGGCGCGCGTTTTACCGTGCCGCTGACGGGCTTGAGCGTTACGACCGGCTCGGGAGGCGCTTCCGGAGCGGCCGGCCGCGGGGCGCGCGCTTTCCGCGGCGGCGCCAGCGGGGGCGGTTCGGCGACGGCCGTCCCGCCCGCGGCTTTCGCTCCGGCTTTGCCGGAGGAACCACCGAGAAGGACGCCGCGAACGAGGTCCGCGATTGGGTCGTCGACGACACTGAGTTGATTCTTCGCTTCGAGGCCGAGACGCTCGAAGAGCCCGATCAAGTCTTTTGAAGACAGACCAAGCTCCTTTGCCAGCTCGAAAATACGTACTTTACCGGTTGCCATATCGTCCTTCTCAAAACCCGGTCGCCGCTCTTAACGCTGCGGCCGGGACGCCTCTTTATTTCATCTACATGTGCTCCAGGGGTGAACCGTACTATCATACACGGGGCGCCGTCGGCTCGCAAAGACTCTCCCAGGCCGCTTTCTGGGCCACCCCGGCGAGGCCGGCATAGCGCTTGTTCTTGACCACCCTGGCCGCGCACGCCGCCGAGCAAAGGTACGCCCCGCGCCCGGGCGAGCGCTCCCGGGCGACGTCGCGCTCCCACCCGTCGCCGCGGCGCACGAAGCGGACGAGCACCGCCTGGGCGGCGCGTTGACGGCAACCGACGCAGGTCCGGACCGGAACGTGCCGCGCTATTCGGGAGCTCCCTTATCGCCTTCGGGCTCGCGGTGCGACGGATCGAACATCTGCCGCTTGAACTCTTCGAGCTTGCGAATGAGCTCGGGGTCGATCGACGGCACGCCGTCTTCGGCGACTTCCTCGCGCTCCGCTTCGCCTTCGAGCGCAGCTTCTTTCCCCGGGCCGACGTGCCGGCGCTCCTCGCGTTCCACGAGATAGCGCGCGCGTGTCTCGTCGGCGTCCGCCTCGCTTGTGATGTCGAGCCGCCAGCCGGTCAAGCGCGCGGCGAGCCGCACGTTCTGTCCTTCGCGTCCAATCGCAAGCGAGAGCTGGTAGTCGGGGACGACAACGAGGCCGACGCCTTCATCCTCGAAGAGCTCGACCGAAAGGACCTTCGCGGGTGCGAGCGCGTTGTTGATGAAGCCGACCGGGTCGCTCGACCAGCGGATGATGTCGATCTTCTCGCCGCGCAGCTCGTCCGAAACGTTTGCGATTCGGCTCGACTTCGGACCCAGACACGCCCCGACCGCGTCGACTTCAGGGCGGTGAGAGTGGACGGCGACTTTCGAACGGCTGCCCGGTTCGCGTGCGATCGCCATGATCTCAACGATGTTGTCGAGGATCTCCGGCACTTCGCGCTCGAGCAGCCGCTGCACGAGCCCCTCGGCCGCGCGTGAGAGCACGATCTGGGGTCCCTTGTTGGTCTTGCGCACGTCGAGCACGAAGGCCAAAATGCGATCGTTGATCCGGAAATTCTCGCGCGGCACTTGTTCGGACAGCGGCAACAGCGCCTCGGTCTTGCCGAGATCGACGAACATGTTGCGCTGCTCGTAGCGTTGCACGGTGCCGTTGACGAGATCGTGCAGCTTCTGGCTGTACTCGTTGAAGATCGTGTCCCGTTCGGCCTCGCGGATGCGCTGTACGATCACTTGCTTGGCCGTCTGTGCGGCGATCCGCCCGAACTCTTTGGGCGTGACCTCCTGATCGAAGTAGTCGCCGGGCTCGTACTTCGGGCCGGCTTCCTTCGGCAAGATCTCGAGCTTCGGGTCGGTAACTTCGCTCACCACGGTGCGCCGATGATAAACCTTGTACTCGCCGGTGTCGCGATCGATCGAAACGATCGCATTCGCTTCACCACCGAAGTTTCGTTTGTAGGCCGAAATCAGCGCGGCTTCGAGCGCTTCGAGGAGCATCTCGAATGGGATCGCGCGTTCGCCTTGAAGCAGGCGCAGCGATTCGCGCAGGGTCGGTTCGTCGGGGGCAGCCTTCGCAGCTTTTGCGGCCATCAGCGTTTCTCTCGTCTCTCTTTTTTTGCACGCCGCAGATCGGCGCGGTAATCGTACTCGACGCAAGCGGATTTCACGAGGTCGAGCGGAATCGGCAGTTCGCCTGCGTTCGTCGCGAGGACCGCCGCGTTGCCGCGTAAGCCGAGCAGCTTTCCGCGGTGCGTGTACTCGTTTCGAATCGGCAGCGTGGTTTTCACGAGAACGTCCTTGTCGCGAAAACGGTCGTAATCGGCGGGAGCGAGCAGCGGCCGGTCGATTCCGGCCGACGCTACTTCGAGCGTGTAGGGCTCGGACTCTGCTTCGAGTGCTCGACCGAGCCGCGCGGCGATCCGCTCGCACAACGCGAGATCGACCCCGCCCGGGCGGTCAACGGTTAAGGAAAGCCCGGTGCTGCGCCCATTGCGCCGCGCGCGCTGCACGACGATTTCAACATCGTGGAATTCTTCCTCGAACGGCAGCATCCGCGCTGCGGTTTCGAACGTCTCGGCTAGACTCAGGCGACCCTCACAACATCGGGGCGGCGTGCCCCCGATTGCCCCTACACAACAACGAAGCGCGGGACGCAACCCACGCTTACACGACTACCGAACCAGATTCTAGCACGGATCCGCGCTCAATTGCAAACGGCCGGCGCGCCCGGCCAGACCCGATCCTATCGTAACGGGGACGACTTTGCCCGCGGCCTTTCGGGCCGCGCCGTAGCGGTGCCGCCGACGGTCACGACGAGCGTGATGGTAGCGGTCGCCGATTTGCCCTGACCGCCGGTAGCGGTGACCGAGCAGTTCGCCGCGATCGCTACAAGCTGCGCCGCTAGCGACACCGTGATCACGTTGCCGGAGACCGCGCTCGTCGCGGTGCCTCCGATGCTCGGGGAACACACCGGCTGCGTGGCTGTGAACGGTCCGCTGTAGCCCGCTTGCGTCGCCGTAAACGTCGCACTTGCCGCGTTGCCGATGCCGGGCGCCAAGGTCGCTGACGGCGGGGTCAAAACGACCGGGCCATACGATGGCATAGCCGTCGCCGTCGGCGTCGTCGTCGGCCTCGGCGAAGCAGTCGGAATCGGCGTCGGACTGGGCGTGGGCGCCGCGGTGCGTACCGGGCTCGGCGTGGGGGCGGGCGTCCGTGTCGGGGTTGGCGTGGGCGCCGGCGTGCTTGTCGCAGCAGGCGCCGGCGTCGGCGTTGCCGTCGATCCGGGGACGGGGGTCGCCGTCGGAGCCTGCGTCGCTCCTTGCGGGCGGCTCGTTCCGCTCCGGTCGAGCGCAAGGAAACCGCCCAAAACGGCTGCGGCGGCGACCCCATAGGGGAGCGCGTTTGCGGAACGCGGCGCCGGCGCCGCGGCCGCAACCGGGCATTTATCGTCGTGTATGGCCTGAAGATTTGCCGCGGCGATGTCGATGAGCGTCTGATTTCCGCTTTGCACGGCGTTCTGATACTGCTGCTGGAAAAAGGCCTCGGCGCGCGCCTGATCCGGGAACGTTTTGACCTCCGGCACATTTGCATAGGCCCGTGATTGCCCCGCGGCTACGAGCTCGGCGATCCGGATGCAGTCGAGAGGAGCGCTTTTGGTACCGATCTCGACGGTGAGCTTGCGGCCGGTGGCAACGAGCCCGCGCTCGACGCTGACGATCGTCTGTGCGTCGCCGACAACGACGTCGAAATCGGTCCCTTTGACGATCGCGAGCAACGCCTTCGTGACGACGTTCATGAAGTCGAGGCGGTTCTCGGGCACGTCGTAGCTCGTGTGTCCGCCGTCGTCGGCATACGATTCCGAGCGGTCGCTCTGGGCGAGAATTTTCAGGCTCGCGCCGCCATAGACGCGCGCGACGACGCCTTCGGGAGATTCGATGTCGATGATCGTTGCGGCGGGCGCACCGATCGTCGTACCGACCGGCAAAACCCTGCCCGGCGCAAGGTGGGCGTTTGTGTTTGCGTTGCCCGAAGGATCCGTAACCTCGACGCCGCCGGTGTCGCTAACGCGTCGTCCGGCGGCGCATATCTGCACGACGACGGAGCCGCCCGCCGGGGCCGTCCGGCGAACGGCGGTTTTCTCGAGGCACGCCCCCGGAACGTCGCTCGAGCGCACGGGAACGGCACTCGTGACGATGAGCGTCGCAAGCACCGCAACTGACAGCGACGTTCGTAGAACGGGCAAGCCCCCGACGTACGCCGCTCAGGTCACTTCGGCCTTGGGGCAGCACTCGATTTCGGCGTCAAGGTGGGCAGGCCGGCAGGCGGCGTAAATTCTTCGCCGCCGCACGGGCCGAACGTGTAACCGCCCTGAGGTTCGCCCCCGCCTGCCGGCTGTTCGATCTTCCAGCCGGTGCAAATTTCGAACCCCAGGATGCGCTCGCGCTTAAGAATATAGACGATCGTCGGCGGGCCGAGCAGCGTGCCTTTTTGACGCACGATCTCGAGGGCCCGGGCGAGAACCCCCGGCGGCGGCGCGACCTTCTTGAAATACTCGGCTTCCGCTTCCGAGACCGCCTCGTCGATCGTGTTGCCATACTCGCGATGCGAGTAAGCGACGTCGCCGTTCGGCAGCATTGCGTTCATGCGCGCGTTGAGCTTGTCGAGTGAGCCCTCGCCGTTGTTGAGATTCGGCCGCGGGCTCGGCCCGGCTTGCGGCGCGAGAGCCACGGTCCCCGCTTTCGCCGGCGCTGCCGCGCGGCTCGGGAGCGCACCCGGGCCCCGAGCCGCGGCCTTGGACCGGCCGCTGCCGGAACCCGACGGGGCGGCCTTGGGCACCGAAGCGGCACCTGCGCTCGGCGCGACCCCGGCGGTTCGCGCCGGCAGCGGAGCGGGGGTCAAGAACTGGTGGGTCGCGGCCGGCGCTCTTGCCGCGAGCTGACTCGCAGCCGTTGGGGCCGTGGTCGGAGCCACCGTCGACGCGGTGGTCGCTCGGGCCGCGCTGGGCGCCACGGTGGCCACGCGCGCTGCGACCGTCGGCGCTTGCGTCGGTGCAGCGGTCGGCGCCGCCGTTGGAGCAGCGGTCGGCGCCGCCGTCGGAGCAGCGGTCGGCGCCGCCGTCGGAGCAGCGGTCGGGGCGAGCGTCGGCGCCGCGGTTGGCGCGGCGGCCGGGGCAGACGTCGGTGCTGCGGTCGGAGCGACGGTCGGCGCGGCGGTTGGCGCGACGGTCGGGGCTGCCGTCGGCGGTGCGGTCGGAGCGACCGTCGGCGCGCGCGTCGGTTCGCGCGTCGGCGGTTCGGTCGGAACCGGCGTCGCGGGCAGCGGGGTCGGTGCCGGTGCGAGCGACGGGATGGCGGTCGCAATCGGACTCGGCTCGAGCGTCGGCGAGACGTTGACGAGCGGCGCGACGAGCGAGATTCGCTCGGGGACCGGCGTGC
>Ga0302326_10006798_pt1 | contig 25581 bp, 29 predicted proteins | sample Palsa_T0_3_FD_202264 | JGI IMG/M metagenome (GOLD analysis project Ga0302326, IMG submission 202264) | Peat permafrost microbial communities from Stordalen Mire near Abisko, Sweden - Palsa_T0_3 | ecosystem: Environmental > Terrestrial > Soil > Palsa > Peat permafrost | place: Sweden: Abisko... | reverse complement strand
TTTGCGCGGACTGCAGGAGAGCCGACGCCTTCCGGGTCGGACCGGCGCCGAGCGCCGCCGGGACGCGTCGTGCTCCTGGCTACAAAGATCAACCCAGGAGGAACCAGTCATGTCCCCGAACCAGACCTTCACGGTTGGTACGATCGGCGCCGGTAACGTCGCACAGACAATCGCCCGCCTTGTCCTCGCGGCGGGCCATAACGTCATCCTCAGCAACAGTCGCGGCCCGGAGTCGCTCACAGAGCTTGTCGGCCAACTCGGCGCGAATGCGTCCGCGGGCACGGCTGCCGAGGCGGCACGGGCGGATATCGTGATCCTCGCGGTCGGCTGGGACCAGGTGCCCACGGCGCTGCAGGACTTGGCGGACTGGGATGGGCGGATCGTGATCGACGCCACGAATCAGTGGCACCACCACAACCCCCAGGCGACGGTCGACCTGGGAGACCAGACCGGCAGCGAGCACATCGCCACCCTGATGCCGGGCGCACGCGTCGTCAAGGCGTTCAACACGGTCTTCATGAATGTCGTCGCGAAAAGCGAGCACCGCAGCGACGGTCCCCTTGTCATCTTTCTCGCCGGCGACGACACCGACGCCAAGGCAACCGTCTCAACACTGATCGACTCGTTGGGACTTGCGCCCGTTGACCTCGGCGAACTACGGCAAGGTGGACGACTCATGCAAGCCGGCGGGCCGCTGATCGCCCTCCATGTCGTCAAGATCGCGTAGCCGCCGACATGCTGATTGATCTGACCGGCAAGACGGCGCTCGTCACGGGCTCAACCGTGGGAATCGGGTACGCGACAGCCGCGGGCCTTCACGCCTCAGGAGCGACGGTCGTGATCAACGGTCGCACCGCCGAGCGAGTGCGGGACGCAATTGACGGACTCGGCGGCGGGGACCGGATCATCGGCGTCGCTGCAGACGTCGGCACTGCTGCAGGCTGCGAGGCACTGCTCGATGCTGTGCCGCACGTTGACGTCCTGGTCAACAATGCCGGCATCGCCGTCCCCCAACCGGTGCTCGAGATCCCCGATGCTGAGTGGGAGCGCCTGTTCGCCGTCAATGTGATGAGCGGAGTACGGCTGTCGCGCAGCTACCTGCCCGGCATGCTGGAGCGCCGTTGGGGAAGGGTGGTATTCGTCTCAAGCGAGTCGGCGCTGAACATCCCCGCCGAGATGGTGCATTACGGAGTCACGAAGCTGGCGCAGTTGGGTGTCGCGCGAGGGTTGGCCGAATCGGTCCCGGGCAGCGGTGTAACGGTCAATAGCGTGCTGCCCGGACCGACGCTGACCCCGGCCCTCGAAGCGTTCATGGATGCGATGATCGGCGACGAAGCCTGGAGCGTCGAGGAGGCCGGCCAACTGCTGATCGAGCGTGTACGACCGACCTCGCTCCTCGGCCGGCTCGCTACCAGCGAGGAGGTCGCCAACCTGATCGTCTACCTATCCTCACCGCAGGCCTCCGCGACCACCGGCGCCTCGCTGCGAGTTGACGGCGGCGTAGTTCGAACGATCGCCTGACAGCCGCGGACGCGCAGGACCGCTCGCTTTAGTGACCCGTAAATAAACGAGCCGACAGCGAGCCGAGCGCCGGTCTCACCCAAGAGGCCGGACAATGAAGGTGGCGGACGCGTGTGGGACTACAAGCGCCGCTGACGCGCGCGGAGAATCTCCGAGAACGAGAAAAGCCCCGATTACCGGGGCTTTCGTATGGGCCGTGGAGGGCTCGAACCTCCAACCTTGGGATTAAGAGTCCCCTGCTCTACCAGTTGAGCTAACGGCCCAGAGCGACCGCGGATGTTAGCCAGTCGCCCGTGGGGGCGGCGAGGCTCACGTCGTCGTCGTCGTGGTGGCCTGCGTCTCCGCCTGCTTGAGTTCCGCCTTGATGGCGGCTCGCTGGGACTTCGGCGTCAGGCTCAGCGCCTTGGCGGTGGCGAGAGTGCCGAGATCGGTGTCCTTGGCCTGGTAGGCGGCGACGGCGACGTACTCCTGGTAGACGGCGACCTTGGGGTTCGCCTCGGCCACGAGCTCCCACGCCTGGGTCTCCGAGGTGTACTCGCCGAGGTCGCCGTAGGCCTCGGCCATCAACCGCGCGAGCGTGGAGCTGGGATGCTTCTCGAGCTTCAGGTAGTGCTGCCACGCCTGCCCCGCGGCGACGAGGTCGAGCTTGCCCGCCGCCGTGTACGTCGACCCGTTGAAGTTCTGGCTCGCGTCGTCGTAGCGATCCTGCGTCAGGGATGCCCAGGCCTGGGCGTTGTTCGGCTCGGTCTGGGTCAGCTTCTCGGCCGTCTTGGTTTGCTGGCTGACATAGGCCTTGGCGGCGCTGCTACCCCCGTTGGGGTTGAACGCGTTCAGCAGTCCTCCGGTGCCGTTCCCGGCGCCAACGCCGAACAGCACCAGCCCACCGCCGAGCAGGATGGCGAGGCCGAGGTAGATCACTTGGATAGTGCGGCGGCGACCGCGGCCGCGAAGATCAAACAGCATGTCAGCGCACTCGTCAGGTCGGGTCGGGAGTCGTTCCCGACAGTTCGGCGGCGGCCCTCGCATCACTTCTGCGATCGGCCACCTTCAACATCACGATACTGAGACCGTAGAGGAGCAGCAGCGGGACCATCTCGAGCAACGTCGTGACCGGATCGGCGCCGGGCAGCGCCGCCGCGATGACGGCAATGATCACGACCGCGTAGCGCCACTGATGCGTCAGCGTGCGGGAATTGATCACGCCGACGCGATCGAGCCCCAGCAAGAACAGCGGCAGCTGGAATGTGAGCCCGATCCCGAGCATGGTCAGGATCTCGAACTCGTAGTAGGGCTTGGCTTGGAGCAGGCTGTTGAAGTTGCTGCTGTTGAAGCCCTGGAGGAACTTGACCGCGGGCGGCAGGACCAGGAAATAGGCGAACACCACGCCGGCGATGAACAGCGCCGGGGCCATGATCATCAGCGGAACCGCATTGCGGCGCTCCTCTGGCTTGAACGCGGGCAGCACGAAGGCGTACACCTGGTAGATCAGTAGCGGCAGGCAGAACAACAGCGCGAAGTAGGCCGCGATCGCCATCGTCGTCGTGAACGGCTCGGCCACGCCGATGGTGATCGGCTTCTCCTTCTCGACCTTGGTCGGAAGGGCGGCGGCGAACCTGCCCAAGTATTTAGCGGCACCGGATAGATTCGCGCGGTCAGCGCTCGAAAGATCCGTCGCGTGAGCGAGCGCGTCCAAGAAGCCGACTGCCCTCAGGACATCGCCGCGCTGATTGACCTGCTCGCGCTGCTGGGCGGTGGTCGCGGACTTGAACGGAACCGACTTGTTCAGCAGGTTGATCAACGGCGCGTTCTGCCAGAAGGCGATCCCAAAGGCCACCACCAGCGCGATCGTGCAGATGATCAGCCGCGATCTGAGCTCGTCGAGATGATCGACGACGCTCAGCCGGTCCTCGTGCCCGATGGGCCGCAGCTTCCTAGCCATGACGACCGACGACGCTAGGCGCTAAGCGCGGCGCTCGGGGCCGGCGTCAGCCGGCTCCCGCGGGCGTTCCGGCGCCGTCGCCTCCGGCACGGTGCTCGCCCGCGAGATCGCGGGAACCTCGTCGTCGTCGGGCTTGGAGCCGCCGGTGACACCTTCCTTGAACTCGCGCATCCCCTGACCCAGTCCGCGTCCGAGCCCCGGCAGCCGCTTCGCGCCGAACAGCACGAGCACGATGGCCAGGATGATGAGGAGGTTCTCTGGATTGCTGAACATTGGACGCGTAGCCCGGACGGTTCTCACAGAGTAGCGACCGATGAGAAGTTCCGGTGAGCAAGTGCTCAAGTCGTGCCCCTCGTGAGCCGATGTAGGGCTTAACGAAGAGGTCACTGACATGAGCCACCAGCCAAACGAACACTCTGTCCGTCGCATCGTTCTTCCGAGCGGACGCAAGATCGACGTCATCCGCTTCGGCGACCAGGTCGACCAGGAACAGAGCGGCCTCCACGTCTGCCCCGAATGCCAGTGCCAGCTCGTCCAGCCCGTCTCCTGGGCGGAGGCTGGAACCAGCCAGTGGCAGCTCGAGTTGCACTGCCCGAACTGCGAGTGGGAGGGCGGGGGCGTCTACAGCCAGGACCAGGTCGAGCGCTTCGAGGACACCCTCGAAGAGGGCGTGCAGGACATCCTCCGCGATCTCCAGCGGCTGACCCACGCCAATATGACGGCCGAGGTCGCGCGCTTTGCCGCGGCGCTCCACGCCGACGTGATTCTTCCCGAAGACTTCTAGGCCTCTCCTAGGAGTAGCGCTCGACCACGCCGTCGGCGACGAGCTCGAGCACTTCGAGCTGGCGTCGCGCCAGCGAGGGGAGCATCGCCTTAGCCTCGGCCACGAGGGCGAGGGCCTGATCACGAGCGACCGGGAGCGCCCCCGTCGCCGCGATCCGCATGCAGATGCGTGCGGCCTGCGCGGGTGTGCTCACCCCGTGCAAATCCAGTAGGGCGAGCTCGGGATCTCGCGCGCGCGCGAGAATGAACGGCAGCGTCACCGTGCCGTCGAGCAGGTCGGTGCCCTGAGGCTTCCCGGTCCGCTCGGGTGGGCCGGTGACATCGAGGACATCGTCCAGGATCTGGAAGGCGATCCCGATCCGCTCGCCGAACGAGCCGAGTGGGTCGACGGCCCCACGACCCTCGATCGCCCCGAGCTCGCAGGCGGCGCGGAACAGGAGCCCTGTCTTCAGCCGGCAGCGCTCGCGGTACCGAGCCTCGGAGATGTCGGCGCTCCAGGCATCGGCGCGCTGCATCAGCTCACCGCGCGCCAGCCCCGAGCTCGCGCGGGAAAGCGAGTGCACGGCGCGCCCCGAGCCGCCACCCGCGAGCTCGGCGAACGCACGCGCGAACAGGAGATCACCCGTTGCGGTCGCCTGCTTCCGGCCGCCCGCAGCCATCACGCTCGGCCGTCCGCGCCGCAGCGCCGCGCCGTCGAGCACGTCGTCGTGTACCAGGGTCGCGCTGTGCACGAGCTCGACCGCGACCGCCGCACGGACGAGACCGTCGGTCTCGGGCGGCGGGACGCCCGCGGCAAGGAAGACCAGCAGGGGCCGCAACCGCTTGCCTCCGGCAGCGATCGTCTCGCCCGCGTGACGGACGAGATCTGGGCCGTAGCCCAAGGTGATCTCCGCCATCCGCTCCTCGAGCCGCTCCATCAGCCGCGGCACACCCGCGCCACCGGCGTCGAGCACCGTACGGACCGCGCTCACGCGTGGCTCCCCGACGGCGCCTCGGGCTCTTGGTCGCCGGCGCCGGTATCGGTATCGGCGACAGTGGCACCGGCATCGGCGACGACTCCGACATGCAAGGCGATGATCCCTCCCGCGGTCAGGATGTAGCGGATCTCACGCAGACCGGATCGGCTCATCGTCGCGGCCAGCTCAGCGGGCCCTGGAAACCGCCGTACCGAGCTCGGAAGATAGTTGTAGGCCTCGGGGTCACCGGCCAAGCGTCCGATCACGGGGATCGCCGTGTCGAACCACAGGCGGAAAAAGGTCGACAGCGGCGGCCGTTGCGGCGTCGTCGCCTCGAGCACGACGATCCGCCCCCCGGGTCGGACGACCCGGGCCATTTCGCGGAGCCCCCGGTCGAGATCGGAGAAATTGCGTGCGCCGAATCCTACCGTGGCGGCATCGAACTCATCATCGGCGTAGGGAAGCGAGAGCGCGTTCGCCGTTTCGAATCGCAGCTCGGCGTCCTCGCCGGCCCCTCCCTGGACCGACTGCTTGGCGCGGGCGATTTGGAGCATTCTTTCGGAGAAGTCGCTGCCGATCACCTCGCCGCCCGGCGCCACGCGCCCGCGCAGCTCGAAGGCCAGATCGCCCGTCCCGGTGGCCACGTCGAGCGCTCGGTCGCCGGGCGCCAGCCCCGCCAGATCGGCTGCCCGGCGCCGCCAGCCGTGGTGCAGCCCGGCGGTCATGACCGTGTTCATGCGGTCGTAGAGGCCCGCGATGCGGTCGAACATCGCCCGTACCTGAGTCTCTTCCAGCGTGCCCGGGGTGGCGCCGACAGGCAATCGCGGACTCGCCCCCACAGCAGCCGCGCGAGCTACTGCAGGTCGCTCAAGAACGCGACCAGGTCCGCGAACTTTTTCGGGTACTGCTGCTCGATGTCCTTGAACGAGGGCATCGGGGGCGTCGGGTCTTCGAGCGTCGACGCGATCGCGGAGGGCTTGAGGACGCTGCCGATGTGGGTAAGGGCGGGACCGACGCCGCTGCCGGGGTTGTTGGCACCGATCCGGTGGCAGGCCAGGCATCCGGACTGCCCGATCACGACCGCACCCGCGTTGAACACGGCCGCCTGCGCGGGGGTCAGGTTGGCGGGAGGCTTGATCGTCGCCGTGTTGATCGAGCCGGCGTTGGCGCCGATGTAGGTGAGGTAGGCCATCGCCACAATCGTGAGGATGCCGGCGGTGAGCGCGACCGGGCGGCGTTCGATCCGGCGCTCAGGGCTGCGGTCGTAGAACGGCAGCAGGAACAGCAGGACCATGGCTATCGTCGGGATGCCGAGCGTGGCGAGCCCGGTCCAGACCGGCGGCTTGAGCGCGCGCAGAAGCTCGAAGAGGAAGAAGAAGTACCAATCGGGACGGGGCACGTACTGCGTCGTCGTCGGATTGGCCTTGGGCAGCAGCTCGGCGCCGAACAGCAGCGTCAAGAAGATGATCACGAGCATCACGATCACGGCCATCCCGGAGTCCTTGGCGATGGCGTAGGGGAAGAACGGCTTGCCCTCGTTCTTCAGGTGTGAGTACTCGCGGAGGTACTGCTCCTTCTCTGCTTGGTTCACGCCGCTCGCCTCACACTTCCGCGACGTCGAGCTCGGGCTCTTCGTGCGGCTTGAGCCACGGGGGCGCCGAGATACCCAGCTTGGAGACCAGGTAGAGGTGGGCGCCGATCAGGGCGATGATCAGCGCCGGCAGCAGCAGCATGTGGATGGCGTAGAACCTCGACAGCGTCGTGGCGCCGAACTCGGGACCGGCGCGCAGGAAGTCGGAGAGGTAGGGGCCGAGCAGCGGAGCCGTGCCGTTGATGTTCACGCCCACGATGGTGGCCCAGTAAGCGCGGTCGTCGAACGGGAGCAGGTAGCCGGTGAACGACATCGCCAGCGTCAGGATCAGCAGGACCACGCCGATGATCCAGGTCATCTCGCGCGGATATTTGTAGGCGCCGAAGAAGAACACCCGCCCCATGTGGAGGAAGATCAGGATCACCATCACCGACGCTCCCCACTTGTGCATCCCGCGCACGAACTGCCCGAGGAAGGCGTCGTCGACGATGTAGCGCATCGACTCGTAGGCGCCGCCGGTGGCTTCGGGGCGGTAATACATGGCGAGGAACACGCCGGTGACCGCCTGGTTCAGGAACGCGAACATCGTCGCGGAACCGAGCGTGTAGAACCAGTTGATCCCACGTGGGACCTTGCGGAACAGCATCCAGCGCAAACCGCCGGATAGCGACGTGCGCTCGTCGATCCAGTCGACGACGGTGACGCCCGCTTCCCGCGCGACCTCGGCGGGCGCCAGCTTGCCGTTGCCGTTCCCGTTCTGACCGGGTCGCTTGGGCTTCGGCTGCAAGGCCTTTGGAAGCGGTGGTGTGGGCAGTCGAGGCATCTGTCAGCCCGCAGGGATGCCCGGCGGGGGCAGGGGGAGGTTCGTCACCGGCGGAAGCGTCGAGGTCGAGAACCGTGCCGGGTAGAGATACTGGCCGACCCCATCGAGCGACTGACCGGGGTCGCGATTTGAGAAACGCCGGAGCTCGAAGTTGACCGAGTACATCGGTCCGAGATAGACATAGCCGTCGTGGATCAGGGTGTAGAAGCGGTTGAGCGGACGCACCGGCGGACCGGCGATGCGGATTCCGCGGAAGTTGTAGATCCCGCCGTGACAGGGGCACAGGAATCGCGACGCGGACTCGACCCAACGCACCGGGCACCCGAGATGCGAGCAGCGCGAGGTGACCGCGATGATGTGGTTGTACTTGTCCTCGGGCTCGGTGTCGACGGCCGGCCACCGCTTACGGACATACGCCGTGCTCAGCCCTGCGTCGCCGATGTTGGGGACGAGCGTGATCACCCGGAGCGAGTACACGTCCTCGGCGAAATCGTCCGGCTTGCCGATGATCTGCCACTCGAACGGCTCGCGGCTGAACACGGGCCCGATCGCGAAGCCCAGCGCCGGGAGCGTGAACGCCGCGGCGGCGATTCCCCCGAGTCCCTGCGCGCTGATGTTCATGAAGCGCCGGCGCGTGACGGTCTCGCCCTCGAACGCCCCTGGCATGTTGAGGTCGACCGTGTACTTCGAGAGGTTCTTTTTATCTTTGTCGGCCACGGATAAGCTCGATCTGCAGAGGGGGCGAATTCAACAGGGTCGGGAAGCCTATCGTCAAGAACGAGGCGTGCGTCACTAGGGTCGGGTCGGACTCGCCGTACGCCGATCTTGCCCGTTCTTAACCCTTCGCTCCGCGGCCACGATCCTGAGCGCCGCCGCGGCCCCCGGATCTCCGGTCCGCACGAGCTCCTTGGCCTCGGCGTGGCGCACATCCGTGCCCCAGCCGATCGCCACCGCTCCCGCGTTCCACACCGCATCCGCGAGCTCGCGATCGCGCGCGACGTGGGCTTGGGCGACGAGCGAGATCACATCGGCCAGCTCGCCGATCGCCTCTAGATCTCCGATCCGCGCGAGCCGGGCCAGCCCCATCGCGTAGAGCTGGTCGCCGAGCAGCAGCGCCAGGTCGTGGTCCGCGGTGCGTACCACGCGCTGGGGCCCGTAGTGCAGGCGGCAGCCCTCGAAGATCATCTCGACCAGCAGCTCGTACTCGGCCTCCAGGCCTTGGGCCCGAGGACCGGACGCCGCCAGCCGAGCAGGCTCCGAGGGTCCGCTCGCTAGACGCTGATCGGTGGTCAGCTCGGCGATGGTCCCGCCCTCGGCGCGCAGTGCGGCAACGAAGGTCGCCATCGCCCCGCTCGCGTGGGTCGGTGCCGCGCTCATCCTGAGCCCTCCGGCGCCAGGTCCTGCGCGAACGCCTCGGCGGCGGCTGCGAGCGTGCGCTCGACGTCCTCGTCGGTGTGCGCGAGCGACGGGAACCAGGCCTCGAACTGAGACGGGGGCGGATAGACACCTCGCGCCAGCAGCCCGCGGCACCACGCGCCGTAAGCGACCACGTCCGATCCCGCCGCGGCCGCGAAGTCACCCACCGGCGAGGCCGTGAAGAACACGGTCAGGAGCCCCGGCACCGACTGGACGACGACTGATCGCCCCGCTTCCCGCGCCGCTTCGCGCAGGCCGGCGGCCACCCGCTCCGTCAGAGCCGCGAGCCGTGCATAGGCGTCCTCGTCGAGCAACCGCAGCGTCGCGAGCCCGGCCGCGACGGCCAGCGGGTTCCCTGAAAGCGTGCCCGCCTGATACACGTCGCCGGCGGGCGCGATCCGCGTCAGCAGATCTCGCCGGCCGCCATACGCCGCCGCGGGCACGCCACCGCCGAGGACCTTGCCCATGATCGTCAGGTCGGGCATCACCGAGAAGCGCTCCTGCGCGCCTCCACGGCCGAGGCGGAAGCCGGTGATGACCTCGTCGAAGATCAACAGCGCGCCGGTCGCGTCGGCACGCTCGCGCAGCAGCTCGAGGAATCCTGGGGCGGGCGGGACCACGCCCATGTTGGCCGGCACGGGCTCCGCGATGATCGCCGCGAGCTGGTGGCGCTCGCAGGCGGCGATCATCGCCTCGGGATCGTTCCACGGGACGATCACGGTGGCCGCCGCGGCGCCCGCGGGAACGCCCGGGCTCGCCGGGATGCCCTGCGTAGCGAGGCCGGACCCGGCATCGGCGAGCAAGCCGTCGATGTGGCCGTGGTACGCGCCAGAGAACTTGAGCACCAGCTCACGCCCTGTCGCGGCGCGCGCCAGGCGCAGCGCACTCATCGTCGCCTCGGTGCCCGACGACGTCATCCGCACCATGTCCACCGACGGCATCCGCGCCACGACCTCCGCCGCAAGCTCGACCTCGCCCTCCGTCGGCGCCCCAAAGCTCGTTCCCCGCGAAGCTGCTTCCACCACGGCGGCCACCACCGCCGGATGGGCGTGACCGGCGATCAACGGCCCCCAAGAAGACACCCAGTCGACGTATTCATTGCCGTCCACGTCCGTCAGCGTCGCCCCCCCGCCACGCGCGATGAAGATCGGATCCCGACCAATCGACCGCATGGCCCGCACCGGCGAGTTGACCCCACCGGGCATGAGCCCGAGGGCACGCTGATAAAGGGCTGATGAGCGACCAGTAGCAGCGCGAGTCGAGCTCACACGCCGGCGTGCTCGCGTTCCCACGACCGATAGTCGTCCGTGAAGTACAACAAGCGAATTTTCTTGAACTCAGTCGACGAATACAGCGTCGACCGATCCTCGATCCCGGTGGACTCGGCGATCGAGTCGAGGATCGCGTCGCACTCCTCCTTGGAGCGCCCGTGGGCCATGGTGAAGATGGAATACGGCCAATCGGCGTAGGTGGGGCGCTGGTAGCAATGGGAGATGCCGCGGAACGCCGCCATCTGCGGCCCGAGCTCGGCGATCTCCTCGTCGGGCACCTTCCACACGCCCATCCCGTTGGCGCTGAAGCCGGCGCGACGGTGGAAGAGGATCGCCGCGACGCGGCGCAGGAGCTTGCGTTCACGCATCCCCTCGAGGTGCTCGAGCAGGTGCTCTTGGGTCATCCCGAGCTCGGCGGCCGCGGGTGCATACGGCTCGGGGATGACCAGCATGTCCCCCTGCAGCGCACGAATCACATCCTTGTCGAGCTCGTCGTAGGGCTGCGGCTCGGTCTCCGCGGGCTCGGCAATCTCGACCGCCTTGGCCAGCGCGCTGGTATCCCCTTCCATCTCGAGATCCATCCGAATCTTGAACAGCTTCAGCGTCGGCAGCTGACGGATCGACTCGGCGCCGGCCTCGCGCCCAAGCACGTCGAGCGTGCCCTGCACCCCGAGCGGCGAGTCGGGCTCGGTGGCGATCGTGAACCAGATGTTGAACTCGTGGTTGCGCAGGTAGTTGTGCGAGACGCCCGGGTGGGCGTTGATGACCGTCGCGGCGCGCCACGGATTCTCGGGGTCGACCTTCGCCGCCACGAGCATCGAGGAGTACCCGAGCGCGCGGGTGTCGAAGATCGGCGTGACCTGCCGGATGATGCGCTGGTCGAGCAGGTACTGCACGCGTTTGATGACCTCGTCCTCGGAGATGCCCGCCTCGGTGGCGACGCTCGCATAGGGACGCGGCTCCAGTGGGAAGTGTCCCTGCATCAGGTTCAGGAGCCGCTTGTCGAGCTCGTCGAGCGGGATCGCCGCGCCGTGGGTGCGACTGCGGAGCTTTGGCGTGGGTAGCGAGGCCGGAGGCCGAGCCTGGTTGTCAGGACGCGGGGCTGGATGCCCCGCAGGATCAAGCGAGGCGTGAGGCCGAGCCTCGTCATCAGGACGCGGGGCCGGATGCCCCGCGGAGGACTCTAATCTTGTAGCCATCTCGCAGCATCCTTAGCGTGGTAGGTGATCACTATGTCGGCGCCGGCCCGGCGGATCGAGGTCAGCGCCTCGAGCACGGCGGCGCGCTCGTCGAGGAAACCGACCGCCGCGGCGGCCTTGACCATGGCGTACTCGCCGCTGACGTTGTAGGCGGCGACGGGCATGGCCGTCTCCTGCTTCACCCGGCGGATCACGTCGAGATAGGGAAGCGCGGGCTTGACCATCACGATGTCCGCCCCCTCCTCGACGTCGAGCAGAGCCTCGCGCAGAGCCTCGTCGCCGTTCGCCGGGTCCATCTGGTAGGAGCGCCGGTCGCCGAACGCTGGTGTCGAGCCGGCCGCTTCACGGAACGGCCCGTAGAAGGCGGAGGCGAACTTCGCGCTGTACGCCAGGATCGGCGTCTCGGTGAGACCGTCATCGTCGAGCGCCGCGCGGATCGCGCCGACGCGCCCGTCCATCATGTCGCTCGGCGCGATGATGTCGGCCCCGGCGCGGGCCTGGGAGACGGCGGTCCGGGCGAGCAGTTCGAGGGTGGCATCGTTGTCTACGGACCCATCGCCACGCACGACGCCGCAGTGGCCGTGGCTGGTGTACTCGCACAGGCAGAGGTCCGCGATCACCAGCAGCTCGGGGTGTGCCTCCTTGATCGCCCGGGTCGCGAGCTGGACGACGCCCTCGTCGTCCCACGCCTCCGAGCCATCCTCGTCCTTGCTCAGCGGAATCCCGAACAGGAGCACGGCCGGGATCCCGAGCGCCTCGGCCTCGCCCGCCTCGATCACCGCCTGGGCGATCGAGAGGCGATCGATCCCAGGCATCGCCGCGATCGCCTCTCTCCGGTCGATCCCGTGCGCGACGAACATCGGATATACGAAGTCCGCGGGGGTCAGCCGCGTCTCGCGCACGAGGCCGCGCAGCGCGTGGGTGGCACGCAGCCTGCGCAGGCGAGTCTGCGGAAAGGGCATCTTGGCACTGAGGATACGTGGAACCGGTTCCAGGTGGAATCGGCCGCGCCGATAAGGGCCGCGCGTTAGACGACGTTCCAGGGCTCGATCCGCCAGGCGGTGACCAGTCCCGCCCGCACGTACGGGTCCGCGCGGACGAACCCCGCGATCGCGTCACCATCGACGTCGCCGAACACGATCAGCGCCCCGTGCGGCGGATCGCCCAGCGCACCGGCCATCAGCACCCGTCCCGCCTCCTTCTCGGCCCGAAGCCCAGCCAGATGCGCCTCCCGATACGGCCCGCGGCGATCGAGGATGTCCGGGGCGTAGTCGTAGAAGAGAGCCTGGTGGGTCACGCCGGCGGCACGTTACCGGCGGGCGGTACTTCGCGCCGCCCCTCGCGCCTACTCCGCCAACCTTCGAACGGCCAGCCGCGCCACACCGCCAAACACGATCGCCAGCCCGACCAGGTGCACCAGGGGCCATCCGATCGCCGGCGCGGTGGCGCTGAATGCGTTGTTGGCCGCGTCGAGGGCGGGCTTGAAGGGAAACACGAACGCCACCGCGTCGAGCAACGACTTCACCCCGCCCGAGACCGAGGCGGCGGGCACCAGCGCGACGAAGGCGACGGGCAGCGAAAGCATGAACGCCAGCAGCGACGCCGCCCGGACCTCGCGGGCGAGCCCTCCGATGGCCACGCCGAGCGCCCCGAACGCAATCCCCGCCGCCGCCAGCGCGACCACCCAGAGCGGGAACCGCGACCAGTCAAGCGGCACGAACGTCGACACCCCGGCCGCCATCAAGATCGCCGCCGCCGCAGCGCATCCCCCGGCGAGCACTGCCTTCTCGGCGAGCAGCGCGCCCGGCGAGACGAGGCCGCGTACGAGGCGGGCGAACGCGTGCTCCTCCCGTTCGAGCGCCAGCATGCCGGCCGCCAGCAGCAGGGTCACGAGCATCAGCGAGAAGATCACGGCGATCGTCACGGCGTAGGTCGCCGTCGGAGTCGTCCGCCCCGAAAGCTCGGTCTGATCGACGGTCAACGGCGTCCCGATCGACCCGAGCACCGGGTTCGCGAACGCAAGACCCTGGATCGCAAGATCGGCGAACCCCACCACCCGCCCCAGCTCCGCACGCAATGGTGACCTCGCCGGGAGCGCAGCGATCACGCGCCGGAGCAGGGCCCGCGAGTCGCGCAGACCGAGCAGCTGGAAGCTCTGGCCGAAGAACTGAATCGAGCCACCGCTCAGGACCTGCTGGAGGTCGACCACCGCCACGCGCAGAACCTGCTTCGACACCGCCTGGTCGACCTCGTTCAGCCGCGCCTCGATCGCCTGGTCGGCGAACTGCCGCTCGACGGGATCCTTGGTGTTGAGGATCAGCTGCACCGTCGGGCTCCCCACGCCGGTCGTGACCAGGTTCTGGATCTGCTCGGGGATGTCGGACGGCACGATCAATGCCGCGAGCGAGCGGCCGGAGCGAACGTCGGCGATCGCCTGTGCCCGTGAATGGACGACGATCGGCTGGATCGACTCGAACAGCTGCTTGGTGTAGCTCGAGAGGTTGATGTTCTGCGAGCCGAAGTGAATCCTCCCGTGCCCCTTCGGCACCTGGGTCAGGAACGCGACCTTGGGCTTCCCCGGCGGGCTCGAGAGCGCGAACCCGATGATCAGCGCGAGCGTGACCGGGTAGATGACCAGAAGCGCGACGAGCAGCGGCGAGCGCCGCAGGATCTGGAGATCCTTGACCAGCAGCCAGCGCATCAGGGCGCCGTCCGGTAATTGGGCCGCGATACGTGTGCCCTTATTGTCGGACGGCGCACTAGTGGCCGTGCTCGTCGAGGAACCGCACGAACGCCGCCTCGAAGTCGCGCCCGCGACCGCCGACGGCGCGCTCGAACTCGGCGGGCGTGCCGGAGAACAGAAGCTCCCCGTCGGCCAAGACGAGGACGCGATCGGCGTAGCGCTCGGCCTCAACCACGTTGTGGGTCGCGTAGGCCACCGTCGTGCCCCGGCCCGCCAGCGCGGCGATGAACCCCCACAGGCGCTCGCGCTGGCGGGGGTCCAGGGAGGACGTCGGCTCGTCGAGCAGCAGGGCCGCCGGCTCGCCGAGGAGCCCGACGGCGACGTTTACTCGCTGCTGGTTGCCACCCGAGAGGCGCCCCACCTCGTCGCCTGAGCGCTCGCGCAGCTCGGTCTGGTCGAGCATCCGCTCGACCGCTTGCTCCGGGTCCGAGAGCTTCTCGAGTCGTGCGAACAGGCGGAGATTCTCCGCTACCGATAGCTTCGAGTAGACCGCCGGCTGCTGTGGCACCCAACCGACCTTGCGCCCCACCGGGCTGCTCACCTCGCCGGAGCTCGGGGCCTGGATTCCGGCCAGGATCGACAGCAGCGTTGTCTTGCCCGCTCCGTTGGGGCCGATGATCGCGACCAGCTCACCCGGGTACAGCTCGAAGCTCACGTCGCGGAGCGCGGTGCGGTTCCCGAAGCGCTTGCTCAAAGCGCGCGCAGCGAGCGTCGCCTCGCGCGTTGCGGCGGTGGCCGGCATGACACCCGCAGGCTATCCGGGCGTCCTTACCCGCGGCTCCAGCGAGGCACCACATGAGCGGCAGAACGCATCGCCAGGGCCCGCAGGCGCAGCGCAGTCCGGGCAGCCATCCGGGAGAACCTCAAGATCGGCGGCGGACCCGACTCCGATCGCACCCGCGGCGGCGGCCGTCCACGGCTCGAGCACGAGGTGGCGGCGCAGGTAGAGCACCGTCTCACGGAGCACCGCCGAGACCGGCAGCGCGAGCAGCGCACCGGCGATCCCGTAAAGCTCGTCTCCGATCAGCAGGGCCACGATGATCAGGATCGGGTTGATGCGCAGCGAGATCCGGAACACCTGCGGCGCGACGATGTGCCCTTCCAGCTGCTGGAGCACGGCGAACAGGATGATCAGCCAGACTGCACTGATCGGCTGGGCCAGAAGCGCCACGATCACGGGGGGCAGCGCGCCGAGGAACGGCCCGACATACGGGACGAACTCCATCAGCCCATAGAAGCCGCCGAAGAACAGCGGGTACTGGCGGCCGTCGGGAAACAGCCCCACGACCCCGAAGATCCACAGCGAGACGGCCACGCTCGTGCCCATCAGAACGCTGAACAGGAGCTGGCCGCGGACGTATCCGAGCACCGCGCGCTGGATCCGGTAGGGGAGGTCGTCCTCGCGCGTGCCGTCCCCGGGCGGCATCACGCGCCGAACGAGGTTCCCGATCGACTCGGAGTAGACCAGGAAGTAGATCGACAGGACCAGGGACAGCACCAGCGCGAACGAGATCTCGGCCAGCTTCTGCAGCAGATCGCTCGAGAACGAGACGATGTCTCCCGAACGCTTGAGAATGCCCTTCTCGAGCGTGTCGAGGGCGGTGTGGCCCTGCTTCTTGATCTGAACCTTGAAGCCGTGGTGGTTGAGGAAGGTCTGCAGGTTTCCCAGATCGCGGTTCGCCTGGCGCGTGATCGACGGGATGTCGGCCTGGAAGTGCTTGACCGATGTGGTGACGGGGCTGGACAAGAGGATTCCGACCAAGGCGAGCCCCGCTACGCCGGACAGGTAGATCAGCGGGATCGCGAGCGGTCGCGGGATCCCTCGTCGTTCGAGCCCCTTGACCGCGGGATTCAAGATCAGCGCGGCCATGCTCGCGAAGATCAGGATCAGAAGCACCGGGCCGATCGCGCGGGCCAATTCCCAGACGGCAAGGATCGCGAGCGGCAGCAGCACGAGCTGAATCCAGCGGGGAACGACGACCGGCGGTGCCGGCAGGACCGGGGGAGCCGGCTCGGAGACCGGCGCGGGATCCGGCTCGGAGACCGGCGTGGGATCCGGCGGCGCGGCGACGCGAGCACGACGACGGCGCAGCCTGGGAATGTTGGTTGCTTTCCACCTCATCGAGCCTTCTGAAAGTATGGCCCCCCAGACGACATGATCCGACCCGTCAGCATCCTCTTCGTGGGCGACATCGTCGGTGGCATCGGGCGGCGCACCCTGCTCTCGCTCCTGCCCGGTCTCCGTGAGCGGCTGGCACCGGATTTCGTCGTGGTCAACGGAGAGAACATCGCCGGCGGCCTCGGGATCACGCCCAAGAACGCCAGGGAGCTGTTCGCCGCCGGGATCGACGTGATCACGCTCGGCAACCACACCTACCGCCACCGCGAGGTGTACTCCTATCTCGATACCGAGCCGCGGATCCTCCGCCCGGCCAACTTCCTTCGCAGCCAGCCCGGTCACGGCTGGTGCACCGTCGAGCGCGACGGTGTGCGGCTCGGCGTCGTGTCGATCTCGGGCAACCTCTACATGAACGCCAGCCTGCCCGCCTTCTCGGTGATCGAGAACGCGCTGGGCGCGCTCGAGAAGGAGGCCGACCACATCCTCGTCGACGTGCACGCCGAGGCCACGAGCGAGAAGGTCGGGATGGGCTGGCACCTCGACGGCCGTGTAACCGCGGTGGTCGGCACCCACACGCACGTGCCCACCGCGGACGGCCGCATCCTCCCCGGGGGCACCGCGTACATGACCGACGTGGGGATGACCGGCCCGCGCGGCGGGGTGATCGGCGTCAAGCGCGAGCTGGCCCTCGACGCGCTGATGACCAAGATGCCGGTCAAGTTCGAGACCTCGACCGAGGACCCGTGGCTGAACGGGGTGCTAATCCGCGCCGAAGAGCCCCTGCGGGCCACGGCGATCGAGCAGGTGCTCGAGCCGGCACCCGGGATCAGGTAGCGACTCGGCGCCGCATCGCGCCAGCCGGCACCAACCGTTGACCGGTGCCTGCGTGTCTATGCAATCACGATTCGATACATATGTATTTAGGCTCCTATGCCTATGCTAATATGGGCGCACACTTACAAGGAGGAATCGATGAAGCTCAGCGCCCGTAACCAGATCCCCGCCACCGTCACCGGCATCACGCACGGCGAGGCGATCGCCAACGTCACGCTCGACGCCAACGGAATCCGGCTCGTGGCCTCGATCACCGTCGAGGCGGTCAATGACCTCGGCCTGAGCGAGGGCTCGAACGTGACCGCGATCATCAAGGCCTCCGAGGTCATCCTCGCCACTGAGTAAGTGAACCCGCTGGCGCCGGTGGTCGCTGCGGACTGGACGGCCACCGCTGCTAGTCGAGCCGCGCGGTGAGCTTCTTCGGCGCGAGGACCCGGTAGCTGTCGGTCACGAGCTCACGGATCTCCTCCCAGTCAGTGTCGTCGGTGAGCAGCACCCCGATGCGACCCGGGCCGGCTCGCGGGGCGAAGAACGGGTGGCCAATGGACAGCAACGCCTCCCGGTCGTCTGGGTCGGCACGCAACACGAGCAGCGGGACGGGCTTGCCGGTCGAATCCTCCGTTGCCACGAGCAAGCAGAACGACCTCCGGCGGATGTCGAACGACTGCGCCGTCGATCCACTCCTGGTTCGGCCGACGCGGGTTCCACGAACCCGTGCCCCACATCAGGTAAGCGAAGTCGGCGAGACGCGGTCCTTGCCCGGACGCCTTCCAGTTGATCGCGACTGGCCCTTGCTGGCTCAGGACCGCATGATCCGGGGCGTGGAGGAGATTTCCGTGGAGCAAGCCTTCCGGAAGGCCGTGACCGTCATCGGCCGAGCGCACCTTGTCCCTGAGCCGCTCGAACCTTTCGCGATCGGCGGCCGCGACCTTCGTATCCACGGCGTCGAGAAACGAAAGGGCGGCCATCAGGTCCTGACGCGGCGTGCCCTCACGGCTCGGGTCCTCACCGCTCGCTCCACCCGGGCGGCCGACGGAATCGTCGTACGGCAGTGCGTGCAGCCGTCCGAGCAGCTCACCCATCATGGCGAACTTCGCGGCACCATCGGGGAGCTGGACGCCTTCGACGAACCGCGACTTTGTCAAGCCGCTTCACCCACGAGATGACACCGCGCGAAATTGGCGTCCGCCGCCCCGTTCACGCCACCGCGGGCACCGCCACCTCCAGCCCTCCCGGCTCGGGCGCCGGGGGCGGCGGGGGCCGCACCGGATAGCTCCCGAACAGCGCGATGATCACCAGTGGGAAGAACCACACGATGTAGAGGTAGAACCAGTAGGTGACGCCGAGCTGGAGCGCGATGATCACGGCGGCGGCGAGCGCGGCGACGGTGACGATGTCTCGCCGCCGCGGCACGAACGCGACGAGCAGCGCCAGCCCGACGCCGGCCCCCTGCACCAGGTGCTGCTCGACGCTGAGCCCGCCGTACAGCCCCCAGACCGAGAACGGCGCGGCGCGCGTCGCCTGGTAGGAGATCGAGTTGTGCCAGAAGGCGGACAGGTTGTGCTTCAGCAGCACGGGGAGAAACGCCGCGACGATGGTCAGGCCGAAGCTGACCACGTAGAGCGCGACCGAGCGCGGCCTGGCGCGGCCGTCCGGGCCTCGCAGCATCAGCGGCCCGAGCGCCAGGGGCGCGAACTTGGTCAATCCCGCGAGCGCGAGGGCCACGCCGCGCGCGGGGGCCGAGGACGCGACCAGCAGGGTGATCACGAGCAGGAGCGCGACCAAGGAGTCGTTCGAATCCGAGGCGAGCACGAACAGCGTGAACGGATACGCCGCCCACGCGTAGGCGAGCACGATCCCCAGCGTCGGCCCGCGGATCCGCCGCCCGAGCACGAATAGACCGAGCATGGTCAGCAGGTCGAAAGCGATCGCGGCGGCATGGGCCGCAGGCAATGAGTCCCACGTGCCGCTCCAACCGAAGATCTGCTCGAACGGGACATAGGCGTAGTAGTTGACCGGGCCGTAGGTGTCGCCGTACGCGTTGCTGCTCGGCCAGTTGCCGTATAGCGGCGTGCCGTGGACGACCTTGCTGGCGCCGATCACGCCGGCGTAGCCGACGTCGATCACGTTCGAGTTGATGACATTGAGGCCGACCCGGAAGCCGACCAGGAAGATGATCCCGACCACGAGCCAGTATCTGGGCACAAGTAGGCGCAGCGGCTCGCGCGGCCGTCCGCGCCCGCCCGCGAGCAGCAGCATCCGCACCAGCAGGTAGAGCATGAACGGGTACACGAGCGGGACCGAGAGGCCGAGGTTGGCGTGATTGAAGAACGCAAGCGAGACCGAGAACCCGAGCAGCACGAGCAGGTCGAGATGCAGCAGGGTCGGCCGCCGCCGCCACGGGAAGAACGGCAGCACGAACAGCACGCATAGGGGCAGCCAGATGTACCAGGCGTTGACCCGCTCGCCGAACGCCCCCGGATACCCGCGCGCCATCGTCCACGCGACCTGAAAGCCGGTCCACGCCTGGGTCACCGCGCCTGTGGCATCGTCTACGTATACCTGGGCGATCTCCTTGCTGGTCTTCCCCTGACCGGTGAACCAGCTCACCTGCCACTGGCCCGGTCCTTTCGTGTAGGCGAATGGGCGGGCGGTCGGGTGGCGGCGCACGACGGCGGCGATCTTGCTCACCCGGCGGGCGATTCGCTCGACCTCGGCGCCGGTCAAGCGATATCCGGCCGGCGGCCTGGTCAGCGAGGTGACCAGGACCGGCGTCCCCGCCTCGGCCGCGGCCTGCGGGTTGGTCGAGACGGCCGACGCGGTGGCGGGCAGCAACAGGACGAGCAGCGCTGCCAGCAGAGGCGCCGCCCGGCGTACCGCGCCGACACCTGGTCCCCGGCGTACCACGCCGGCACTTGGCGCCCGGCGTACCGCGCGGGCGCGTGCTTCTAGGCCCGGAAGCTCCAGAGCTTCTGGCCCAGGAACGAGAGCGGCGTGGCGGCGGCGATGGCGATCGCCTGAGCGAGGACCTTGCTCACTCCCGCGTCGCCGACGAGTGAGACCAACACGGCGTACTGGAATCCGAACGCCACGAGACTGACGGCGAAGAAGCGCGCTCCCTGGTGCAGTGCGCGATCGTGGCGGGCAGCGAACGTCCAGTGGCGGTTCCACCAGAAGTTGTTTATCACCGAGACCACGAAGGCGATCACGGCCGCGACCCGGTAGTCGATCCCCGCCAGGTGCACGCAGATCGCGTACACGCCGAGGTTCACCGCGTATCCGGTGGCGCCGACCGCGGCGAAGCGCACGAGCTGGAACCAGTTCGCCGGATGGCGTACTCCGTGCCGGACGCGATGGTGGAAAGGCAGCGCGACGACGCTCGTCATCTCTTCGGACATCCGAGGCAATGTATCGGCAGCATGTCAGCCCGTCGTAAGCTGCACCTAAGGCTAACCTGGCGCTAAGACTGCCCTGGGTCGATGCCAAAGTGCTCGCGGACCATCGGCACGATGTCCTGGAGCGACCATTGCTCGCGCACATCGCGGGTCGTGGGCCCGGTCCCGCACCAGAGCAGCGCGCCGAGCGAATCGGATCGATGGAGGGAGCCGTGGCTGCCGCCGCCGACGTGGTCCGAGCCGCCCCAATCGACGAACTCGTAGGCCGGCGCCGCCGATAGCAGCACGTCTCCGGCGGTCGGGCAATGCAACGCGGACCAGATCCGCGCCAGCGCATCGGGATACTCGGAGCTCGTGAACCGGCCGTCCTGAACCTTGGCCGCGAGCGCCGCCAGGTCTCCCTCGACCGTCCACAGCCGGCCCCGAGTGTCGACCAGCTCGCCACCGGAATGGAAGCGGAGATCGCCGCGTGGACTCTGAACCACCGCCTCGTGGTCGCCGCTCAGCCACAGCACCAGATCGACGCCGACGATCCCCCGGGCGACCTCGATCGCCCGCGAGATCACCTTCTCGCGCCGATCCTGGTCAAGGGCGTAGATCATCGCCGAGCGCTGCGCCGGGCTGAGCGCCAGCTCCGCCCCGATCGAGCGAGATGCACTCGGCGTCGCGACGTCGAAGTCCGCGAACGCGCGATCCAGACGGATCCGCTCCTCGACCGACGCCTGAGAATGGTCGGAGGTGACGATCAACGCGTGGTCCTCGAAGAACGCGTCGGGACCACCAGCGGCATGCATCAGGCGCTCGAGCTGACGGTCGGCGGCGGCGATCGACGTGACCTGGGCGTGGGGTCCGTTCTTGTGCGACCAGGCGTCGTTGTCGGGGAGCGAGAAGAGCAGAAAGTCGAACAGGTCGTTCTCGACCAGGTACGCGCCGACGCAGCCCGTGTGCTGATCTCGCACGCCGGGCATCCCCAGCTGCCCCCGGCATCCCGTCTTCCGGCTCGCGTAGAGGTCCGCGTAGAAGAGCTCGCGCGGACCGTAGATCTCCCGGCGGAACAGCGTCGAGGTGGCGATGCGCGCGAGCGCGGTCTCGTTCGAGACCTGGTGCTTGTGACGCCCCCGGTAGATCAGGTAAGTCGTGCCCGCGGTCCGGACGTCCTCGTCGTCAAGCAGCTCGAACACCGTCTCGATGCCGCGCGAGAGGTGCTCGGCATTCATTCCGTACACCGTGTCGGTGAGCGACCGCAGGACACCGAACTGGCGCGTGGCTGAGAAGCTCGAGCCGTACTCGACGTACCTCGCCTCCTCGCGGTGGTACCAGTTCATGCTGGGGATCCGATGCTGGTCGGGTCCGGTCCCGGTGGCGATCGTCGCGGCGCACACCGGCGTGACCGACGGGAACGCGGCTACGCAGTCGTCCACATAGGCGCCGCGCTCCAGCACCTGCGCCAGCGCCGGAGCGCGGCCGACGGCGATCGCGCGGTCGAGCATGGCCGGCTTGAGCGCGTCGATCACCACGAGCACGAGCTTCTTCGGCCGCGTGCTCATCTGAGGATCCGCAGGCCCGCGTACTTCTGCTCCCCACGGCGGCGACCGGCGATGAGCAGCCAGATCAGGAACAGGAGACCGATCGGACCGACCGGAAACGCCAGCACCGAGAGGACCGCGAGCAGGATCGCCACCCCCTCGGCGTACAGGGGCAGGGCGGCGGCAGCGGCAGCGTCGAGCCGCGCGCGAACTCGCGCGAACAGGGGCCGGCTTGCAGCCGCCGCGATCAGGGCACACACCGGCCCGGCCACGTAACCGGGCCACGCGTCCGCACCGCCGCGGCAAAGCTCGCCCGCGAACAGCACAGCGGCGATGCCGACACTGGCTAGGACGATGATCACCGCGAGCGGGCCGCGTTCGAGCCCGCCCCCCTTGGTGGCGTCCGCCTTGCCCCCCGTCGTGGCCTCCACCTTGCCCCCGGCCTTGGTCCCCGAGCCGCCCGCCTTGCCCGCCGCCTTGGCCCCCGAGCCGCTCGCCTTGCCCCCGGCCTTGGCCCCCGAGCCGCTCGCCTTGCCCGCCCCCTTGGCCCCCGAGCCGCTCACCTTGGCGGCGGCCGGGCCGGCCGGGCGGGGGTGGAGCCGGCGCTCCGCGAAGGTCAGGACAATGGTCCCGATGACCAGCGCCAGCAGGAACGCCGGCCTCTGCAGGAAGGCGTATTGGGTGTGCTTGAAGTCGAGCTCGACGTCGCCGGCGGCGAGCGCGCCGGCGGCGAGCGCGGGCAGGAAGGGACGGATCCCCACAGCCGCGGCGAGGCCAATCCCCTGGCAGATGTCAAAGGCGAGGTGCACGGTGCTGTAGCGTGACGGGACGTGACGATAGACGAGAGGAGCCCGGGCGCAGGTTCCCGTCAGCCTCGTTCGACCGCACGGGAGATCGAGCGCTACGCGGGCCTGTTCGCGGAACGCACCAAAGTGATGAAGTCCTCGGCCATGCGCGACCTGATGGCGCTGACCGAGCGCGACGATGTGATCTCCCTCGCCGGGGGGCTTCCCGACACCTCGACCTTCCCACCCGACTCCTACGCGTCGCTGATGCGCACGGTCGCCGTCAACTCGTGCGCGCGGGCGCTCCAGTACGGGCCCACGGAGGGCCTCGTGCGTCTCAAGCGCTGCGTCGTCGATGTGATGGGGGCCGAGGGGATGGAGGTCGACCCGGACGAGGTGCTGGTCACCACCGGCGGGCAGCAGGTGATCGATCTCGTCTGCAAGACCTTGATCGACCCCGGCGACGTAATTGTCGCCGAAGCGCCCACGTACCCGGGCGCTGTGCCCACCTTCTGCGCCTACCAGGCGGACGTCGTCCAGGTGACCATGGACCGCGACGGGATGCGGGTCGATGAGCTCGAGCACACACTCGACGAGCTCGAGCGGACCGGGCGGCGCCCCAAGTTCATCTACACCGTCCCGAACTTCCACAACCCGGCCGGGGTCACCCTGTCGCTCGAGCGCCGCCGCGAGCTCGTGCGGATCGCCCACGAGCGCGAGCTGCTCGTGCTCGAAGACAATCCGTACGGACTGCTTCGCTACGAGTCGGATCCGCTCCCGACCCTGCTCTCGCTGGACGGTGGCAATTTTGTCATCTACGCCAGCACGTTCTCGAAGATTCTCTCCCCCGGGGTGCGCCTCGGGTGGACCGTCGCGCCGCGACCGGTGCTCGAGAAGATGAATATCGGCAAGCAGGCCTCCGATCTCTGCTCGTCGTCTCTGTCGCAGTACTTCGTGGCCGCCTACTTCGAGGCCGGCCTGTGGTACGAGTACGTGCAGTCGCTGATCGAGATCTACCGTCGCCGGCGCGACGTGATGCTCGACGCGCTCGCCGAGCACTACCCGCGCGAGGCGGAGTGGACGCACCCCCAGGGCGGGCTGTTCATCTGGGCGACGCTGCCGGACTACATCGACACCACCGACCTGCTGGCCAGGGCGCTCGAGGAGCGAGTGGCGTTCGTGCCCGGCCGCGCTGCCTTCGTCGACGGCCGGGGCGGATCCTCGATGCGACTGAACTTCTCCGGCGTCGGCGAGAACGACATCCGCGAGGGCATCCGGCGGATCGGCGAGGTCGTCCGCGAGCAGGTCGCGCTGTACGGAACGCTGACCGGCGCCAGGCCGGCCACGGTCGCGACCCGGGCCGGCATCCCGGCCGGCGAGCCCGCCACGGGCGAGCCCCGCCGACCCGAGCCCGACTCCGAGCTCGCCAAGATCCTCCGCCTCCCGGCCACGCGCAAACGCGCCGGATGAGGCACGAGACAGGCGGCGGGCGCTCGCCTGCGGTGAGTCGCGTGGCGGTGCTCAAGGGCGGACGCTCGCTCGAGCGCCAGGTGTCGCTGAGATCCGGCGCGCGCGTCGAGGAGGCGCTCTGGCGCCTTGGGCACGAGGTGATCTCGATCGACGTCGGCAGCGATCTCGTCGACCGCCTGCTCGCGGAGCGGCCCACCGTCGCGTTCATCGCGCTGCACGGCCGCGACGGCGAGGATGGGACGGTGCAGGAGTTGCTCGAGGTGATGGGCATCCCCTACACCGGCTCGGGCGTGTCGGCCTGCATCCGCGCCGCCGACAAGGTGCTCGCCAAGCACGCGATGCGCGATCGAGGCATCCCAACGCCGGACTTCTACGCCTTCAACGAGACCGCGTTCCGGGAGCTCGGCGCCGCCGCGGCGCTGCCGGCGATCGAGGAGCGCCTGCGCTTCCCGATCGTCGTCAAGCCCGCCTCCCAAGGCTCCGCGCTGGGCATCAAGTTCGCGGCCACGCCGGCCGACGTGCCGACCGCTCTCGTCGCCGCTTTCTCCTACGACCGCAAGGTCCTGCTCGAGCGCCACGTATCCGGTCGCGACCTGGCGGTGTCGATTCTCGACGAGGACGGTCCTCCGCGCGCGCTCCCGATCGTCGAGGCGGTCCCCCACGATGAGGACTTCTACGACTTCGAGTCTCGATACGTGATCGGGCGCACGACCTTCGTCTGCCCCGCCGCACTGCCGGAAACGATCGCCGAGCGCGCCTCCTCGCTCGCGGTCGCGGTGTACGAGCTGATCGGGTGCTCCGGTTTCGGCCGCGTGGACATCATGCTCGAGGCGGAGACCGACGAGCTCTACGTGCTCGAGCTCAACGCGATCCCCGGGCTGACCGAGACGAGCCTCCTACCGCAGGCGGCGGATGCGGCAGGAATCGGCTTCGACGAGCTGGTGCGGCGGATCCTCGAACGGGCGTAAGGGAGCGCCCGCCGCCGTCCCGCGACGGCGGCGGGCGCTACGGCGAGGGACCCACGGCGCGCCAAGCGCGCAGGGGAGGAGCCGGCACGTCGGGCGCGTCGTGGTTACGGAACCCCCCGCCTGCGGGCCCGATGGCGAGGAATTTACTAGTCAGGCCGTGAATAGACAAGGATCGTCCGAACCAGATGATTGTCTGGGGCGCCCTCGGGCGGTGCTGTAGCGTGAGGCAATGTGACCCGTAC
>Ga0302326_10006795_pt1 | contig 25583 bp, 21 predicted proteins | sample Palsa_T0_3_FD_202264 | JGI IMG/M metagenome (GOLD analysis project Ga0302326, IMG submission 202264) | Peat permafrost microbial communities from Stordalen Mire near Abisko, Sweden - Palsa_T0_3 | ecosystem: Environmental > Terrestrial > Soil > Palsa > Peat permafrost | place: Sweden: Abisko... | reverse complement strand
TCGCCCCTGGTTCACTCGACGGCTCACGCCGCCCGCTAGTCCCCATTGTTGCCGCCGTCGAACCGGTTTCGTTGTCATCGCCCTGCGCATAAGCTATTCTTTTTTCCACATGGTTGATATTCACTGCCACATCCTCTTCGGCATTGACGATGGCGCGGATTCTCTCGAGACGTCGCAGAAGATGGCGGAAATGGCCATCGCCGATGGCATCACGCATGTGATCGCCACGCCTCATGCCAATTCAACCTTTCCATTCAACCCTGATGTAATTCGGGAGCGCCGCAACGAACTGCAGTCACGCGTAAATGGGAAGCTTATTCTCGCGACAGGCTGCGATTTCCATTTGAGTTATGAAAACGTGGAGGATCTCCGCCCAAATCCGACGAAGTACACGCTCAATCAAAAAAATTATCTTCTGGTCGAATTCAATGATTTTTCCATTCCGCCTTCGATGGACCAGACGCTCCATCTTCTGCAGCTCTATGGCGCGACTCCGATCATCACGCACCCGGAGCGCAATCCGCTGATTCGCGCAAATCCCGATCGGATGTATCGCTGGATGCGCCAGGGCTGCTACGTCCAGGTGACGGCGCAATCGCTTCTCGGCCGTTTCGGTGCGCAGGCGCAACTGATGGCTGAAACGTGGCTGCGCCAGGGCATCGTCCATTTCGTTGCTAGCGATGCGCACAATTTGAATTCCCGCCCGCTGCAATTAAAGGACGCCCATGACAAAGTGGCCGACAAGGTCGGGAAAAATGTCGCCCGCGCTCTCTTCGTGGATAACCCGCGCGCAGTCTTTGACGGCCGCCCGCTGCCCTATATTCCTGAGCTTCCGGAAGAGTTGGGGCAAGCCCCCGGCGCCACCCCAAAGCGCCGTAAACGCTTCTGGTTCTTTTAATTGCAGTCAGCGCACATTGTGGTATACGCGGCGTCTGCGCCTGTGGATGCGCACACTGCCCTCATCGGGTTAGAATAGTCTCTTCATGATTCCGCAGAGCAAAGCCGTTCCTTCAGCCTCCGCGCGACGTGTCCTTGATCTGCGCTTTGTCGAGTTGATGGACAAAATGCGCAAGAACCGAGCGGGCGATGACGTGGAGCTCCTGCGCCGCGCTTACGACTTCGCCGCCGAAAGACACTCCGATCAGACCCGGGCGTCGGGCGAACCCTATCTCTCGCACCCTCTCGAAGTCGCCCACATTCTCGCCGACATGAAGTTCGACGCCACCACGCTCGCCGCCGCGCTCCTCCACGATGTCGTCGAAGATACGAAGGTTCCGCTCGACCGTATTTCCGAAATGTTCGGTCCCGAGGTCGCGCGCCTGGTCGAAGGCACCACGAAAATCAGCCGTCTCGATTTCCTGGCGCCGGAAGCGCGCCAGGCAGAAAACGTCCGCAAGATGCTGCTCGCGATGGTTAACGACGTCCGCGTCGTGATGATCAAGCTCGCCGACCGTCTCCATAACATGCGCACGCTCCAGTTTCTCGAGCCCGAGCGCCAACAGCGCATCGCCCGCGAGACCATCGATATCTACGCTCCCGTCGCCAACCGCCTCGGCATGGGCCTCATCCGCGGCGAACTCGAAGACCTTGCTTTCAGCTACCTCGAGCCCGCCGCTTACATCGAGCTGGCGAAGAAAGTCGCCTCCAAGCAGAAAGTGCACGACCGGTTTCTCGACGATGTGCAGAAGAACATCCGCGAAAAAATGGTCGCCAGCGGAATTCCGGCGGAAGTTGAAGGCCGCATCAAGCGCCTCTTCTCGTTGCACCTGAAAATCGAATCGCAGCAGCGTGCGCTCGACCAGGTTTACGACCTGCTGGCCATCCGCGTGATCACGGACAATGTGAAGAACTGCTATGCCGCGCTCGGCGTGATTCACCAGATTTGGCGCCCGGTGCCGGGCCGTTTCAAGGACTACATCGCGATGCCGCGGCCGAATCTCTATCAGTCCCTGCACACGACCGTGATTCATGCCGGCCAACCTTTTGAAGTGCAGATTCGAACGCAAGAGATGCATCGCATCGCCGAGCAGGGCGTCGCGGCCCACTGGAAATATAAGGATGGAACCGTTACTGGCGGCCCCGCGCAGGCCGGAATGCAAACAGAGGATCAGCGCATTCTCTGGATGCGGCAACTCATCGAGTGGGTGCAGGAAATGGAGGAGCCGAGCGAGTTCCTCTCCACACTCAAAGTGGATCTGTATCCCGAAGAGGTTTACACATTCTCGCCGAAGGGACGCGTAGTTGTCCTTCCGCGCGGCGCCACTCCCGTGGATTTTGCTTACGCGATTCATACGGAAGTTGGCAATCAGTGCGTCGGCGCGAAGGTGAATGGCCAGATCGTTCCTCTGCGCCACGCGCTCGCGAACGGCGACGTGATCGAAATTCTCACGCAGAAAGCCCACTCGCCTAGCCGCGACTGGCTCATATTCGTCGAGACGTCGCGCGCCCGCAGCAAGATCAAGCACTGGATCAATCTTCATGAACGCGAGGAAGCCACCGTCGTTGGCCGCCGCTTACTCGAACGCGAAGCGCGCCAGGCAGGAGTGAGCCTGAAGCAGATTTCAGATGAGGCGCTGCAGCGAGTGGCCTCGGAATACGGCTGCGGCCGCGTTGAAGATCTGTACGCCGATCTCGGCTATGGGAAATGGTCGGCTAAACAGGTAATCACCAAAGCGACAGGCGATACGCCCGGCAATCAAGCCGACCTGCAGCCGCAGAAGCTCGTTTCAGCCGTCAAGCGCGTCCTTGGCATGCACGACGGAGCGATTCTCGTTCGCGGCCACGATGACTTGATGGTGTATCGCTCGAAGTGCTGCAATCCGATTCCTGGGGATGAAATCGTCGGCTACGTCACGCGCGGGCGCGGCATCGCAGTGCATAGCACCGCGTGTCCCAACGTTCAGAAGCTCCTCTACGAAGCCGAGCGGCGCATCCCTGTCGAATGGGGCAACGCAACCGAAGCGACATTCTCGGTTCGCTTGCGCATCCGCACGGAAGACCGCCCCGGCATGCTCGCGGAGATCACGGCGGTCATTAGCGACGCGGGCGCCAACATCCGTACCTTCGAAAGCGGCGGCGAAGATTTGCACGCGCGCGTCGAAGTCGCGCTCGACATCCACAATCGCAAGCAACTCGAACGCATCCTTGGCAGCATCAAGAGAATCCCCGGCATCTTTGGCATCGAGCGGCTCTACAATATTTGACCCATTACATGTGACAAACGACTCGCGAACGCCTCGTAATCTTTCGGCGACAACTTGGCGACGCTTCGCCCGTTCCTGCGCGGCAATTTGAAGTAGAATCCCTGCGATGAGGGACCGTATCTTACAGCGTCTGCAAGCCTTGGGCAGATTCCGAAAACATTTCATTCCTGCAGAAGTGGCGGCAGCCGCCATGCTTCTGCTCGTGTGCGCGGGCTGCAAGCACGTCCGCTACATTGATATAAAGCCGCTCGACCAGGCAGGAATGGATTACTCAGCGATCCAGCAAATGAAGGCGCTATCCCCGTCCGACGCGGAAATCGCCGAAGTCGCGAAGGCCAAGATGGGCGGATTGAGCGACCACGCCTGCATCGAACTGATGCGTATTTCGCGAACACAGAATCAGCGGCCTGAGTTCGCCGACGCCGCCGACAATCTCGTGCAAGTAGGAATGACCGAGGACGATATTCTGGCTCTCGCGCGAATGCGCCAACTCGGCGTTCCTTCGGGCGAACTGCAGGCGATGAAGTTAACCGGGCTTTCGGACGCTGTGGTCATGGAAGTCGCGCGTCGCCACGCCGCGGGCAAGCAGGCGCTTTCGGGTGTTTCGCTCGCCCATCTGAAGGATGCCGGCTTCAGCCAGGCCGCGCTTTTTGAGCTGGTTCGCCGTGGCGTCCGCGACGACCAGGTGGCCTCGATTGTCGCTCTTCGACACAACAAGAAAATAAGCGAAGCTGAAATTTTGAAACACTATCCGCCCAATGACGTCGCTCCGTACCAGAATTCGAGCACGCCCGAATAGACACTAAGAATTCAGGAGGCATCATGCGCGAGATTGTTTCGACGGATCATGGCCCCAAGGCGATCGGACCGTACTCGCAGGGGGTGAAGGCGAACGGGTTCGTCTTCATATCCGGCCAGATAGCGCTGAATCCAGCGACGGGACAATTGGTCGAAGGCGGAATCGCGCAACAAACCGAACGTGTCCTCGAAAATCTCCGCGGCATCGTCGAAGCATCCGGCTCCTCGATGCACAAAGCCGTCAAAGTCAGCGTGTTCTTGAAAGACATGAACGACTTCGCGGAGATGAATGAAGTTTACGCGCGCTTTTTCCCATCGGCGCCTCCCGCGCGTTCGACAGTGGAAGTCGCGCGGTTGCCGAAAGATGTGCGTATCGAAATAGATTTGATCGCGCTCGCCTGAGCGCGAGATCATGCGTTATGCCCGGCGACGGCACGATTGGCGGCGGTGACAGCCGGTTCCCGGAAACGCGCTGGTCCGCCGTGATTGCCGCGCGCAGCGACGATCCGGTGGAACGCCGCCGGGCACTTGACCTTCTCATCAGCGCGTATTGGAAGCCCGTTTACAAATACATTCGAATTCATTGGAACAAGTCCTCCGATGAAGTGCAGGATTTGACGCAGGAATTTTTCACGCGCCTCATCAAGAAGGATTTTCTGGATCGTTACGATCCGGCGCGTGCGCGGCTCCGGACGTATCTCCGCGTCTGCGTGGATGGTGTCGTAGCCAATGAATCAAAAGCCGCAGGCCGTCTAAAACGCGGCGGCGACGCGATTCATCTTTCGCTCGACTTTCGCGACGCAGAAACTGAACTCGCACGAGTTGTGCCGGCGCCGCGGCAGTTTGCCTCTCCAGAGTCGATTGATGATTGGTTTGAGAAAGAGTGGATTCGTAGCTTGTTCGCGCTGTCGGTCGAAACTTTGCGTGAGGAATGCGAAGCTCGTGGAAAGAAGGTCCATTTTCGCCCATTCGAAATTTACGATCTCGAGGATTCTCCCAGCTGCCGCCCGAGCTACGAAGATCTTGCGCGCGAGTTCAACATCGGCGTGACGGACGTGACGAACTATCTCGCCATCGCGCGCCGCGAGTTCCGGCGCACTGTTCTCGCCACATTGCGCGAGATGTGCGCAAACGAAGAAGAGTTTTGGCGCGAAGCCCGCGCGATTCTCGGAGTCGATCCGAGATAAAACCCGTGAGTGCCCTGGCGAAAAACCGATGAGATGGCTTTCAGATGATGCAGTTACGCGGTTGCGCGACGCTGGCAGCGAGCCTGAGCTATCCGGCACGCCGTACCGAATGCTGGACAAGCTCGGCCGCGGCGGCATGGGCTCGGTCTATCTTGTTGAGGATTCTCGGCTCATCCGGCGCGTAGCGATGAAAGTGCTGGAGGCGGCCTATCCAAGCGGCGATCTGGAACAGCGGCTCCTCCATGAAGCTCGCGTCCTTGCGCAACTCGATCATCCGGGCATCGTACCGGTCCATGACGTAGACACGCTCGCCGATGGCCGCATTTTCTATACGATGAAGTTCGTGCAAGGCCGGCGGCTCGATGAAATCGCCAAGGGCTCGGCATCATTACCCGAGAGGCTGCGATTGTTCCAGAAAATCTGCGAGCCAGTGGCTTTCGCGCACTCGCGCGGCGTGCTCCACCGCGATTTGAAACCTGAAAACATCATGGTCGGCCCCTTTGGCGAAGTGCTGGTGATGGATTGGGGCGTCGCGAAAGTGCTCGCGGCCTCTACGAATTCATCGTCAACAGCCAGCGGAACAACGGAAAGTGCTGCCGTCGTTACTAAAAGTGCGGTGAAAGCGCCGCCACATACCGCCCAAGGCGCCGTCGTCGGGACGCCGGGCTATATGGCTCCCGAGCAAGCGCGCGGCCAAATCGCGCAGCTCGATCAGCGCGCCGACATTTTTTCGCTGGGTGCAATCTTGAGATTTCTAATTTCTGGTTCGACTGCAGTCACCGCAACCACCAGTCCTCAGCCTGGGCGTCTTTCTGCGATTGTTGCCAAGGCGACTGCGCCCACACCCAGTTCGCGCTACGCCTCGGTGCAAGATCTCGCCAGTGACATTGCCTCCTATCTTGATGGCTTCCCGGTAAGCGCTTATCCCGAAAGCTTGCCCGATCGAACCGCGCGGCTTATATCTCGAAATCGAGTGGCTATCGTCCTGGTTTTGGCGTATCTTCTCGCCCGCGTTGTTCTGATTCTTTGGCATCCACGTTAAAGGAATGCTCCGCGGCGGTTAATAGAACCGAAGAGAGCGGATCTGGCGCGCAATGACACCGGACGCGGGGGTGCGGGTATGAATAAGATCGTATACGGCCTGATTCTTGGAGGCGTACTGGGAATCTTCGACGGGCTCACGTCGTATTTTACGCCTGCTGTGCGTGCAGCCCTTCTTGGAATCGTCATCGGCTCGACGATCAAGGGGCTGATTGCGGGCGCGCTGATCGGCTGGTTCGCGCGGAAGGTGAATTCGCTGGCGCTTGGCATCGTCTTTGGCCTCGCAGTGGGTCTGATCCTTGCATTTGCAGTGGCGGCCACCCAGCCGGGCCCGGATCACTATTATTTTCAAATCATGTTACCCGGCGGAATTGTCGGCTTGATCGTGGGCTACGCCACACAGAAATATCACGGCGCAGCAACCGAGGCCACGCGAGGATAATCAAGCGCCGTTTTCCTGAGAGCGGCGTCTAAGCAGCGAAAGGAGATTGCCATGTCTCGTGTAATTCATTTTGAAGTGCCCGTGGATGATCCCGAGCGAGCGCAGAAATTCTATACCGACGTCTTCGGATGGAAAATTTCGAAGATGCCGGGTCCGATGGACTACTGGCTGGTGACAAGCGGGCCAGATTCGCAGCCAGGCATCAATGGCGCACTCACGCGCCGCTCTGCATTGAATCCGAGTACGGTGAACACAATCGGAGTTGAGTCATTAGAAAATGCTATCGAGGCAGTCACGAAGGCCGGCGGAAAGACCTTGATGGATAAGCAACCGATTCCGGGCGTCGGCTGGTTCGCGTATTGCGCGGACCCCGAAGGCAACAATTTCGGCGTGATTCAAATGGATCCCAACGCGAAATAGCGTCATTCGAACTCTGCGGAGCGTGATTCAGAAGATCGGTTCCGCAATCTGCTCGAAGCCGTGCGCATTAGCCGTCGCGAAAGTTGACGATTTGATGCTTGATACAGTAGGCCCAGGTACGCCCATTTGATTCTGCAACTTGACCGTATCCCGGTCGCCGCCTATCATGGATAGACTCCGACGAGGTTTGCTGTCCGTGGGCCTGTAGCTCAGGTGGCTAGAGCGCACCCCTGATAAGGGTGAGGTCGGTTGTTCAAGTCAACCCAGGCCCACCAAGAATCCGCGCGAATTTGCGCGATTTACATCGTTCTTGCGACAGCCCTGGAATTGAAAATCTACCGCTAGGTTAGCCGGGCCATTCTTCGATGTAGAATCCGCCGCAGTCAATTCGGTTTTGCACCGTTTCCGCAAGGCCCCGCATCGACATCCCTTAACTTGCCCTCTGCAACGGGATCGCCTTTCTTCGCCGCGGCGGTAAGCAGCACAATTCCTTGCTGGCAGTTCTGCGCCACGCCTTCTCCGCGAATGTAGAGGTCGCCGAGCAAAATCTCGGCCGCTACGTTGCCTTCATGCGATGCGGCCCAAAGCCACGGCACCGCTTTCTCTGGTTGATGAGTTCCCTTGACGCCACGCAAATACTGCCGCGCGATTTCCAACTGAGAGTCGCCCGGCACGCGCAGTGAACGCCGCGAGACGCCGTTGCTCACGGGCCCCACAGGAAATTTGTTCGCTCGGGCCGGCTCTGAAGCCGGAAACGCAGGCGAAGGCGATGACGCCGGCGAAGATGCTGGCGAAGACGACGACGGCTCGATAGGAGCGGCCTGCTGCTCACCGGCGATATCTCGACCCAGACGAATTAGAGAATTTCCCAGGTCTCCATGAAAACTGAGCACGACGATAATGACAAAAACGATCGAGGAAACGAAAAAAGCAACTTTCGCGGCTTCTCGAATCACTCCGGGTGTCGCCAGCGAGCGGAAAAACGCGAAGCACGCATTCGTTCCGATCAGTGTGAAATCAACACCAGTGATCAAGAGGTCTTCCGGTGCGTTCTGAACGTCTTCGGAAGCAGCTATGGAAGAGAAGAGCGCTTTAAATTTTACAATCGCAGTACGCACGAATTCGAATGGCGTCCTCGCGTTATGCGATGCGGAAACTTTAAGATCGATTAGATTTGTGCGCCTAGTGGTGTCGCGCGTACGAGGTTCCGCGAGCATTGTTTCCGCTTGCGATTGTTGACTGGAGTCGGCAGCGTGAGCGCCAGGCGAAGTAACACGGATTCGCTCCGGCGCTGGTAGCATGAAATCCGCGAACTTCGGCGGTGGAATTACCTCAGAGGCTGTTTCTTGCCACTGCCCTTCACTCATTGGTGACGGCGCTTCGGCCTCGGCAATTTCAGGCGTTGGCAAGCCGTGCTGATCGAGCCAGCTTTGAAGCTGTTGGCGGGCGTTTGAGGGAAGCCAAGTGAATTGCAAGCCCCCAGTTTTTCTTGTCGAATCGGTCCAAGCAAGCTCACCTGTTGCCTGAAACCTATTGGCAGGGGCCAGCGAGAGCGAGAAGCTGAGCGGTTCACCGAGCTCGACCGGAGACACCGTTCGAAAACATAGTCCCCGTTCGCACAGATCCAATATGATGCCGCCGTTTTCCGAGCCGAGCTTCAGGTATATCAATTGTTCGGGCCTGATTCTCGGGCTTTGTCGACGTTCATTCCGCATAGGATCGTACCGGGATCCGTCTTCCCCAAATCTCTCGCGTTTGCCAGAGACCCGAAGACACGTGAACACATTCAATCAAGCTTCGAGGAACGACGGGTTGACAGGCGGGAGATCACGCCGGGAGCCTACCATCAGCAAGTGTATCATGACGCTATTGCTGATTGTATAGAGCCTAACCTACTACCATTGGCTTACCGGCCGGCAGCCGCGTGAGCAGCGCGAACTCTGCGGGGAGGAGCACTGCCCGCGACTGGTTGGGGGTAGTTGCCCACGATTTTCTCGATATCATCAAGGGATTTCTGGACGGCTGTAAATACTTTCTCTCGCGAAGGCCCGGTAAGATGTTTTGCAACGCGCAGCATCCAGCGCGCGGCGTCGGTCTTCACGCGCAGTTCCACTCCGGGCTCGCACGTTTCGCGAGAATCCACACTATTGACAACGTCACATTCGTGCGGGCTCGCATGGAGTTCATCGATGCGCTTTGCGATGTTGTCGAGACGTTGTTCGAACTCGGACCGTTCCGGCTCCGGCTCAGCAAACCGTCCAGAAGACAGTTTTCCGCTCGCGTTTGCTGCAAAATCTTGCGCTTGCTCCATGGGTCCTCCTTCTCGAATAACGGTCAGCCATTTGGCCGAAAAGTTCCGAGATTCGTTTGGCTCCGTTCGATCTCCGGAGCTTATAGTGCAAGATGCACACCAAGAACGATAGTCTTGTCAAAACCGTTAGAAATAAACGACTTAATTGGCTTTCAAGCCGATTCAGAGACTCAAAAGGTCGGTACTAGAACTGGCAGTTTCTTCCGGAACGTGTGCTTTGTGCTTGTCGACTGCGCCATTCAACTTGCTCAGTCCACAGGTACATTGGCTGGAAGCCGTGCCGTGTCGAGACCATGCAGATCTATTGCACCGGCGCATCCGTGGTGCCGGCGACTCCGTTCGCGTTGTAGCGAATCACACCAGTCTGATCCGAGTAGAAGTGGCGCTGTCCACTCGTGCCTGGAGTGACCGGATCGGCGTTGACGGTATACGTGTTCCATCCTGCGCAACCGCCCTGCATAGCCGCGTTCGGCGTATCCCCTGAACCATCGGAGTACGTGAAGTTGTAGCCGGTCTTGGTTCCCAGTGTAAGTTGATTGTCGATGAGCAATGCTTCGCCGCAGGACGGGGTCGTGCCGGCAGCAGAGGCGGTGCCCATTGCGACGAGACCGGCCGGATAGCCGTTATGGTAGGTCGAATAATACGTGCGGGCGGACGTGTTTATCGCCCGGACCGAACCGACGGCTGACGACTCGTTCGCCGCGATGCGCGATCGAAGCAAGTTTGGAACTGCGATCGCCGCGAAAATCAAGATGATCGCTATAACGATCACAAGTTCTATGAGCGAGAAGCCTTTTTGAATTCTCCTCACGAATCTCCCCTTGCCAAATGACGACCCCATACTCGCAGACCGCACCATCATGAGGATCGCCGGCTTCTTTACTCGCACATTGAGTGCCGCTTACGGAGATCAGGATGACGATGTTGAAAAAATTGCAACCGGCACAAACGAGGGAGATTAGGCGGGCATGAATTTGTAGACCGTCGAGAAACCCCATCTGGCATTCGAGCGCATTCCAAACTGGACATTTTTCGTCTTAACAACTCGCCCGTTTGTGTCGTGCCGCAGATTCTCGTGACGAACCCAAGAATGAGAAAAATAACGAGCAAGAATTTTATTTCGAACGCAAATCAGATCGAACCGGTTCGATTCACGAATTTGGACTGAGACGCGGACGGAGCCTGCTCCTCTGCAAAAGTTCTTACGTTTCGCGGAGCCGGTGCCGAATCTCACGCATAAAGCAGACGTAAAAGACACGTTCGGTGCATTTCGGGACGTCCAAATCGTTCGGGAGACTTGGCCCATTCGGGGGCCTTTACAAGTATCTCAGATCGATACGGCTGTACCGTTACTGTATATGCACACATGAACTTGAAATTCTTGCCGGGAGCCGCATGTGCCTGATTAGATGGAGTCAATCTAAAGGGATAGGCGAAACAGCCGGGTAAAACACTATGACAGCGACAAAGAAACGCGGGCTTCTACTTAGCGCACTTGTGGCGGGACTACTACTTTCCGCGGGACCGATCTTCGCGCAAGATCTCGGCAACGCCGCGCGGCAAGAGCGCGACCGGAAGCACAACCTCGCGCGTCACTCCAGTCACGTTTACACCAACGATGATTTGAAGCGCTCCCAAATTCTCCTGCCTGCAGACAGAGAGCGGATGCTGGCGGCACGGAGAAATGCCATGACGCTGGAATTGGAAGCCGCTATGAACCCAAATTCCCCGCCGGCAGATCCTAGCGTGACAGCGCCCGAAAAATCCGATGTGCTGAATCTGCCCTTGCCGATCGTAAAGTTTCCGGTCATCGCAACATTTGCCGATCTGCCGCCCGACCGTATGTCAATTATGTCTTCGATGAAGGCCCGAAAAGCGAAAAAGCCGCGACCCAAGACGAATGATTTCACTCTCGGTAACACTCATCAAAAACAACCCATTCCCGCGCCGGTGGAACAAAAACTGAGCGCGAGCTCGCCCACGCAAGTTCGCGTCGCGGCCGGCGACTCGCTCTGGAAGATTGCCGCACGCGTTTTTGGAAATGGAGCGCGTTGGCGCGAGATTGCAGCAGTCAATCCCGAAATCTCGGATCCGAATTTGATTCGCAGCGGTGAATGGCTTCGATTAATCGCGAATGATTCGGCTGATTCAAAAGAAGTTGTCGTGCATGGCGGCGACACGCTCTCTAGCATCGCGCAGGCTGAACTCGGAAATGCACGCGCATTCCCTTGCATTGCGCAAGCGAACCCGCAACTTCAGACGATCGATCTCATCTATCCCGGTGAAACTCTCATTGTTCCTCAGAGCTGCGACGTCGCGCGCTGACGTTTCGTTTTCGTGAAGTAGTCCGACGGAAACGAGCTTCGCCCGAGGTTCTCCGTCCGCTTGGCACGCCCTCAAGCCGGCGGTAAAGAAACCGCCGGCCCGAGCAGCCGTGCAATCAACTGCTTCTCCGATCACTGCAACAAGTTTAGCGTGTTGCTGCCGTCGTCCACAAAAAACAGCTTACCGCTTCCGTCGAAAACCAAGCCGAATAGCGCGCCATTCCCCGGCGGTGGACCGCCGCTGCTGTCGAGGAGTTCACTCGCGACCTGTGTACCCTTCGGGGTAATTTCCGTGGCGAATCCATCGTCTCCGTTGACCGTAATCAGGTGGCCATTCGGTGCGACGACGAGACCCAGCGGTGCGTTTAACGTTCCTCCGGTGGTCAGCGTGATTCCCGTCCCCGCGGAGGTGTTGCGGAGAAGCGGACCTGGAATCACCGCGATGCGATCGTTGACAGTGTCTGCCACGTAGAGCGCGCGCTCAAATGGGAAGCTGGCGCCCTTCGCGCAGTCTTTTTGGTCAAACGGATTGCACGGCGCGCTCAAGGCAACGCCGGTTGGTCCGACGACAAGAGCGGCCGGATCAGTACGCTCTCCCAAGCCGGAGGCGATAACCGTCATAGACTCAACCACCGGCGCTTCGTTTTCGGAGACTCTCAGGTTTACGCGAACGACCGTACCTTCGTTAACGACGCCGCCGCCAGCTGCGACCGTGCCGTTGAGAACATTCGTGACGAAGAGCTCGGCCTGATTGCCAATTTCAAACGAAGTCATGTCCCACGGCCCGTTGATCAGCGATCCGGAGATCGTCTCTGCCACGTTGCCGTTGTTATCAAGCACGATGAGGCAACCAGCCTGTGCCGTGGCCGACGTGCCGTCGGATGTCGGGAGACTGCCGACGACAACCCAACCTGACTGAAGTATCACCAGCGCCGTGGTCAAGCCCACGCCGCCGGGACAAGAACCTGGAAGTGTCGTCGGGTCAATTTGTGCGAAAACATTGACCGACGATCCGTCGGGTGCCATGTCCATGATGGTTGTGCCGGTACCCTGAAGGTTCATGCTGTTATTGAAATTGCTGACCAGAATGTGACCAGCCACGAGACTGCCAACGGATTTCTGAACGACAATCATACCGTAAGGATTGACGTCTCCGTTTCCGGGTACGGTGGACGCGACTGTGCTGATTGTTGTGAGACTGTCGAGAATAGGCGTGCCGCCAGCCGCGAGTACGGGCGCTGCCGTAATCGCGAGTGCAAGAACGCCGGTCAGGGAAAGTCTAAGGAATTTGAGACAATTCTGCTTCGTCATTTACACACTCCTCAATTGAATTAGTGCGGGGGACCCGTCGCAGATGGGCCGGGCAGAGGCGATCCTTCGTGGCTGCAAGAGCGGCCGACTGGGATCGCCGCTACGTCATGAAATCGAAAACCCGGCGCCGCCTCGAGGGCGGACTTCTTACGAGGCAGCGCCGGTTCTCGATCTCTTACGCGCACATTAGACCAAGCGAAGCTTCTGTGGTTTGTCCGCAACTTGTAAACAACTTGTGAAATCGGTGTCACTTCGACAGACGGGAATGAAGCTTGTTTCCCACATTTTGGTAGTGACTCCTTTTGAAATCGCGTGTAGAAGAAAAGGACCCCGAAACGTGTCCCTGCTGCGGTTCTGGCATGAACGAGTCGAACGATTTCGATGGCAATCATCCGAGGTGGAATGGTCCGCGCAGAGGACCGGGATACGTGGATTCGGTGGGAACGGCCGTACCTTCCGGCGGATACGCCGCATCTTTTGGCACGGCAATTCGTCAAATGCCTAGACATCACAGAGAGGAGAAGAAGCCATGACTTTCACCGCTAAGGGCACGTTGCGAGCATGTGGTTATCTTCTTTTTTGCGTTCTTCTTGCAGGAGTGCAAACGGCACATGCGCAATCAAGCTCCGCGCCGGCGCCAGCCGGAAACCAAGCTGACTTAGACGCCAAGCTTCGCGCGTTGACGGACTCGCTCGAGCAGACGCGAGTGGAACTTTCCGAATCACGCGCGGAAATTCGGGAATTGCGGGGCATGCTGGAGCAAGTGCTGAAGAAGGAAGGTGGTCAGCCAGTTACAGCGGCTAGCGCCGCTCCGCAGCCGATGCAGGACACGACGACCACTGTCGAAGAGCGTCCAGCGCAGATTGGGCAGGACGATTGGCAAATCGTGAGCGCGCGCGTGGCTGAACTCGAGCAGGACAAAGTCGGGAGCGCGTCGAGATACCGAATAAAGCTTTCGGGCCTGGTTCTTCTCAACTTATCCGGCGTTTCCGGGCAAGTGGATAACACAGACGTGTCGAGCGTCGCGACGCCCCCTCCGCCCGGCGCCGCGCCTGGGAGCGTCGGCGCCTCGCTTCGGCAAACCATTCTGGGCCTGAGCGGATTGGGGCCGGAGGTTTTCGGCGCAAACACGAGCGCCAACGTTCAAATGGATTTCTTCGGCGGCTTGCCGGCTGGATACGGTTCCGAGACTTCTGGACTGATGCGTTTACGGGTAGCCAGAATTCGATTCGACTGGACGAATACGTCCGTTGTGGGCGGTCTCGACGTCCCGTTTTTTTCGCCTAACACACCGACAACATATTTGACCGTTGCGGAGCCGGCGTTTGCGGCGTCTGGAAATTTGTGGGCATGGGCGCCGACGATCCGAGTTGAACATCGGTTCGATACGAGCTTCTCCGAAATCAAGGTGGAAGCTGGATTCATTGACGTGCCGGTCTATTCCGATCAAGGCGAGGGGGAGCGCTCTCCGTCGCCCGGAGAAAGCTCTCGCCAGCCGACGTACGCAATTCGTGTTTCTGCCAATAGCAGAGATGAGAATCTGCCGATGTCCTTCGGCGTGTCAGGCATTTTTTCACCGCAGACGTACCCCGGCGACTCCCGTGTTTCGGGTTGGGGCGCTGTCGGAGATTGGAAATTTCCCATTCTCCGGAGGCTCGAACTCAATGGGCAGAGGCTCGAACTCAGCGGACAGATGTTTGTAGGTAGGGGCCTCGACGGATTCGGCGGAGTTCCGACGATTTCGGCTGCGGCGGAATACTACGATTTTGGCGTGCCAGTCACTTCTACGCTCGAACAAATCACGATGTTCGGCGGCTGGACGCAACTGAAATACAAGTTGAGCTCGCGCAGCGAATTCAACGTTGCGGCCGGGATGGGCGGGCGCAATTCGAGCGAGATGCGCCAGCTCGGAGATGTGAATTCGCAAGTCTCCTATCTCTCTCCGCGAAACCAAATGTTTCTCGCGAATTATATTTTCAGGCCGCGATCCAATTTATTGTTGTCCCCAGAATTTCGGCGGCTGAGGACGTACCCCGTGACAGGCGCTCCGGCGATCGCGAATCAGTTCGGCCTGTCCGCAGGATATTTATTCTAGAGATGAGTGCCTCGCGCATCTATCGCGGCCTTCTGTTGGCGTTTCTGCTTACCACGACGCTGGTTGTCACCGGCGCCGTCGCGCAGACACACGAGACACGAGACGCCTCCGCGCGCGAATTGCAAGGCCGGGTCACGCTGATTCTCGCGAACTCCCACGCGCCCGTGACAGACGCGTCGAAAGTGGTGTTTTGGCTCGTTCCGCTTGATGGCAGCGCGGGGCTGCGAGCCGCCGGCGATCAGCACAAATACCAGATGGCCCAGCGCAACAAATCATTTCAACCGAATATGCTCGTCGTTCCCGTCGGAACCGCCGTCGATTTTCCAAATTACGATCCGTGGTTCCACAATGTGTTTTCGCTTTATCGAGGCAAGCGATTCGATCTCGGGCTTTATGAGGCCGGATCGCGGAAGCAAGTGGTGTTTGACCGGCCAGGCCCCTCCTACATCTTTTGCAATATTCACCCGCAAATGCACGCAGTGGTACTGGCTGTGGATTCGGAATATTTCGGAATTTCGGACAAAGCGGGAAGAGTTTCGATCGCGGATGTGCCTTCAGGAAAATACGAGATGCACGTCTGGTACGAGAATGCAGTGCCCAAGAGCCTCGAGACGCTTGAGCGCAGGGTAGAGATCGGCGACGGCAACCGGGCTCTGCCGCCGGTTTCGATTTCCGCAGTGAAGCAAGATCCGATGAAGCACACGAATAAGTATGGGCAGGATTACGATCCCGCGGACCAGACGGTCACTTATTGAGATTCGGAGCGGACGGTTCGATAGAAGGCACGCGCGAGCTGAAGGAGTTTCGATGGATACAGTGCTAGTGGTTGAAGACAGCCGTCCGATGCAGCGGACTCTGCAACGATTGTTTGAATCCGACGGCTTGCAAGTGCGCATCGCGGCGGATGGAATGGCCGGCCTCGAGAGTTTTCAGAATGAGACGCCCAGCGTTGTCGTGCTCGATCTCAAGTTACCGCGTTTGCCGGGGAAGGAGCTGTGCCGCGCGTTCAAAGCGCATAAGTCGTCGGTGCCGATAGTGGTTCTGAGCGCGAACGCCGATGTCGAGGACAAAGTGCTGCTGCTCGAGCTCGGGGCCGACGATTATGTTACGAAGCCGTTTAGCCCGAAGGAACTGCTGGCGCGTGTCCGGCGAGCGATGCGGCGCGGCAAGTCGGGCGTTCATCCGGCCGCAGCCGCCGAGACTGCGAGCCCGAGTCATGACGTTCTCCGATTCGCCGACGTTCAGATCGATTTTACGAGCATGGAAGGATCGCGCGCGGGAAAGCCGATTTCGCTGACATCACAGGAGTTCAAGCTGCTGAAATTTTTTGCGGCAGCGCCCGGTCGGGTAATTTCGCGCCAGGAACTATTGAATGAAGTCTGGGGTTACGACAACTATCCGACGACGCGAACCGTGGATAACCACATTTTGCGGCTGCGGCAGAAGCTCGAGCCCGATCCGGCCAACCCGCGTTTCTTTTTGACGCTGCATGGCACGGGATACAAATTCGTGGCAAGCGGCATGGCCGCGGTCGCGAAGAAATAAGGACGGTTCGCAAGGAAACGATGTCGCGATTGCGCCTACGGACACAGCTTTTGATTTCGGGCCTGCTGATCATTTGCGGGCTTACGTGGGCGATCGTGTTGGTGATCCGGCACACGCTTCGCTCCGAAATCACGCAGCAAATGCGCGTCAGCACGGATGCTTCGATTCGGGCATTCGAAAGCGTCCAGCACCAACGCGAGCAGCAATTGGCGCGCAGCGCGGCGATGCTGGCGTCGCTCCCCACGCTGAAAGCGTTGATGACCACCGAGCACGCACCCACCATTCAGGACGCATCGGAAGCATTTTGGAGACTCGGCGGTAGCGACCTTTTTCTCCTTGCCGACTCGGACGGCCGAGTATTGGGCATGCACGTGAAACGTCCGGGCTTCGATACCGGTCAGGCTGAAGTCGAACTCAGACGCTCGCTCGACCAAGGCGAAGACGCAGCCTGGTGGTATGCGGGCGGCCAGCTCTACCAAGTGTTTTTACATTCCATTCAGGCGGGAAGCGGAAGCGATTCGCAACAGCTTGGAGTTGTGGCCCTGGGGTATCAGGTGGACACAGCTGTAGCCGAGCAACTCGCCGCTGTGGCTGAAAGCCAGGTCGCGCTGACCACCGGCACGAACGTGATCGCGTCGACACTTTCGCTCGGTGAACAAGCCGAACTCCAGCATTGGATCGCCGTAGACGGAGTACACTCCACATTGCCGCATGAGCTAACTCTCGACGGCAATGAATACGAGGCGGGCTCCGTCTTCATCCATCGTGCGCCGGGCACGCCGGTTCAATGTTACGTGCTGATGTCGCTCGAGCCGGTGAGCCATTTCATCCGGCAACTCAATACCACGATTTCCGCAGTCGGAATCTCCGCAGTGATCCTGGCGGCGCTTCTTCTTAGCATTTTTTCGCGCACGATTACTCACCCGCTGGACAACCTCGTTTCCGGCGTCCGCGCGCTTGCGGCAGGAAACTACACGTACTCGATCAAGCCGAGCGGGAGCAGCGAGGTGGCTGAATTGGGCGAGGCCTTCGCCACAATGCGGAGCGAACTTCTCGACTCCCAGCGCCGGTGGGCGGCGACCGAGCGAGTTTCCGCGCTCGGCCGCGCGGCAAGCTCGATCTCCCATGATTTGCGGCATTCGCTCGCTGCCGTGGTGGCCAACGCCGAATTCCTCTACGATGCGGAGAAACTGAAGCTCGATCGGGATGAGATTTATCACGAGATCAAAATCGCCTCGGAACAAATGACGGATTTGCTGGATTCGCTGCGGGAACTGGCGCGCGAGGACAGCTCGATCTCGTCTTCGGCCGCGTTCATGGACCAGACGGTCCGGCGCGCGATTGACGCCGTGCTCACGCGTCCGGAGTTGCGCAACCGCAACATCGCCATCAGCACATCCGGCGACATGGAGGGTGTGTTCGATGGCAAAAAGATCGAGCGAGCCTTTTTCAATCTTTTATTGAATGCCTGTGAAGCTACCGTCCCGGGACAAGGTCAGATTCGGATTGATATTCGCTCCACGGCGGAAGCTTTTGAAATCCGCGTGACGGACAACGGAACTGGGATTCCGGATGCCATTCGCGCGACGCTATTTGACCCGTTCATCAGCTCGGGAAAGCCAAGCGGCACTGGCTTGGGCCTCGCGATCGTGAAGAAAATCGTCCACGACCACGACGGTTCCATTGAAGTCGAACGAACGTCTGAATCCGGAACTATATTCTTGATTAAGTTCCCGCGGTTCTCGCGCATGTTGACTCCGAGCGAGAATCCCGTGATGCAGTAAAGCACGCCCAAACTTCCGATCCATCCGCACTGTACACCGCACATTTGCAAAGCTAGCGTGGCCTGCGCGATCGTCAGGGCGACTTTTGTCCGGCAGCTACAGGCGGCGGTGGCGGCATTACAAATTTCGAGTCGTCTACCGGTACATTTTGATGAAGCTCTTCAATTTGGATTGTGAAGCGGCCGCTCGGGCGAGCGATGGTCCAGCGATAAGGCACCTTCACTCCCCCCGCATCGCGATAGTCTGCGAAATCAATTTGCGTAGGATTGCTCCCGAGCGGTGTGTCAACGTAGCGCATGAGGCGCACGAGCAAGCCCGATTGCGCGTCGAAATAAAGCTTTACGGGCGGCTTGCCTTCGTTAAACGCGAAGACCACGTAAGCATCGCGGTCGTTGATTTTTTCCTGACTTCTCACACGGAACGAGTGAAATAGCTGTTTCAAGTCCGTCGCGAAAAAGAGCTCCGCATCCATACGGACGTTGTCGGTCTCCGCCGCGGACATTTCACGAGCCGGCCGGCCAGGCGCGCTTAACCAGCCGACGTGGCCGTCGAACGCCGTGCTGCTGTCCCCGCCCGGCATGTGCACGATCGCGATGCGCCTGTCAGGCGCCTTCGCATACACATCTACCGGCGCCTTCATCTCACCGGCGATCAGCGTACCCTTCTCCACGCGGCTCGTTATTTTCAGAATCGCGTCCTTGCCGCCGAGCGTTTCGACGTATTTGTCAATGAGCTGATCGGCCTTCGGCAAATTCTCGGAAGGCACAGCCGCCACTTCGGTCGCCGGCTTAGGTTCCGACTCGAAGATCACGGGCGTTCCGACAGGGTCGGTCGAGCCGCGGTGGCAGGTATAACAAGTGACTTCGCGCTTGCCTTCAAAGGTTTCCTTGTTCGCTGTGAACATCATCTGCATCATCTTTCGCGCGGTGACTTTCTCGTCCTTGTCGTCTTTCTCGAACGCGTTCCGGACGTGGCAGAACTCGCATTCGACTCCCAAGGACGCAGCGATGAATTGCATCGCCGGTATCACCTGATCTGCCGGAACCCCCTTCAGCACCTGAATGTTCTTGAAAACTTGCTCGGCCATTTTCGGAGTCTGCGTTGGCGCGGCCTGTAGCGCAGTCGATGATGCGCTTTGGCCGCAGGCTCCCACCCCAGCCAAAATCAGCGAGAAGACGAATACAATCAGAGCGACGCTCGATTGTCTAAAGATCCTGCGCATAGAAGTTCACCTCACGGAACAAACGGCGAGATTCTAGCAGATGGATGCGGCGAGTGCGCTCCTTTGCCGAGAAATTGTGAAGATATTCGAAATTTGCGGTGTAATATCCACGGAAATTGCTGCGACGTTCGACCACTTTGTAATTTGCAACTCGGAGAAGAGTGTTCGCGTCAAATGATAGAGCGGATAATTTCAGAGGAGCAGAGGAGCATATGAAGAAACTCACAGTGGCGGCGCTACTTCTTATAACCGTTTTGTGGATTGCGGCATCGGGCCATCTTCAGGCGCAGCAGGAAAATCCTTCGGCGACAGTTCCCGTGCGAACGATTGTGACGGTACTTGGAAAGAATTTTTCGGAGCCGCCGGCGGTAAGCCGCGATGATATTCAGGTTTATGAAGGCAAGGACAAACTCAGCGTGAGCGAATGGACTCCTGCCCAGGGCGACCGGGGAGCTCTCGATTTTGCGATCGTGATCGACGATGAATTGAATTCCGATATCGGTCTCCAATTCAATGACATCAAGGATTTCATCCGCGAAATGCCGCCTTCAACACGCGTCGCCTTGTTCTACGCGTCGAACGGAACGGTAACGATCGCGCAGGATTTCACAACAGACCACGAAGCAGCCGCGAAGGCGCTGCGGCTTCCGTTTGGCCGCGTGGCGGCGTATGCCAGCGATTTTCTTTCTCTCAACGATCTGATGAAGCGCTGGCCATCGACAAGTTCGCGGAAGGAAATGCTTCTCGTCGCAGACGGGATCGACCGGTTCCGCGGAGATATTCCGGAAAGCCCCGATCTCGAAGCGAACATCGACCGCGCACAGAAATCCGGTTTTATCATTCACACGATTTACGCGCGGGGCGTGGGCCTCGCGGGCCGCAACTTTTTCCGTGTCAATCTAGGTCAGAGCAATCTGTCGCGGCTTGCCGACGAAACCGGCGGTGAAGCCTTCTTTCAGGGCACGATGACCCCCATCGCATACGCGCCGTTCCTGCACCAGCTTTCAATAGCGCTTCAGCATCAGTTTTGGCTCACAGCGCTCGCGAAGCCTGGGAAAAAGGGCGGCCTGCGACGAATTCGTGTTCGCACCGAGGTGTCGGGTGTCGATATTTCTGCGCCCGAGAATCTCTACGTGCCGGGTCTCGAAGGAAAGTAACGCATCAATCCGCGACCTGAGACGATTCACATATCCTGAGAATGTGAACAGCGCGTCACACCGCGTTCACATTCTTCTAATATTGCTGGCTCAGACTTTGCGTTTCGCGTAGCTTCCTCGCAATCTCGCTAGGCGGAGCCTAAGACATTTCAGCATTGCAATCGAATAGCCACGTGTTGATGCATTCGCGAAACAAACTTATCTTCGCGGCCGCGATACTGTGCCTCATGCCGAATTTCGCTCGCGCGCAATCATCTCCAAGTCCAGGTTGTCCGCGCCCGGCCGTCGGAAGCCCGATTGTTGAACCCGAAGATCTGCGCAGTCACGATGGAGTTCTCAAGGTCCATCTGACGTTCAAGAAATCCTCCGAGGCCAACGGGGACACACGCTATTGCTACGTCGCTGCGGATGGGAGCGAAGCACCTACCTTGCGTGTGAACCCTGGCGATCTACTAATACTCAGTCTGAAAAACGACGTGTCGGCGTCATCCAAGCCAGCGGCAATGGCGATGGGTCTGAAAGGGGCCGCGTCGAGTGAAGCGTGCGCCAGCAGTGATATGACAGCCGAGTCCACGAATCTCCATTTTCATGGCCTCTCGATACCGCCGCTGTGCCATCAAGACGACGTGCTCAATACTTCGATACAGCCGTCCGATCAGCCATTCGAGTACCGGTTTCGGATTCCCGCCGATCAACCTCCCGGTTTGTACTGGTATCACCCGCATATCCACGGCTTAACCAAAACACAGGTGCTGGGAGGAGCTTCAGGTGCTCTCATCGTGGAAGGGATCGAGCGTGCAAATAAAGCCGTGGCGGGATTGCCGGAACGAGTGCTGATAATTCGCGATCAAAATTTACTGAACCCGAACGCGCCACCTTCCAAATCGGAGCCCGTTTTACCGAAGATGCTCCTTGATCGTGACGGAGATGCCGCCAACAATGGAACGGGCTTTGGGCAGCCGGCAAAAGATCTTTCGATCAATTTTGTGCCAGTCCCTTATCCAGATTATCCGCCTGCTGTGATCGAAATGAAACCGGAGGAGGCACAACTCTGGCGGGTGTTGAACGCTTCGGCCATTACGTATCTAAATTTGGCGGTCCTATTTAACCGCGCGCCACAAAAACTCGGCCTCATAGCCCTAGACGGTGTGCCCTTGAATGAGAACGGGAAAATCGGAGACTTTATAGATTGGCAGACTCACCTCGGTGTGCCCCCTGGCGCTCGGGTGGAGTTTATTGTGAAAGGACCGCCCGCGGGCGTTACTGGGCTTCTTGTGACCCGAACCGTAGATACTGGGGCGGGCGGAGAGAACGATCCCAATCGCGCGCTTGCCACGATCAGATCCTCGGAGAATACGAGGGAGCTGCACTCAAAGCTCGCCACGTCGCCGCAGCCATTTCCCGCGTCCCAATTAGCATGGCTCGGGAATGTGGCTCCCGTGCGTACGAGAAGACTGTACTTCTCGGAGAAACTTCTCGAGCCGAATAACCCCAACAGCGCTACTACTTTCTACATTACGGTAGATGGACAAGTGCCTACGCCATTCGATCCGCACGCAGGCTTACCGAACATTATTGCGAAGCAGGGAACGGTAGAAGACTGGATCATCGAAAACCGATCGAATGAACTGCATGCATTTCACATTCATCAAATACACTTCATGCTGCTCGATTATCTCGGGAAGCCCGTAAATGAACCGTTTCTACGCGATACTGTCAATGTGCCTTACTTTGATGGCAAAGCTCTTGAATATCCGAGTGTTAGATTACGGATGGATTTTCGCGATCCAAATGTTGTCGGGACATTTCCGTATCACTGTCACATTCTCGAACACGAAGACGGCGGGATGATGGGACTCATTCGAGTCGAACCCGCCGATGAATCGAAAGCTTCCCCAGTTTCGAGCAAAGTCCCGGCTGCCCAGTAACATTAGTTCCGTTGACATGAGCCAAAATTTAACAAGAGTGCTTTCACTGTCTGGCACGGTGAAACGGGATCGCGCCGAAACTTATTCAGCGCTCGACACTTACCGCAATCGTCGTGTTATAGGGCGCAGTGCAAAATATTTCTCGCTGCCAGTCATATCTTTACGAAATCAATTCAGCGTTCATGTGGGTGTCACCTCCCAATAACAATCAGCGCATATAAGCATCACGCTAGCGGAACACGCCAGTACGTAATCGCCGGATAAATCGAAATTTGAAAGAGGAGGAGACCACATGTCGTTGAAGGGAATCGCCACCAAATCGTCGCACTATCTTCGAGTTGTCCTTACTTCGCTTGTGCTGTTCCAATTTTCGTTGGGTGGTCCGTTGGTCAGCACCGCCCAAGCACAAGAAGGTAAAAAAAATAGAGACAATGAATCCCGCACGCCGATTAAACACGTCATCGTAATTATCGGCGAGAACCGCAGCTTCGATCACGTATTCGCAACCTACGTCTCAAAGCACGGGCAGAGAGTCTGGAACCTTCTTTCGGAAGGCATCGTAAATGCAGACGGTACGCCCGGTCCCAATTTCTCCAAGGCCGAGCAAAACTCTGCTTTTGACCAAGCGCCCGACGCTTTTCTATTGAACCCCGACAAGACAACGTTTCCGAATCAAGCCTTGCCAGCACCGCTCGTTGGCGGTCCCAAAGACTCGTACATTACGGGGGATAGCCTGACGCTCGCCCAGCAATCTGAAAACGGATTGCCTTCTAGCTACTATCAAGATTTGATCTCCGGAGGTACCGGCCAAACATCTCACACACCCGACATGCGGATTACAAACGTAAATTCGTTGCCGCCGGGTCCGTTTCAGCTGACAAATGGGAACAGCTTCACTTACAACGCCTATGCCGCTAGCCCAGTCCATCGCTTCTATCAGATGTGGCAGCAATTGGATTGCAGCTTGGAGCATGCCACTCGGGAGAGACCTTCCGGTTGCGATTCGAAGTTGTTTCCCTGGGTAGAAGTTACTGTAGGCGCCGGCACGAATGGATTGCCGCAGCCCTCAAACTTCAGCACGGAGTATTCGGCTAGCGCGACGACAACCGGTGAAGGTTCCACGGCCATGGGCTTCTACAACGTTCAGCAAGGTGATGCTCCATACTTCAAGAAGCTCGCCGATGATTACGCGATGAGCGATAACTTCCACCAGTCCGTCAATGGCGGCACCGGTGCTAACCACATCATGTTTGGCCACGGCGACGCGATCTGGTTCAGCGACGGTAAGGGTAACGCGCTACCTCCGCCCCATAATGTGGAAGTAGGCACAGGAACTGCAAACGCAGGCGTAGTGGATGAAGTGGAAAATCCGAATCCGGCCTCTGGCACTAACAACTGGTACACGGAGGACGGTTATGGCGGCGGATCGTACGGATCTCCCTCTTACGGAGGCGGATCCTACACGGACTGCGCGGACACAAGTCAGCCTGGAGTAGGCCCGATTGTGAAATATCTTCAGTCCCTCCCCCGTCCGATCAATCCGCGCTGCCAATCTGGTCACTACTACTTGTTGAATAATTACAACCCGGGTTACTTCGGCAACGGCAACAATGCGTTTACTGATACAAACCCGAACAACACCGTGTTCACCATTCCACCGTCTTCCGTTCCGAGCATCGGCGACGATCTGAACGCCGCGGGCATTTCGTGGAAGTACTACGGCGATCAGTGGAATAACTACGTTCCGGACCCATATCAGCTTAACTATGGGGCCGTCGGAGCGAACACGGATGAGTACTGCAACATTTGTAATCCGTTTCAGTACGACACTTCGATCATGGCGAACGAGGCCGTCCGGACAGCTCACATCCAGGATACGGCGAATCTGTACTCCGACATCGCGAATGGAACGCTGCCAGCCGTTTCCATCGTGAAACCCAGCGGGCTCGTCGACGGCCATCCGGCGTCCTCGAAACTCGATCTCTTCGAAGGTTTCACCAAGAAAATCGTTGATGCGGTGCAAGCCAATCCAACTTTGTGGAAGGATACGGCGATCTTCATTACCGAGGACGAAGGCGGCGGCTATTACGACTCCGGCTATGTGCAGCCACTCGACTTCTTCGGCGATGGCACGCGGATCATATTCCTCGTCGTGTCACCCTACGCGACGGGTGGCCACATCGCGCATGATTATGCGGATCACGTCTCCATTCTCAAATTCATCGAGAGGAACTGGAGTTTGCCTCCTGTGACAGACCGCAGCCGGGACAATTTCCCGAACCCAGTGGCGGAATTTAACAACCCGTATGTTCCACTTAACACTCCGGCAATTAGTGATCTGTTTGAGCTGTTCGATTTCGGTAGGGGTCGTGACAATCGGTGATCGAATTGAAGTTCCAGTAGTTTCGTGAGGAGTGCCCGCTTGGAGACGTTGATTAGCTCTTGGCGGGTTGGAAGCTCGAAGCTGACGCCGGGGTCGCAGATCAAACCCGGCGCGGAATTGAAATTCAAAGGACAAGAAGGCTCCGCGACGAAGATCGCGGGGCCTTTTGTCTTTAGCGCGTGCCGTGGGAAGTTAAACGCTCAAGACCTCGATTTAACGACATACGAAAACAAAAAGCCCCGCGACACGTTGAATGTCGCGGGGCTCTTACTTTCAAGAGAACTCTTTGACTGTCGGATGAAGCCTGCCAGAACCCGTTGGCTCGAGTGAGTCGAGCATTTCTCCCCAGCCCGTGAAAGCCAGGGTAGGCAGCTGGTGCCTGGTACAAAACAGGCGTTGCTGCCTATGTTGTTTTTAGAAAGGAGGTGATCC
>Ga0302326_10006794_pt1 | contig 25585 bp, 17 predicted proteins | sample Palsa_T0_3_FD_202264 | JGI IMG/M metagenome (GOLD analysis project Ga0302326, IMG submission 202264) | Peat permafrost microbial communities from Stordalen Mire near Abisko, Sweden - Palsa_T0_3 | ecosystem: Environmental > Terrestrial > Soil > Palsa > Peat permafrost | place: Sweden: Abisko... | reverse complement strand
CGAAACGGTACGTCCGGGGCGCTATTCGAAAACGCGCGGAGCGCACCCCCCGTCACATTGGCAAACGGCTGGAGCCCAAGGGAGCGCTCATCATGATGACTTAGGGGGACCGGGAGCGGTCGTAAAATCGGGGTAAAAACAGGAACCTTTGAGAACTCAGTTAACCTGCGAACTTGTAACCGGCGCCGACGACTGTGAGGATTAGCAGGGGGGTTTTGGGATCCTCTTCCAACTTTTGGCGAAGCCAGGCGATGTGTACATCCACGGTGCGAGTAGAGGTCGTCGCGCCATATCCCCAGACTTCGCGTAGCAGCTCGACGCGCGAGAGCGTCGCGCCGGGGTGCTCGGCAAAGTAGCGGAGCAATTGAAATTCCTTGGCGGAGAGCTCCACGGCGCGGCCTTCGCGCGACACCTCCATCCGCCGCACGTCGATGTGTATCGGGCCGAATTGATAGCGTGCGGTCACACCTCCGCCTGCTTCCCGGGGACGGCGAAGCAGCGCCTCGACTCGCGCCAGCAGCTCGGCCATCTGGAAGGGCTTGGTCAAATAATCATCGGCGCCCGTCTTGAAACCGAGAACCTTGTCCCTGGTCTGGCGGCGCGCGGTAAGCATTAATATCGGGGTGCTCGATCCGAGCTCACGAAGTTTTTGGCAGACCTCAAGGCCATTTTGTCCGGGCAGCATAAGATCCAACAGGATCAGATCGAAGTGCTCACCAATTGCCAGATCGAGACCGGCATTCCCGTCCTTCGCCGTGCTGACGGCATAGCCCTGCTTCTTTAGACGATCGCGCAGCGTGGTGACTAAACCGGTCTCGTCTTCGACGATCAGAATTTTCGCATTCATATAATTCGCTTAACTAATTTACTTAACGGGGCGCAAACCTAGCCGGCACCTCGGGCTGCGTTACCGGCTCATCCCGCTCCACACTCAAGTTCGAAACAGGGAAATGCAAGACGAAAACGGTGCCGCGTTCGAGTTGGCTGGAAACGCTGACGGTGCCGCCCATGGTCTCCATCATTTGTTTCACGAGATAAAGGCCGAGACCGACCCCGCGACTCTGGCCTTCGCGCACGGCCTGCACGCGATAGAACGGATCGAAAATATGGGATAGATCGGCAGGCGGAATTCCAAGCCCTTTATCCTCGACGCGAATTTGAACTTCCGGCGCAGGCCTGGACTCCATGCGCAAGCGCACGGCCAGCCAACGATTTGCGCCGCCGTACTTCATTGCATTGCTGATCAAGTTTTCGATGCACCTGGTAACGACGGCGGAATCTGCAATCGCCGGAGGAACACCGTCCGCCACGTCCGTTTCAAGAGTAAATCCCGCATCGCGAAGCATGGGTTCCGATGCCGCCAAACACCGGTGGATGATCGGCGCGAGTTGGACGGGTTCGCACTGAAGCTTGGAGCGATCGAATCGGCCGGCTGCGAACAGCAGGATCTGGTCGACCAGGCGCTCAAGCCGGCGGCTCTGATCGGCAATCAATCCTCCGTACTCGGCAAGCTGCTGGGGGCTATCCACGATCCCGTCGGCTAGATTTTCAGCCGCCGAATTAATGATCGCGAGAGGCGTGCACAATTCGTGCGAGACCCCGGCCACAAACTCGATTTGCAGCCGCGCCAATTGCTCCGCTCTGCGCGCGAGAACGAAAATGAAGGCCATAGATCCAGCCAATATAGCCAGAAGACCGAAGCTAACAGCCAGATTTCGCTGACGCCACGTCGCCACCAGGCTTTCGAGCGATCCGGCTGGATGCTGAACAACCATCTGCCACTGGCGGTCATCGCCGCTCGGCTGCAGGGGCGGGTAACCTCTCCTCTTTGCCACGTCCTGAACGGAATCGAAAAGATTTAGAGCCGCGTCCGGCGACTCGGTGGAAACAGGAGAGCCGGGATTGGAGTCGTAAATGGACAGACGGGGGGCTTGGGCCGCGCGCACAGCAACCTCAAACGTGCGGTTGGCGGGAGAGCCAAACGCATGGTCGACCAGTTCCGGGAAATACCGATGCTGGAGATAATCCTTGTCCAACTCAATGATCAGCATCCCGACAGGCTGCACGGCAGAATCGGGATCCTGCGCACTAGGAAAGGACTGTAGTATCGGGCGGATGATGGCGGGTTGCTCTTCGTAAAACGTCCATGGATAGAGCGTTGCCTCACGATCGTCGCGCATGGGCGAGACATACATCGCCAGGGGAACAAGGAATACGTGCAAACGGTCCAGCCTCGCAGGCCATGCGACCTTCTCGAAGCGCCTGTTGACGGCATCAAATGACTCAAAATATACCTGGCGGGCGTACTCCGTCTTCCAGATGTGCACTCCCGCGATCAGCCCAGGATGGGTCACCGTTCTCATCCAGTTGGCATACTGCTGCGCGACGCGCGATTCGAGCGTGCCTGCAGGCGCTTCGGCGTCATTCTGGAAGCTCTCAGTGAGGCGCTCGAAATCGTAAGAAAATTCCTGATCGAAATCTCGGACGTTGTTTCCAAGCTCCGCCTTCAGACGGCTCTGCTCGACGCGACCAATCTCGCCGCCCCAGCGGTACTGCAGAACCGCAAGAACGGAGACAACCGCGACGATCACGAGAACCGCGGCAAGCTCCAGCAGCGACTTTTTTCGCCATCTCATACGATTGAGAGTTCCGGGCCTGCCCTACGGATTCGACCGGTTCAACGTATCCTCGCACACGTATTCCATGAGATGCCAGGCAGGCTTCAGCTTGAATGTCTGCTGGCCTTTCCACGACTGCGTATAAGCCTTCGGGTCGTCGATGGTCAGGTCATCCTTCAGCGTGTCGTGGTCCACTCGGTGAAAACGTTCAACGACGTGCAGAGCATCGGAGTGTGGATGCCCGACCTGATCGAGCCAAGTTTTGTCGTTCAAGCCAACCGTGTCGACGACGAGCGTGTTGCCCTCCCAGTGACCGACTGAATCGCCCATCCACGTTGGATCGAGATCTCCAGGATGTGTGCGGCGATCAAAGAAAATCTGGCGGATGAAGTGATCGTATTCAAAGAGCATCATTACTTGACCGGGAATCTGTATGATTTGCATCGGGAACGGGAGCAGAAGAAGCCGTGGTATTCCGGGCGGATCGCAGCTCAGAATCGGGTCTTGGGATTCGGATCCGGCGTGTGGGCCGTTGCCGGGCCTCGCGCTGCGATACTTCGCAGCTGCCCAAGGCTGGAGGGGAGGCTCTCCCAGACTAAATGTAGTCGCACCCTGTACAGGCATCCATACACCCGAAAGATCGCCCGGTCGTGCCGCGTGCTGCGCCGTTTCCGGTGGCGAGCCAGATGCTTCGCGGGCGAAGGGCGATGAAAATAGCGCCAGCGTCATTGTCAGCGTCGCAGCCGAACTTATCAAAATCCCCTTCATTGCCCTCCTCCGACGGTCTTCCTGCTAACGCCGGGCCCGTGCTCTATTTTAGACGCAAGACGCCCCAAACGATTTCAGAGAAGCGCGAACACGCGCGAGCCCGGAAACACGGGTCCCCCGTCAAGCGTAGCGGAACAGGGCCTTGAAGCCGTAGTCCATATGCTGCTGGATGTGGCAGTGGAAGAGAGACAGTCCGGGCTGATCGGCAACCAAGTCGACAGTGACACGTCCATACAAAGGAACAACGACGGTGTCCTTCATAATCCCGCGGGTCGGCTTGCCGTTAACGTCAATCAGCTCGAACAGATGACGATGCAGATGGACCGGATGAGAATCGTCCGTACGGTTGCGAAAAACCAACCGATAACGCGCCCCCTGTTGCAGCACGAGTTCGCGGTCATGCGGATACTGCTTCCCATTCACATGCCAGATGTTGAATTGCCCTGTGCCGCTGGGAATCTTCTCGAAGATCATGTCAATGCTGTGCTCCGGCGCGGGGGCTGAGGAGGCGCCGGTTCCGAAGATCGTGTAGTCCCATCCCGGCTTGGCCGGCGGCATCCACTGCGGTTGGCGATGCTCGTTTGCGTATTCAATGACCACGCCGAGGCCCGCATTGCGAACCTGATCGTCGGTCGCGCCAAGAATCCAAACGCCCGGTTGATTCATTTCGACAATGGCATCGATGCGCTCGCCCGGCCCAAGGGCGAGCACTTCTACCGATTGTGGTGAAGGCACTTTGTTGCCGTCCATGGCGAGCACTTGAAATTGATGACCCGGCAATGCAACGCTGCGGTTTTCGATGGCACTGGCGTTCAACACGTGAAACAGAACGCGCTGCCCCTGACGAACTCGGATCGGCTCACCGGCACCCAGCGCTTTGTCGTTGATTGAAAAGAGCAGCGATGTGACTTCCAGACCATTGGGCCGAGTGTCCAGCACGGCGGGCTTTTCGGGCTGCGGGCCTCCGCCGCCTTCGTCCGCTTCGTTCTCCATCTGATCGGTGAAGAAGGGCTCCCAATCGCGCAACGCCAGGAAGACCTCCTGATCGTAATGCCCGGGATCGTTGCCCGAATCGATCATAAGAAAACCGAATTGCCCGGTGTAGGTCCCGCGGTGGAGATCGGCTCCGGCCATGGCGTGGGAGTGATACCAGCGTGTGCCGGCGGGCCGCGGAGTGAATCCGTAGCGACGACGTCCGCCGGGCGGCACTATCGGAGTGCCCTCTTCGTCCGAGCCATCGACCTCCGAAGGAATGAAGAGGCCGTGCCAATGAACCAGTTCCGGCGCGTCCGTGTCGTTAATCACGTCTACCGTGACGGGCTTGCCCTCGCGCATACGCAGCAGCGGACCCGGGCACGTGCCGTTGTACCCAATCGTGCTGATGAAGTGACTGGGGGCAATTTCAAGCGCCACCGGCGCGATTCGCAGGGTGACGTCGGCGGGACCTGTCTCTGGCGCCGCTATGCCGGCCGGTGCCGTGGGTGCCTGCGTGCGCATCGGCGCCGGCGACTCGGTTTGGCCCCGAAGGCTCCTGCCCAATGCGGCACCGGCCAGTGTTGCGCCGCCCAATCTCACAAACTCGCGTCGTTTCACGAAACCCTCGAAGAGACGTGCCCCAAATCAACCGCCCGAACAATTTCAACAAAGGCGAATCGTCTCACGTGAGCGTCAACCAGACAAGCGGACACAGGCGGCGACCTTGAACGCCAGAAGTCCTATCTGCTACTCTCTGGTCCATTGAGGGATCGCATGAGATCTCTTCGACGTGCCCTACTGCTGTTTCTTGTCGCGGGTCTGGCGACAAGTGTGCTCGCCTACCAAGCGGGCAGACGCCAATGGTCCGGACGAGAAGATTCGTCCTCCCGCAACAGCGACGACCAGGCGGAGTTTTATTGGTCCCGCCTTCAATACACGTCGCGAGGCGGCGGGAACGGCGGAGGTTTTGGCTTCGGGTACGGCTACGGTTACGGAGGTGGTTCGTGGTCGCGCGATTACCCCAAGGCTGATCGCCAGTTTCTAATGGCCCTAAAGCGCCTTACGCGAATCCAAGGGCGCCCCTACGAGCAGGTTGTGGATCTGGACCACGACGACGATCCGAAATCAGCAGAGTTTCCCGGCAAGAGCATTTTCAATTATCCATGGGTGTATGCCGTTCAGGTCGAGACCTGGACCTTCACGGACGCCGAAGCCACCCGCCTTCGCGAATACCTGCTGAAGGGTGGCTTCCTGATGGTCGACGACTTCCACGGAACAGCAGACTGGGAGAGATTCATGGCCGGGATGCGAATGGTTTTTCCCGACCGTCCCGTGGAGGACTTGCAGGATAACGACGAAATCTTCCACGTGCTATACGACATCGGCGCGCGCTTTCAGGTGCCGGGCGAGCAGTACGTCAATACCGGACGTACCTATGAGAAGGACGGCTACGTCCCAAAATGGAGAGCCATTCGCGACGACAAGGGCCGCATCATGGTAGCCATCTGCCACAATATGCATTTGGGCGACGCTTGGGAGTGGGCCGATATGCCCGAGTATCCTGAGCGGTTCGCCTCCATGGCTTTTCGCGTAGGTCTCGACTACATCATGTATGGCATGACGCACTAACAGGCGGGCTAGGGCCGCGATCGGGGCTCGCGGTTTGTGCAAATGTTCGAATTTCTTTTTAAATATCCGGTCGCGATATTTTCCAAGGGCGAATTCGTCCTGCTCGGGGCATGGCCGAAATGGATTCTCGGCCTCCTGGTTCTGGGCGTCGCGGCCGCTCTTGCGTGGCGCATCCATTCACGGATGTCGCTTACCGCGCACAAGCTTAAGCCCTGGCAAGCAGGCACGATCTGGCTGCTCGAGTCTCTGCTCGTGGCCCTCGTTCTCACGTTACTCTGGCAGCCCGCCATTGTGATCGCCGAACTCAAACCGCAAGAGAACATCATCGCCGTCCTGCTCGATGATTCGCGAAGCATGGGAATCTCGGAGAATGGCGCGACACGCGAGGCGCAAGCCGCGCAAGCGCTGCGCGGCGGCGTATTCGCGCAACTGCAGCAGAAGTTTCAAGTACGGCTATATCGTTTAGACAGCCGCTTGACGCGCGCCGCGAGCCCCGATGAATTCTCCCAAGCTACGGCACCTGCTACTCACATCGGCGACGGCCTCAAACAGCTCGCGTCCGAAACCGCCGATCTGCCGATCGGCGCGGTGGTGCTGCTCAGCGATGGCTCGGAGAACTCCGGGGGAATCGACCGAGAGACAATCGCGGCGCTGCGGAACCGGCACATCCCGGTGCACACCGTCGGCTATGGCCAGGAGAGCGTCTCCCCCGATATCGAGATGAACGATGCCATTATCTCGCCGCGCTCGCTGACGGATGCGCGTCTATCGGCTGCGGTCAGTTTTCATCAGAACGGATATGCGGGGCGAAAAGCCAATCTCTCCGTGCGTGACGGGGAAAAAGTTCTGACGTCCCGCGAAATCACATTTACGGGCGACGGCAAGATTCAAACCGAGAATCTTCTTTTCAGTGCTGGAACGGCCGGCGCGAAGATTCTGCAGTTTTCCATCGACCCGCTGCCCGACGAGCGGAATCGCCTAAACAACAGCATCACACGGCTGCTGAACGTTTCGTCCGACAAGCGCCGCGTTCTCTACGTGGAAGGCGAACCTCGATGGGAGTACAAATTCATTCGGCGTGCCGAAGATGACGACCGCTCCGTACAAATTGTTTCCATGCTCCGCACCACGGAGAACAAAATCTACCGCCAAGGTATCAGCGACCCAAAGGAATTGGAGGATGGCTTCCCCAACCGCGCGGAGGACCTTTTTCAGTATCAAGCAATCATCATTGGCTCGGTCGAAGCCGGCTACTTCACTCCTGCTCAGCAGGAGTTGATCCGTGAATTTGTCGACCGCCGCGGCGGCGGAGTGCTTTGGCTCGGCGGCCGCTCTTCCCTCTCGGATGGCGTCTGGGGCGGATCGAGTGTGGCGGACCTCCTGCCGGTAGTGCTTCCCAATCAAAAAAGCACTTTTCACCGCGCCCCCGCCACCGCGCAACTGACGCAGGCCGGAATGGACAGCCTGATCTGCCGTCTCGTCGACGATCCGGACCGCAACGCCGAGCGCTGGAAAAAACTTCCTTACCTGATGGACTACCAGGACGCCGGCACACCGAAACCAGGCGCGGCGGTCCTTGCCGAGATGGTCGGCGGCGGGCGCAAGCTACCCATGCTCGTTACCCAGAACTACGGGCGAGGCCGTACGGCCGTGCTCGCCACCGGCGGCACGTGGCGCTGGAAGATGAGCCAACCCCTGGGAGATACGACGCACGACATGTTCTGGCAGCAGTTGTTGCGCTGGTTGGTCTCCGATACCCCTGGGCATGTATCCGCCTCTGTGCCGAGCCAGATGCTATTTGATGACGGCAAGGTGCGCCTGTCGGCTGAGGTCCGGGACAAGGACTATATGCCCGCGTCCGACGCGCGCGTCGAAGCCCACGTAATTGGGCCAAATGGCATCTCAGCAATGGTGGAGATGACCCCCGTTCCCGACACTCCGGGCGCGTTCCAGGCGGACTGGACCGCGGAACAACCCGGCTCCTATGTTGCCGAAGTTACGGCCCGACATGGCGATGACGAACTTGGCCGCGACGTGCTGTCTTTCAATCGCATCGACGGAGTCGCGGAGAACTTCCACACGGAGCAAAACCGCCCGCTGCTTGAAAACCTTGCCACACAAACGGGCGGAAGCTATTGGCGTCCGGAAGACCTGCCTAAACTGGCCGCGCAGATTCCCTACTCCGAGGCGGGCATCACCATTCGCGAGACGAAGGAGCTGTGGGATCTGCCGATAATATTCCTGGCAATTTTGCTGCTGCGCTCCGCCGAATGGCTATTGCGCCGCAGGTGGGGGGTCGTGTGAGGCGCGCCTCGTGGCTATTGTACGCCGGCGGCCTGCTCTTATCTGCGCTCCCGGCGCAAGCGGCGGGATACTTCGTAACCGTCGCAGGTCTAGGCGGCGAACCGGACTACGAGCAGCGCTTCACGGCCATGGCTGCGGACCTCGACAAAATCCTCAAGGGTTCCGGCGGCGAACCGCACGTATACACCCTCAGCGGCGATCAAGCCACTCGCGAACACGTCACACAAACACTCGCGCAAATCGCGCGCGAGGCCAAGCCGGATGACGAATTTATTCTGACGTTGATCGGCCACGGCACCTATGACGGAACGGAATACAAATTCAATCTGCCGGGACCCGACGTCACGGCGACGGAGCTGGCCACGCTGTGCGACCACATCGCCGCCAAGCGCCAGTTGATTGTGAACACGACCAGCGCGAGCGGTGGATCGGTGATGGCCTTCCGAAGGCCGGGACGCGGTGTGATTACAGCCACGAAGAACGGCACGGAGAAAAACGCTACGGTCTTTGCTCGCTATTGGGTCGAGGCGCTGCGCGATCCGACGTCCGACGCGAATAAGAACGACACCATCAGCGCGCTCGAAGCGTTCCAGTACGCAGATCGCAAGACGGCCGGATTTTACGAATCGCAAAAGCGCCTGGCGACCGAGCACGCCACTTTTGAAGATACGGGCAAGAACGATCCGGTGCGAACACCTTCCACCGAAAATGGCGAAGGCCTGTTTCTCTCGAACTTCCCTGTCGCTCGGCTGGGAGCCGCCCAGAAGGCCGCTTCCGATCCAGCCAAACGCGAGCTTCTAGCCAAGAAAGAGGAGCTCGAACAGAAAATCGACGCGCTCAAGTATCAGAAGGCAGCCATGGCTCAGGACGACTACAAGGAGCAGCTCACCGCGGCCCTGCTCGAGCTGGCGCACATCCAGGAGGAACTGGACAAGTGAGCGTCTGCGAAAAACTCGGAATCTACCGGTGGGCGCTCTGCGCTCTGGTTGCTATGACCGTGTGGGCGAGTGCCGCAGTCGGGGCCGCGCCGGCTGCGAGCCCGGATCAATGCCAGCTGCTGGACAAGCACGGCCATCGCGCCGAAGCGCACACCTGCTACGAGTCTCTTACCCATGAGCGCGATTCATATCTTCGCGCCGAGGGATTTTGGGGTCTCGAGATGTACACCGAGGCGAACGATCAGTTTCGGCAGGCGGTGGCGCAATCGGACAAGAACGCCACGTACCGCGTGCGCTGGGGCCGATTGCTCCACGAGCGTTTCAACAATGCCGACGCCGAGGACCTGTTCAAGGAAGCACTCGAGCGCGATCCGAAGAATGCGCAGGCCTACCTAGGTCTCGCGCTCGTGAGCGCCGACGGCTTCGACAGCAAAGCCATCGACTGGGCGGCAAAGGCACTGTACCTCGATCCGAAACTTGTGGAAGCCCACGAGTTGATGGCAAATCTGGCCCTCGAGGACTCCGATACTGCCGGAGCTATTAAGGAAGCCGACGAAGCGATCCAGATTTCCGGCGACGCTCTCGACGCCATGGTTATCCACGCGGCCGTGGAACTACTGGCGGACAGGTCGCCGCAGGAATGGCTGGACAAAATTCGCGCGGTGAACGCTTCGTATGGCCCAGGTTACGCGCTCGTTGCCCATCACCTGGTGCTAAATCGACGCTACGAGGATGGCGTCGTTTACTATCGCAAAGCTATCGAAGCCGATCCTCAGCTCTGGTCCGCCCGCTCGGAACTCGGAATCAACCTGATGCGCCTCGGCCAAGAGGACGAGCCGCTGCGCCAGCTTCAGATGTGCTACGACAACGGGTACAAGAACAACGAGACCGTAAATAGCCTGCGACTCCTCGACAGCTACAAAAACTTTGTGACATTCAGGAGCGGCAATACCATACTCAGGCTGCAAAAAAAGGAAGCCGATCTGCTATTGCCCTACTTTCGCGCGGAAATGGAACGGGCCATCGCGACCTACGAGATCAAATACAAGATGAAGCTTCCCGGCCCCGTACAACTGGAAGTGTATCCAGACCACGAGGACTTTGCCGTGCGCACCATGGGAATGCCTGGATTGGGGGCGTTGGGCGTGACCTTTGGTCAAGTCGTCGCCATGGACAGCCCATCGGGCCGCAAGCCCGGCGATTTCAACTGGGCCAGCACGCTGTGGCACGAGATGAGCCACGTATTTATTCTGACGGCTACCAACCATCGCGTACCGCGCTGGTTTACGGAAGGGCTCGCGGTTCATGAGGAAACGCAAGTATCCCCGGAGTGGGGCGACCGCATCACGCCGGACATTTTGCTCGCGATTCGGAATAAGAAGCTGCTTCCGGTCGCCGAACTCGACCGCGGTTTCATCCGCCCCGAGTACGATTCACAGGTGATCGTGTCCTATTACCAGGCTGGCCGCATCTGCGATTACATTCAGGAGCGCTGGGGCGCGGATAAGCTGCTGGATATGGTTCACTCCTTCGCCAAGCTGAAAACGACGCCGGAGGTGATTCAGGAAAACCTGGGCATGTCGTCCGAAGAATTCGACAAGCAGTTTCTGGCATGGGTCGACAAGGATGCCGGAGCCGAAGCGGCGAACTTCGATCAATGGCGCACGGGTTTGAAAGAGTTGGCGGCGGTTGTGAAGAATCAGAAATACGACGACGTCATCGCGAAGGGTGAAGCCGTCGAGCGGATGTATCCTGACTACATCTACGATGCAAACGCCTACGAGTTCGTCTCGGAAGCCTATCTCGCCAAGGGTAACAAACCAGCCGCGATAACCGCCCTAACGGCATACGAGAAAATGGGCGGGCACGATCCCGCAACGCTCAAAGAACTCGCGTCACTCGAAGAGGAAGCGGGAAATGTAAAAGACGCAGCCGCGACGCTCGACCGGATCAATTACATTTATCCGGTCAACGATGAAAACCTGCACCGCCATCTGGGCGATTTGTGGTTCCAGCAGGAAAATTATCCCGGGGCTATTCGCGAATACGCCGCCGTCCTGGCGATGCAGCCGCTCGACAAGGCTTCGGCGCAGTTCAATCTGGCGCAAGCGTATTTTGCCGCCGGCCAGAAAGATAAGGCCGAGGAAAACGTCCTTCAGGCTTTAGAGGTGGCGCCCGGCTACCGGCCCGCCCAAAAGTTGCTGTTACAGCTCGAAGACTCAAAGAAGGGAAAATGACGGATGGCCACGCCCGCTGAAGTGAACCTGGATTCAAAGGAATTGCAGAAACGCGTTGAGCGCTTTCAGTCGGTCCGTGACGATATCCTCGCCCAAGTTCGACAGGTCATCGTGGGGCAGGATGAAGTGCTCGACCAAATCCTGATCGCGCTGTTTGTCGGCGGCCATTGCCTGATCACCGGGCTTCCCGGCACGGCCAAGACGCTCATGGTGCGCACGATTTCCCAGAGTCTAGGCCTGATTTTCCGCCGCATTCAATTCACGCCTGACCTCATGCCGTCTGACATTACCGGCACCGACATAATCGAAGAAGATCCGACGACCGGACACCGCCGCTGGACATTTGTGCCGGGGCCGATTTTCGGTAACATTTTGCTGGCGGATGAAATCAACCGCACGCCGCCCAAGACGCAGTCGGCGCTGCTCGAAGCCATGCAGGAACTCTCCTGCACGGTGCGCGGCAACCACTACGATCTGCCGCGGCCTTTCTTTGTGCTGGCCACCCAAAATCCAATTGAGCTCGAGGGCACCTATCCCCTGCCCGAAGCGCAGCTCGACCGTTTCCTTTTCAATACAATTCTCGACTACCTGACCGCCGAGGATGAGGTCAAAGTCGTGGACCTCACGACCACGACTCGCTCCGCGGAAGTCCGCGCGGTGACCAACGCCGAAGAGGTTCTGGATTTTCAGAGGCTGGTGCGCATGGTGCCCATCGCCGACACGGTAGCAAAGTACGTCGTCAGCCTGGTGCGCGCGACGCGGCCCAAGAGCGACAGCGCGCCAGATTTCATCAAGAAGTACGTGAATTACGGCGCCAGCGTTCGCGCTGCGCAGTTTATCGTGCTGTCGGCAAAGGCTCGGGCGCTATCGCGGCGGCGCTACCACGTCGCCTATGAAGACATCCTTGCTGTGGCCATTCCGGTGCTCCGCCATCGCATCTTGCTTAATTTTCACGCGGAATCGGACCGCCTGGACTCAGATGAGCTTTTGCGGCGATTGCTCGAATCGATGCCACCACCAAAGGGGTCCTGATGGTACAGCGCTTTCTCGACCCATCAGTCCTGGCGGAAATTTCCAGCCTCGATCTCATCGCCAAGACCATCGTCGACGGCTTCGTTGCCGGCTTGCACCGGTCGCCCGACTTCGGATTCAGCCAGGAGTTCGCCGAGTATCGCGCGTATTCACCCGGCGATGATTTGCGCCATGTGGATTGGAATGTTTTTGCCCGCACCGAGCGCGCCTATTTGAAGCGGTACCGCGGCGAGACTAACAGCCTGCTCACCGTTCTGCTCGATGCCAGTAACTCCATGAACTACACGTCGCACCGGGTAACCAAGATGGATTACGCGCGCTACACGGCTGCCGCGCTCTTCTACCTGGCTATCCACAATCAGCGCGACGCCGCGGGCTTGATCGTTTTCGACGATGAGGTGCGCAACTACATCCGGCCGTCAACCCGCCAGGGGCAAATCAATCGCCTCTTGCATGGGCTCGAACTGGCCGAGCCTCGCGCCCGCACGGATTTCGCAAAGCCTCTCACTCACTTTCAGGAATTCCTGCGGCGGCGCGGCCTGGTGCTGATGATTTCGGATTTTTACGAGAGTCCCGAGCGAATCATCCGCACGGTCGAACCGCTGCGATTCCACGGCAACGAAGTCGTTTTGTTTCACGTGCTCGATCCGCAGGAGATTCATCCTCGCATCGTTGAACCCTCCACTCTCGTCGATCTGGAAACGAGCGAGCAGATGGAGGTGACCCCCGAATACATGCGCGAGGAATATCGTCCGAAGATTGACGCCCACATCGAGCAGTTGCGCGATCTGGCACGGGGCGCCGGCATGGATTACTACCTTCTCGTTACTGACCGGCCTCTTGATGGCGCGTTGCGCGAATACCTTTCCATCCGGCAGCGGAGGAACTGAATGGGGTTCCTCGCTCCCTGGTTCCTGATCGGCGCTGCGGCAGCCGCTTTGCCCGTGTACCTGCACCTGCTTCGTCGCCACACGACTACGCCGCGTCCGTTCAGCTCCTTGATGTTCTTCGAGCGCCGCACGCAGAGCTCTATCCGGCATCGCCGTTTGCGCTACCTGTTGCTGCTATCGCTTCGGATGCTCCTGCTGGCGCTGCTTGCACTGGCGTTCGCGAATCCCTATTTAAAGCGCAACGCGGCCGCCGCATCCAGCGACCGAATCCGGCTTCTGGTTATCGACAACTCCTTCAGCATGCGCGCTGGCTCGCGATTGGCTGATGCCAAGCAGAAAGCGCTCGGCGTGCTGAATTCTCGCAGATCCTCGGACCGCGCCCAAATCGCAGCGCTAGGTTCGGAACTTCACGTTTTGACTCAGCCCATTTCCGATGCCGCGGCGTTGCGCGCAGCCGTTGGCGGCATCCAACCCGGAGATTCACGCGGAAGTTTCGCCGAGCTCGGCCACGCCGCCGGTTCTCTTTCCGAAGGTTCCCATGCTCCGGTCGAGATCCATTTATTCAGCGACATGCAGAAAGACGACATGCCTTCGACCTTTAACGAGATGGTCATGCCGGCGGGCGTCTCGCTCGTGCTTCATCCTGTTGCCACAGGGACAGAGCCCAACTGGACCGTTGAAAGCGTCAATGCCCCGGGCCAAGTCTGGGATCCAAAGAAAGCCCACGTTCAGGCGGTAGTCGCTGGATACCATACTGGGGCCGCCACTCGCTCGGTTTCTCTGCTTGTGAATGGCAAAACTGTCGCGACCCAGCGCGTCGACGTTCCGGCCGACGGGCGGGTAACCGCGGATTTTCAGACGCTCGATGTGCCGTACGGTTTCAGCCACTGCGAAGTGCGTATCGATTCGGCCGACACGCTGCCTGCCGACGACGCCTACATATTCGCCGTCGAGCGTTCCGACCCGCAGCACGTGTTGTTCGTCCACGAACCCGCGGATTCTCACTCCGCGCTGTACTTCGGCGCGGCGCTGGCCTCTTCGGCGGAATCTTCCTTTACTCTCGACCCGATCGCCGTCGACCGTACCGCCGGCGTCCAGCTTGCGAAATACTCTTTCGTGGTTCTTTCCGATGTGCTTTCGCTGCCGCCGGATTTTGAAAGCGATCTTGAGCGCTACGTTCGCGGAGGTGGCAGCGTCTTGATTGCGGTGGGAACATCCGCGGCTCGCAGGGGACGCATCCCTGTTCTCGGCGACAACATCGTGGGCACGCATTACTACTCCCAGGACGGCGCGCGATTTCTGGGCGTAGGGGACACCGACTCATCGCATCCTTCTATGGCCGGCGCCGATCGATGGGCTGGGGTGAAATTTTATTATTCCGTGGCCGTCGATTCGCCCGACTCACGAGTCATCGCCAGGCTGACCGATCAGACTCCCCTGCTGCTCGACAAGAAAGTAGGCGAGGGGCGCGTTCTATTGCTTGCTTCGGGCTTGGACGACCTGACCAATGACTTTCCGGTTCATCCCGTTTTCGTTCCCTTCGTCAAGCAGACGGCTCGCTATCTATCGGGCACAGAAGATCGCGAGGGATCCAGACAAGTTGATTCGTTCCTCGAATTGCGCACTGCAAAGGAACAAGCCGTCAGTGTGGAGGTGGTTGACCCCGCCGGACGGCGCCCCCTGTCACTTCAGGAAGCGACGACGGCCCAGTCGTACCAGATGACCAGCGCCGGCTTCTACACTCTGCGCTTGGCGAATGGCCGCCAGGACTTGATTGGAGTTAACCCCGACCGCCGTGAATCGAACCTCGAACTCATCCCGGATGATGTTCTATCTCTGTGGCAGGGCGGCGGGAACACGGGAACGAGCGCGGGCGCGCTCGCCGAGCCCGGGCAACGGGAAGAAGCCGCCAGCCGTCATAGTGTTTGGTGGTACGCTATGCTTTTGGTGTTGGCGGCGGCGCTGGCTGAGTCGTTCCTGGCCGGCCGCTACCTGAGCACGGAGCGAGAAGAATCGTGACCGCGCGCGATCAACTTAACAGCTATCTCGAGCAGCTGGAAAAGCGCCTGCGGCTCGGTGTGCTGTTGCGCGGCGCTGCCGTCATAATGGCATCGGCTCTCGCGACTACCGTTGTTCTGGTGCTGATCGCCAACGCCCTCGCCTTTTCGAGGACCAGCGTTACGGGTGCGCGCTTCGTCCTCTTTATCATCGTCGCTTCCGCCATCGGATTAGCTCTTGCTCTTCCTCTTATACGTTTGAATCGCCAGCGCGCCGCCGCAGCAGCGGAGAAGGCATTTCCCGCGTTCCAGGAACGCCTGGTGACGCTCGCCGAAGACAAGGCCCAGGACCGCCAGCCGTTTGTCGAGTTACTCGCATCCGACACGTTGAAAATCGCGCAAAAAGCGGAACCCGGTCATCTAGTTCCGAACAATCGATTGCTTGCGTCGCTCGGTATTGGCGCAGCATCGCTCGGAGTGTTGGTCTGGCTCATTCTGGCGGGGCCGGGTTACCTCGGTTACGGCGCTGCCCTGCTGTGGGCTGGCGACACAGGCTCATCGCCCTTGTACGACATTCGCGTGAATCCGGGGAACGCCGTGGTGCGGCGCAACGCGGATCTGCTCGTCACCGCCGTGCCGCACGGCATTCAAGCGGACAAGGTGCGCATCTACGCCCGCTACGAAAGCGCCTCGAAGTGGGAACAGCTTCCCATGCAGTCGCAAGCCGGAGCTTCCGGGTATCAGTTTCTGTTCGCCGGGCTTCCGGAGGGCGTCGAATACTACGTCGAAGCGGGCCCGATGCGTTCCCGCCACTTCAATATCCGCGTGGTCGATCTGCCGTCTGTAAAGCAGATTCGCGTTACGTATCACTACCCCGCCTGGACGGGGATGTCGGCATCCGCAGGGCAGCCGGGCGGCGATCTGCGCGCCATCGAAGGCACGCAAGCTGAGCTCGAAGTCTCGATGGACCGGCCGCTGAACGATGGCTTGCTCGTTCTTGACGACGACCGGCAGCTTCATCTTTCCGGCGGCCAGGGCAATGTCTACAAGGGCACCGTTAACATGCAAAAGGACGGCGCCTACTACGTTTCAATTCTCGATCGCGGGCAGGAAGTGCGCATCTCAGAGGACTTCTTCATCGAGGCGGATAAAGCCGCCCCTCCGGATGTTGTGATTGCGCGGCCGGCCGGAGACTATCGCGCCAGTCCCATCGAAGAGGTAACGGTTTCCGCCAAAGCGGACGATCCCTTTGGCCTGACCGAATTCAGCCTGCACTACGCGGTAAACGGCGGCCCTGAGCAAACTGTAAATCTGCTGAAACAGAGCGGGGCCAAGACGGGAGACGGGTCAACCACGATCTCCCTCGAGAACTTCAAGGTCGTTCCCGGCGACATCGTCAGTCTCTACGCGACGGCAAAGGACGCTCATGTCGAGTCGCACACCGACGTGTTCTTCATCCAGGCCGAGCCGTTCGAGCGCGAGTTCTCGCAATCCCAGCAGTCCGCGGGCGGAGGTGGTGGCGGCGCGGGCGGAGGAAATGCTGCGGATGAGATCTCCCAGCGCGAAAAGGAAATCATCGCCGCGACCTGGAAGCAGTCCGACGGCGACAAGGATGCCGCGCAGAAAGCCACGGAAAACGCCAAGTTTCTCTCTGGTGTGCAATCGAAGCTGCGCGACCAGGCTCTCTCACTTGCGGGCCGCCTGGAGATGCGCGATCTAACCGCGCAGAACGCGGAATTTACGGATTTCCAGAAAGATATGACCGCCGCGGCTGCCTCCATGGGCCCTGCTTCCGGGAAGCTGCAACAGCAAAAGTGGAAAGACGCCATGCCCGACGAACAGAAGGCGCTGCAGCATCTGCTGCGCGCCGAGGCAACTTTCCGAAGGATTCAGGTCGCTTTCGGCAATGCCGGCGGCGGAGGCGGCGGAGCGGGCACAGCAGGACGAGACCTGGCCAGCTTGTTCGATCTGGAGCTCGACACCCAGAAGAACCAATACGAGGTCGGGCAGACCGCGGAATCAGCTACGCAGCGCGCGAAAGACATCGACGACGCGCTTCGCAAGCTGGATGAACTGGCGCGCCGCCAGGACGAACTGGCCTCCCAGCAGCGCAGCGGCCAGACGTCAGACCAGCGCTGGCAGCAGGAGATGCTGCGCCGCCAGGCGGAGGAGTTGCAACGGCAAATCGAGCAGCTCTCGAGGGGCAGCCAGCAGGGAGGGAGCGCTTCGGGAGGACAGCAGGGCCAATCTCAGGGCGCGCAGGGTTCACAAGGGTCGCAGCAAGGTTCCCAAAGTTCGGGTGACGCGCGCGTGCAGCAAGCCCTCAATCAGCTGCGCCAAGCCAATGATGATATGCGCCGTGCCGCATCGCAGCAGCAGAGCCAAGCCGCCGACGCGCGCCGCGCCGCCGAGCGCCTGAAGGAAGCCACCAGTCTACTGGGTGGCGCCCAGCAACAGCAATCTTCGGCGCGCATCGATGGATTAGCCAATGAAGCGGACCGTCTCGCGAAGGAACACACCAGCCAAACGGACCGCATGGACAAGATGAGCCGCGATCAGAATGCGAGCGGTGCTGACGGAAATAATTCCAACGACGCCCTTGGCCAGCAATCAAAGTTAGCCGAGGATCGCCAGCGCCTGGCTGACGATCTCTCGCGCATGGAAAAGGATATGCGCGATGCCGTTCGTGATCTTTCCTCCGCAGATCGCGCCGCCGCTTCGAAGTTGCGCGACGCGTTGCGCGAACTCGACCAGTCGGACCTCGACACTCGCATTCAGCGAAGCGCTGACTCGATTCGACGGGGAGTGAATCCCAACTACGGCGGCACCGAACCGCAGATCGCTTCCGGCTTGCAACGCCTTAGCGACGAGGTTCACGAGGCGCAAAAAGCCCTTGGCAGTGGGTCGCCCCAGAACCCTCAGGATGCCATCGATCAGGTGGAGAGCCTGCGCAACCGCCTGGAATCTCTCGACCGCAACTTCGGAGGCGCCAACCGCGACGGGTCAAATGCCAACGGCGCTAACAGCCCGAACGGTGCGAATGGCGCAACCGGCACAAACAGCTCGCGGGGTGGGCCGGGAGCGAATATCGGCGAATTTGTCGATGGCGGAGGAAATCGCGATGGCTATCGCGACGGCACCTCGTATGGCGGGTTGAACGCAGGCAACAACGCCCGGCTTCCGCAACCCGTTGCGCCGGATACCTCTCCGATTGCTCCGGAGCGCGCCTATCAGGAAAGCTTGGGGGATCTCGAAAAGCTTCGGCAATCGGTGCAGAACGATCCCGAGACTCTGCGTCAGGTGCAAAAGCTGATTGACGAAATGCAGCATCTGGACCCCGGCCGCTTCCCGGGCAATCCCGCGCTCGTCGAACAGCTCCACGGTCAGGTTCTTGCCGACGTCGATAAGCTCGAGCTGCAGTTGCGGCGCGGCGCGGATGGAGAACACGCAGGAGAAATACGCAGCGGCGATTCCCTTCCCGTTCCGCCGGGCTACCAGGATGCGGTAGCCGAGTACTTCCGCCGCCTTAGCAAGAACCCCTAGTCTTTCGTGGCGTGCGCAATTCGCGGGGAATCACAGACCCAAGTGCAATGCCTCGTGCTCCTGAATCCTACTTGCCGTGCAGCGCGCCGTTGCCATTTCCATTTCCATTCGAGTGACCCAGCGAATGCCCGTTCGGTTGGCCGAGATAGCGCCCCAGGACGGGCGGAAGCGGAAAATGATGGGCGATTGTGCCATCGTGTGCCGCGGCAACCAATGCCGGATCGACTCTTGGCGCCGCAGCTACGGGGCGGCTATACAATTTCGAGAAATATTCCTTTCGCGAATCTCCCTCGAGAACATTCAGGATTTTCGCTTTAAGCTCCGTGAACACCGCTGTTGGATCCATGGACGCATCCACAGTGTCGAACTTATACTCCACGCTCAAGCGATCGAACTCGCAGAGCAGCGCCGTTTGATAACTTCGAAAGCTGTCATACATGTCGTACCCTGGGAACACGTCCATACCCGACTCCCAGTAGTCGAAGCCGCGCGAGAAAATAACGCGCGGGATCAGATCGTCGATTCCCACCCGCAGGTAGAAAACCGCGTCCGGCACCAGCGCCACGCTGAATATGCTGCGAATCCACGCGCCGTCCATTCCGCGCATCATCGCTCGAGCCATCAAAGAGTAGACGTACCGGTCCGTCAGCACGACGAAGCCGGCGCGCAACGCCGGCACGATCTCGTTCTCCAACCGGTCGACGAAATCGGTCGCGTAAAACAAGGTCTGCGTCACGCGCCCCAGGTTGTTCCCTTCCTTCGCGCGGCGAATGCCTTCTCCGGCGAGAGTAGAGCGCGAGATGCCCGTATCGAGCACTGCGTGTCCCAGCTCCTCGAGCCACGGCTTCAGAAGGTTGATCTGCGTAGTGCGCCCGGCTCCGTCCGTGCCTTCGACGACGATGAGTTTCCCGTGCAGGTCCGCAAGCTTCATGCCTGGCAACAACCGTCCGTAGGTTTTTCTCATGGCCTCACCCTCAGATTTTTCGCTCGCTCCAAGTGCGTTCTTGCGATTTGTCGAACTTGCGCCTGTTGCACCTCAACGGGCAGCGTCGCATCCACCACCGTCAAGCCGAATTCCGGAATCATCTGCTCGTACTCGTCGATGATCCGCCCCTGAAACAGCCGGAAGCTCTCCGTAGGATCTTCGCTGAGACCCAGATCCAACCCAGCTTCATAAAATTTGAATCCGTCGCGCGCGCCCACGAGCCGCTCGATGGCCGTCTCCAGCGGCACTCGAAAGTAAAACGCCACCGTCGGTTTGGCCGCGAATCCGTAGAGATCGCGTACCCAGGCGCGGTCCATTCCGCGCGCCACGTCACGAGCAAATGCCGTGTAGACGTACCGGTCGCAGAGCACCACTGCGCCGGCCTTCAACAGCGGCAGAATATTTTGCTCGGTGCGCGCCGCGAAGTCCGTCGCGTGGATCAGCGAAAAGGTCGCCGGCGTGAGCATCTTTTTCTTCTTGCCCAGCTTGGTCGTATCTTTCACCAGCGGCGATGAATTCCACTGGCTGAAGACGACCCCGTAGCCCCGCGACTCAAGCCATTTGTGGAGCAGGCTGAGCTGCGTCGATTTTCCCGAGCCGTCGATGCCCTCCACAACAAATAACCGTCCTGGGATTTCGTCACTTCCCTCTTTACGAAGGGCCGGAGCCACCGGCTGCGTGGGAAGAAAAATTTCGAATGGTCCGAGGCGTTCGAGTCCGCTACTCTCTCCAATATTCATAGTCCTCTCTTTCTTGCGCCAGGAATGGCACAACGCCTATTCTGCGACGCGAGCGCAGGGCGGCTGAGACTCAGTTCTTGTACAGAAATGGGGTTGAAAACATACCGATAGCGTTGCTGCTCTTCGGGGTTCCTGGCGTGGGAGCTTTCCCGGCGGACGCCCCGCAGTATGCCCCAAAACGGGACGTTTTTGCAGGAGAAATTTGCGCTCCAGACCGGAAACAGGGGCACATCAGCCGCGCCCGTCTTCTCGCCCGACCCTATATTCTATTGTTTCTAAAGGCTTTACATTTTAGCTTGTGGTGATATCCACCCGGTTCGGAGGATGTAACTTCTCCGTAACATCCCTAAAGTAGCCTCAAGCGGCCCAACACCGCCATGCGCCGCTTCCAAGCCGAAAATCCGCAGCTTTTCTTCAACCGGCACCTCTCCTGGCTGCAATTCAACCGCCGGGTACTCGAAGAGGCGCTCGATCATCACAATCCCGTTCTGGAGCGCGTTAGGTTTCTAGCCATCACCGCCAGCAATCTGGACGAGTTCGTCGAGGTTCGCGTCGCAGGACTCCTGCAGCAGGCCGAGCAAAGCAAGGGCGAAACGGGCCCCGACGGGATGGGCCCAGGCGAAGTCCTTACTTCGCTTGCCGCGGCGATGCATGATTTTGTTAGGGATCAATACGATTGCTGGCGCGAGAAGCTTCAGCCTGCAATGGCGGAGGAATCGATTCGCGTCCGCACTTTCCGTCAATTGAAACCGGAGGCGCGAAAAGCGGTGGGCCGCTTCTATCTCGACCGAGTCGAGCCCCTGATGACGCCGGTGACCATCGATCCGGCCCATCCGTTTCCGCGTGTGCTCAATAAAGCGTTGTGTCTGGCGTTCCTGCTGCGGCGGAAACGGGGTGACGATCGCATTCACCTGGGCGTGGTCACCGTTCCTCGCGCCCTTCCGCGGTTGCTTCGCATTCCCTCGGCAGAGGGGAACGTCGAGTACATTTTCCTGCACGACATCGTCAGCGCATACGCCGAGCGCCTGTACCACGGATACAAGATTGTTTCGTCCGCTCCCTTTCGCGTTACACGCAACAGCAATCTTTACCTTCGCGAAGAGGAGTCGCGCAGTATTCTCGATTCGGTCGACTCGCAGCTTCATCGGCGCCGCAAGGGTGAGGCCGTACGTCTGGAGATCGAAGCCGGCGCCGACCGCGAAATCATCGAACGGCTTCGTTCGAATTTCCATCTGCTCGAATGGCAGGTATTTGAAGTCGACGGCCCCATAAATCTGCCTCGCCTTTATAATCTTTACGATCAGACACCGCGGCCCGATCTAAAATTCACTCCCTTCTGCCCGAAAGAGCTTCAAGTTCCCCCCGATCCGCCGGCGCTCTTCAGCCTGCTTCGCAAGCACGATGTTCTGCTCCATCACCCGTACGATTCCTATTCGACCGTGGTGCGCTTCATCGAAACCGCCGCGCAGGATCCGGACGTGCTGTCGATCAAGCAGACGCTGTATCGCACCAGCGAGGACTCGCCCATCGTCCGCGCTCTCATGGAAGCAGCCTCAAGGAAAGAGGTCACAGTCGTCGTGGAGCTCAAGGCGCGCTTCGACGAAGCCTCCAATATCCGCTGGGCTCGAAGCCTTCAGGAGGCGGGCGTTCAGGTTTACCATGGCCTCGTCGGTCTGAAGACACACTGCAAGCTCGCATTGCTGGCGCGACGCGATCCCGACGGTAAAGTTCGCCGCTACACCCACCTGGGCACCGGTAACTACAACCCCTCTACCGCTCGTTTCTATACCGATTTAAGCCTTCTCACTTGCGACCCGCAAATCACCGAAGCGGTGCACTACGTTTTCAATTTTCTCACCGCCTATTCCGAGCAGGCCCATTATGGACCTTTGTCTGTAGCTCCCTTGAATCTCGGGAAGAATTGCGTGGCCTTGATCGACCGGGAAGCCGCGCACGCCAAAGCCGGGCGACCTGCCTTCATCGTTGCGAAGGTCAATTCGCTCCTCGACAAAGAGATCATCCAGGCCCTCTATCGCGCCTCGCGGGCCGGGGTGCACATCGAGCTGATCGTGCGCGGGGCGTGCGCTCTGCGCCCAGAACTGCGGGGCGTCAGCAGTCGTATTCGGGTGCGCAGCGTTGTCGGCCGATTCCTCGAGCACAGCCGCGTCTTCGTGTTCCGCAACGGCGGGGATACCGAGGTCTACTTGGGCAGCGCTGACTGGATGCCGCGCAATCTGCGCGAGCGCGTTGAAGTTATCTTCCGCCTCAAGGATCGGGCGCTTTGCCAGAAAGTCTGTTCCGAAATCGTACTTCCCTACTTCGCGGACACGGACAAGGCCAGGTTTCTCACATCGGCGGGGCAATATTTGAGAACGCCACGCGGCAAACTCCACGCTCCAGTGAACGGTGCGCGATTCAACGTCCAGAATTATTTCGTGGAGGTGGCGGAAAATCGTGCGGGGTCGACCGGCTCCTTGCCGGCCGTGCAGCTGGAAACGTTGAAATCCATTCCCGCTTTCGAAATGCTTTCCGAACCGTGGATAGCGGCGGAACAATCCTGTGATGCGGGAATTGACCCAGCGCAGGTTGAAGCGGACCGCTAGACCTGGTGATCTTCCCCCTGTTCCGATGAGCTTGGCCCGGCGGGTGCTCATTTCTCCTCGCTTTAAAGTGACGCCGAGGAGACAATTTCCCTCTAATGCTTTTAGGAGGCGCCATGCACACAACCGTGATCGGACTTTTTGACAGCTACGGGCAAGCTGAGGCAGCAGTCCTCGATCTTGAAGTAGCGGGCATCGTTGGCGAAGCCGTCGAGGCAATCAGCGACGTGGACCGCGACGAAACAGCGATATCGCTCGGCAAAAAGCCGCGCGAGAGCTTTCGCGATAGAGTCGCCCATATTTTTGGCCGGCCAGAAACGCCTGCAGCTAACCAAGTGCACGATGATCCGGGGGACATGCCCGAATATATCGGAAAGCAGGAGTTCTACGCGACGCATGTGCGCGATGAAGGAGCCGTTATGGTCGTCAGAGTCGCGAACGACGATCTTGCGGAGTTGGCCGGAGCCATCTTGAAGAAGCATGGATCCAAGACACGCGACGGCAAAGACGGCGTGACGACTCGCGAGGAAGATGGCCGCCCACATTCGCCCAGCGCCGGCCAGCCGGATCTATAGCTACTTCAGATCGTCCTTGTTGGTGGAGCGAAGAGCACTGCCCGATGGTAAGGTCGAAGCGTCCCAACCGCCGCCCAGGGCCTTGATGAGATCGACGGCCGCAGTCATGCGGCGTTGCAGGATGGTGACTGCATTCTGCTCGTCGCTTAACGCGATGACTTGGGTCGTGACAACGTTCAAATAGGAATCCGTTCCGGCCTTGTAGCGTTCGATCTCCAGACTCAGCGCCTGCTCGGCAGCTACAACAGCGTCTTGCTGCTGCCCCGCCTCTTCTGCCAGATAGCGCAAGTTCGCAAGATCGTCTTCGACTTCCTGAAAAGCGGAAAGAACGGTCTGCCGGTAACCGGCAACGGTTGCGTCGTATGCAGCTTCCGCGCCCACCACGCCGGCTTTGCGCCGTCCGAAATCGAACGGTGTGTAAGACAAAGACGGGCCTATGGACCAAACGCGACTTGCATAGGTAAACAGATTCGACAAATTTGTTGAAAGAAGACCAGGGCCTGCCGACAGCGTCAATGTCGGATAGTAAGCGGTCTTGGCAATCCCAATGCTCGCGTTGGCGGCGGCAACCTGACGCTCATTCGCCGCGATGTCAGGGCGTCGCTCAAGTAGCTGCGATGGAACAGCAATAGGAATTGACGGAGGCGGACCGTCAATCTTGCCGGTGCCAATTGTGAGAGACGATGGCAGCTCGCCGGTCAGCACGGCAATCGCATGCTCGAACTCTGCTCGCGCGATGCGCAGATCGGTACTCTGAGCCTTGGCGTTCGCAAGCTGCGTTTGCGCCAAGGAAATGTCGGATTTCGAGGCCACACCGCCGCCGTAGCGGTCGATTGTAAGCTGCAGGTTCTTCGCATATGCGTCGATCGTATTAAGCAAAATCGCTTGCTGCATGTCCTGAGCCACAAGCGAAAAGTAATCCGTGGCAAGCAACGCCTGCTCACTCAACTGCATGTTCTCGAGATCGGCCGCGCTGACCTGAGCGTTGGCGGAGGCGTTCTGTACCGACAAACGAACCCGGCCCCACAGATCCGGCTCCCACGCCCCCAAGCCCAGTATCGAAAAGCTCTGGCTTGTTCCCGAACCTCTACCGGTATTCGGCCCAGCGTCGTTTGCCGTGTATGCGGGGTTTACTCCAATCGTGGGGTAGTAGTTTGCGTGGCTGGCGGCGACCAGCGCGCGCGCCTCAAGGAACTGCGCCGCCGCCTGCTTTACGTTCTGGTTCTGGATGCTGACTAGTTCTTCCAGCCGGTTCAGTTGCGGGTCGCCAAAGATTTCCCACCACTTCCCCTTGAGCAACTCATCGCCGGGAGTGGCCATCTTCCACTTATCGTTGCCGGCCATTTCTTTGAGAGCTGTCGGCACCGGCGCGACGGGCCGTTGGTATCGCGGACCGATGCTACAGGCCGCGCAGAAAAGAGGGGCAAGAAAGGTCACTTTCCAAAGTCTTGCCATCAATCGTGACTCTCCGCGATCCCGCCGGGAACAAGAAAGCCGGGACGGTGCTGGTAACCCGGCTGTCTTCGGGCGAAGCGTTTGCGGAGCCGGCCAAGATAGAGATAAATCACGGGGGTGGTGAATAAAGTCAGCATTTGGCTGACTACCAAGCCGCCTACAATAGCAATTCCAAGAGGCTTGCGCAGCTCCGCCCCGGCGCCCCATCCGAGCGCCATGGGCATCCCCGCCAGCAGCGCGCACATCGTCGTCATCATGATGGGCCGGAACCGAAGCAGACAGGCCTGGGATATTGCAGC
>Ga0302326_10006791_pt1 | contig 25588 bp, 20 predicted proteins | sample Palsa_T0_3_FD_202264 | JGI IMG/M metagenome (GOLD analysis project Ga0302326, IMG submission 202264) | Peat permafrost microbial communities from Stordalen Mire near Abisko, Sweden - Palsa_T0_3 | ecosystem: Environmental > Terrestrial > Soil > Palsa > Peat permafrost | place: Sweden: Abisko... | reverse complement strand
CTGAGCCTGCGCGCGAGCGAGGGTGAGGCGCGGCGCGCGCAGCGGCGCGAAGGCGTCGTTGGTCGCCTCGCCCGCCCAGGCCAGGTCCCATAGCGCCTCCTGGAGCACCTCGGGCGAGAGGTCGACGTCGACGAGCAGGTCGGTGAAGAAGCACGCGCCGGCGGCGAGCCGGGCGCGCACGGCAGCGTGCGCGGGGGAGTCCGGCGCCGGCGGAGTCCTCCCCGGCGGCTCGATCAGGGCGACGTCGTCGCGGAAGTACAGGGCGACCCGTCCCGACCCGCGCCCGAGCGCGCCCGCACCGATCCACACGAGCTCGCCGCTCGCGCACAGCTGATCGATCCAGGTCGGGGAATAGGCGCCGAGGCGCCGGGGGAGCACGTCCTGCTCCCAGGTCGAGGCGGGCAGCGCCAGCCCCTGGAGCGAAACGAGCGCCTCGCGGAGGCGGTCGATCCCCGCCCCGCCGGCGGGATGCCGGTCGATGCCCTGCCAGGCAGGGAGGAAGCGCGCGAGCTCACGCTGATCGGCGGGCTCGATCTCACGGCGCAGGACGGCCAGGGAGGCGCGCCGGATTCGCCGCAGCACCTCGGTATCGCACCACTCGCGCTCGGAGCCGCCGGGGCGGAGCTCGCCACGGACGAGCCCGCCGGTACGCTCGAGCTCGCGCAGGGCGGCCGAGCAGTCGATCCCGTAGCGGGCGCGCAGCTCATCGGTGGTGAAGGGGCCGTGGGTGGCGGCGTAGCGCGCGAGCAGGCGCCCGAGCGCGTCCGGCACGTCCTCGAGGAAGACCGCCGGCAACCCCCCAGGGGGAACCACCCCGAGGGCATCGCGGTAGACCCCGGCGTCGGCGGCGTCGATCCAGCGCTCCTCGCCGTGCAGCCTGACCCTGATCGCTCGGCGCTCGCTCGAAAGCTCCTCCAGCATCCGGCTCGCGTCCATCCCCGCCAGGACTCGTTGACCGGCCTCGGCCAAGGTCAGGTCGCCGACGCGGCGCAGGACGTCGTGGAGCCCGTCCCGGTTGGCCGCGCGGGCCCGGTCGGAGGTGTGCTGGAGGTCGTCCTCCACCTGCCCGAGGGCAGCCGGGTCGATCAGGTCGCGGAGCTCCTCCTGGCCCAGGAGCTCGCGCAGCAGGTCGCGGTCGAGCGACAGGGCCGCTGCCCGGCGCTCGGCGTTGGGGGTGTCGCCCTCGTACATGTAGGTGGCGACGTAGTCGAACAGGAGCGAGGACGCGAACGGCGACGCCGTCGGCGTTTCGATCTCCACCATGGACAGCTCGCGCCGGTGGAGCTTGGTCAGCAGCTCGGTCAGCCCGGGAAGGTCGAGCACGTCGCGCAGGCACTCGCGGAAGGTCTCGAGGACGATGGGGAATTCCCCGTGCTTGCGCGCGACCTCGAGCAGCGACTGCGCCTTGAGGCGCTGCTGCCACAGAGGCGTGCGCTTGCCCGGCCGGGCCCGGGGGATGAGCAGCGCGCGGGCGGCGTTCTCGCGGAAGCGCGCGCCGAACAGCGCGGATGAGGAAAGCTCGGCCACCACGCGGTCCTCGACCTCGTCTGGGTCGATGAGCACGAGCTCGGCCCCGGGCGGCTCGTCGGCATCCGGGAGGTGGATGATGATCCCGTCGTCAGACCAGATCGCGTCCGCCTCGAGCCCGAGCTCGTCGCGGATCTTGGCCCCGAGCGCCAGTCCCCAGGCGGCGTGGACGCGACCGCCGAAGGGCGAGAGCACGCACAGCCGCCAGTCGCCGATCTCGTCGCGGAAGCGCTCGACGACGATCGCCCGGTCCGACGGCACCACGCGGGTGGCCGCCTGCTGTTCGCGCAGGTATTCGACGAGGTTGCTCGCCGCGCGGGAGTCGAGGTCGTACTCGGCCTCGAGTCGCTCGGCGGGCTGATCGACCGCCCAGCGCGAGAACGCCCCGATCGCCTCACCGAGCTCGCGCGGGCGTCCCACCCCATCTCCCTTCCAGAAGGGCACCGCGCCCGGCAGGCCCGGCGCAGGGGTGACGATTACCCGGTCGCGGCCAATCTCCTCGATACGCCACGTCGTGGCGCCGAGGAGAAAGGTCTGCCCGGGGCGGGCCTCGTAGACCATCTCCTCGTCGAGCTCACCGACGCGCCGACCGTCGGGAAGAGTGACCGCGTACAGGCCCCGGTCGGGGATCGTGCCGGCATTGGTGACCGCTAGCTGCCGGGCACCGGGGCGCGCGCGCAGGGTCCCGGCCACCCGGTCCCAGACGATCCGGGGACGAAGCTCGGCGAACTCGCTCGAGGGGTAGCGGCCGTCGAGCATGTCGAGGACGTTCTCGAGCTGGGTGCGCGGGAGCTCGGCGAACGTGTAGGTGGCGGTCACGAGCGCGTGGAGGTCGTCGACGGCGATCGGATCCTCACTGGCAGCGGCCATCGCCACCACCTGCTGGGCGAGCACGTCGAGAGGGTTGCGGGGCACCACCGTCGACTCGATCGCCCCCTCGCGCATGCGGCGGGCGATCACCGTGCACTCGAGCAGGTCGGCGCGGAACTTGGGGAAGATGCGCCCGCGGCTGACGTCACCGACCGAGTGACCGGCGCGGCCGATTCGCTGCAGTCCCCGGGCCACAGACTTCGGCGACTCGACCTGGATGACCAGGTCGACCGCGCCCATGTCGATCCCGAGCTCGAGTGACGACGTCGCCACCAGGCACGGGAGCTCCCCGGCCTTGAGCATCTCCTCGACGACGACGCGCTCCTCGCGCGCGAGCGAGCCGTGGTGGGCGCGGGCGATCTCCTCACCCGCCATCTCGTTGAGGCGGAGCGCCAGGCGCTCGGCGCCGCGGCGGGCATTGACGAAGAGGATCGTCGAGCGGTGGGCGCGCACGAGCTCGAGGAGCTCGGGGTAGATCGCCGGCCAGATCGAGCGGCGCGTGGCCTCGGTGCCGCCGAGGAGGGGGTCGAGGTCGGCCGCGGGGGTGGCGTCGGGCTCGACCATCGACTCGACGGGGACGTGGATGCGCAGGTCGAGGGGCTTGCGCACGCCGGTGTCGACGATCTTGCACGTCCGCCGCGGGCCGACCATGAAGCGCGCGACCTCCTCGAGCGGGCTCTGCGTGGCGCTCAGCCCGATGCGCTGGACGTCGCGTCCGGCCTTGGCGGCCAGCCGCTCGAGGGTGAGGGCCAGGTGCGCCCCCCGCTTGGTCGAGGCGACGGCATGGATCTCGTCGACGATGCACCACTGGGCGCCCGCGAGCATCTCCTGGGCGCGGCTCGTCAGCATCAGATACAGCGACTCCGGCGTGGTGATGAGGATGTCCGGCGGCTCGCGGAGCATCGCCTGGCGTTCGCGCTGGGGCGTGTCGCCGGTCCGGAGCGCGACGCGCAGGTCGGCGCCGATTCCGCGCAGGGGAGCACGCAGGTTGCGTTCGATGTCGTGGGACAGCGCCTTCAAAGGAGACACGTAGATCAGCCGCGTGCGGCCCTGGCCGGCCTGCGGCTCGGCCACGAGGCGGTCGATCGCCCACAGAAAAGCGGCGAGTGTCTTACCCGAGCCCGTGGGCGCCGAGATGAGGACGTGCTCGCCGGTGGCGATCGCGGGCCACGCCTGGGCCTGGGCCGGCGTCGGCTCGGCGAACGCCCCTTCGAACCACTCGCGAACGCGGGGTGAGAAGGCAGATAGCGGCATCGATATCCAATGTAGCGTCCGCTCGGGCCTACTCTTTCTACCTATGCGCGCACTCGTCTCCTCCCCCTCCCCGCCCTACGCCGAGCTGAGCGAGGTGCCCGACCCGCGGCCCGAACGGCACCAGGCGCTCGTCGAGGTCAGGGCCTTCAGCCTCAATCGCGGCGAGACCACGCGCCTCGCCTCCATGGAGCCCGGCTCGGTGACGGGGTGGGACGTGGCGGGCGTCGTACGGGTGCCGGCCGCGGACGGCAGCGGGCCGCCGCACGGGGTCCGCGTCGTGGGTCTCGTTCAGGTCGGAGCGTGGGCGGAGCTCGCGGCGGTGAGCACCGACGTGCTCGCCGAGATTCCCGATCAGGTCAGCTTCGAGCAGGCGGCGACGCTGCCCGTCGCCGGCATCACGGCGGTGCGCGCGTTCGAGGTCGGCGGCTTCGTGCTCGGCAAGCGCGTGCTCGTGACCGGGGCCAGCGGCGGCGTCGGGCGCTTCGCGATCCAGCTCGGCAAGCTCGCGGGCGCCCACGTCACCGCCCTCGCGCGGCGGACCGGCGGCCTGTCCGAGCTCGGAGCCGACGAAGTCATCCAGGAGCTAGAGCCCGAGGGCCCGAGGTTCGACGTGATCCTCGACGCCGTCGGCGGCCCAACGCTCGCCGCGGCGATCGGCCGAGTGGCGCCTTCCGGGACGATCGTAAGCTTCGCCGCGACCACGGACGAGCCGGTCACCTTCTCGACGCGGACGCTCTACCGCGGGGCTCCTGGGGCCTGCATCTACGGCCTGTTCGTGTTTCTTGAGCTCGCCAAGCGCGCCAGCGGCACGAGCGACCTGCGCCGCCTCGCCGAGCTCGTCGCCGCCGGCGAGCTCGACCCCCAGATCGACTTCGTCGCCTCGTGGAAGGAGGCGGGGAGCGCGATCGAGGCGCTGCTCGATCGGCGCGTCAACGGCAAGGCAGTATTGACGGTCGGCTAGCGCCTCGGCCTGCGGATCGTTCTCCTGAAGATGACGTTCTTGGTGGCCACGGTGGTCCTCTTGCCGGTGGGGGTGAGGCCTACCTTGGCGCGGAGCGGGTGGTACCTGGAGAGCAGCCGCTTGCCGGTCCTGTCCAGCGTGCGCGTCAGCGTCTCGCGTGCCCCGCCCTTGACGTTGTAGCGCGCGGTGGCAAGCGTCACCGTCCGAGTCTTCCGCCGCGCCCTGGCGGTTATGGCGGTGATCCTGCGCCCGGTGAGGTGCTCGAGCGCTTTCACCGCGAGCGTGCCGGTACAGGTCTGAGACGCCGTGCCGGCGCAGGACACCGTGACCGTGATCTTCTGGCCCCGGATCCTCACGGTGCGAATGCTCGCCCTTCCCGATCCTGGTCCCGTTCCCGTTCCCGATCCCGGGCCCGTTCCCACTCCCGTGGTCGCTGCCGTGTTCCCAATGGTGACCGTCTCGCTCGTCTGCGCCGCAGCATCCGGTGAGCAAGCGCTGGTCTGCCCGGTGAACGGCCCAGCCTCGCCGGCGAAGTACGGCGAGACGGCGCTGCAGCCGGCGATATCGACCACGGTGAGCGTGACTGTGTAGGTACCTGTCTTCGTATAGGTGTGGGTGGGCGTTGCCCCGGTCCCGGCCGTACCGTCGCCGAAGTTCCAGGCCTCGGTCGCGATCGCGTCATCCGCGTCGGTCGAGGTACTCGTGAACGTGCTCGCGGCGCCGACCGGTGCCGGAGCCGCCTTGATCGCCGCCACCGGCCCGATGTCGGGCGCGACGGCGATCCCCGCCGGGTCGGAGCCGGCAGCGACGGCCGGCGTTGCGTTGGGGGTGAGCATCCCTCCGGTCCCGACGGTGTACTGGGAGACGCCGGTCGAGCCGGTATTCCCTTGGTTGGAGACGTAGACGTACTGCCCGTCTGGGGACACCGCGACGCCATCGGGCCGATTGCCGGCTTTGACGGAAGGGGCCGAGTCGGGGGTGAGCATCCCCGTGCTCCCGACCGTGTACTGCGAGACCCCACCATCGCCCTTTGAGAGGTAGTTGGCGACGTAGAGGTACTGCCCGTTGGGGGACAGCGCGACCGCGTAAGGCTCGTTGCCGCCGCTGACGGTCGGGGTCGGATCAAGGCTTAGCATGCCGCCCGTGCCGATCGTGTACTGCGAGACCCCGTTTACACCGTTCGATTTGAAGTTGGTGACGTAGGCGTAGTGCCCGTTGGGGGACACCGAGATCGCGGTGGGCTCGTCGCCGGTCTTGACGGCGGGGGCCGAGTCGGGGGTGAGCATGCCACCCGCACCGACCGTGTACTGCGACACCCCAGCCGCTCCCGTGGAAAGCCCGTTGGCGACGTAGACATATTGGCCACTGGGAGACACCGCGATCCCGGTGGGGCCGTCGCCGGCGCTGACGGCAGGAGTCGGGTCAGCGGTGAGCATGCCACCCGCACCGACGGTGTACTGCGACACGCCATTCGCTCCCGTCGAACCGCTGTCCGCGACATAGACGTACTCGCCGTTCGGGGACACGGCGATCCCGATGGGGGCCGAACCGCTGGCGACGGTGGGGACCGAGTCAGGGATGAGTGCGCCGCCCGCGCCGACGGTGTACTGCGACACCCCTTTCCCTCCGCCGGCGTCCCCATTCGCGACGTAGACGTACTCGCCGTTCGGGGACATCGCGACCCCACTCGAGTTGAGGCCGGCGCTGACGGTGGGGGTCGCGTCAGGGGTGAGAGCGCCACCCGTGCCGAGCGTGTACTGCGAGATCGAGCCGGGACCGGTATCACCGATGTTCGCTACGTAAACGCCCTGCGTCGCCCCCGCCGATGCGGCACACACCAAACTCGCCGCCATTACTCCTACCGCCACTCGAGCGCGCATCCGTGCCCCCTCTCTCCGTAAGTTATTTCTTGAAAGCATAACAGTAGACCATGATCCGGTCCGGCGGTGAACCGGCCGTCCATGAGCTAGATTGCCCAGCGAGCATGGCCGCGCAACCAACCGAGATGGCGAAGACGATGGAGCGTCAACCCGAGGACTTGGGGCGGATCCTCGACGACTGGGTGCCCATCGAAGCTGCGGCCGCGCTCCTCGCCGGGCGCCGCATCTTCGTCGTGGGCACCGGGACGAGCTGGCACGCAGCCAGCCTCGGGGCCTACTTCCTCCGTCTCGCCGGCGCTGAGGCGTGGGCGGTGTCGGCCGCCGACACCGCCGTCTGGGGTCCGCGACCCACCCCGGCTGACGCCCTCGTCCTGCTCAGCCACCGCGGCACCAAGCGCTACACGGGCCAGGTGCTCGAGTCGGCGCGGGCGCAGGGGATCCCCACGGTGGCAATCGGTGGCGTGGACGCACCCGGAGTGGACATCGAGACGGTAGTGCAGGAGACCGCGGGAACGTTCACCGCCAGCCATCTCGGAGCGCTGGCCCGCCTCGCCCAGCTCGCAGTCAGGTTGGGCGCCGACCTCGGCGACCTGGGAGCCGTGCCGGGGGCGGTTGCCGCCGCGCTCGAGGCGCCGAGCCCCGCCGTCGAGTCGCCCGAGCGCGGACTCGATTTCGTCGGTGCCGGCCCCAACGGGTGGACGGCGGCCGAGGGGGCCTTGAAGGTACGCGAGGCCGCGCACCTGTTCACTGCCGGCTGGCCGGCAGAGCAACTCCTCCACGGACCCGGTTGGGCGCTCGGGTCCCGCGACGCGCTCGTGTGCCTCGACGGCGGCGGCCCCGGCGCCGAGCGTCTGGCCGAGCTCGCCGACGCAATCGAGAAGCGCGGCGCCCGCGTGTACCGCTTCGCCGCCCGCGAGCTCGACGAAGCGCTGTCGGTGTTCCCGCTTACCGTCGTGGTCCAGCGCATCGCACTCGACTTCGCTCTCCTGCTCGGCACCGACCCCGACAACGTCCGGCCCCCGGAGTGGGACGTCATCGGGCTCTAAACCGCTACCGGCGCCGCTCGTGATCTGAGCGACGCCCCGGCCGAGGCGGCCACGACGAGCGCGATCCCCACGAGCTCGCGGGCGCTCAGGCCCTGCCCGAGCACGATCAAGCCGGCGAGCGCGGCCATCGCCGGCTCGAGGCTCATCAGCACTCCGAACACGTGCACTGCGATGCGGCGGAGGGCCTCGAGCTCGAACGAGTACGGGATTGCCGAGGAGAGCATCCCCACGGCCGTCCCCAGCGCCAGTGACCTAGGTTCGAGGAGGTGCGCACCGCCATCGATGACACCCGCCGGGAGCGCGGCCACGGCGGCGACGCACATCGCCAGCGCGAGCCCGCTGCCACCCTCGAACGCCTGACCGACGCGCGCGTTGAGAAGGATGTAGGCGGCCCACAGGCATCCCGCGGCGAGCGCGAAGGCGACGCCGACACCGCTCAGGTGGCGGGTCCCGCCGTGCGTCAGCGCCACGATGCCCACGGCCGCCAGCACCACCCAGACGAGGTCGACCGGCCGGCGAGACCCGCCCACGGCGACGGCGAGTGGGCCGAGGAACTCGATGCTCACCGCGATCCCCAGGGGAATCCGGTGGAGTGCCGTGTAGAAGGTCAGGTTCATCCCCGCGAGCACCAGCCCGAACGCGATCACGAGCATCAGCTCACGCCGAGTGCGTCCCCGCACCGGCGGTCGCCACAAGGCGACGAGGACGATGCTCGCGGAAAGCAGCCGCAACAGCACCGCGCCGCCCGGGCCCACCCGGGCGAACAGCGTGGTCGCGATGGCGGAACCGAACTGCACCGAGGCGATCGCGCCGACCATCAGGCCGGCCGACGGCGCGCGCGCCAGCAATCCCTGCTCGCGCGTGGCTATGTCGGCTCCGGATCCATGAAGGCGAGCGCCGGTCCGAGACCGGCCGACGGGCGCAAGGGCGCGATTCGCCGGCCCGGCTGCACGGCGTCGCGGACCGTTCCGAGCCGCTCACCGAGCTCGAGCGCGAGCGCGTCAAGGTCGGAGACGATGACTACGAGGCCCCAGAACCTCGCCGGCCCATCGGGCACCTCGGCAGATTCCACCAGCTCGAGGATCGCCGGGCCGAGCCGCCGGAAGCCCTGACGGAACCCGCCACCGTCGCGGACGCGGCGCAGCGGCAGTCCGGCGGCGGCGAGCGCGGCGGAGGTGCGGTCGAAGTCGGGAGTGAGGACGACGACGTGGTCGATGGCGACGGCGCCGTTGGGGTGCGTGGAATCGGCTAACGCCAATTCCCTTGGCGGTTCGGCTGACGCCGAACTACCGGCGCCGCTCGAGTCGACAAACGTCGCCAGCCCATCGATCTCCCCCGCCTCCACGCCGCGCAGGGTCCAGGACATAATCCCCTCACCCGCCTCGAGGCCGCGCTCTCCCAACCGCACCCGCACCCCCCCGAGGTCGACGTGGTCGCCGGTCACCGCGAACCCGAGCTCGGCCCACCGCTGCGGCGGGTCGGCGACGGCGATCTCGGCGAGCTCAGGTCTCACGGCTCGGCGATTTCGCCGGAATCGACGCTCGCTCACCCCTCGCCGGCAGTCCGGCGATTTCGCCGAATCGACGCTCCGCTCACCCCTCGCCGGCAGTCCGGCGATTTCGCGCGCCCGCGCCATCACCTGGTCGAGCATCGGCTCGGTCAGCCTTCCTGTGAAGGTGTTCTGCTGACTCGGGTGGTAGCACCCGAGCAGCGGCCACCGCTCGGATGGCAGTTCGGCGCCGTGGCCAAAGCGAGGCTTGGGTCGCGGCGTGGCCACGCCCAGCGCCGCCCGCGCCCGCAGGGCCGCATCCCACGCGAAGCCGCCCAGGCACACGATCACCTGTACCGACTCGAGGAGCTCGAGCTCGCGGACGAGGTAGGGCGCGCACCGGTCGCGCTCCTCGGGGAGGGGGCGGTTGTCCGGGGGCGCGCAGCGGACCGCCGCGGTCACGTAGCAGTCGTGCAGGCGTAGCCCGTCCTCGCGCGAGCGCGACTCGGGCTGGTTGGCGAATCCGGCCCGCCACAGGGCCGCGAAGAGCCAGTCCCCCGAGCGGTCGCCGGTGAAGATCCGGCCGGTGCGATTGCCACCGTGGGCAGCGGGCGCGAGCCCGAGCACAAGTACGCGGGCGGCAGGATCGCCGAAGCTCGGTACCGGGCGGCCCCAGTAGTCCTCGTGCGCGTGCGCGGCACGCTTGGTGCGAGCGACCTCCTCGCGCCAGGCGACGAGCCTGGGGCAGCGCCGGCAGTTGACGATCTCGGCCTCGAGCGTGGCGAGGCTCACTGGCCCATCAGGTCTTGAGCGCTCTACCGTAATGGCGCTCGTAATAGCTGCGATACGCGCCCGAGCGGATCGGCTCCCACCACCACGTGTTCTCTCGATACCAGGCGACCGTGCTCTCGAGACCCTCCTCGAAGCGGACCCGAGGCTCCCACCCGAGGCCCCGGAGCTTCTCCGAGGAGAGCGAATAGCGGCGGTCGTGCCCCGGGCGGTCGGTGACGAACTCGATCAGCGAGTCATCGCAGCCGGTCAGCTCGAGCACGCGGCGCACCACGTCGAGGTTCTCGCATTCGTCGGGGCCACCGCAGTTGTATGCCTCTCCCGGAACCCCGTGCGCGAGGACGTGACCGATGGCACGTGCGAAATCCTCGACATAGAGCCAGTTGCGGACGTTGCGGCCGTCACCGTAGACCGGTAGCCGGTCGCCGGCGAGGGCGTTGAGGATCATCAGGGGGATCAGTTTCTCCGGGTACTGGTTGGGCCCGTAGTTGTTCGACCCGCGGCAGATGACCGTCTCCAGGCCGTAGGTGTGGAAGTAGCTGGCGACGAGGAGGTCGCCTCCCGTCTTGGTGGCGCTGTAGGGCGAGGACGGTTGCAGTGGCGACTCCTCGGTGAACGTGCCCTCGGCGATCGACCCGTAGACCTCGTCGGTGGAGACCTGCAGGTAGCGGAGGTCCCGCTGGCGTGCGGCTTCGAGCAGCGCGCCCGGCATGTTGGTGACGATGAACCCCTCGGGGTCGGCGATCGAACGATCGACGTGGGTCTCGGCGGCGAAGTTGACGATGGCGTCGCAGGGCGGGTTCGATGCGATCGCATCGGCGACGGCTTCGGGATCCTCGATCGCGCCATGGACGAAGCGGATCTCGTCCATCACGTCCCTGAGGTTCTCGAGGCGCCCCGCGTAGGTCAGCTTGTCGAGCACGGTCACCTCGTCGCCGTGCTCGCGTACGCGCAGGCGCGTGAAGGTCGAGCCGATGAACCCGGCGCCGCCGCACACGAGCAGTCTCACGACGGAACTCCCGCCGCCAGGAAGTCCTGCAGGCCGTCGTGCCAGTCCGGCAACCGAGGGGTCCCGTTCCGCTCGGTGCCGAGCACGCTGTACGCCGGGCGCGGGGCGGGGCGCCCGAGGTCGGCCGTGGCACCGGGGACCACCTCGCAGCCCAGCCCGGCGAGACTGACGATCTCACGCGAGAAGTCATACCACGAGCACTGGCCGCCGCCGGCGACGTGAACTATGCCTTCGATCGGGTCCTGCGCGAGCGCGAGCAGCGCCGGCGCCAGATGACCGGTGAAGGTCGGGCAGCCGACCTGGTCCTCGACGACGGTGAGCTGATCGCGCGCGGACCCGGCGCGCAAGATGGTGGCGGGAAAGCAGGGGCCGCCGGTGCCGAACAGCCACGAGGAGCGGACGATCGTGTGCGCCCGCGGCGCGGCCTGGGCCACCGCCAGCTCGCCCGCGAGCTTGCCACGACCGTATTCCGATCTCGGTCCCGTGGCGTCGGATTCGAGGTAGGGCGAGCGCTTCTCGCCCGAGAACACGTAGTCGGTGGAGACGTGGACGACCCAGGCGCCGGCGTCGGCGGCGGCCCGCGCGACGGTTCCCGCACCGGGGCCGTTGACGGCGAACGCCTCTCGGCTCCGCGTCTGCGCGCCATCGACGTCGGTCCACGCCGCGCAGTTGAGGACGGCGTCCGGCCGCGCTTCGCGCACCGCGGCCTCGACGGCCTCGGGATCGCCGATGTCGAGCTCGGCGTGCCCGAGCGCGGTCAGCTCGTGGCCGGCGACGGTAGCCGCATTCGCGACGTCGCGCCCGAGCATTCCCGCTGCACCCGTGACCAGGAGCTTCATCGCCGCCAAGGGTAGAGGCAAAGCACGGCGGTGAGCATCGAGCGTCCCGGGTATCCAAACGGCCAACGCGTTTCGCCGCGCCTTGGCCACGGGGCTGGTGGCGGCGAAGCGGTCAACGCGCTAGACCTTTAGGCGGATGGCAGAAGCTACTCAACAGGGCCTGCTCGACGACTACCAGCTCACGGCGGGCTGTCGCGACGAGCTCATCGACGAGAGCGGTGAGCCCAGACTCCACGCCGGGCCGCTGATCGCCACGCTCGAGCGCCTCGGCCCCGAGGCGCTCGCCGCCGCCGGGCGGCGGCGGGACCGGATCTTCATGCAGCAGGGGATCACCTTCGAGGTTGCCGGGACCGACGGCGAGCGTCGCGACCGTCCCTTCCCCCTCGATCTGGTGCCCCGCGTCCTCCCCGCCGAGGAGTGGACGACGATCAAGCGCGGACTGGCGCAGCGGATCCGCGCCCTGAACGCGTTCGTCGACGACGTCTACCACGCGCACGAGATCGTCCGGGCGGGCGTCGTCCCGTGGTCGCTGGTCGTGAGCCGGCCGAGCTTCGCCAGGCCCGTCCACGGCGTGCGTCCGCCGGGCGGCGTCTACTGCCACGTTTCCGGTTGCGACCTCGTCCGCGGCGGCGACGGCCGCTGGCGAGTGCTCGAAGACAATGTCCGCACGCCCTCGGGCATCTCCTACGTGCTCGAGAACCGCGTCGCCATGACACGACTCATGCCCGAGCTGTTCGCCGGATACCGGGTACGGCCGGTCGACCACTACCCCGGGCTCCTGCTCGACGCCCTGCGTGCCGTGGCGCCGGCCGCCGACGCCGATCCCACCGTGGTCGTGTGGACCCCGGGCCCTGCGAACAGCGCCTACTTCGAGCACGCGTTCATCGCGCGTCAGATGGGCGTCGAGCTCGTCGAGGCGACCGACCTGGTCGTGCGCGACGCCGTCTGCTACATGCGCACCACCGCCGGCCTGGAGCGCGTGCATGCGATCTACCGCCGCCTCGACGATGACTACATCGATCCGCTCGAGTTCCGCCCGGACTCGCTGCTCGGCGTTCCCGGCCTCGTCCGCGCCTATCGGGCGGGGACGGTGGCGATCGCCAACGCGATCGGGACCGGGGTCGCCGACGACAAGGCGATCTATCACTACGTTCCCGAGATGATCCGCTTCTACCTGAGCGAGGAGCCGATCCTCGACAACGTTCCCACCTACCTGCTCGAGGACGACGCGACGCGCCGCGACGTCCTCGCGCGGATCGACGAGCTCGTGGTCAAGCCGACCTCCGAGTCCGGCGGCAAGGGCGTGTTCATCGGCCCCCACGCCAGCGCCTCCGACTGCGAGGCACAGGCGCGCCGGATCGAGGCCGAGCCCGAGCGCTGGATCGCTCAGGAGCTGGTCCACCTCTCGACCGTGCCCACCGAGACGGTCGACGGCGGCCTCGCCCCTCGGCACGTCGATCTGCGGCCCTTCGCCGTCTTCGGCGACGAGATCCGAATCGTCCCCGGCGGGCTGACCAGGGTCGCGCTCAGGGCCGGTTCGATGGTCGTCAACTCCTCGCAGGGCGGCGGGTCCAAGGACACCTGGGTGCTCGACGACGGGGGCGCCGTCGACCTGGTGCCCGGAACCCTCCCCGCGCAACGCCCCCCGCCGCGCCTGCCGGACGTCCGCTACGGCGGTTGGCGCGGGCAGGCGCAGCAACAGCAACAGCAGCAGCACCACGGCGCCTACGGCCGCGGACCCTCGTAGGCCACCGTGCTGGCCCGCATCGCCCAGGAGCTCTTCTGGCTCGGTCGCGACCTCGCTCGCGCCGAGCACACCGCCCGCATGCTCGACGGCGTCTTTCACGCCGATGTCGCGGGCGCGGTCGGCGAGCGCGACATCGCGCTGAGCTGGGCGGAGCTGCTGGCCATCATCGGCGAGAAGCCGCCGGCGCCGGGAGCGGTCGACGGCGGCGAGGGCGCCGATCTCGAGGCGCTGGCCTCTCAGCCGCTCGCGGCCCGCCTGCTCGGGCGCGCGGAGGTCGCCAGCCTGCTCACCCTGGACACCGACAGCCAGGCCTCGATCGTCTCGTGCGTCGCGCGCGCGCGCGAGCGCGGGCGTGGGCTCAGAGACGTGATGTCCACGGAGATGTGGGAGGCGCTCAACACCTTCCACATCGGGCTCGCGGGCCGCGACCTGTCGGCCGCCCTGGTGTCCGGCCCCTACTCCGTGTACCACGACGTCAAGGAGGGGTGCGCGCTGTTCTGGGGACTTGTGGCGCGGACCATGCTCCGCGACGAGGGCCATTCGTTCCTCGAGGCCGGCGGTCAGATCGAGGCCGCGGACATGGTGCTGAGGATGCTGCGGGTCTCGGTCCCGCCCGGGCCCAAGCAGTCGGGCAGTGAGGGCGAGGCGCTCGCACTGCTCCACGCGGTGGGCGGCTTCCAGGCGTACCGTCGCGCGGTCCGGGCGGCGCCCACGGTGGGTCCCGTCGCGCGGTTCCTCCTCTACGACAGCTCCTACCCGGGCTCGGTGGCTTCCTCCGTCGCCGCCCTACACGCGGCACTCTCGATCGCCGACGCGCTCCCCCGGTCCTCGCCGCCCGTGCTCCGGCTCGGCCGCCTGATCGCCGATCTCGAGCTCCAGCGCCGAGCCCCCGACGCGGCGGCAGGCTTCGACGAGACCTTGGAGCGGGTACAGGAGGATCTCGAACTCGTCGATAGTGACATCGAAGACCGCTATTTTGCGATGGCAGCCGCCGCCGCCGTCCACCTGTAGCGCTCAGCGATGCCCGAGCCCACCATGAACTTCGCGATCCGCTACCTGACGCAATACCGCTACGACGGCGACGTCGTCGACAACCTCAACGCGCTGCGGGTCAAGCCCGCCGGGAACGGTCGCCAGCGCTGCGACGAGTTCAGCGTGCGCCTCGACCCAGAGGTCCGCCTGCACCGGCACGCCGATTACTTCGGGACCGAGGTGGTCGAGTTCGAGGTCTCGCGCCCGCACGACCACCTGACCATCGATGTGCGCGCACGCGTTGTCACCCAGGCTGCGCCGAGCCCTCCCACCGCCCCCTGGTCGGCGCTGGACGATCCCGCCTACCGCGAAGCCGGAGGCGAGTTCCTGCTCCAGACCGACGCGGCCGAGCCCGAGGCTCTGCGCGAGCTGCTCGACGCCACCCGCGCCGCGGCGTCGCCGCTCGAGACCTTGCTCCTGGTCACCGAGCTCATTCCCGAGCGCTTCGAGTACCGCAAGGGCGCGACCTATGTCGACAGCACCATCGACCACCTGCTCGACGTCGGCGCCGGCGTCTGTCAGGACTTCGTCCACCTCGGGCTGTGCCTGCTCCGGCACCATGGGATCGCCGCTCGCTATGTCTCGGGGTACCTGTATGCGGCGCCCGCGGACGGGCGTCAGGAGTCGATCGAGGTCGACACCCACGCCTGGATCGAGGCGCTCCTCCCGGCGGACGGCGGCGAGCCGGTCTGGGTAGGCGCCGACCCCACGAACCGCGGCTTGACCGGAGACACTCACGTCAAGATCGGACACGGCCGCCATTACGCCGACGTGCCACCGATCAAGGGCGTTTACCGGGGCACGGCGACCTCGGAGAACGACTCCGCGGTCACGATGACGCAGCTCACGGCGGCCGACCCGGGGGCCATCGCGCGTAGTAGCTGAGGAGGCGGCCGGCGGCGCCGGAGGGCCCGGAGCCGCTACTAGCGCTCGGGAGGGAGCGTCGCTAGTGGCGGGCTCCGCGCCCGTAGAGCAGCGCGTACCCGCGGCGCAACAGCCGCGTGCGCATCGCCTTGTAGGGGAACATGAAGAGCTCGCGCTTGAGGGCGACGCGAGTCACGAGCAGTGATTGGACCTTGCAGTACTTGCGGATTCCGTTGGCGCCGTGGCGGGTGCCGATCCCCGAGCTCTTCCAGCCGCCCATCGGGAGGTTCAGGGCGGTGTAGTTGACCTGGGCGTCGTTGACGCATACGACGCCCGCCTCGATGCGCCGGGCGAGAGCCTCGCCGCGCTCGACGTCCCTGGTCCACACGCTCGCCTGCAATCCGTAGGGCGAGTCGTTGGCCAGCCTGACCGCGTCCTCGACGTTGTCGACCTTCATGATCGGGATCGTCGGTCCAAAGGTCTCCTCCGTCATGCACTTCATCGAGTGGTCGACGTCGACGAGCACGGTGGGCTCGTAGAAGCGCCCGGACCCGGGGCGGACGTGGCCGCCGCTCAGCACCTTGGCCCCCTTCTCCACCGCGTCGCGAACGTGGTCCTCGACGATGTCGATCTGCGGCGGGAAGATGACCGCCCCGACATCGACGGTCCCCGGACCGCCGTCGGGGGCGCCCTGGCGCAGGATCCGGATGTTGTCGGTGACGCGCTCGACGAACTCGTCGTACACGGGCGCCTCGACGTACACGCGCTCGATCGAGATGCACACCTGACCCGCGTTGTTCATCGAATAGAACGCGGCGGCGTTGGCGGCGCGTTCGACATTGGCGTCCGCGCACACGATCATCGGGTCCTTGCCCCCGAGCTCGAGATAGCAGGGGATCAGCGCCTCGGCCGCCGCCTTGGCCACCTTCTTGCCGGTCGCTGTCGATCCGGTGAACATCAGGCAGTCGACGGCGCCGATCAGCGCCGCGCCCGTCGCGCCATCACCGGTGGCGACCTGGAACACGCCCTCGGGGATCCCGCACTGAGCCAGCATCTCCTCCATCAGGAGCGAGCTCAGTGGCGTGACCTCGCTGGGCTTGAGCACCACGCTGTTGCCCGCCACCAGCGCGGGGATGCAGTCTCCGAATGAGTTGGTGATCGGGTAGTTCCACGGGCCGATGACCCCGACCACGCCGATGGGCGCATAGCGGACCACCAGCTTCTTTCCCACCGTGGCCGGATTGCTCCACGACGCCACGCGCTCGTCTGCGAGGTACTTCGGCCCGTGCTTGGGCCAGAACCCCAGCGCGGCAACCGTGATCCCGAGGTCGGCGAGCTGCGCGTCCTCGACCGTCTTGCCCGTCTCCGAGGTGACCACGTCGATAACCCGGTCGGCGTTGTCGATCATCCACTTCTGCGCGCGGCGGAACACTCGCCCGCGCTCCTCGAAGCCGAGCGCCGCCCAGCCCGGCTGGGCCGCCCGCGCCCGGGCGACCATTGCCGTGATCTCGCCCTCCCCGAGGATCGGGACGGTCGTGATCAGCTCACCGGTCGCCGGGTTCTCGACCGGAATGCCGTCAGCCGTGGCACCGCCGTTGGTCTCGGCCCGCATGCGCTGCTCGACGCTCATCCTGTCTCCTTCTGCCGGCCCTAGGTCCCTTCAAGGCTACCTCAGGGTTAGACAGGCACGCTCACCCCACGTGAACCGCGGCCAGCAGCGCCGCATACGACCGCACCAGGGCGGCCCGCACGGCGCCGACCAGCTCGCTCCCGGGATCGCACCCCTCGCGGACCCAGCGATCGCAGAGGTGCATGGCCAGCGCACGCTGGCGTGCCGCCTGTTCGACGTCCCGCGCGCCGACCCCGTACACGTGCGCGTACAACGCGGCCAGCGCATCCACGAGCGCGGTGTCATCGGCACCTGCGTCGCCGTACTGCCCGGCGCGATGCAGCCGCCACCACTCGACGTCGAGCTCGGCCGCCCGAACGGTGTCGAACCGCTCGCCGTGGCGGTCGGCGACGAGACGGTAGAAGCGCCCCATCTGGCGCCGCGCCCCGTCGGGATCGTTGTCGGGATAGGGAGCCCACAGCTGGTTGGCGCGGAGCACGAGCCAGGCACCGTAGAGCGCGGCGGGCCAGGACAGCGCGAAGGCATGGCGGGTCAGGCCGACCGCGGCGCGCGCGACGCCGATCCAGTCGCGCCGGTAGTACGCCACCCACGCCGCGCACTCGCGCTCGCCCACGAGCCGCGGGTCGAACGAGCGCATCGGGAAATTCGCCTGGAAAGGCGAATTCACCCTTATGCGGGATCGAGCGCGATCGACTCGATCTTGGGGGGGTCGATCGGCCGATCCTGGGCTCCGGTCGGAAGCCCCTGGATCGCGTCGACCACATCCATCCCCGCCGTCACCTCCCCGAACACGGTGTGCTTACCGTCGAGCCAGGGCGCAGCTTCGGTGGTGACGATGAAGAACTGCGAGCCGTTGGTGTCCGGGCCGGCATTGGCCATCGCCAGCGCACCCCGAACGATCTTGTGCTCGTTGAACTCGTCCTCGAACGTGTAACCCGGGCCACCGGTGCCGGTCCCCTGCGGACAACCACTCTGGATCATGAAGTCGGGAATCACGCGGTGGAAGATGATGCCTTCATAGAAGCCATTGCTGGCCAGATCCCGGAAGTTGGAAACGGTCCTCGGCGCGTCGTCATCAAAAAGCTCAAAGGCGATCGTGCCCTGGGTGGTGTTCATAGTGGCTTTTGTTTGCATAGGAGGGGAGGCTACCCGTTGGGGAGAGCGAAGGCACGCCAGGCGGCATGGGCCCGGAGCCGTTAGCGCTACGAGAGCCGGCTCGCGCGTCCGGCTCGCGCCAGTTGCATGCCGTTTCAACTCCGAGGCTTCCACGAACCTCGAACGGCATGCGCCTGGCGCGAGACGTGACGTCGGGCCGGCCCGACGCCCTGGCGCGAGACGTGACGTCGAGCCAGCCGCACGCGGGCGTTACCGAGCCGCCGCCACGGCAGTCGAGTTGCTCGCCGTCTGAAGCGCGTTGATGTTGCTCGAGACGGTGACCGTCGGGCTCGTGCCGGCCGTGAACTCCCGCGTGCAGTTGACGACGGCGTTGATGCTGGTGGCACTCGACGGCGCCGTCACCTCGAGGGGGATCGAGTTGGTCTGGTCGTCGCCGTTGGCGCCGATCTCCACCGTCCAGCTCCGGCTCTCAACGGCCGTGGTCGCCGGTCCGACGGCCAGGCTGCAGTCGACCTCGACCTGCTGACCGGCGGTCACGTTCGTGAGATCGACGTAGGGATCTGCCGTCACCAGGTAGGACGACCCTCCAGGGAGAGGCTCGCTGGCGATGCCGGTCACGGAAGCGCCCGCGGGGACCGTCACCGGGCTGGCGGAGCTGGTGTCGAACTCCTGCCCCGGGGCCGTGCCGCAGGTGGTGGCACCCGTGCTCGATACCGAGGTGACGGCGCCTGAGGTGCATGTGCCCGTGACCCGTTCCTGGACCTCGTTGGCGTCGATCTGATTGGTGCCCACGGCCCCGTTCTCCATCTTGCGGGGACCGACGGCGCCGGACGCTAGCTTGAAGTTCCCCACCGAGCCGTTGAGGATCTTATGATTGGACACCGACGCGTTCTGTAGCTGGGCGGTGCCGACGCTGTTGGCGGGCAGGTAAGTCGTGGCATAGCCGACCCCCCCAAGCGATGCGAACAGCGCCACGAGCGCGACAACCATCGATGCCGAGGGACGCCGGCGAAGGCGGTGAAGATGCATGAAGGACCTCCTGTCGTTGAGAATTCGACCCCGGATTCCTCTTCAAACACGGGGTCTGGCAGGAAGTCGCGCGCGCTAACGCCGGCCCTTACACCGACTTGACACCGCTCGCTCTCAGGTCCTTGCCAGCTCGAGGCGCAAGGGCTGGCCACGGACCTCGGTGCCGTTGACCCGCTCGACCACGCGGTCGGCGTCCTGCTCGGGGACCTCGACGAAGGCGAACCGTTCGAGCACGCGGATGTTACGTACCGCTTCGCCGTCGAGTCCCGTGGCCGAGGTGATGGCGTGGATGATGTCCGAGGGCTCGAGACCCTCGGCGCGCCCACCGGAGACGATGAGCTTGCGCGACGGGCCGTCGCCGTTGGCGGCCCGGTCGCGGGGCTTGGAGTGGCGGCGCGGCGGCGCCTTGACCGGCGTCGGCGCGACGTGGGCATCCTTGACCCAGGGGGAGAGCTTGACGCCGGCGTGCTGCTCGATGGCGGCGATCTCGCGCTGCTGGCGCGGCTCGTAGAAGGTGATGGCACGCCCGCTACGACCGACCCGGCCGGTGCGCCCGATCCGGTGGACGTACACGTCCGGCGAGATCGGGACGTCGAAGTTGATGACGTGGGATATCCCCGTGATGTCGAGGCCGCGTGAGGCCACGTCGGTGGCGATGAGGAGCGGCAGCCGCCCTTCCTTGAAGGAGATCATCACCCCGTCGCGCGCTCCCTGGGTCAGGTCCCCGTGAATCGCCTTCACGTTCCAGCCGCGGTCGCGGAGGGTTCGGTAGAGCTGATCGCAGCGGATCTTCGTGCGCACGAACACGAGCGCCTGATCCGGGCGCTCCGCCTCGAGCACGCGCGCCAGGGCGTCTGGCTTCTCGCGCGCCGGAACCTCGAGCGCGAACTGCTCGACGGTGTCGACGGTCAGGGTCGCCGTCTTGACCTTGATGGTGATCGGGTTGTACAGGTACTGGTCGGCGAGGCGGCGGATCTCCGGCGGCATGGTCGCGGAGAACAGCGCCGTCTGGCGACTCGACGGAGTCAGCGCGATGATCCGCTCGACGTCTTCGAGGAAGCCCAGGTCGAGCATCTCGTCAGCCTCGTCGAGGACGACGAAGCGGGTCGAGTGCAGCATCAGCGAATGGCGCGAGATCAGATCCTTGACGCGTCCTACGGTTCCCACCACGACATGGCCCCCTGCGCGCAGCTGTGCCTGCTGGGTGCGGATCGGCGCGCCGCCGAACACGGCCACAACGTCGATGCCCTTGCGGGAGCCGTAGGCGCGCAGCGCCTGCGTGACCTGGATGCAGAGCTCGCGGGTCGGCGTCAGGACCAATCCCTGCACCTCGTGTTCGGTGGGATCGACGTACTGGAGCATGGGCAGACCAAAGGCCGCCGTCTTGCCGCTTCCCGTCTGCGCCTGGCCGATCACATCCGATCCGGCGAGTAGTGGTGGGATCGCCTGTTCCTGGATCGGGCTCGGTTCTTCGTAGCCGACATCCCGGATCGCGGCGAGGATGTCGGGGGCGAGACCGAGTTCGGCAAATGTTGGCATTACCATGGAAGATAGCCTGCTCGCGGCTCAAGCCACGTGAACGACGAGTAACGCGTGCCCCGCGCCCGGGCAATAGGCTCCCGCCAATGTCCGTCACCGTTGTCGGTTCGATCGCCTTTGACGCGGTCAAGACGCCGTTCGGAGAGCGCGAGCGGATGCTCGGGGGCTCGGCCGTCCACTTCTCGCTGGCAGCCTCGTTCTTCGATGACGTCTACGTCGTCGGCCCCGTCGGGGAGGACTTCGGGCCGGACGAGTACGCGGTGCTGGAGCGGCGGGGAATCCTGACTCACGACATCGAGCGCGTTCCCGGCGGCAAGACCTTCTTCTGGCGCGGCGAATACGGCTGGGACCTGAACGATCGCGAGACGCTCGACACGCAGCTGAACGTGTTCGCCGACTTCGAGCCCAAGCTCTCCGAAGCGTCGCGGGCCTCGGACGTCCTCTTCCTCGCCAACATCCAGCCCGACCTGCAGCGCGAGGTGCGCGCCCAGTGGGGCGGCGACGGCTTCGTCGCGATGGACTCGATGAACCTGTGGATCGAGACCGCGCGCGACTCGCTGATCGAGACCATCGCGGGCGTCGACTGCCTGATGCTCAACGATGCCGAGCTCCGGCAGCTGACCCACGAGCCGAATCTCGTCCGCGCCGCAAGGCAGGTACGGGAATGGGGACCGAGGGTCGTTGTGGCCAAGCAGGGCGAGTACGGCGCGGCGATGATCACCGACGAGGGGTTCTTCGGCCTGCCCGCCTTCCCGCTCGAGACCGTCGTCGATCCCACCGGTGCCGGCGACAGCTTCGCGGGCGGGTTCGTCGGCTACGTCGCGGCCCACGCCAACCAGGAGCTCGACCACGCGCTGCTCTGCCGAGCGATGGCCTACGGGACGGCGCTGGCCTCGTTCAACGTCGAGGAATTCGGCGTCGAGCGCGTCGCCCGTCTGACGAGGGAGGAGCTCGCCGACCGGGTGGCCGAGCTCCAGCGCGTGACCAGGTTCGACGAGCGGCCAATCGAGCTGCGCCATTGACGGCGGGGGAGAAGGATTCAGGAGGCGCTGCGAGATTCGCCCAGGTCCGGCGACGTGACGGGCTCGCCATTAGCTTCCGAGCGTGTGGCGGAGGGCGACAGGACAGAGGCGAGACGAGTCGCGCCCTCTCTGTCAACGTCCGGTGAGACGCTCCAAACACCTCCGCCCGGAGCGCCGACAGACCAAGACTGACCGTGCGTTCGTGGCAGGCTCATGTCAAGGCCGAGGGAAGAACGACGCTCCGGTCCGATCGAGGATTTGCTGGAGGCGAGCCGGGGTGACGGTCTTGGTCTGGGCGGCCGATGGCGGGATGATCGACAGTGGCGAATCGAGCCCGGAGAGCGTCAGGCCGATGTCCTCCGAAATGGAGTCGCCCCCCCGCCGGAATTCCAGGCGTAGCGTCATCGCGTGGATGCGGCCGTCGACGGGGGAGATCTGCACGGAGCCGGTGATAGAGAAATTCACGCCGAGAGGGCGTAGGACCGACGCGAGCGCGGCTCGCTGCCGGTCAGCCGCCGGAGTACGGGCCAGCGCGAGCCTGGAGTTGACGGTGAACGCGTAACCACCTGCGATCGGCCGCGGGTTGACGGCGCCGCGGAGCGCCCCCAGGTCCGAGAGCGTCAGCGGGATCTCACGAGGGTTGGCGACCTGCTGGAGGGACTGCAGCAAATCAACGCCATTCAGCCCAACCAGGTTCTCGGTGGCTCGCACGCCGGCGAACGAGCTCTGGACCCAGCGGCGTCCGGGGCCGAGGGCACCGATGAACGCGGGCGTCGCGAGCGAGAGCCAGACGTGGTCACCGTCGACGACGACGCGCATCGGCGGGACCGGTCTCACCTGCGGCACTGTCGAGAACGGGTTCCGCGTCTGGGCGGGAGTCAGGACATAGCTGGCGCGGTCGGCGCGCAGATCGGTGGCGCTGCTTAGGCGAGGGACGCTCCCCAGGTGACCAGTTTGAGAGACCGACCCGCGAGTGATCGTCACCGGATACGACTCCGACAGGCCCAGGCGCACCGTCGTGACCGCCTGCGTACGTTGGAACGCACGCTCCAAGGCGGTCGCCGCCGAACCTGGGGCCACAGACGGCGAGGCGCCAGCATGAGCACCAGACCTCAGGTCGAAACCGACGCCGACAGGGAGGGCGACCACAACCGCGCTCGCGGTAAGAACCCTTCCTCGCATCCGATGCATCGAACCTTGAGCGTAGCTTGGAATGAACGCCCGGTCGAAGAGCCACGGGCACCGTGGCTAGTGCAGTCACCGGCGTGCTCGACTTGATAATCAGCCGCCAGTCGCGCAGATCACGGTGCGAACTGAGTGCCGGCTCGCGATCAGAGCGGCACAGATCTGGAGCGTGACCAAGGAGGCCTTGGACATCCACACGCTCATTGCCGGACCTATGCGCTTGATCGTCTCACGCCCACGGTATTCAAGACGTCATTGCCCGCGCAGGCGATCCACGCCGACGCGGGACTGAGCAACGTCCTGCAGACCAGAACCCGCTCCTTATGAATGACCTGGAGGATATCGGCCGTGGAATTCGGGGTCGTGCTACGTAACCCCCAACATTTGGGGCAAACGCAGCAACCCCCCTTACCGCGTCGGATCAGATCGGCCGCGGAACTCGGAGTCGTGCTACGTAACCCCCGACATTTGTGACTGTCCCCCGACATTTGGAGCTGTCCTGTGAAGACCCCTCGCTTGGGGTATTTTCGGCCGGCTCAAGAGTTTGGGACAGCCTCCAGAACGCCGCTAAGAATCAAAGCCCGGACATCGCCCGCCTGACCTGAGGCGCCAGCGGTCCGAGAGTCGCCTCGCGTTCGCGATTTCATCAAGACCCCCGCGGATCCCCCGCGCTGCTCCTTCGGGCATAAGGGGAAGCCGGTATCGCGCGCAATGTGGATGACGTTGGGGTTAGACGGCGGTGTTCCGGGTCGCGACGTAGTCGGCGTGGGTCGCGCCGGCGAGGCGGACCCATTGCGCGGCGCGGGCCGGGTGGATGCCGATCCGCTCAGCCAGGATCGGTGCAGGCAGGCCACGCCGGCTCGCATCTAATGCGACCACCGGCAGTTAGACCCATAACCGTGACTTTCGGCACGAGGCACGTTAGGATCCTCGCGTTGTGACTTGGACATTCGTCTGGCTCATGCTGGGGTTGAAGATCCCCATCGCCGCGCTCGCCTACATCATCTGGTGGGCGGTCAAGGATCCGCCCGAGCCGGTACCGGCGCCCGATGACCGCGGCGACGGCAACGACCGCGTCCAGCAGCACCGCCACCCGCGCAAGCCGCTTCCGCGCCATCCCCGCCGCGGCCCCCACGGCGGCCTCGCCCCGGCGCCCCCGGCGCGGATGCGAATGACCCGCGCGCGGACGCGGACGATCGAGCATTAGCGGGCCTGCTTCGCAGCCTTGAGAGTTCGGCCGGCGCCGAAGCTCGCGGGCCTGCTTCACAGCCTTGAGAGTTCGGCCGGCGCCGAAGCTCCCGGGTAGCGGTGGGACGCTCCGGCCGCGCCCTTTGCGAGACTTGCAGTCATGAACGGCGCGGCAGCGGTCCTCTCGGACGGAACGATCCAGGAGCTTGTCCAGGAGGGCCGGATCCGGATCGAGCCGTGGGATCCGAACCTGGTGCAGCCGGCGAGCGTCGACCTTCGCCTCGGCGACTCGTTCCGGGTCTTCCATAATCATCGCGCCTCGGCGATCGACCTGCGCCGGCCTCCCGAGAACCTGACCGAGGAGGTCATCGTCCCGCCCGGGGAGTCGTTCGTGATCCATCCGGGAGAGTTCTGCCTCGGCCGCACGCTCGAGTGGGTCGAGCTGCCCGACGACATCGTTGCCCGCATCGAGGGGAAGTCGAGCTTAGGGCGGCTCGGCCTGATCGTTCACGCGACGGCGGGGTTCTGCGACCCCGGATGGAAGGGCACGCTCACCCTCGAGCTGAACAACCTGACGCGCGTCCCGATCATCCTCCACCCCGGGCTGCCGATCGCGCAGCTCTCGTTCATGGCGCTCGATCGCCCGGCGCTCCGGCCCTACGGCAGCCCCGAGCTGGGCAGCCACTACCAGGGACAGGTCGCCGCGACGGAGAGCCGCTTCCAGGCGCCGCCGAACGGACCGCCGCCGGGCGCGAGCTCGGCGTACGCCGAGCTCGCCGAGGAAGCGACGCGGTCGCCTCCTCAGATCAGATAGGCTCGCGTCCATGCTCAGCCTCCTGGCGGCGACCGAGCCCTCCCACGTAGCGTGGTACATAGCCGGTGGGGTCCTGGCCGTGTGGGCCGTGGTCCTGTCCGCGATCGGGCTCCGGAGCCCCGACTTCCCGGGAAGCGAGGGCGGCGCTCGGGTCGTGATGCTGATCAGCTTCGTGCTCATGGTGGTGGCGATGACCGCCGCCGTCGCCACGGCCTAGCGACAGCAGCCCGGACCGCCCGGCACGGCGACTCATCTCCCGGCCTATCCTTGAGGGATCGCAAGGAAGAATCAGCCGATAGGAGAGCGATGAGCACCGATACCCGCCAGCCTGAGAGCCGCGTGGACGGCGCCGCCGTAGCCGAGGCGCGCGACAGCCTGACCATCACCGACAACCGGACAGGCAAGGAGTACGAGGTCCCGATCGAGGATGGCACGATCCGGGCGCTCGAGCTGCGCAAGATCAAGACGGGCGAAGACGACTTCGGGCTCATGACCTACGACCCGGCGTTCATGAACACCGCCGCGTCTCGATCGGCGATCACCTACATCGACGGAGACAAGGGGATCCTCGAGTACCGCGGCTATCCCATCGAGCAGCTGGCCGAGCACTCGACCTACCTCGAGGTCGCCTACCTGCTCGTCCACGGCGACCTGCCCAACCAGGCCCAGCTCGACGAGTGGACGCACCAGATCACGATCCACACCTTCGTGCACGAGAACATCAAGGGCTTCATGCAGGGCTTCCGCTACGACGCCCA
>Ga0302326_10006790_pt1 | contig 25590 bp, 25 predicted proteins | sample Palsa_T0_3_FD_202264 | JGI IMG/M metagenome (GOLD analysis project Ga0302326, IMG submission 202264) | Peat permafrost microbial communities from Stordalen Mire near Abisko, Sweden - Palsa_T0_3 | ecosystem: Environmental > Terrestrial > Soil > Palsa > Peat permafrost | place: Sweden: Abisko... | reverse complement strand
CGGACTTGCTTCGGTCGAAACGAAATACACCTTCCCGTGCGTTTCGTCGATTCCGGCGATCTCGGTCACTTCCCAATTCCCCTCGGTGAGCCGCCGACGCTGCTTGCCATCCAGCCCGTAAACATAAAGATGCTCGAAGCCGTCCCGCTCGCTGCCCCAAATGAATTGGCCGTCCGCCAGAAACTCGAACAGATCGTTGTTGTTGATCCAGTGAGGATCGCTCTCGTGCAGAATCGTGCGCGACGTGCCCCGCGACGCGTCGGCCAGCAACAGATCCAGCTCATTTTGCACGCGATTGAAGCGCTTCACTGCCAGCCCGGACGAATCCGGCGTCCAATAAACACGGGCGAACAAGGCGTCCCGGCCATCGCCCAAATTCATCCAGCGAGTTGAGCCGCCGGTGGCCGAAACCACGCCCAGATGGACATCCGCGTTGGGCGTCCCGGCTTGCGGATAGCGCTCCGGCTCGGCGATGGCCCGCGGTCCACCCAGCGCCACTTGCGGATAAACGAACTCCCGCGCCGTGTCGAATTGCAGATAGGCGACGTGCTTCGAATCGGGGGACCACCAATAAGCCGTGCCGAGATCAAGCTCTTCGGGATATACCCAGTCGAGCTCGCCGTTGAGCAGCGTGGGCCCGCCGTCGTCGGTGAGCCGTGTGACGTTGTGCGATGCGATCTCCAGGCTGTAAAGATCGTGGACTCGTCGAAAAGCCACGCGCTCGCCATCGGGCGACAGCTTGGGATCGCGCTCGGCTTCGGACGTCGCCGTGAGCTGCTCCCATTTGAGGGAATCCACAGTGAGCAGAAACAAATCACCGCGAATGCTTAACAGAATCTGCTTGCCGGACGCCGACCATTCCAGGCTGTTCTCGCTGACGCGCCGATTTTCCCAATCGAACTGCTCCGCCTCGGGGACGTCGACAGCGGCTTTCTCCAGCGCATCCAGCGCGAGCAATTCCTTTTCGGACTTCGCCGCGACGTCATAAATCATCAAGTGACTCCCGCGGAAAAAGGCTAAGCGTTTTCCGTCGGGCGCCCACGTCGGCGCGCCGTCGCCATGCGCGGCGGCTCCACGTTCCACCAGCGTGTCGATAGTGATGGGCTTTTTCTGAGCGTAAACGAGCGACGCGAAGAAAGCGAACAGGAGAAGAGACCGTGCCGGCATTTGTTGTGATTGTACTAAAGGCCGGGAATGCGAGCTGCGCCGTTGGTAACGCCGCTATGCGCCATCGCTTTTATGTTAAGTTCGTTACAAGTCATTCATGTCGGTAACCCAGGGAAAACAGGATCGCCAAACCGTGTTTCCGAACGGGCGCCCTGCGTCCGCACCGAAAATCGCCGGAGTCAAGATTCTGGAGCTTGGCAATATCATCACTCGCAGCGGTTGGATGACCGAAGTTTTTCGCACGGACTGGCCCGGGATCGAAGTTGCGCCACAGCAAATCAACTGGGTGGAGCTCAGCCCCAACGGCGTCACCGACTGGCATCGGCACGCCGATCAGATCGACCATCTCGTCGGCGTCGGCGGCGTGATTAAGCTCGCTCTGTGCGATGGGCGGCCAGCCTCGCCCACGCAACGCGAGACGGAGATCATCCGCATGGGTGCAATTCGGCCGGTCATGGTGGTTATTCCACCGGGAGTCTGGCACGCGTTGCGCAATGAAAGCGGGCAGCCCGCCGGCTATTTGGTTATTACAAATCAGCTCTACCTCCATGAGCGCCCGGACAACTGGCGGCTAGCCGCCGACGAGACTGAGATTCCCGACATTCTTTAATGCCAACCCTACCCGATCGTTTTGGCGACGACTTTTGTCTTACGCTGCTGACGCGCGATCCTCAGCTCGCCGCCGCCGCGGACCAAGCCGGAGTGAACCGGATCGGGATCGATCTCGAATATCTGGGGAAGGCCGAGCGCCAGAAGGGACTCAACACGCGCCTCGATCGTCACGATTGGAACGACCTGTCCGCGGTTGCAAGCGTTGTCCATCGCGCGGATCTGTTCCTCCGAATCAACCCCATTCATTCGGGAACGGAGGCCGAAATCGAAACCGCACTGGATCTCGGGGCGCGTGTGCTGATGCTTCCGGCTTTCCGTACCGCCGACGAGGTCGACATTTTCGTCCGTGCAATTCGGGGACGGGCGCGCGCCATCGTGCTCGTGGAAATGGCGCCGGCCGTGGTTCGCATTCGCGAGATTCTCGACGTTCCCGGCATCGATGAAGTGATGCTCGGGCTGAACGATCTGCGTCTGCAAATGGGCGTCGCGAACCATTTTGAGGTGCTGGCGTCGCCGTTGGCCGGCATGCTGGCCGATGAAGTGCGCGCGAAAGGATTGCCTCTTTCGATCGGCGGTGTGGGTCGCGTCGGCGACCACGGCGTGCCCGTCCCGACCGACTTGGTGCACGCTCAATATCCCCGTCTGGGCGCGACCGGGGCCTGGATCGCGCGGTCGTTTACGAATGCCGCATCGTCTCCGTTGGATTTTACGGCCGCGGTTCTCGCGCTTCGCAATCGGCTCACGCAATGGGCCGCCGCCTCGCCCGAGGATCTGGAAACCGCGCGAGCCGCTTTGGCGCGGCGCGCATCGAAATGGCTGCAAACTTCAGGCAGGCCGCGGACTGCGATCGCATAAGGTAGCCTCGATCACCATCGCGCGGCTGGCGACGGAGGCGCTGCTTCGCAGTATCACTTTCGATGCGCCCTCGGTCGGCAGTTCTACAGTAAGACTGACCGCGTGCTCGGTAGCGCTGACGTGCTGCTCTTCGATCAGCTTTCCGGTGTCGAGCAATACCGCCACGCCGATTCTCCCGGCTTCGACTAGGATACTGATACGCAGGTGCGGTTCGCGCAGCTCTTTAGCGGACTTCGGAATTGCGATCATTGCTGCCCACTCCCATTGCCGCCGACAGACGACCAAAGCCTTTCCATCGGAGTGCCGGACGCTCGCAGCGGTCCACTTGCGCCAGGATTGAATCCTCGGCAGCAGATTCGCGATGGCGGCGCTTCGCTCCCCTAGCCGTGCCCCATACGAAACGTCGCCGCTTTCCCCCGCGCGATCGAACGCCGCTTCCATAACTCGCGCCAAAACGTCTTTCAACTGGAAGCGTGTTGAGATCGTCGCCCGAATCGCATCTCCCACTTCGCGAAGATATCGTGGATTGCTCAGGAAATGATCGATTTTGGCCGCCAAATCGCCCGACTCGGGATCGTAAGACACAGCCTCTCCAACGTCGCCGAAAGCGGCAATGAAATCGTCCTTTCGATTGACCAGCATGAATCCTCCGCTGGCAAACGTAATCATCGGCTTGTGGCTAAAGCCACGAATCGCCCCGGGATTAAAGACGTCGATCACGATCGTATGCCGCGACAGGCACGCCGCGAGCTCCGGCCCATAGGGGATGTGGACATGCACAGGAATAAGATTTTTGGGAACGCCGGGCTGTTCCGTGTCCACATTGCCGTAGCATGTGACCGGAACTCCGGCGGATCCCAGAATGTGGAGGCGCAGCGCTGTTTGTGCATCGTGCAGCACCAGCCGGTGTGCAAAATGCCAGAAATACGTTTGGTCGAAGTCAAGCGCCAACCGCTTTCGCAAGCCGGCATCCATCCCGCCGATCTGATCCGACAATACATTCCAAAGCGGCCGGCTGGCTGCGTGGACCCAAGTCCGGACAACGTTTTCCGCCAGACCTTTGAGTGCGCGATGCGGATAAGTAACGGGCTCTTGATACAGGTGCCCGACGAACGCGACGCTTCCCTGGCGGACCTCGCTCGTCCCTTGCGCCGCAAACCCCGGCAGCGCCGGAAGCGGCTCCTCGATTACCCGATCGGGCAGCTGGAATCCGAGCTCCCTCATGATCCGTGTCTGGCCCGTATCGGGCGACCAATGCATCAGGCGGGGATGCGTCAACGATCGGCGCAGTTTCGCCATCGCGCCGGCCACCGATGCGCCGGGATCGGCGGGGTGCGGAGCGAGTAGCTGATCGGCTAATTCCAACGGCGCGTGATCCCAAAGACAAACCGTCGGGATATCGAGAACCTCTGTGAAGATGTTCGGCCGCCAGCCGTCCCGGCCCGCCGGCAAACGGCACAGTAGCGCACAGGCGCCCTTGTGAAGACCGAACGCCAACTCCGGCCGAAAGGCCCTCAGATCGGAAACGATGCGGTCGACGAGGACTACGTCCGGTAGCAAAAAAGCGTCCATCGGAACATCGAAGATGTCGAGGCCCAGCGCCGCCAGCTCCCCGCGGTAGATGTCGCACAATGCGCGCGAGATGCCGTGGAACCAATCGCTGGGAGGAACCGTGACGGCGATGCGTTTGAACGGAAACCGATTCGCCGCCGTCACTGCCGAAAGACGATCTTGCCGCCGACCATCGTCATCGTTACGCGCGTCTTTCCGATGTCCTCCGGCTTGGCGGAAAAGATATCGCTCGACAGCACGGCCAAGTCCGCGAATTTGCCCGCCTCCAGGGTCCCCGTCAGTTTCTCGGCGAAGTTCGCGTACGCGGCATCGCGCGTATAAGCCAGCACCGCCTGCTCCACCGAAAGCCTTTCGCCGGGCTGGTTGTATCGAACTTCACCCACCGGACCGTGCGGAGTGACGTCGCGCTGGATCTCGCGAGTCACCGCTTCCTCGATCCCGGCCAGCGGGTCGGGCGGCCAGGTGCAAGGCCAATCGCTGCTGAACGTCAGCTTGGCGCCCTCTTTCCGCAGGCTGTTCCACGAATCGATCTTCACCGGCCCCAACTCGTCCGCGCCGCAGCAGAAACCCGGCTGCATATTCGCGATCACCGACAGTCGACGGAAGCGCGGAACGTCTTGCGGGTTCAGGTAATCCGCGTGTTCCATGCGAAAGCGCCTATCACGAGGTCCGTTGACGCTCTCGGCGGCCTGATAAGCATCCAGAACCATTCGCGCCGAGTCGACGCCGATGGAGTGAGTCATCAACTGATACTCCCGCTTGTCCAGCTCCACAACCAGTTTCTTGAACTCTTCGGGTTTGTACACCGGCGGATCCGTGAGGCCATCCGAAAAGAATTTGACCAGGTTCGCGGAGACCCAGGAGTCATGGTAATTGCTTCGCGCCTTGTCCAAATCCGCGAGAAATTGCGGCGTCAGATGCTGGTTCACGGCCACGGCGCCGAACGCGGTGCGCGTTCGTAGAGTCAGCAGTCCGCGATCGCGCATCTTTCCCAACAGTTCGATATCCGCAAGGCTTCCCGTCGCCATGGTCGCGCTCGTGATGCCGTAGCGGTTCAAATACTGCATGGCCTGCCGCAGCCATTCGAACTTCGTCTCGATCGGCGGATCGGGCAGCGCCTGCTCGACAATCTCCATCGCCCCTTCCATCACCACTCCGGTTCGGTGACCGTGAGCGTCGCGCAGAATGTTCATCTCGATGGATGGATCGGGAAACGGCGCATCCGAAATGTGAGCCAGTTCCAGAGCCTTCTGGTTCAACCAAAGCGCGTGCTCGCTGGTATCGTGAATCACCAGCGGCCGGTCTGGAACCGCCCGATCCAGAAGCTCGTGCGTCACCGTCGGCTTCTTGAAGGCGGTGCCGGCCTCCGTGTACTCGGTGATGAACTGAACTCTGCCGAAAATCACCCGGTCCTTGGGGTGGCTCGCGGCGTAGCTCTTGATCTTGCCGAGCAGCAAATCCGAATCCTTGGACGTGATGTTGGATTCGGGCGTCGACAGATTGAACCCGTGCAGCGCCAATGCTCCGAACCAAAGATGCACGTGCCCGTCGATGACACCCGGAATCACGGTCTTGCCCTGAAGATCGATGACCTTGGTGTTGGCCTCCCGCCGCCGCGCGATCTCGGCGTTGGAACCCACTGCGTCGATCTTGTCCCCGGTGATGGACAGCGCCTCCGCCCACCGGTTCCGCGAATCGGCGGTGTAAATGTGGCCATTGACTAACAACGTGTCGCTGGAAAAAAGCGCTTGGGCCGCGAGCGCGAGCAACAGCGCCAGTCGCGCGCACCGGTCAGCGTTGCTTGTAAGCTTTGGCACCATGCTTTCCTTTGTACCAGGATCGGCCTGATCACGCCTTTTCGCAAATTTTGATCGCTCCCCCAACAATCAGTTACGCACTCGCGTCCCCTCGTTTCCTTCGGGCGGAGCCTATCCTGGCTTGATGGACCATCCACCAGATCCCAAGCTTTTTTCCCCCGCCAGCCAGCTTTCGCGCTATATGAAAATTGTAAAAACGAACCCAACGCGCCCGCTACCCGCGCAGCATGTAGAAAGAGAAAAGATCGATATTTGTCGGCTGTCGTCCGAGCTGCCTTATTAACCCGATTGCTAGCCCGCGATGCAGCGTGGAGTGATTCACCATGTGCAGCAAAAGTTCCCAGCGAGCGATTCTGAAGTCGATTCCGCGGATTTCCCCGACCAGTTCCGCTTCCGGCAAAGCCTCAAAGTATTGGCGGAGACCTTCCCAAACCGCCGGCCAGCGTTGCTTCAGCTCGATCAGATTCGGTTCCGGCGGCTGGTTCTGGAAGAGCCTCTGGTCCCCGATTTCGACCATCGGAGGAAGCGAATTCGCGCGCAATCGCTCTAGCCAAACGCGCTCCGTATAGTAAATGTGACGCAACAAACGCAGGATACTGGCATGGGATGTTTTCATATCCCGATCCAATTCCTCCGCCGTGAGCTGGGCGCAGGCCGAAAGCACTTGCTCGGTGGCCCAGGCCGAATAGTCGAGGTGAGAGAGTGAGGCCTCTTTGGATATCGACACGCCCCGAAGTATATCGTTTCCAAGCCCGCCGCCCCTCGCCCGCCGGCCGCTCCGTTCATGGGAAAATCTTAGAGTAAACCCAAGTCAGTCCGAAGGAGTCGGAACGTGCTCCAAAAAATGCGGTTCTATGCTGCCCTCGTGGCGGCAGCGGCCCTGTTGACCTTCCCCGCACCGGCCGAGACCGTCGGGCACGCCGTCTGGCAGAACGATCTCGCGCCCATCAACGCCTCGGACTGGAATTACGACTACGCCGCGCATCTGCTCGAGCGCGCCGGGTTCGGCGGGACGCCCGAAGAAATACAAGCGCTCGCCAACATGACTCCCGAGCAGGCGGTTGCGCGCCTGGTGCGGTTTGAAGGCGCCGCCGGCCAGTTACCGCCGTTCGATGAGTCTGGAATCCACGATCCCGGCCTCGAGCCGTTTCCGCCCAGCCGCCCCGCCGTTACCGATCAAGCCAAGAAGACCGGCCAGGCGCTCGGAATCAAGGTCAAGGCCGGCGGCAATAGGCCGCTCCAGCCCATCGTGAACGAATTTTTCTACTGGCTCCGCGCCAGCTATCTCGAAACCAATCGTCTAGCCTATTGGTGGGCCAACCGCATGGTCGCCAGCCCTCGCCCGCTCCAGGAAAAGATGGCCTTGTTCTGGCACGGCCACTTCGCCGTCAATGAGAGCAAAGTTCGCGACTACCGTAAGCTCCTCGGCCAGCTTCAGCTTTTCGAAAAACAGGGAACCGGCAATTTCCACCACCTGATGATCGCTGTCGCCCAGGACCCCGCCATGCTGGTTTTCCTCGACGCGGGCGTCAACCTCAAAGGCGCTCCCAACGAGAACTTCGCGCGCGAAATCATGGAGATGTTTACCATGGGCGTCGGCCATTACACGGAAAAGGATATCCGCGAAGCCGCCCGCGCGTTCACCGGATGGAATTACGTCGACTTGAAATTTGTCGTCAACAAAGATCAGCACGACGACGGCGAAAAGACGTTCCTGGGCCAGACCGGCCGCTTTGACGGTACCGACATCATCAACATCATCATCGAGCAGCCGGTCACCGCCGAATACATCGCGGGCAAGATCTACCGCTTCTACGTCCGTCAGGACTTATCGCCAGATCTTCAGAGACAGCTCGGCGCCGTGCTGCGCCAATCGAATTACGAAATCGCCCCGCTGCTCGAAAAGATTTTCCTCTCGCGCGATTTCTACAGTCCCGCGTCCGTCGGCGTCGAAATCAAGAGTCCGGTGGAACTCGCCGTCAGCACTTATCGGAAGCTCGGACTCAAGAGCGTCCCCGGCGTTCCCGATTTCAATTACGCCACCGGCGCGCTCGGACAACAATTATTCTCGCCGCCGACCGTCGCGGGATGGGCGGGCGGCCAGAGCTGGATCACGCCCGGCCTGTTGCTCGAACGCGGCAATTTCGCCCGTGACGTTCTGTTCCCCGACATCAACTTTCTGCCGCCCGATCGGTATACGGGAAGCCGCGACATTCGCAGCGTCGCCGACCGCATTCGCCAAGGACAGGACATCAGCGCTGCCACCATGCCGGACACCAAGAGCGGCGTCATGGCCGAATCCAACATGGCGGCCGATCGCGACGAAGATTTCAATACTCGCTACGGCAGCTTCCGGGGCTGGCAAATGGCCATCGAAAGAGTCAAGCCCATTCCGCGCGACGTCGCGGCGGTCAATCTGACCCGGATGGTGATGGCCGCGCATGCCAAGACCACCGCCGAAGCAGTCGACTATCTGATCCGCCGGTTCATGCGCGTCCCGCCGGGCGACGACGCGCGTCGCAAACTGATTTCTTTCCTCAATCAGGAGCTGGGCACTTCGGATATTTCCGTGGCTCAGACCTACATGGAGGATCCGCTACGTCTGATCCTGCACTTAATCATGAGCCAGCCCGAGTATCAGCTCGGCTGAGGAGCGCTTGCATGAAGAGAACTCGTTTTTCGTTTCCGAAAGCCAGCCGGCGCGATCTGTTGCGCGCCGCCATGTACGGCGTCAGTGTGAGTGCGGGCTCGGCTCTTCGCATGTCTCTGTTCGGGCAGGCCGCCGCGGCAGTCGCCGCCCAAGCCGAGTCGAACGGAAAGATTCTGGTGGTGCTCGAACTCTCGGGCGGCAACGACGGGCTGAACACGCTGGTCCCCTTCGGCGACGACGCCTACTACAAGCGCAGGCCGAACCTGGGCATCCACCGCAAGGAGCTGCGGCCCATCGACGATCACTTCGGCTTCAGCCAAGGCATGAGCGGCTTCGAACGCATGTATAAGAACGGAAAGCTGGCCATCGTTCACGGCTGCGGCTACGAGAACCCGTCGTTCTCGCACTTCACGTCGATGGCCTACTGGCATACAGCCGCGCCGAACAGCGGCGAGCCGTACGGTTGGGTGGGCCGTTTAGCCGATGGGATGGCGCCCGATGCGCCGCCGAACTTCCTGGTGAATATCGACACCCATCAATCGCTCGCCGTTCGCAGCCGGCTGCATGTTCCGGTGGTCTTCGACGATCCCAATAAATTTACTCCGTCGGTCTTCGCCGAGGAGCGGGAAGCCGCCGAGCCTGCCTCCGTGAGCGGTCCGGTGGACAATCCGTCGCGGCGATTCCTGCTCGACATCGCCAAGAGCGCCAAGGACGCTTCGGCGCTGGTTCGGGAAGCTTGGGCCAAATATCGCTCGCCGGTCGACTACGGAATCGCCGGCCTCGATCTGCCGAAAGTAGCCGCGCTGATCGATGCGGGAATGCCCGCGCGTCTCTACTACACCGCCTATCGGAACAATGCGTTCGATACGCACGTGTTCCAAGGCGATGTCCACAAGCGGCTGCTCACCTACGCTTCGGACGCCGTCGCCGCCTTCCTCACGGACTTGGAACGAATCGGGCGCGCCGACGACGTGGTTGTCATGGTATTTTCCGAATTCGGCCGCCGCGTTCCCGAAAACGCCAACCTCGGAACCGACCACGGCACGGCCAACTTGATGTTCGTCGCCGGCAAGCAGGTAAAGGGAGGCCAGTACGGCGAGGCCCCGAGCCTCACGCAGCTGGACTCGGGCGACAATCTGATCTACACCACCGATTTCCGCAGAGTCTACGCGACCATGATCTCCGGCTGGCTCGGCTATCGCGACGCGCGTTCGTTGCTGAAGGGCGATTTCGAAACGTTCGACTTGTTCAAGTCCGCCTGATTGGATGCCGAACTACGGGCAGGATCTCGCCTACATCCACGACTCCGGTTTCACGGGCTACGTGCGCAGCCCAGGACTGCTGCGCATCCTGCGCGGCAACAGAGTGACCGGCGGCTTAGTGGTGGATCTCGGCTGCGGAAGCGGCCGCTGGGCGCGCCAACTAAATGACCACGGGTATCGTGTCTTTGGCGTGGACCAATCGCCGGCCATGATCCGGCTCGCTCGCCGCTTCGCGCCTCAATCGAAATTCAAAGTTGCCTCGCTGCTGGACGTCGAGTTGCCCGCCTGCGACGCGGTAACATCTATCGGCGAGTGCTTCAACTACGCTTTCGACCAACGAACCGGCCGCACCCAGCTTCGTCGCCTGTTCCGCCGCATCTTTCAGGCGCTTCGTCCTGGCGGTATATTCGTTTTCGACGTGGCCGAGCCGCGACGCATTCCCGCCCGGCCGGAGCAACACTGGGTCGAACGCGCGGATGATTGGACCATCCTGGTGGAGATCGATGGCGATCGCAAACGGGGCCGGCTCAGGCGCCGAATTATCTCATTTCGAAAAGTGGGAAAACTCTATCGTAGAACCGAAGAGACTCACCACCTGAGGCTCTATCACACATCGGATTTGATCCGCGACCTCAAACAATGCGGCTTTCGCGCGCGCAGGCTCCCTGGCTACGGACGCTTCCGTTTGCTTCCCGGAATCGTAGCTGTCATGGCAATCAAACCTTGATTCACTTCGGATAAGGATGCCCCCGCAGCGTCGCAAGCGCCCGATAAATCTGTTCGGCCAGCATCACGCGCGCCAGTTCGTGCGGGAAGGTCATCGCGGAAAGCGACAGCATCAGCCCGCCTCGATCGCGCCACGCGTCAGGCACGCCGTTCGCGCCGCCAACCAGAAACACGAGATCGCGCGCCTCCTGCTCGGCCTTCCCGATCAGCCGCGCAAACTGATCGGAGCTGAGGCTCTTACCCGCCGGATCGAGCACGATCTTGGTTGCCGACGGATGTTTCGTCCAGGGATCGAACCGATCCGGCTGCACTTCGCGCATTTGCGAACGCACGTACCGATCGCACCGCGCGATGTAATCGTCGGCGAGGCTATTGGCGTGCGAGTCGCGAGGTTTGCCGACATAATACAAATGGATTTTCACCGCGCCGCCACCGATTCATCTTAGCCTTACATTCGCGGCCCCGTTTGGCTAAGCTTGAAGCATGGCTGGAGCGGCGTCCCGATTCGAAGCGCGCGAGCTGCTGATCCATACGCCGGACGGAAAAACTCGCACGCTGCCCCTCGATCTCGATAGCTACACTCTCGGCCGATCCAGCGGCAACGAATTATGCTACTCCGAGGACGCCGGACTTTCGCGCCAGCACCTGGTTCTGGAAAAAACCGCGGCCGGCTGGTCGGTGCGGGACTTGAACAGCAAGAACGGCACTTTCGTCAACGGACAGCGCCTCAGCGAACCGTTCCTGCTGGGACCGGCCGATCGCGTCGCGGCCGGCCATCTGACCATCGAATTCGCCGAAAGCGTATCGCTGCCGGCCAACACCGTGGTTTTCGTCGAAGGCGCGGCTTCCGCGTCCACCACCGTCGCCACGCTGCAAGGACTGCTGGGCCCCGACAAGGAAATCGAGGGCGCGCCGCAGATGCGCGCGTTGATCCGCGCAGGACGCGAACTCTCCGGCAACATGCCGTTGACCGAGCTCTTCAATCTGATCATGAACCTTTCCATCGATGCGGTGGGCGCCGCCCGCGGCGTCCTGATGACACTGGAAGGGGAGGACCTGGTGGTCCGCGCCGCTCGCGGCGAGGGCTTCCACATCAGCGGCGCGGTGCGGGATCGCGTCATCAAGGAGAAGACTTCGCTCTTGGTGCGCGACGCCCGTCTGGACGAAGCTTTCGCCGAACGCATGAGCATCGTGCAGCAGCAGATTCGCAGCATGCTGGCGGTGCCCCTCCAAACGGATGATCGCGTGATCGGATTGATTTATCTCGATTCGCCGCACTTTGTCCACGAATTCACGAAAGACGATCTCAACCTGCTTACCGTGATGGCCAATGTCGCGGCCATCCGCATCGAGCATACCCGCTTGGCCGAAGTGGAGGCGGCCGAGCGCTTGTTCGCCAAGGAACTGCAGCAAGCCGCGGAGATCCAGCGGGGTCTGTTGCCCACCGAGGCGCCGATACTTCCCGGGTTGGATCTCGCCGGTTACAACGCCTCTTGCCGCACCGTGGGCGGCGATTATTTCGATTTCTTCCCGTACTCGGATGGACGCGTAGGCATGCTGGTGGGCGACGTCGCGGGAAAAGGAATGCCGGCCGCGCTGTTGATGTCGAGCCTGCAGGCGCGCGTGCAAGTGCTGTTCGACGATCCCACCGATCTGGCGGCGCTGGTGACTCGGCTCAACCGAATCATCGTGTCCAATTGCCCTTCGAATCGCTTCATCAGCTTCTTCTTCGGGGTCCTGGACTCCAAAACCGGCGAACTCGCCTACGTCAATGCCGGACACAATCCGCCTCTGCTCATGCACGCCGACGGCAAGGTGGAGAAGCTCGAATGCACCGGCTTGGTGCTCGGTATCATGGCCGCCGCCAAGTATGAGCAGCAGACCTGCTGCCTGGAACCGGGGGACGTCGTGGTCCTGTTCAGCGACGGTGTCACGGAAGCCTGCCGTCCCGATATCGACGAGGAATTCGGCGAGGATCGCCTGGCCGAAACGATTGCGGAGCTGAGGAACCAATCGGCGCAATCCATCATCCAGTGCATCAATCAACGAGTGCACGATTTCACGGCGGGATCACCGCCGGCCGACGACATCACCCTGGTGGTCGCCAAGCGGCTAGCGATAGGTCAGTAGTTCTTCATCCAGCAAGTGCGGATGATTGTTGAAGCTCGCGAGCGAGAATCGGTCCGGCGAAAAGAGGAAATCGGTGTAGCTGGCGTTGCGCGAGGTCCAGCTTAATTCCAGCGTTCGTTGCGGCGCCAGGTCCAAAGCCAGCCTCGCCGTCGCCGCGATCACGCCGCCCGAGGTAAACACGGCGATTCGCCCGTTCTTGTCCGCTCGCTCCCGAATCGCCCAGATCCCCCGCGCCACGCGATCGCAAAAGTTCTTCCAGCTTTCCACTTCCGGAGCGTCCAGTTCCTGGTCCACCCACATTCGCGTGATGCGCTGAAACAGTTTGTCGTAGACTCGCACCGCAACGGCGCGTTCGCCGGCCTGTCGAAACTCGGCTTCCAGCGCGCGAATGTCTTCGTGGGTTTCCATGAGGCCGGGCAGAAACGTCCGCATCACTCCGATGCCCGGATATTCATCCAGCTCCGGCAACGTCACGGGCGCGGGCCATTCCAGACCGGCTTCGCGATAGACGTCGCCGACAATGTCGCCGGTTCCGCGGTGACGGCACGCGGGCCCATAGTAGATTTGATCGAAACGGGCGGCCGTTTTTACCCAATACTCGCCCAAATGCCGCGACTGCCGTTCGCCGCGTTCGGAGAGCTTGTCGTAATTGGGTTCGAGAAAGGATGCTTGTCCGTGACGGATGAGCGTAAGGAGAGCCATGCTAGGAAGTGATTTTGTGTTTCTTCAGCCACTTGAAAATTTGCGGCCAGAGTTTATCCATCTCTTCGGGAGAAAAACCGTGTTGGCCGCCTGGAACCGCGATCAGCTCGGCGTCGGAACCGGCCGATTTGAGCGCGCCGGTAAGTCGAACGCTCTGATCGAACGGAACCACCGAATCGGCGTCGCCATGGATCGCCAGAATCGGAGGCAGACCCTTACGAACATAACTGAGGGGCGAGAGACGGCGCGCCAGTTCCATGCGATCGGGTTGTTCGGGAATCCAAGCCTCGGCATAGTCGCGCCGATGCGCGCCCTCGATCTGATCCGCCACGTCGGCGATGCCGTAGAAATCGACGATGGCGGCGATTTTCGTCGCGGTTCCGAGATCGGCCGAAGCCGGCGTCATGCCCGTCATCAAAGCCAGGTGGCCGCCGGCGGAATCGCCCATCACCAGGATGTGGTCCGCGTCCACTTTGTAGTCGGCGGCGTGGCCGTGAAACCACTTCGCGGCGTTGAGAACATCGTGCACGGCGGCGGGCGCCGGCGCGACGTTCGCCAAGCGGTATTCGACGTTGGCAACCACGAAGCCGTGCTGGATAAGCGGAACGCAAAAGCGCTCCACTACGCTCTCTTTTTCGCCTTGCACCCAGCCGCCTCCGTGAATCATGATCACGCCGGGCCGGTTCTTGAGAGCCGGCGCGCGGGCTTGCAGAATATCGACCACCGTTTCGGCGTAACGATCATAGTGGATGTTGGCTTCGATTTGAAAATCCGCCGCGCGTGTCAGTTGGATGGAAACCAGCAGGATGAGAATGGGCAGTTTTCGCATTATACAGAAGGCGAAGGCCGGAGGCGCCCCAGACGCTCCCCGGCCTTCTTCGGAATACTCAGATTTGAACTGGCTTGGTTATGATTTTTTCGGAGGAACGGCGCAACCACCCTTGCCTTTGCAGGAATTCTTCCCGGCGCAACCGTTGTCGCCGGTCTTGCAGCCGCCCTGTCCCTTACAGGAGTTCTGTCCCTTGCAATCGTGCTTGGCGGCCTTGGTCTTCTTCGGTGGCGTGTCCTGTCCGAATAACGCGGAGCCTGCCACTAATCCTGCGGTCGCCGTCCCAAGAGCGATGGTAAATTTTCTGCGATTCATTAACTGCCTCCCTTATGGTCTGAATCCTCGCTGAGTGATTCATCACTCTCAACGCGTTCCCCCAAAGCTTAACCGCTTCCCAGCTAGGAATCAAGGGGGTTTGTTATTACATGGTTAAGACTCTTTAACGTGACATTTGCGTCCGTAACCTAGGCTGCTCTCGGCTACTATGGAAGCATGCTCAAAGCCCTGGAAATAGCCGCGCTTGGTTTCATGGCTGCAAGTATTCTCGTGGCGCGCGAATACGGTCCTGCGCAGGGAAGCAAGATGCCGGACTTCGAGCTGCAGGATCAGGACGGCAAGGCCCGCAGTCTCCGAAGCCTGCTTGGACCGAAGGGCGCCTTGATCCTTTTCTATCGATCGGCGGATTGGTGACCCTATTGCAAAGCCCAGCTCGTGGAGCTGGAACATAATAAGGACGAGTTCCTAAAGCGGGGCTTGGCCGTGGCGGCGGTGAGCTACGACAGCGCGGTCGTGCTCCGTAATTTCGCCGACCGCAAAGGGATCCATTTCCCGCTGCTCTCCGATCCGGATTCGCGTCTCATCCGGGAGTTGAACATCTTGAACGACACCGTGCCCAAGGACAGCGCATTCTTCGGCATCCCCTATCCGGGATCGTTCCTCGTGGACGCGAAAGGCGTAATCGTCGCCAAGTATTTTCAAGATGATTTCCGGGAGCGATACACCTCGGCCGATATTCTGGTGCATGAATTCGGCGCGACTCCCGATTCCGCTAAGACCGAAGTGGAGGGGCGGCAGCTCACGCTTACCGCGGCCGCGAGTAATTCCATGGTCGCCCCCGGCCAACGCGTGGCGCTGGCGCTCGCGATCGACTTGAAGCCGAATATGCACGTATACGCGCCCGGCGTGGAAGGCTACATCGCCATCGATTGGAAAATGAAGGACTCAGAATCCGCCGCGGCCGGGGAGGTAAAATTTCCGCCGTCCGAGAAGCTTTATCTCAAGGCTATCGACGAAACAGTGCCGGTGTTTCGCGGCCAATTCCGGCTGGCGCGCGACATCGTCATCGGCCCGGAGGCGAAGCTCAAGCCTTTGGTCGACGCGGCCGGCAACTTCACGGTGGAAGGCACGCTGCGGTATCAAGCCTGCGACGATCGCCTGTGCTATATCCCGCAAGAATTGCCGCTGAAGTGGACCTTTCAATACGAAAGCTTCGACCGGCAGCGCGTCCCGACGGAGTTACAGCGCAAGGCGCCGAGTCCGGCCGCGCACTAGACCGGATGCAACCGCGAATCGAGCGTAGCAGCACCTACGCCTGGTACGTCGTTGGCGTCCTGACGCTCTGCTACATGCTCTCGTTCGTGGACCGGCAGATTCTCAGCTTGCTGGTGAGCCCGATCCAGCGCGATCTCGGCGCTAGCGACACGCGCATGGGACTGCTGCAGGGGTTGGCTTTCGCCATCTTCTACACCTTGGCCGGGCTTCCCTTGGGACGCCTGGTCGACACTCGTAATCGGCGCAATCTGGTGATGGCCGGCGTAGCGGTGTGGAGCGTATTCACGTCCGGTTGCAGCGTCGCCAGGAGCTTTCTGTCGTTGTTCTTGGCGCGCATGGGCGTGGGCGTTGGTGAAGCCACCTTGAATCCCGCCGCCTTTTCGATCATTTCCGATTATTTTCCGCCGGAACGGCTGGCTACCGCGACCAGCGTTTTCTATCTCGGCGCTCTGCTCGGTTCGGGACTGGCATTCGCGGTGGGCGGAAGCATTGTCGATGCGGTGATGAAAATAGGAACGGTACATCTGCCGTGGTTGGGATCGATGGCTGCCTGGAGGTTGACGTTTCTGGCGGTCGGCCCTCCCGGTCTGTTGGTGGCTCTGCTGGTGGGGACGGTGCGGGAACCGATGCGGCGGAATCTTCTTCGAACCGCGCAGGGCGCCGTTTCCAAGCCGGCATTTCGGGAAGTCGTGGCTCAGGTGCGCCGGCGCTGGCAGTCGGTGGCCGGTATTTCTCTTGGAATGGCGTTCCAGGCGATGTGCTTTTACGGGTTCGCCGCGTGGGCCCCTACCTTTTTCGCGCGCGTGCACGGCTGGAGTCCCGGCCAGGCGGGCCGGGCGCTGGGCATCATTACTGCAGTGTTCGGCTGCGGCGGGATGCTGCTCGGGGGCGCGCTTTCCGATCGCTGGCAGAGAAGCGGAATCCACGACGCCTCGCTCCGGGTCGCGGTCTGGAGCGCCATCGGTTGCGGAGTGCTGTTCGGTTTGGCATTCTCGGTTTCCAAGGTGGAATGGACGCTGGTCTTGATCGGCCCGGCGCTGTTCTTCAACACCCTGCCGATGGGCGCCTGCGCCGCGGCGCTGCAGTTGATCTTCCCGAATCAATTGCGCGGCGTGGTCTCGGCCGTTTACCTGCTCATCCTGAACCTGGGCGGGCTCGGCCTGGGACCCCTGTTGCCGGGCCTGTTCACCGACTATCTGTTCAAGAACAAGAAGGAGGTCGGCGCATCCCTGGCGCTCAGCATCGGGATCGCATCGGTTCTGATGCTCGCCGCGTTCCTCGTTTCCAGGCGCCCATACCGCGATCACTACGCCGCGGAGGCGCGCCGGGAAGGGCCGTTGTAGGGTGCGTCGCGGCGCCCTACAGGCCAAAATGGATTTTGCCGATAATTCCGGATAGGAAACCGAATGCCGACCCCCGGTTCAGATGGATGGAGCGTGGCGGCCATCCGCACCACTAAAGGCATCTCTTTGGAACAGATTGCCGGTGACACCAAGCTGAAAATCTCAACCCTCAAGGCCATCGAAGAGGGCGATTTCGAAGCTCTGCCCGGCGGCATTTACACCGTCAGCTACATTCGGCAATATGCGCGGGCCATCGGCGCCGACGAGGGATCGCTGATCGAGCTCTATCGAAAAAAATGTGGATTTAATCCGCAAAGCATGGCAAGCTGAATCTAAAGTCGGCAATTTCGGAAGCCGATCATTGCATGGAACCACCTCAGTCCAGCGCAGAATAAACAAGGAGATAGGATGTCGGCTGCCTCAATACCCGAAGTCCAACCGCGGGCCGGTAAGGCCATCGGCAAGAATGTCGTCGTCAAAGGACAGATTCAAAGCCGCGAGGATCTGGTCATCGAAGGCGAAGTGGAAGGTATCATCCAGATGGTGGAGCATCGTCTCACCGTCGCCGCGAGCGCCAATCTGCATGCCAATGTCAGCGCGCGCGAGGTGGAAGTGCTCGGAGCGCTAGAGGGCAAGGTGGAAGCCGTGGACAAGGTGTACATCCGCAAGGGAGCGAACTTCGTCGGCGACATTCACGCCGCGGGAATCGTGATCGAGGACGGCGGCTACATAAAAGGTAGCGTGGACCTGTCGATCCAGCCCGCTCCGAAACGTCACGCCAACCCGCCGCCCGCCCCGGAACATCGCCCTACCCTGCAAGTTGTAGCTTCCTAAAAAAACGCCGGTTACCGCCGCGCTGTTCATTGGTTCTTCAGAAGAGCGATGATGAATGGCATGAGCTGGCTCAGCCGACGAGTCTTTCTCGCCACCGCCGCTTCCGCCGTGGGGCGCGGCATGGTAGCCCAAACTCCCGCCATTCCGTCCGCGATCCGCGATCTGAAGCCGATGACCGGCGGCATCCAGCCTATCACCGACGAAGAGCGTCGCGGCCGAATCGAGAAGGCGCGCCGATTGATGCGCGAGCAGCAGCTCGGCGCAGTCATTATGGAAAGCGGCTCCAGCATGTTCTATTTCACTGGAACGCGCGGGGCGGCATCTGATCCGACTTTCGTGCTGGTGCTTCCGGCGCGCGGCGAGCCCGTCTGGATCGTGCCCGCCGGCTCCGATATTCGCATTGGCGGCGACGTTCGCGCCTGGACGGGGGACGACGGCGCTCCGAAGAAGATCGCGGAGGCGTTGCGGGATCGGGGCGCGGCCACCGGGAAGGTCGGGATCGAAGAGCGCGTGCGGTTCGACGTGTTCGATGGCGTGCGCAAGGAACTGCCGCGGCTCGAGCTGGCGAGCGCGGATCCGGTGACGGCGGGTTGCCGGATGATCAAATCGCCCGCCGAGTTGGCGCTGTTGCAGCGGGCGAACGACATCACCATCGCCTGTTATCGCGCCGCTCTCGGCAGCTTGCGCGAAGGCATGACCCAGCACGAACTGAGCACGAATATCTCGGCCGGCTACCAGGCGCTCGGCGTGACGGGCGACGCCATGGCGATTTTCGGAAAGTACACGGCTTATCCGCACGGCAGCATCCAGCCGCAGAAACTTCAGGAAGGCGACCTGGTGTTGGTGGACGACGGTTGCAGCGTGGAAGGCTATCAATCCGACATCACCAGGACGGTGGTCTTCGGCAAGCCGACGGCGCGTCAGCGGGAGATCTGGAATCTGGAGCGCCGGGCGCAGGACGCGGCGCTCGCAGTCGCTAAGCCGGGCGCGACGTGCGAGTCCGTGGACGCGGCCGCGCGCCAGGTGATCGCCGATTTTGGATTCGGACCCGGATACAAGCTGCCGGGGCTGCCGCATCGTACCGGCCACGGCATCGGATTGGATGGGCATGAGTGGACTTATCTGGTGCGCGGCAACAAGACACGGATTGAGCCGGGAATGTGTTTCAGCGACGAACCGACCATCGCCATCCAAGGCGAGTTCGGCGTGCGCTTGGAAGATTGCATGTACATCGCCGAGGACGGGGCGCGCATGTTCACCAAGCAGAGTCCGGCCATCGACCAACCTTTCGGATGAACCATGCAACAGACTAGCGAATTGCAGTCGCGGATCGGGAAGCTGCAAGAGGCGATGAAGGAGTTCGGGCTGGGAGCGGTGGTGTTGGAGCCGGGTCCGGCCATGTTGTACTTGACGGGCGTCCGCTGGGGACGAAGCGAACGGACGTTCGTGGTCGTGATTCCGGCGAAGGGCGGGCCGGTGTGGGTGCTGCCGGGGTTCGAAGAGATGCGCGCGCGGGAATTGATTCGCTTTGGGGACGTTCGAATTTGGCAGGAGGACGAGAGTCCGTATCAGCGGATCGCGGACGCGTTGAAGGATCGCGGAGTGGTTTCGGGCCGCGTGGGAATTGATTCCACAGCGCGCTTTTTCGTGTTTGACGGAATCCGGAAACTGGCGCCGGGACTGGATTACGTGAGCGCTCGGGCGGTGTTGAAGGCTGCGGGGGCGGGCGGGAAGTAGCCGGGTGGCGGTGAGCTGAGGTTATGGCGCGAGTACGGTCGCCGGGTACACCACGTCCACTCCTGGATAGCGCGAAAATCCGGATTCATCAAAAGTGAGAATCGCCGAGAGGCCGTTTCCTAGGCCAGATCGGCGTAGATGCTCTCACAGCTCATGGCGCTGTCGGAGAGAACCGGCAAATTGGGATCGTGCCCGTCCGCCCATGCCCGAAATTGCCGCGCCCATTCCTGTGGGTTGCTTATCTGCAAACTCCCATGGAAGTGTCGTCGCCGTTTTCGGCCAGTTTCAAGAGCCAGCCTTCGAGCGACAGACCCACAGAGGCTGCTTTCGCCTCTAACGCAGCCACTTGGTCGACTGGAAGATCGATGATTAACGTCATGAGCCATCCCTCAAATTGATCGTACCAGCGCCATGCCTTAATTGAGGGTCCCACTCGATCCCGTCGCCTCGTGCACCGGGCGCGGCGTCGGACCGTTGTAGTTCGGGAACGCCGGACGGTGCGGCGTCGGCGCGGGGTTCTTCTCCATCTGCTGTAGCGCGATCGTCACCGCGCGCTCCAGTTGCGGGTCGTGGCCTTCCCGCACGGCTTTCGGATCGAGCTCTACCTCGACGTCCGGCGCTACGCCGTGGTTTTCAACGTCCCACTCGCCGGCCGGACTAAAGAATCCGAAACTCGGCGCGGTCACGTTGCCGCCGTCCAGCAGCGTCGGGTATCCGCCGACGCCGATCAAGCCGCCCCACGTTCGTTTGCCCACCAGCGTTCCGGTCTGGGTGTGATGAAACATCCACGGCATCAAGTCGCCGCCAGAACCCGCCATTTCATTGATGATCATTACCTTGGGTCCGAAGATGGCCGCGGCGGGCGTGCGGTAAATCGCGCCGTACCTGGGACTCCACCACGCCAGCAACTGCCGGTTCAACACGTCGATTACGTAGTCGGCCGCCTGGCCGCCGGCGTTGTAACGTTCGTCGAGCACCACGCCTTGCTTGTCCACCTGCGCGAAATAGTAGCGAGTGAAGCTGGTCAGTCCATCGATTCCCGTATCGGGCATGTAGACGTACGCCAGCTTGCCGCTGCTCAACTTGTCCACCTTGCGACGGTTCTCCTCGATCCATGCGGCGCGCCGCAGCGCCTGCTCGTTCGCCACCGGCATTACGGTGATCTCGCGCGAGTTCGATCCGGAGGGATCCGCGCCAACGCGCAGCACGACGCGTTTCCCGGCCGTTCCTTCGAGCGCGCGCGAAACGTCGTCACTGCTTTTCAGATCCACGCCATTCACAGCCAGCAGGTAATCGCCCTGGGCAACCTCGACACCCGGTTGCGTCAACGGCGATCGCAATTGCGGATTCCAGCTTTCGCCGCTGTAGATGGTCTTGAAGCGATAGCGGCCGTTCGCAATCTCGTAGTCCGCGCCCAGCAGTCCGCCCGGAATTGACTTCGCTTCCGGCACATTGCCTCCCCCGCCGCGCAAATGCCCCGACGTGATGTCGCTGAGCATGGTGTGAAAGAGATAGTTCAGATCGGATCGCGACGCGAGCCCGTCGAGATATTTTTCGTATTCCTTCTCGGCATCCGCCGCGTTGAGGCCGTGCAGGTTCGGATCGTAGAAATAACTGCGCTCGATTCGCCAGACCTCGTGATACATCTGTTTCCACTCGGCGGGCGGATCGACGTTTACTTCCACATCGGCCAGCCGCACCGCGCCTTCGCCCGGCTTGTAAGGCGCGGACGCGGGCGCGATTACGTACTGCGGCGGTTCCGGTGGAGCGTTGGGATCTCGGGGCTCGTCTCCCTCGCGGCGGCGGAGCAGCCGCAGAAGCATCTTCTCTCCATTGGCCGAAAGGTCAAACCCCACGACGCGCTCGGCCAGTTTTTCGAGCTTGCGGGTCTTGAGATCGAATTTGGATAGGGTTCCGCCGTCGGCGCCGGAACCGCGGCCGGAGCGCTCGGTTTCCGCGATGTAAATGACTCCCGGTTTACCAGCGTCGAGACCCTCGATCGCGCGCGCCGGAATCGGCAGCGCAACCGTGCGCTGGATCAGCTTGTCGAAATCGATGCGCACCGGCTTGGGCGGCGCCTCAGCGCCAGCCTTCGCTTCGGCGGCTTTCGGTTCGGCCGGTTTCTCCTCATCGCTCTCGGGCGCGAGCGGCGACGCGACATCGGAAGCGAGCACCGCCAGGTAAACGCTGCGCGTGACGTCGTGCTCGTCGCTGGTCATGTCGAGTCCGCTCGACGTCGGCCCGAAATTGGTGCTGGCCGTGAAGTAGAGGTATTTTCCGTCCTTGTCGAAGGCCGGATAGCGCGCGTCGCTCATTCCGTCGGTTACCTGCGTGCTGCTTCCTCCGGAGATCGAATAAATCGAAATCGCGTGCATTCGGTTAGGCAGGAATTTGACGAACGCGAGCCATTGCGAATCCGGCGACCAGGCGAGATCGCGCTCGGCGTCGTTGGAATAATCGGTATCGATCTTGGTCAGCTTGCCGGAAGCGATCTCGACGTCCCAGACATTCAGTTGGTTGTCGTTGAACGCCACGTGCTTGGAGTCGGGCGACCAGCGCGGCTCGAAATAGAATGCCGATTTGCCGGCGAGCGGAATCTTGCGGATCTCGCCCGCGCCGCTCTGCGACTGGATGTGCAAGGCATATTCGCCGGATTCGTCGGAAAAATACGCGATGGATTTGCCATCGGGCGACCAAGCGGGCGTGCGTTCCATCACTCCCTGGGTGTTGGTCAAATCGCGAATATCTCCTTTTTCGGCCGGTGCGGTAAGGATTTCGCCGTGCGCTTCGAAGACGATCCGCGCGCCGCTCGGGGAAATGCGTGCTCCGCGAATCTCGCGCGCGACATTCTGGAAGTGCGGCCGAACCTCCGGCAGGTCCGTCGTGATCTCGATAGGGACATGATTACTTTTGCCGCCGGCGAGATCGTAAATATAAATCTGGCCGAACTGCTCGTACACGATTCCGCCCGGTCCCGCGGTGGCGGAGCTGATGTCCTTCCCGGTGTTCTTGACGAGCTCGGTTACGGTCTTGGTTTTTGGATCGTAGCGGAACAGCGTCATGGGGCCGTTGCGATCGGACAAGAAGTAAATCTTGTCGCCGATCCACATGGGAGCGATGTCGTTGGAATCCTTGCGGGGAATCTTTTCCGTGCTCAAGTCCGACATATTGACCAGCCACAAGTAGCTGGCTTCCCCGCCCCGATAGCGCCGCCACGCGACGTAATTGTTGAGGCCGGTGGCGAATTGGCCGCCATCCACCGGCGCATAAACCATGTGCTGGCCGTCCGGCGAATAGGCGCCGAACGTGGCCATCGGGAGCGGCACAACTTCCGGCAAGCCGCCCTCGGGCGAGACGGTGTAGAGCTGGTTGTAGCGCGAGTAGCTGAGGCGATTCGAGCGAAACAGGATGCGCCGCCCATCCGCGGTCCAGCCCACCACGCGGTCGGCGGCGGGATGATAGGTGACGCGCTTGGGGACGCCGCCCGCCATCGGCATGGTGAACACGTCCACGTTGCCGTCGTATTCACCGGTGAACGCGATGGTGTCACCGGAGGGCGAAATGGCCGCTTCTGTCTCGACGCCGGAACCCCCGGTCAGCCGTGTGGCCACGCCGCCTTGACGGGCGACTTTCCACAGATCGCCCGCATAAGTGAACACGATTTCCGTCTTATTCATGGCCGGCTTTTGCAATAGGCGCGGACTATCGCCGGCGAAGACAAAAGGCGCGCAGGTGCACACGCTGACAACCAGGGCGAAACTCTTCATGGATCAACCTCTGGAAGCCAGTGTAGCGCTGTTTGCCGACGCGTTCTTCGATCCCTACGCGCCCTGCTTCAATTCCAACGCGACGGCGGGCTGGTAACCTCCCGGCACGATGCGCGCGGCAATCGACAGTCGATTCCAGGCGTTGATCGTCGCCACCAATAGTGTCAGGTCGGACAATTCCTTGTCGCTGAATTGCGAGGACGCTTCCCGATAGACCGCTTCCGGCACGTGTCCTTCGGTGATCCGCGTGACAGCCTCGGCCCAGGCCAGCGCAGCGCGTTCGCGATCCGTGTAGTACGGGCATTCGCGCCATGCATCGAGCGAATACAAGCGCTGCTCGTTCTCTCCGGCGGCGCGCAGATCCTTCCAGTGCATGTCCAGACAGTAGGCGCATCCGTTTATCTGAGAGGCGCGCAGTTGGACCAGATACATCAGCGGCTTCTCCAAGCCGCACTGGCCCAGATATTGCTCCGGGCCCTCCATCGCTTCGTAGACGCCTGGAGCCTGCCTGGCGTAATTGAATCGTGCTTGCATGCTTCCTCCTATTCGTGCCTTTCTAGTTTGCGGTTTTCGTATATCGCCAGAAACAATGCGCCCGCGGACGCGGAGAACACCGAGTAATCCAGCGGAGATTTGAAGCCGAAAGAGATCGCCATCGCCGTGCCGAAGAGCGCCAGCAGAACCGCGCTGCCTAACGCCGCCCAGCGCAGCCATAGGCCGAGGATCAGCGCGATGCCGAAGCCGAATTCGAAGCAGGTGGCGGCCCAACCAAGGAACGGGATCGAGAACGCGGGCATGAACGAGTTGACTTTCGCTGTGAAGCGCAAGAATCCGTCGAAATTGCCGTAGCCGACGTTCCTGCCCCGATACAAACCGAAGCGGTCGGCAATGCCGGACAGAAAAGAAGCGCCGAGCGCAATTCGTAAATAGAGGACACCCCAACGCTCCCAACGCACGGCTATTTTCCCGCCTCTGCCGGCGGCGGGACCGTCAGCGGCGTTTCGTGATCGCACGTGAGGATAGCCACGAATCGCGCCCGCTCCGTTTTGCTCGCGTTCGCGGAGACCGCATGCACACCGTTGGGAGCTTCGTAGAAACTTTGGCCGGCTTTATAAGTCGCCTCCGGCTCGCCTTTCACCTGCATCCGGACAGCGCCTTCGATCACGTAGCCGATCACGGCACAAGGATGGCTATGGGCTCGGGACGACTCCCCGGGTCCGTAAGTCACTTCCACGACGTGGGCCACCAAGTGGCTGCCATCCAGCGCCGGCAGAGCATGCTCGAAAGCGATGCGAGCCTCTTCGCCGCCGCCGACGCCCACCGCGCATAAAATAGTCGCAGCCGCGATCACCCATCTCTTGGCCCTTATAGTCATGCTGATCTCCTGACACCCACAGTACCCCGAGGTGGTCCACCACAACAGATCCACTTTCGGTATTCTGGCTGTACCACTTACCATGGCCAAAAGCGCTCCCGGATTCGACCTCGCCCTTCCTTTGCGGGACGCGGAACTGCCCGCCTATCGCCTGCTCTACGAGGCTCTGCGGTCCGAGATCCTGAGGGGGCGGCTGGGCCCGGGGGCCCGTCTTCCGTCGACCCGCGATCTCTCCCGGCAGTATCAACTCTCGCGCGGCACCATTGTGAACACCTTCGAGATGCTCAAAGCGGAAGGCTACCTGGAAGGCAGCGTCGGATCCGGCACCTATGTCAGTAAGGTGCTGCCCGACGAATTGCTGCACGTGAATCCCAACCGCCGGCGCGCGGGCGATCGCCAGCCGCCCGTCCGGCGAAGACCGCGGCGGCGAGTGTCTGCCTATGCCCAGCGCGTCCGGTTGTTCCCCTCGTTTGACCTGGGCCCGGCCCGTGCGTTTCGCGCGAACATGCCCGCGTTGAATCTGTTTCCCGCCGGCCATTGGGCGCAGATTTCGGCCCGCCGCCTACGGCGGGTCTCGACGAATCTGCTGTTGGGTTGCGATCCCCTGGGATACCGTCCGCTGCGCGAAGCAGTGGCCGGTTACCTGACCGCTTCGCGCGGG
>Ga0302326_10006789_pt1 | contig 25591 bp, 21 predicted proteins | sample Palsa_T0_3_FD_202264 | JGI IMG/M metagenome (GOLD analysis project Ga0302326, IMG submission 202264) | Peat permafrost microbial communities from Stordalen Mire near Abisko, Sweden - Palsa_T0_3 | ecosystem: Environmental > Terrestrial > Soil > Palsa > Peat permafrost | place: Sweden: Abisko... | reverse complement strand
CGGGTCTCTGAGACGTCGTCTCGGGTCTTCAAGACGTCGTCTCGGGTCTTCGAGACGTCGTCTCGGGTCTCTGAGACGTCGTCTCGGGTCTTCAAGACGTCGTCTCGGGTCTTCGAGACGTCGTCTCGGGTCTCTGAGACATCGTCTCGGGTCTCTGAGACATCGTCTCGGGTCTCTGAGACGTCGTCTCGGGTCTCTGAGACGTCGTCTCGGGTCTTCAAGACGTCGTCTCGGGTCTCCAAGACGTCGTCTCGGGTCTCCAAGACGTCGTCTCGGGTCTTTAGGACGGGCGCGTGACGCGCGACGAAAATACCTTCGTAAGAAAAGCGACCTCAAAAGAGTCCGCGATTCCAGCCAGACTGCAAGCGAAGCCTTGTGCGCATAACGGGGCGTTTAGATGCATGTGCCCGTACCTGAGCCCGTGTAGCACGTGGTTCCGGATGGGCAGTCCGCGTTGCTGTTGCACACCGTAGACGGCACCGTACAACAGCCGCTGCCAGTCGCGCCGGCGAGACACGTTCCTGTTCCACTCGGACAATCCATTTGCGCGAGTGAGAATTATGGCGGGCAGACCGTGAGCGTCACGTCGCCGTTCGAAGACTCGTAGCAACCACACTCCCCAGGCATCATCGCGATCAAGTTAGCCCCCTGGCAAGTGGGCGCGCCGCCATCCGCGGGCTCCTGGCACTGCCCCGGCGAGGTCCCCACGCTGCCGGACATCACGATGTAGCAGTATTGGGTCTTGGGATCGCAGACCGTCTTGCCAGTACCGCAGAGGAACTGCGAGGACGCGTCGGTCACGTCCGCGACAGCGTCTCCTGCGTCCGCGACGGCGGCATCCGCGTGGTCATCTCCGGAGGCAGCGTCGCCGGCATCGCTTCCGGAGATCGATTCCCCACCGCATGCGATGAGCGCCACGGGGATGACCAATGCAGAACGCATGATGGATTGTGGTCCAGAATGGCTCACGGGGAAAGCGTGACCTGCCCGTTCGGCAAAAGCGCAACGTTGTAGCCGCACGTAGTGGGGAAACCTGCATCGGGGTTCGTCCACCAATTTTCGACGGTCCACGCGTTCACGTTGCCGTTCTTCGCCGGGCAGAACGACCCCGACTTGTTCTCGTAGATCTCTTGCAAAGACGGCGCGTTGAAGGTCGTGGGTGACGACGGGAGGTCGGTGCATAGGTAAATGTTGTTGGCCTCCATCACGCCAGAGAACGCGAACACGTACGGTCCCACTCCACCGTGAGCGAGTTGCTCATACCGTTGGTTAGGTGCGCGTCGATCCCTACCCACATGATAGATTCTTCCATGACCGGCTCCCTTCGTGTGCGGCTCTGGCGCTCACGCGCTAACCCGCGATGAATGGGGACATCGTCCCCGATTTTGTCCGGGCTGCCTCACGGTTGCTCACGACCTTGCGATCGGAGCCGGTCACTTCATACGTACTTCGGATCTGCGCAACCCAATTGGTCGCCTTAGTCTCATCGCGAACCGGGTTGGTTTCCGCTAAATTTACCAAACACAGCGAACAAGACCCGCGTCTGTGATCGGGCCATCCTTTGTGACGACAGCTACATCGTGTGCGAGCGCCGTCGCGATGATGATGCGGTCGGCCGGGTCGGCGTGAATGCCCGAGCCGAACGAAGCGGCCGTCATCGCAATGTCCGGCGTGAGCTGCAAAAGCTCGATGCGCTCCAAAGTGAGCGCATCGTGAATCCAGACTTTGACGTCGTCGTCGAACCGCAACCGTCCCTTGGCGACGAGTATCGCGGTTTCCCATACACTGATGATGGAGACTCCAAGCGCGTCAGCGCGTCGAATGGCCTGCTTGGCTCGTTTCGAGAGACGCTTGTCGTCGTTCGCAAACCAAAGCCACGCGTGTGTGTCGAGGACGATCACTTGCCTCGAGCTGCGCCGAGAGCGTCCCACGTCACGTCCGTCGGCGACGTGATGTCGCCTTGGTAGACGATGCTGCCTTTCAAGCTCTTGCGCTTCTTCTTGGGCTCCACTCGGACGATGCGCACGACGGGCTTGCCGCGTTTGGTCACGATGATTGGTGGCCCGCCATCCGCGACTTCATCGAGGAGGCTCAAACACTTCGCCTTGAACTCCCCAGCTCCCACCGTCTTGTTCATGGTCACATTCTATGGTCACGTTGAAGATCCGCAAGCAACAACCAGTGGTCCAAAGGCGAGATCGCTGTCAGTCTGCCCCCGGAGACGCTGAGGCGTGCGCGCAGAGCGGTCCGCAAGGGCCGCGCGCCAACGATCAGCTCTTACGGGGCGAGGGCGAAGGCATACACCACAAGACCGTCGTGGTCGGAGCCGTGGAGGTACGCGTACGAGACGGTGGCGGCAGGGCGAATGCCCGAGCTCACAACCGACGACGGTTGTACGCAGGCCGCTTGCGGCTGGCCGTCGTGCGCGATCGCAGCGCAAAAGCCCTCGTTCCGTTCGTCACGGCGAACGTCGTCAAGGGCGCTCGCGTGAAGACCGACGCGCACGTCGCGCTTCGTCGAGATCGTGTCGCTCGACGATGCCCGGGCTCGCGCGGCCGGACAGCTGTGCGGCGTAACGGGAACGTCCGACGTGGTCGACGCATCCGTGGTGCTCTGCGCGAAGAGGCGCGACCTGGATGCGTCGCTTCGAATCGTTGCGGTCTAAACTTCGCGCGGCCTTGCACCTTCGCTGCGATGCCTCGCATCGGCGCGACTCACGACGGCACCACGCGTGCGCTGTCGCGTGGCTAGCCGACGAGTGTGCGCATCGTTTTTCAGTGACGCTGAAACGTGACGATGGTTCTCGGTAACGTGACGATGGTTCTCGGTAACGTGACGATGGTTCTCGGTAACGTGACGACGGGTTTCGGTAACGTGCATGGTTGACGTCGCAGCGTGACGATTTCACGTCGAACCGTGCCTCGACGACCTCGCCCCCGCCGTTTTTCACCTGCAATCTCGACGATGAGTCGTCGTACACGCACGACGCGACGCGGTAACGTGACGACGCGACGCGGTAACGTGAAGCCACGAGGTGACATCCTCACGATGCAACGCGTCACCTTCACGGTGCAGCGTGACATCTTCACGATGCAGGACGAGATCGTCACGCTACGACATTGCACACGCACGATTTCAAATTGAAATCGGACGATTCCACGTTGCACAAGGACGTTTCAACGTCGCATCGTGACGTTACCGCGTCGCGCACGCCGATTTACGCTCGCCCGAGTGACATTACCGCGTTGCATCGTCACGATACCGAGTCCCATCGTCACGATACCGAGTCCCATCGTGACGATTGCGAATCCCCCAACGACGACTCACGGTTGCATCGTGGAGCTGCGCTCGTACCTCGTCGAAATGATTGGTGAACGCGCGGCTGTTCGGGCTCACACACGGATGTAACGGGGTCTCTTCTGCGGAGCTCGAGCGGAAGCCTTGTCAATTCAAGCTACTGTAAAGTACGGCAGCAATGCACGCGCGCGCCTGACGGGGCTTTCTGGAAAACGGCGTTCACATCGCTCTACCGCTCGCTCTCGGGGTCATCCTCGACGTTGTCGGGGCGTGGCTGAACACCGGCGGGCGATTGAGACGAGCGCTTGGCATCGTGCTCTCACTCGCCGCGATGGGCACGGCGTGGCTCCTCCCGGAGCGGCTACAGATCCTTCGCTGCTTCTCGGTGCTCCTCACGTTCGTCAGCTTGATGCGCAACGTCGACCTCTTGCGCGTCGGCTGGCCGTTCGCACGGAGGCTCGTGCACGTGCTCTCGGTCGTCGACACGCGCCGGCTCACCCCTGCCCCAAGAGCGCTCGACACGGAGAACCTGCTCGCGGCCGTGGGCTGGAACGCTGTCGCGTGGCCGGCCTACTACCTCGTCCTGCCGCTCGCCTCTCACTTCGTCGGCGCGGGCTACTGGGCCTTTCGATGGTCGGCGGCGCTGGTCTTCATCTACGCGGTGAGCGCCGGCGCCTACCCGCTCGGCCGAGTGGTGTATCGCGCCATCGGCTTTACGACGCCACCGCTGCACGTCGCGCCGGCGGCCGCAAAGAGCGTGCAGGAGTTCTGGGGCGAGCGCTGGAACCGCATCGTGAGTGGGTGGCTCGGCGACACCTTCTTTCGCCCCCTCGCGCGGCGCCGGCACCCTCTCATCGGCGCGCTCCTCGCGTTCGTGGCGAGCGCTCTCTTGCATGCGTACCTCATCCTCGTCGTCGCGCCCCTCTTCTGGGCGCTCGTGACGCTCGCGTTCTTCGTGGGGCAGGCCGTCATCATCGGCATGGAGAGGGTCTTGAAGGTCAGGACGTGGCGCCCGTGGGCTGCGCACGTCTGGACCATCGCGTGGATGGTCGGGCTGTCGCCGATGTTCAGCGAGCCGGGGATGAGGGCGATTGGGGTGTCGCGCTAGAGCCGGCCGTCGGGGTGCCGGCGTCATAGCTCGTGATGAGCGACGGGAAGCTCGAGCAGTCGTCCGGCGTGCAAGGAGACGTCACTTGGCCGGAGCGTCGAGGACGTCGCGGACCTTCCTCAGGAGCCCTTGAGGCGTGAATGGCTTGTGGAGGAAGGCAACACCTGCGTCGAGCACCCCGTGCCGGATGATCGCGTCATCGGTGTAACCCGAGGCGAAGAGCACTCTCATCTTCGGCCGCTGCAACGCGAGCTGCTCGGCCAGCCGCCGCCCGTTCATGCGCGGCATGACGACGTCGGTCAATAAGAGGGAGATCGTGGCGGGGAAGTCGCTCGAGACCAGGTAGGCCTCACCGCCATTGGATGTTTCGAGGACGTTGTAGCCGTGGCGGCGCAGGATGGCGCACGCTGCGATGCGCACCTGTTCGTCGTCCTCGACGAGCAGGATCGTCTCCGAGCCGTTCAGCGTAAGTGCGGGGGCATTGCTGGGAGATGCTTCGGCGACTCGGTCGGTCCGCGGGAGGTACACCTTGAACGTGGTCCCGTGACCGAGCTCGCTGTAGACGCTGACGAACCCGCCGCTCTGCTGGACGATACCGAACACCGTCGCCAGACCGAGGCCTGTGCCCTTGCCCTGCTCCTTCGTGGTGAAGAAGGGCTCGAAGAGCCGCGCACGCGTTGCTTCCGTCATCCCCACGCCAGTGTCGGTCACGGCGAGCAGCACGAAACGGCCCGGCGGCACCTCCGCGGGTCTGCCGACGTATGCGTCGTCGACCGTGACGTTGGACGTCTCGATGGTGAGCATGCCGCCGTCAGGCATGGCGTCACGGGCGTTTACGGCAAAGTTCATCACGACCTGGTCGACCTGCGAGGCATCCACGAGGACGCGACCCGGGCTTGGGTGTGAAAGCACGGTCATGTCGATGTCCTCGCCAAGCAAACGACTCAGCATCGGCTTCATGGCTTCGATGACGTCGTTGAGATCGACGACCCGGGGCTCGAGCACCTGCTGCCGACTGAACGCCAGGAGCTGGCGGGTCAGTGCCGTCGCCCGATTGCCTGCCTTCCGGATCTCCTCGATGTCGTCGCGCAGAGGGTCCCCCGGCTTGAGGCCGTCGATGGCGAGCTCCGAAAAGCTGAGGACTACCGAGAGCAGGTTATTGAAGTCGTGCGCCACTCCTGCGGCAAGCCGCCCGACGGCCTCCATCTTTTGGGCTTGTCGGAACTGGTCTTGGAGCTTTCGACGATCGTCGATGTCTTGAAATGCGCCGCGCAGGCTCGTGATCACTCCAGAAGCGTTGCGCTCGGCGTTGCCAATCGTCCGCACCCATACTCGCCGATGGGTTGGGGTGACGATCTGCAGCTCGAGGTCATATGGCGTACCGTCGCGAACGCAGGCGTCGAACTTTTCGCGGATGATGTCGCGGAACTCGGGCGCATAGGCCTCCATGGCGTGTGCCACGCTGGGCACGGTGCCCGGCGGGACGTCGTGAATGGCGCAAACCTCATCCGACCAGATGACGTGCAGATCGGGAAGCGAGACGCTCCATCCGCCGAGGCGTGCGGCGCGGCCGGCGATGCGAAGCAGGCCTTCACTCTCGCGCAGCCTCGCCTCGCCCTGCTTCAACGCGTCGATGTCCGTGCACGTGCCGAACCACTTGAGGATGGTCCCGTTCGCGTCCTTCACCGCCGCGCCCCGTATCAACCACCAGCGGTAGGTCGCATCCGCGGCCCGTAGGCGGCACTCGATCGCATAGGTGCCGCCCGTCGTCGTCGCGTTTTGCCAGGCCTGCCACGCGAGCGGCTTGTCGTCGGGGTGGAACGGCTTCATCCAGCCGTCGCCGAGGCTCTCCGCGAGCGTGAGCCCCGTGTAATCCATCCAGCGTTGGTTGAAGTAGATGTTGCCGCCGTCCGGTCGCGTGATCCAGACGATTTGCGGCATGGCTTCGGCCAAGAGCCGGAACTCCGCTTCGCTCGCCCGCACCGCCTCGACTGCCCGATGGCGAGCCTCTTCGACCTGCTTGTGCTGCGTACGGTCGGTGATCATGGCGAGGGTGCCGACGTAGGTTCCCTCCCTATCGTGAATCGGGCTCGTCTTGAGCAGCGCCCAGATCTCGGAGCCGTCCTTTCGCACGAGCGCGACCTCGACCTCCTCCGAGCTCCCCTGGCGCGAGCGCTCGACGCGGGCCGCTGTCGCCGCTGCAGCTGCCTCACGCTCCAAGCGAGACGAGCGTTGTCCGAGTAGCTCGCCCGCCGGATAGCCCAACATCTCGGAAAGCCGTTGGTTCACGAAGGTGAGCCTGCCTTTGGTATCGATGGTTCCAATGCCTTCGTTCGTGGTCTCCACGATGCGCCGATAGCGCTCCTCGCTCTCACGGAGGGCGTCGTGCGCCTTCGAGAGCAGAACCGGCGACTGGGTCTTCGAATCGACCACCGCGTCGATCTGGCCGGAGAGCAGCGCCTCGATGATCGCCTTGGCCTCCGCGAGCTGTCGCTCGACGTCTCTCGCGTGCATGACCTCGAGGGTGTTCATTTGCCTGCCAGCGCCAAGAGCACCTGCTTGGCATCGCTCAGGTTGCCGATCACTTTTCGGACCGGCAGAGGCCGTAGTCTCAGGAGCGTGGGCGTCACGACGACCCCATCAGCGAGCGCCTTAAACGGACTCTCGAGCAGGTCGACGATTTCGATCTCGTGCCCGGCCGAGAAGTGCTCTTCACAGATCGCCTTGGTGTTGGCGATCGCGCTCAGCGAGTTTGGCGCAGAACCCGCCACATAGAGACGCAGCAGGAGGCCCGTCTTGCTTGTCTTGGCTTTGGCCATCTAGTGGACTCCCGTGACGCCGTTCCTGGCAGCGCGGCCTTTCCCGTTCGCCGACTTGGCGACACGGACCTCCTCGTCGGCGTGACGCATCTTGCGGAGCACCGCGCGATCGGTCACGAGGAGCTTGGAAGCCGAACCGGTCGCGAGAGCGAGCTCCGCGATTTCGGCGCTTCGGGCTTCCATCTCCGTCTGGACGACTTGAAGGCGCGCGGCGGCCTCGGCCTGCGCCAGTTGCAACTGCAGCCGCTTGAGATCGGTGGCTACCTGCGCGCGCTTCTTCGCTGCGCGCTCGCCCTGCTCCCACTCCCAGCGGGCGACTCCCATGAGTACCTTCCCTTGGGCGACGAAGACGTCGGTGATGTTGACGCCCTCGCCCGAGAGCGTCAGCTCTCGCACCTGGTTCGAGTGCCCCGTACCCCGCGACTTCACGATGGTGAGGGCGCGGTTTCGCTCGCCGTCCTGGACGACGTAGGAGACGTGAATCCACGTATCGGCGATCGTCGAGATACCGGTAGCCGTCGCCTCGTCGGTGTTGAGGCCGTCCATCAACGAAGTATTGACGACGGTAATGCCTTCTGCCTTTAGGTAGTCCAGGAACTGCTGCGCCGCATCTGCCGAAGCGAGGTGGGCGACCTTCGCCGAGAGCGCCGAGAGTGGGTCGATCACGAGGCAACGTGGACGGTGCGCGGCCACCAGCGCGCGCAGGGCACCGAACTGGTCCTCCACGTTGGGTCCGCGCGTGCGCGTAGAGTAAATCTTGAGCAGGCCGGACTTCTGGTGTGGCGCAAGTCGAATGTCGACCGAACGGAGGTTTCGAACGATCTGGGCGGCGCCTTCGTCGAAGCTCACGTAAAGCGTGCGTTCCCCACGCTGGCAAGCGGCTGCCGCGAAGAGTCCGCAGAGGGTGGACTTGGCGGTTCCGGGGGCGCCGGAGATGAGGACGTTACTGCCGCGGTGGTATCCGCCACGGAGCATGTTGTCGAGGCGCGGAAGCCCTGTCGAGATCCGCTCGTCGGTGACGTCGTACCGAAGCTCCGTGGGTCCGCGATTGGTGAGCTGCAGCCCATCCTTCGTGAGCGTGATGGGGAATTCGTCGCCCGAAAAACCCGAGCCGCGGTACTTCTTGATACGAAGACTCCTGAAGGCAGAGCCGTCCACAACCTGATGCTGCAGAATCACCACGCAGTCGACCATGAACTGTAGGAAGCTGTAGCGGTGGTCTTCTTCGGCCCCGCCGACCTTTTGCGTGATGATGCCGGTCAGCCCCGTCTGCGTGAGCCAATCGCGGATACGATACAGCTCTCGACGCTCAGCGGCCGGGTCGTTGAGTAGCGTCAAGAGCACGTCGATGCCGTCGAAGACGACGCGCTTCGCATGAAGCTGCTCAGCCTTGGCTTGTAGCACGGCCAGCATACCCACGAGATCGAACTCGCCAGCCCTCACCGCGTCGGGCGAGAGTTGCGCGTCCAGGAAGAAGAGCTTCTTCGACACGAGCGAGGGAATATCCCACCCGAAGGTGGCCGCATTCGAGATGATCTGCTGCGTATTCTCCTCGAACGCCACGAAGAGGCTCGCCTCCTTGTCACGAACGGCGGCATTGACCAGCATCTGAAGCGCAAAGACGGTCTTTCCGCATCCCGGTCCTCCCATGACGAGAGTCGTCCGGCTGCGTGGCAGACCGCCATCGGTGACCTCGTCGAACCCGCGAATACCCGTGCGTATCTTCGTGACCGAGGCGTGTGGAGATTGGCTTTTCATCGAAGTGACCCCTTCCGCTACAGTCGCCGGTGACGACCGTTTCCCCCGAAACAACGCCATACGAGGCTTCCTGGTGGGCTCGAGCTCAACCGTTACTTTAATATCGGCTGAGCGAGCTCTCGTTATTGTGCGACGCGTACTAGCATAAGCATCAGAGAACGCTTGATCGGCTTTTCGGCCCGCGCCTCTTCAGTAGCGTGGCGCGTGCGCCCACGCCGTCGTCGCGCTCGCGGATGCCGCGTGATGCTTGATGCACGCGGAGTGTTCACGCTGCGCCTAAAGCCCTGCGTCGAGAGACATGAGGTGATTCTTCAGGCCCATGCCGAAGGCCGTCGGGGTGCCGGCGTCATAGCTCGTGATGAGCGACGGGAAGCTCGAGCAGTCGTCCGTGTTCCACGCCCAGCCGAGGTACGAGATGCCGAGGCCGTCGGCCCACGTCATGTACGCATCCACGAAGCTCGTGCCGCAGTCGTTCTCGCCGTTCTCGCCCGTGATGATGGGGACGCTCTTCGAGAGCGCCTCGTAATTCGTGTTCCAGCACGCGACGTCGGTGCAGCCGTTGAAGTTGTAGAGATGCAAGCTCGCTGCGAGGTCGTTGTCGCTATCGGTGGGCTCGTGCGTGAGCCAGCCGGAGAGATCGGTCGTGTACGCGAGGCCCGACACCATGATGACGTTCTTCGCGCCGGTGCCACGCACGGCGTTGACGAGCGACTGATGGCCCGCCGTCATGTAGTTGCCCGATAGCGGCGTTTGGAGCTTCGCGCTACAGCCGCTCTCGAGGCACGTCCACGGATCGGTGCCGCCGTTGATGTTGCCGGCGGCGAGGTACGGCTCGTTGAAGAGATCGAAGACGACGCCGAGGTCGCCCTGAAACGCGGTCGCGACGGACGTCCAGAAGTTTGGCGAGTTGTCGGCGTCGGCCATCGGCTGCTGGCTCGTGCCGACCATGGTGCCGGGCGCGGCCCAGTGGAGATCGACGATGACGTACAGGCCGTGGCTGCGGATCATCGTCACGTAGGCTTCGATGGCGGAGCGATAGTTCGAGCCTGCGTAGAGCGGGTTGACGTCGCCGATGGCGAGCCAGCACGCTTCGTTGAGCGGTACGCGGACGGCGTTGACGCCCCACGCGAGCATCGGGAAGACGAGCGAGTCGTCGCTCGGGCCGTCGAAGATGCCGTAGCCCTGGCTACCGTTGCTGCCGCCGCCGACGCACGAATACTCCGTGCCCGCGTGGTCGACGCCGAGCAGGCGGACGACCTTGCCGTGATCGACGAGTGTGCTTCCGGCGACGTGCAGCGTGGAGCCACCCGAGGCCGCATCGGTCGCCGAGTCCTGGCTCGCGTCGCTCGCGGTCGTGCTGTCCGGGCCGGCCTCGGGGACCGCCGCATCCATCGTCGAGGCGTCGGGCGATGACTGCGGCGTCGAGCAGCCCCATACGAGGTAAGCCATGGCTACGCTCGCGACAAAGCTCTTCATATCGTCACCGCTCTGGAGAGTAACGCCATTCGGCGAACGCGACGACAGGCATCGAGGTCATTGCGATCGAACCTACGGCTTCGTCAGACGGACGACGACGAGGCCTCCGCTCCCCGAGGTCGGAGCGATTTGCACGCACGAGGGAGTACAGCTCCAAACGCCTGCGCTCCCGCCCGCGCCTGCATCGAGCGCGTAGTCCGCGTCGGTCGCATTCGCGACGGCTTGGCCCACGCCCGTCGTCAGCACGGGTTGCGATCCGATCGGCTCCACATAGCCGCTTCCACCGCCGCCCCCACCACCCGGCGTTGACAAGACGTAGCCACCCCCACCACCACCGAACCAACCCCCGCCACCCCCGCCACCGCCCGAGGCGGCGCAGTTCGACGGAGACCCACCCGCAGATCCACCGCCATGTAGACCGCCATCCATCGAGCTCACTCCACCGCCGCTCCCACCCCGGAGCGCCGAGCCATTCGTCGCCATCGGCCCACCCGCGCCGCCTGCGTCCGCGGTCCCGCTCGCCGCCGCGCCGGACGTCGATTCTCCCGTCACACCACCCCCAGCCGCACCACCATTGGCGTTCGCACCGCCAAACGTACAATGGCCGCTTTTGCTCACCTCGAACGCAAGCCCCGCTCCACCGCCGCCGCCAGCAACGACGAGCGGCGAAGACCCGCGGACAAGCGCCGACAGGCCGCCGCCGTTCCCGTTCGTCGGGCCGCCCCCTCCAACCCAAACTGCCAAGGTCTCGCCGCCGGTCACGGGGACTGTTCCGCTTGCGAACCCACCGCCTCCGCCAGATCCGCCGTTGAAATCGGTGGCGGTGTCAGTGATGGAGACAGACCCGCCTCCTCCCGCACCCCACGCCTTGACGAGCACGCTCGTCGCGAAGGAGGGAATGTCCAGGCTCGTGTCTGCTGTCGCCACGACGAGCAAGCTGCCCACGTGGACTCCGAGCTGGGCTGGCATCGCAGTCTGTCCGTTCGTTGCGACGCCGACGAAGCTGAGCGTGAGATCGGTCTTCGATGGCGGTGCCTGTGGAAGAGCGATTTGCACGATCACGGACGTGCCCGTGATCGTCGTCGTCGCGGGCGCCGTGAGGTAAGGCGGGTTGAGGCCGTTGATCGTCACGTCGACAGCGTCCGTGAAGGCCGCACCACGTGTGAGCGTGATCGTCACGGGAAACGAATCGCCAGGGTCCATCGTGAGATGCGTCGGCGAGACGGCGAGCACGAACCCATCGGACGCCACGTCTGCGCCACCTGCATCCATGCCGAGCGAGCTCAAGTCCGTGAGGAGAGAGCAGCCGCAAAGCACCGAAGCCGCGCAGATCCACCGCACACGGTGAGTATAGCGCAAGGTGTGCTTCGCTACGTTCCGGGCTGGGGCACCAGCGTCACCTTCACGTCGCAGACGGAAGGGTTCGAGCACGTGAAGCCGCCATTGGCGTAGTTCTCGACGTTGAGATAGTAGGTCGTGCTTGGCTGGAGCTCGAGGGTGCCGGGGTTTTGGTAGCCGAGCGTGAAATAAGTGTCCACGCTGTTGGTGTTTGCGAACACGGACGAAAGCCCTGCCTGGCCAGTGATGCCGGTCGTGAAATCACAGGGTGACGTCGAGAGCGAGCCTGACCGCGCAGCTGTTGGGCCCTCGAATTCGGAGAGGGCGATGCTGCCGACGCCGTGTGTGGGAGGCACGGTGATCGCTGGCGTCGTGAAGCGTACGACGAGCGCTCCCTTCGAAGGGAACCCCACTCCGTCGGACACGCACGTGAAGGGCATCATGTTGTACGTGTAGCCAACGGAGGACGGCTCGGTCCACGCGAGGTCCATGACCAGCGTGCCGGTGAGGCCGGGGCAGTTGATGGGACCGTTCGCCGAGTCCGCCTTTTCCGCGTCGTGCGCGTCGCTCGCGCCATCGCCAGAGGCACCCGAGTCACTCCCCACGTCGGCGGCGGCGTCGACGCCGGCCTCCACACCTGGTTCGTTGTCCGGGCTCGTGGAGCATGCCGCGAGGATGAAGAACAACGCGAAGAGTGATGTCACCGGCCTCATCGACTCCCTCATTCTAACCTTGTTTTCCCTAGTCCGCGACGAAGCCAAACCACAGGTTCGTCGAGGTCCCGCTCGTGGACTCGATCACGAATTCGCTCGAGGTGGACGCGGTGCGCGTGATGGTCAGGTGGAGCGTGTCGCCGTTATTCCCCGTCTGCGCGTCCCACGAGAACGTCAGCGCCGGAGGCTGCGTCGTGTCGATCGCCTGCACCATCCAGTCGCTCGTCGGCCCGTCCGAGAAGAGCGAGACGTCGACCGTCTTGCTTTGGCCGACGGCGATCTGAACGCCCTTCGTCACCACGTAGTGCACTTGAAACGCAATGTTGACGTCCTCGGTGAAGAGCGGCATCGCGTTGAAGTACGGCTGCGAGAGCACGGGCACGCACGGATCATGGCCGGCGAGCGCCGAGGCGTTCGACCACGGACGCTCCACGATGTAGGGCCCCACGAGCCGCTGAAAGCTCTGCGGCTCGAGGGCGCACATGTCCGCGATCTCGGCACCGGGAATGAAGCTCCAGATCAAGTGATCGCTGTCGGTGTACACCCAGGCTGGGCTGGTTTGCAGGAGCGGATCGGTCGCCGCTTCGATGATCTCGTGGGAGAGCCCCGCGCTCAGCGCATCGAAGCCGGTGAGGTTGCCGGCGGACGGGCACCGCGGCACCGCCACGAAGACGAGGTTCGTGTTGACGATGCCTTGATTGTGGAAGCTGTTGAAGTCGACGCAGCTCGTTCCCATGATCGGGTCGTCGATGGTCGTCGCGGACGGATAGATGACGGTGAAGATGTTGTTCTCGGTCACGCCCGGCCAGCCTGCGTCCGCGTCGAGGTAGCCCTCGAGCCACGTCTCGATACCGACGATGTCGATGGTGGTGGGGGGAGTGTCCGTCACCACGATCGAGCTTCCGATGGTGAGCGGGCCCGCGCCGTACTCCGAGGTCGCTTGGGCCCAGAAGCTCGATTGGGCTAGCTGGTTCAGGAAATCCTCGAACTCGGGCTGCTCCGAGTCATTCGCGAAGAAGATCGGGATCACGTTCGGCGCCGTGAGCACGGCCCCGTGTTGGTTCTCGACCTGAGGAAACGACGGTGGCGGCAAGCCCGCATCGCTGCTCGGCGAGTCCGTACCCGAATCGGAAGGGCCGACGCTCGATGGGCCGCATCCGACCCACAGGAAGAAGAGGAAGACGCACACCGCGCCCGACAGGGTCAGTCGCATGCGCCTCAGAGTATCAGCGGTTGGAGAGAACGCTCGTGGGTGTCGTACCGGAGTCGGAGGCGGAGTCAGAGCCGGGAGTCGGAGGCTCCGATTCGGGGTATCGTTACCCCGTGCCCGTTGCGCAGGCTCAGAGTCGTGACGTCGTCGTCGTAGGGCCGCTCGGGGGGCTGCTCCTTTCGTGCGTTCGCGCCAATGCGCCGATGATGATCGTGCGGGCGCTGCGCTGGTATCGCGATCTCGCGCGCCTCGGTGTGCACTTGCCGCTCTTCGTCATTCACGACGTGGGCCTCCTCTACGCCTCGCCGCGCGAGCAGCTCACGGTGGGGACCCGAAGCGGCACCGACGCTGCCATCGCGCAGCAGCCTCGCCTCGTGGAGCTGCATCAGACGTATCGCTCGATCGTGGAAGAGATCGCCCAGAGCGAAGCGAGCGCGAGGGCACGCAGCATGCGACTCTCGGACGATCTCGTCGTCGTCGTGCTCGCGCGTGTGCTCGGCGCCGTCGCCCAGCGCATCGGGCGGCCACCCTACCCCGCCGCGATACCCCTCGACCCCGAGATGGTGCGGGAGCTCGACGGCCAGCTGCCGGCGCTCTTTGCGGGCTCGCCTCGCACGTTCGAGCTGACCACCCTCGATGCCCTCGCGCGCTCGCGCCTGCACGTGCTCACCCTCGCCGATGCGCTCGACCTCGATACGCTGCGGCTCCTCGGCATGCTCGGGCCCGAGTCGTCCGCGGCGGGTGCGCTCGCGCACGTCGACCTGCTGTCGGCCATCTCGAGCCCAGCGGCCAATGACATCGTCAACTTCTCGCTCGAGCTCCTCCCGAGCGTGCTCGAGACGCGCCGCAGCTTCGCCACGGGCACGCACGCCGTGCACGGCTACTCGGGCATCGGGAGCAAGGGCTCGCTCGACTCCCTCGTCCTCACGGAGCTCGCGTGGGACACCGACGAGTTCGGGCGCCGCATGCTCGAGAACGAGATCCTCTATTACACCCGCGAGCAGGCGCCGGACGAGGCGCGCCGCCTCCACCTCTTGCTCATCGACGCCTCCGCGAGCATGCGCGGCGAGAGGCAAGTCTTCGCACGCGGCTTGGCCATCGCGCTCGCCAAGAAGCTGCAGCTCTCGGGCGAAGAGGTTTGGTTGCGCTTCTTCGACTCGCGTCTCTACGACGTCCAGCGTGCGAGGCCCGGGCAGCTCCCCGCCGCGTATCTGCTCGGCTTCAAAGGCGAGCGTGGGCGTAACCCCGCGCGCGTCTTTGCGCAGCTCGCGACGGAGATTGCGCTCCTCCGGCAGCGCGAGGCTCGCGATCCCGTGGTTCACCTCATCACGCACGCGGCGCTCCACGTCCCTCGTCCCCTCGTCGCGGAGGTCGCGAGGCAGGCTCACTTGTTCGGGGTGTTCATCTTGCCGAGCGGTGGCGAGCTCGATCTCGAGTACCTCGACTTGCTCGAGAGCCACGCGGTCGTCGACCACGCCACGCTCCAGCAGAAACGCGCCCGCGCGGAGGCCGCGACGAAGATCGTCGACCAGGCTTCGAAGCTCAGCGAGCGCGTGAGCATTCCGCCGGCGAGCGTCGTCCCGAGGATGCGTGATGACGCGCTCCCGCCAAGCCTCCGCGCGCCCAAGAGCAGCACCCGGGGTCCGTAAGCGCTATGGATCGTCTTGGCCTCGACCATCACTTCAAGACGGACAGCACGCTCGAGCGGTCGTCCGTCCACCCGGCGAAGCCCGGCTTCGGCAGGGCGCGCGGGAGATCCGCGAACGGCGGGCGATCGAAGCGCGCCGCGTCACGAGTCAGCAGGATCCACGTCGCGCGAAAGCAATACGAGGCGTCGTTGATCGCGCCGTACGACTCGACGACCCGCGATTGCAGGTGGAAGACCTCCGCGGCGTCGGCGACGACGGGTACGAGATCGACGTTGCGATTGGATACGTGCGCGGCGATGAGCCCGGCTGGCGCGAGGTGGGTGAGGTAGAGCGCGAACGCCTCGCGCGTGAGAAGGTGCGCGGGGATTGCGTCGCCGGCGAACGCATCGAGGACGAGGATGTCGAACCCTCGTGGCGACTCGCGCGACAAAGAGAGGCGTGCGTCGCCCTCTACCATCTCGACCGACGCCGCAGCGTCCGAGAGGAACGTGAAGTCGCGGCGCGCGAGCTCGATGACGAGCGGGTTGAGCTCGTAGTAGCGCCAGTGATCGCCCGGCTGCGCGTACGCCGCGAGCGTGCCGACTCCGAGACCGATGACGCCGATGGTGCGAGAATCGCGGAGCGCAGCGGAGTGATTCGAGGCGAAGCCTCTCGGGGGCTCGGGGGGCGGCGCCCCCCGACTCAACGGCGCATCGTCACGATCGCGGAGCGCGAGCCCAATACCCGAGTCGGGGCAAAAGTACGCGGTCGGCTCGCGGTGGCGCTCGGGGGCGAGCCACTGGATGCCGTGGACGATCGTGCCGTGCGCCATCTTGCGGTACTGCGCGCCCGATCGGAGATGTCCGTCGAACTCGCGCACGCTGCCGTACGCGTTCCGCGCGACGACGCGCGAGCCTTCCAGCGCGGAGGTGACCGACTTCGTGAGGAGCGCGCCGAGGCCGACGAGATATACGACCGACGAAAGCGCGACCCACGCGCGCCGCCGGCCTTCACGGTCGCTCTGAGGCCGCGACAGGCCTTGCACCTCGCGGATGAGCGGCGCGCCGACCAATAGCGCACACGCGAAGAGGCCGATCTGGAGCTCGACGGTGTACGGGAGGAGGAGCGGGGCGACGACGGCTGCGCACACGCCGCCTAGCGCGCCGCCGAACGCGACGGTGAGATAGAACGCGGCGAGACGCGCCGGCGCAGGTCTCCGGCGCCACACTTCCCCGTGGCACACCATGCACGCGACGAAGAGACCCACGACGCACATGACGATGCGCGGCCACGCGTCGAGCTCGAGCGATCCGCGCCAGCGCACGTACCCCATGACGACGAGCGCGACGGCGAGGAGCGGGATGAACACGCCACGCCGATACAGGCGCGGCATTTGGAAGCAGACGATGAAGCTGAGCAGGTAGAGCGCGAGCGGCACCACCCACAGAAACGGCGTGGCTGCGACGTCCTCCGTGAGGTGGTTGGTGATGGCGAGCAGAAGCAGCGTCGCGCAGGCCGGGAGCGCCAGCCACGCGCCAACGGTCTGCCACGAAGGGGTGTCGCCTCGTGCAGTCGACAGAGGCGCGAGGGCCGTCGCCGACGCGCGCGCTTGTCCGACGGCGACCGTCACCGCGATGGCAACGAAGAACGCATAGGCCGCGGCCCACAAGCGCGTCTGCTCATGGCTCGACCACAACGGTTCGAACGCGAACGGATACGCGAGGAGGCCGAGGAGCGAACCGAGGTTCGAGAGGGCGAAGAGGCGGTAGGGATCCCTTCCCGCGTGGCGTGCGACAAACCACGTTTGTAGGAGCGGCCCAGTCGCCGTGAGGAGCACATAAGGAGCTCCTGCGAAGCGCAGCAGCAACACGAGGATGTGTGCGATGGGCGCGTGGCCGTCGATCGGCCGCCACGCTGGCGATGGCGAGATGGGCAAGAGCGCGAGGCTTGGGAGCAGGAGCGCGGCGAGCGTCCATGCTTGGACACGCGGCGCCAGAAAGCGCGACGCGAGGTAGGCGACGAGGTAGCCCGCGACGAGCGCGCATTGGAAAAACAAGATGCACGTCACCCATACGGCCGCAGATCCGCCGAACCACGGCAGCAAGAGCTTCGCCATCACCGGTTGGATGGCAAACGTGAGGAACGCGCCGAGGAAGATGGCGGCGTAGATCAGCGACGCCGTCCTCCACCCCTCTTCCGCGTGGCCCGCGGCGCCGATCTCGGATCGCGCGGCCCCTTCGTCTGCGCTTGGAGCGCAGCGAGAGCGCTGGCGTGCTCTTCGGGGAAACGCACGTGCACTTTCTTGTCGTCGAGCGCTCGCTCGAGCATCGCGCGAAGGTGGGGGTCTTCGCTCCGAAAGGCCCCGACGACCGCGAGCACGGGCTGCCCGAAGCGTATCGCGAGCGGCGCGATGGCCTTCTCGATCGCAAGAACGAGCGCCTTGTAGCCTGGCCACCGCGCAGCCGCGCGCGGCGCCGAGCTCGCGAGGTGCAGGACTCTCTCGAGGAGATGAACGATGGCGTCCGCGTCTGAAATCCGCGCGAGGAACGCCGGCTCGAGGAGCGCCGTCAGCACCGCCGCGGCATGGAAGTAACCTTCCAAGAACGGCTCGAGATCGGAAAGCAGCGCTCCACCTTCTCGCGCGCCGACGTCCGCGAGCGCGATGGGCACGGCGTCGCGCACCCGGAAGCGCAGGTCCTCGCACGCATCGTGGATGACGCCGAGCATCGCGGAGCGCGACCTCGGTTGCGACACCATGCACGCTCCTGCCGCGAGCACCCCGCTGAGCGGGAGCATCTCGAGCGCGCTTCCTCCCGGTGCCTCGTCCGCCGACATCGACGCCATCCTCAGCGCGAGCTTGGGCCCGCGTGCGTCGGCGGCGCACACACCCGCGAAAGCCTTCGCGAGCGCGAGGTTCACCCGCTCGCCCGGGAGCCCCGAGCCCCGGGCAAGCAATGCATAAAGCTCGCGCGTATCGCCCGCGATCGCGCGTGTGATGGCATCATCGAGCGTCATTGGGTCTCAGCACCCCCTGCTGGACTCGAACCAGCGACCTTGTCATTAGAAGTGACCTGCTCTGTTCCAGCTGAGCTAAGGGGGCTCGACAAGCGTGGGCCAAGCATACATCCTGCTTACATCTTGCGACACGTTCAGCGGCGGGTCGTTGTGGCTGCATTTGGCCTCGTTGCGGGGTCAGTGGGCGTGGCGTGCTCACTGCTTCTCGATACGAGCGGTAACCAGTGCACGACCACCCAGGACTGCGTCAATCGTGGCGATGCCTTCGCGGGGCTTCAGTGCGTCAATAGCGTGTGTGGCTCACCCGTCGACGCTGGGCCGTGGGGCTGTCTCGGCGATGTCGTCGTCCCCCAGTCGACGAACGTCACCGTCAACGTGATCGTGCCGCTCATCGATCTGGCGACACAAATGCCCGTCACGTCGGCCACGGCGCTCGTCTGCGCCAAAATTGATGTCAACTGCACGAGTCCACTCGCCACCACACAGCCAGACGCATCCGGTTTGCTTCACCTGACCTTGCAGGCGGGGTTCGACGGGTTCGTGCTCGTTCTGCCCATCCTTCCCGATGCTGGCGCTCCCGACGCCGGGGACGGCGGCGAGCCCGACGTGATCGTGCCGTCGATCGTCTTCTTCAATCCGCCCATCGAGCGCGACCTGACGTACACGACCATCGTCCTCGTGAAGACGAGCGCGCTCGCTCAGATCGCGGCCGTCGAGAAGACGACGCTCGATCCGACGCTCGGCGCGGTGTTCATGGAGACGGTCGACTGCAACGGGCAACCGGCGCCCGGCGTGAGCGTGTCCCTCGACTCGACAGGGGCGACCACGCAAGGGTTCTATTTCAGCGGCGGTCTCCCGGTGCTCAACGGCGCCGGGACCGACGTGTCGGGTTTCGCGGGTTTTGTGAACGCTCCCCTCGGCACGCGCACCGTGAAGGCAACCCTCAATGCGACGCAGCAGTACATCGGCACCGCCTCTGTGTTCACGCTCGCATCGATGATCAGCTACACGACCCTGGCGCCGTCGCCATGATGATGAATGAGGCGGCGCGGCCGTCCCTCGGTCAATATCGCCCGCTCGCGCAGCTCGGGCAGGGCGGTATGGCGCGCGTGCTCCTCGTCGCGCGAGAAGGCCCGGCCAACATCCAGAAACTCCTCGTCGTGAAGGAGATCCGCGAGGAGCTCGCGAACGACGCCGAGTTCGTGACGATGTTCATGGACGAAGCCCGCATCGCCACCCGCATGAGCCACCCGAACGTCGTGCAGACGTACGAGGTCGGCGCCGAGGGCCCGCACTACTTCATGGTCATGGAGTACCTCGAAGGGCAACCGATGCACGCCGTGCTCGGCCGCATCAAGCGCAAGCTGCCGCTCCCGGTCCACATGCGCATCATGGGGCGCGTCCTCGCGGGCCTTCATTACGCCCACGAGCTCTGCGCGTTCGACGGCACGCCGCTTCAGGTCGTGCACCGCGACGTGAGCCCGCAGAACACGATCCTTTGTTACGACGGGCAGGTGAAGCTCGTCGACTTCGGCATCGCCAAAGCCGCCGGCGTCGCGTCGAGGACCATCGCCGGCAAGTTCAAGGGCAAGCTCGGCTACGTCGCGCCCGAGCAAATCGCCGGCGGTGACATCGACCGGCGCGCGGACGTGTTCTCGGCGGGCGTCATGCTCTGGGAAGCGCTCGTCGGCCGGCGCCTCACCTACGGCGAGAACGAGGCTTCCGTGCTCTACAAGCGCACGAGCGGCACGCAAGCGCGCGTGCTCGAAGCCCGCCCCGAAGCGGACCGCGAGCTCGCAGCCATTTGCGACCGCGCGATGGAGCTCGACCCGGCGAACCGGTTTCCCACGGCGCTCGACATGCTCAACGCGCTCGAGTCGCGCACCGACATGCTCGACACCCGCGCGAGCGACGGTGACATCGGCAGGCTCGTCTCGGACGCCTTCGCCGAAGAGCGAAAGGGCATCCTCGCCATCGTCGAACGGCAGCTCTCGCTTCCTGCCCGCAGCGCAGCGGATGCTTCGGCGGTGGCGAAGCTTCCCCTCGTTGCGTCGGAGACGGGGCCGAACAGCATTCAGCCCCCGGCGGGTCCGTGGACACCCGTGTCGCCGTCCAATGCGCCTCCGACGATCGCGGGAACGAGCACGTCTGTTCCCCTCGACGTGCCTGCTTTTCGGACGTCGAAGCGCGTCGTCGTGCTCGTCGCGAGCGCGGGCGTCATCATCATCGGAGCCGTCATCGCCATCGCGACGGTCCTCGGCAAGACCACGCCTCTACCTTCGCATGCGAGCGCCACCGCGAGCTCGCAGCCGCCCGCGCCGAGCGTGACGGCGGCGCCCGTGGAGACGACGGTCGACGTCGCGATCGAGGTGGTCCCCGCGCGCGCGAAGATCCTCATCGACGGAAAGAACGTCGGCAAGAGCCCCTTTCGTGCTGCCGTCCAGAAAGACACGGCGCCCCACGAGATCGTCGCGTCGGCCGACGGCTACAGCACGGAGACGCGGGCGATTGGCTTCGATCGCGACGTTCGCGTCGAGCTGTCGCTTCGCCCCGTCGCGCTTGGGGGCCGTGTCACGACGTCGGCGCCCGCGACCAGCGGAGGCTCGGCCGGCAGCGATTTGCAAGTCACGCGTCCGAAGCACAACATCGACGAGAAGGATCCGTATTGATGCGTACCCGTCTCCTCGGGCCGATGGTGGTCGTCACCGCGATGCTTGCTGCAGCTCCCGTGCATGCGGACGGCACCGAGGACGCCCGCACCCACTTCACGCGTGGGGTCGAGCTCTACAAGGAATCGGATTTTCGCGCCGCACTCATCGAGTTCCAGCGCGCCTACGACGCCGCACCGAACTTCAAGGTACTCTACAACCTGGGCCAGACATCGCTCGAGCTCCAGGACTACGCGGGGGCGCTCAAAGCGTTTCGCGGCTACCTCGACGGCGGCGGCAGTCAGATCCCCGCAGCCCGCAAGAGCCAGGTCGAAGCCGACTTGAAGAAGGCCGAAAGCCGTGTGGCGCGGGTCGAGATCACGGTCAACGTCGATGGCGCGGACGTCGCGATCGACGACCTCACGATCGGACACTCGCCCCTTCATGAGCCCGTGCTCGTGAGCGCAGGTCGCCGGAAGATCGTCGCGACCAAGGCGGGCCTCAATCCCGTGATGCGCGTCATCGACGTCGCGGGTGGCGACAGGCCGCACGTGTCACTCGATCTCGTCGAGCAGACGCAAGCCACTCCTCCGGTCGTCGTGGTGCAAGGAGCCACGACCACGGAGCAACCGCAAGTCCAAAACCAGGTCGGTGCTCCTGTCGTCGTACGCGCGACACCGGGGCCTTCGCAAGGGTTCTATGTCGGCGTCATGGCCTACGCGACGGGGGCGCTCGTCCTCGGCTGGGGCGTGCTCGGTGGCGTCGCTCTCGCATCTTACGGGGACTACAACACGAAGCTCTCCCAAGTTGGCGTGCAGGCATCCGACATCAATGGCGCTCGAAACCAGACGCGCGCGTTCGCCGAGGCGAGCGACATCGTCGGCAGCGTCGCCGTTGCCGCCGCCATCACGACCGTCATCCTGGCGCTGACCGCTCCGAGCAAACACCCCGCGCACGAGCACGCGCATCTCTTCATCAGCCCCTTCGCGATCGGCATCCGCGGCGAGCTGTGACGCCTTCCCAATAGAACTTTCGAGGGCATGGCGCGTCGAGTAGGGTCACTTCCCCCCGCATGCGTCACTTCCTCCTCTTCTTGCTGGCCCTCTCCGCATGCGGCGGGTCGCCTACCGCCAAAACCGCGGGGCCTGCGTCGGGGCTCGTGTCGCGGGCTGACGCGCGGAAGTCGGTCGCCGTCACGGTGTACACCGACGGGTTCGGGCTCGTGCGTGAGGTGCGCGACGTCAACCTCGGCACGGGTCGCGTCTCCCTCGAGTTCCGCGACGTCTCGTCGCAGATCGAGCCTGACACCGTGCTCGTGAAGTCCCTGTCGCCGGGGCACGCCCTCTCGGTGCTGGAGCAGAACTATCGCTACGATCTGCTCTCGCCGCAAAAGCTTCTTCAGAAGTACGAGGGCAAGAAGATCAAGCTCTACCGGTGGAACAAGGAGAAGGGCAAAGACGAGGAGTACGAAGCCGAGGTCATCTCGGTGAACAACAACGAGCCCGTCCTCAAGATCGGAAGCGAGATCACCTACGGGTTCCCCGCGCGCTTTGCGTTCCCCGAGGTGCCGAAGAACCTCATCGCGCAGCCGTCGCTCGTGTGGCTCCTCGACAGCCAAGAGCCCAAGCAAACGCTCGAGGTGACGTACCTCACGCAGGGCTTCGGGTGGTCGGCCGACTACGTCGTCACCATCGGCGAGGAGACCCCTGGGAGCGCCATGTCGAGCGCGGAGCTCGTCGGCTGGGTCACGCTGTCGAACAACACCTCGACGAGCTACGAGAACGCCCGACTCAAGCTCGTCGCCGGTAACGTCCAGCGCGTGCGCGCGGAGCTGAGCGGCGCGGTCCGGCACGCGCTGAACAAGAAGGCCGACGGGGACGACAAGCGGCAGTTCAACGAAGAGAGCTTCTTCGAGTATCACCTCTACACGCTCGATCGCCCGACATCGCTCCTCTCGAACGAGCAGAAGCAAGTCACGCTGCTCGAGGGGCACGACATCCAGGTGCGCCGCGAGCTCATCTTCTACGGCGCCTCGTATTACTACCGCGGCAGCTACGGGCAGATCGTCGCGAACCAGAAGGTCGGCGTCTACCTCGAGATCAAGAACGAGGAGCAAAACCACCTCGGCATCCCGCTGCCGAAGGGCACCGTCCGCGTCTACAAGGCCGACAAGAGCGGCGCGACCCAGTTCATCGGCGAGGACGCCATCGACCACACGCCGCGCGACGAGAAGCTGCGCATCAAGATGGGCGAGAGCTTCGACGTCGTCGGCGATCGCAGGCAGACCGACTTCAAACAGGTCTCGACCTGCATCGACGAGACCACGTGGGAGATCGCCCTCCGCAACCACAAAGACGTGGCCGACGAGATCCTCGTCTACGAGCCCATCGACGGCGACTGGCAGATCCTCTCGTCGTCGATGCCGTACGACAAGAAAGACGCCCACACGTTCACCTTCCTCGCGAAGGTGCCGGGTCGCGGGGAAACCAAGATCACCTATCGCGTACGAGTCAAGTGGTGCTGAACATGAAGAGAATCGGTGTCGCGGGTGTCCTTGGCGCAGCCCTCGTGCTCGCAGCGGTGGCGAGCGCCCAGCAGAGGCCGCCGCAAACCGTTCAAGCACGATCGACGAGCGCCCAGCGCGAGGAGGTCGGCATCACGGTTTACAACCAGAACTTCGGGCTCGTGCGCGAAGTGCGCAACGTGGATCTCGCCGCGGGCCGCACGGCGCTCGAGTTCGGCGACGTGAGCGAGCAGATCGAGCCGCAGACGGTGGTCATCAAGTCGCTCGGCGGGCAACTCCACGTCCTCGAGCAGAACTATCGCTACGATCTGCTGTCGCCACAGAAGCTCCTCGAGAAGTACGTCGGCCGCAAAGTGAAGGTCTACCGGTGGAACGACAAGACGGGCCACGAAGACGCGTACGACGCCGAGGTCCTCTCCGTGTCGCAGGGGACCGTGATGCGCATCAACGGCGAGATCACCTATAACTTCCCTGGCCGCATCGCCTTCCCCGAGATCCCGCAGAACCTCATCGCCAAGCCCAGTCTCGTGTGGCTCGTCGACTCGAGTGGCAAGCAAAAGGTCGAGGTGACGTACCTCACCCGCAACCTCGGTTGGTCCGCTGACTACGTTCTCGTCATCAACGACGCGGACACGGCTGGCGATCTCGTCGGCTGGGTCACGCTGAACAACACGACCGGGACGACCTACGAAAACGCCAAGCTCAAGCTCGTCGCCGGTGACGTCCAGCGCGTGACGAACAACGACTACGGGAAAGACGAGGACGCTGACGCCCCGCGAGGCGGAGGCGGCGGCGCTGCTTTCCACGAGGAGAGCTTCTTCGAGTACCACCTCTACACGCTCGAGCGCCCGACGAACCTGCTCAACGCCGAGCAGAAGCAGGTCACGCTGCTCGAGGCCCAGAACCTCCACATCGACAAGCGCATGATCTTCTACGGCGCGGCCTATTATTACCGCGGTCACTACGGTCAGGTCGTGTCGAACCAGAAGGTCGGCGTCTACCTCGACATCCAGAACAGCGAGGCGAACCACATGGGCATGCCGCTGCCCAAGGGTACGGTGCGCGTCTACAAGGCCGACAAGAGCGGCGCCAAGCAGTTCATCGGCGAGGACAACATCGACCACACCCCGCGCGACGAGAAGGTCCGCATCAAGATGGGCGACGCCTTCGACGTCGTCGGTGATCGCAAGCAGATGGAATGGAAGGCGCTCGGCGTCTGCGTATCCGAGAGCGCGTGGGAGATCGAGCTACGCAACCACAAGGACACCGCGGCCGAGGTCGAGGTGTACGAGCCGGTCGGCGGTGATTGGGAGATCATCCAAGAGAGCATGCCGCACGTGAAGAAGGACGCGCACACGTTCACGTTCACGCCCAAGATCGCCCCCCGCGCCAACGTGAAGATCACGTACCGCGTGCGCATTCACTGGTGCTGAATTGTGGTGCTAATTAGCTGAGATGTTTCGCGATCTCCCAACTGATCGGAAGCTCCACATCACCGTTGATTCGAACGTCGACGATGACGGGACCTTTTTCTGTCGCGAGCGCCTTGTCGATTTCGCCCAATTCATCTGGCTTCCGAACGGTAAATCCTTTGGCTCCGAATCCGACTGCGAGCTTGGCAAAATCGGGTTGTGGAACTTCGGCGTATCGGGGATTCAATTTCTTGTGAACGAGATCGTGACGCTCCTGGCCGAGCGCATTGTCGTTGAAGACAAAAACAGTGAGCGGCAGGTCATGGGTCACCGCAACGTGAAAATCGGCGACGTTCATCATGAACGAGGCAGCGGCTGTCAGGTGCGTAACGCGTTTGCCAGGGCGAGCAAAACAGGCGCCAATTGCAATCCCGAGGCCTTGCCCAATGGCTCCAAAGTCTAGTCCCAATCCCCAATTTTCCGCTCGTGGGCTCGACAAAATTTTCGTGCAAACCATGGCCGCGTGTCCGCCGTCGAAAACGAGAATTCGTTCGTCCTTTGGCAACCTCTCTTCGATGTGCTGCGCGGCGCGACGCGGATCGATCGAAGCGCCGTCTTCATATTTTTGAGACTCGGGCTTTTGTT
>Ga0302326_10006788_pt1 | contig 25596 bp, 13 predicted proteins | sample Palsa_T0_3_FD_202264 | JGI IMG/M metagenome (GOLD analysis project Ga0302326, IMG submission 202264) | Peat permafrost microbial communities from Stordalen Mire near Abisko, Sweden - Palsa_T0_3 | ecosystem: Environmental > Terrestrial > Soil > Palsa > Peat permafrost | place: Sweden: Abisko... | reverse complement strand
GGAAGCGGACGCCCTCCTCCTCGGACGACTGACGTACGAGGGCCTGTCGGACGCCTACACCCGGATGGCCGACGAAGCACCCGTCGGCGTTCCGTCTGACTTCATCGGCCGGATGAACAGCATCCCGAAATTCGTCGCGTCGACCACACTCCGGGAGCTGAGCTGGAACGCCACGGCGATCGACGGCGACGTCGCCTCGTTCGTCGACGATCTCAAGCGCAACGCCGGGCAGAAACTCTTGAAATACGGGAACGGGCCGCTCGACGCCACCCTGATGGAGCACGAGCTGATCGACGAATTCCATCTCTTCCTCACCCCGGTCGCCATCGGCAAGGGTAAGCACCTATTCGAGAGCATCGACACCGCACCCCACCTCCGCCTCGTCGACGTCAGGCGATTCGATAGCGGCGTGGTCATCCTCGTCTACGCACCCAAGTAGCCCGTCTGTCAGCGTTCGGGCCGTGGTGGGTCGGTGAGCACGAGGCCTGCAACGAAGATTTTGGCTTGTCGGCGTGCGAGTCGGTCCCAGTCGGCTGTGTTCGCGAGTGGTTGGGCGAGCATCGCTCCGGTGATGATGATGTCGATCGGGGTGGCGTCTGGTCGGATGGTCCGGTTGTGGCGTCCGCGGGCGAGGACCTGCTCGAGTAGGTTCCTGATCTCCGTGCGAAGCGCGACGATCTTCCTGTCATGGATGACGGGGCCGCCGTGGAGGGGGAGGATCAGCTCATTGCGTGCCGCGATGGTCCGTTCGAAGAATTGCTCGAGTGCCGCAGGGGCTGGCTCGTCGCTCAGCGCGGCGGCGCGGGCGTGTTCAAGGACGAGTCGGAAGGAGCGCAGCGTCAGAGCCGCCAGGAGGGCGGGGCGTGTCGGGTAGTGGCGGTAGAGGGTTCCGATCCCGACGCCCGCCTCTTCGGCGATCGTCGCCATCGGCACCTTCTCGCCGTCGCGCCTGACCGCGATCGTGGCGGCGGCGAGGATGCGTTCACGATTTGCTGCGGCGTCGCTGCGCAGTCGCCGCGTGACGGCTTGCGCCTCTATCGGTGCTTCGGGCATCCCGCAGGGATCGTGTCACGTAGCGGCGACGGGGCCTCGCGTTCGGTAGGCTCCAGGGTCATAAGCGGACGATTTCCACCGTTTAGCCCACGACCGAGGAGCACCGATGAACGACACCTCGCCCGCCGAGTCACAGTCGCCCGGGCGGGTCCCAGCCGATGACCCCGGGCGCGTTCTGACGCACGTGAGCCCGGATACCGATGAGTCGCTGCCTCACCTCGGCGTGGTGGGCGATACCTACACCATCCTTGTGTCCGGGGCTGACACCGCTGGGCGCTACACGCTGATCGACATGCACGTCCCGCCGGGCGGCGGGCCGCCGCCGCACCGTCACGACTTCGAGGAGATGTTCACCATTCTCGACGGCGAGGTCGAGCTCACGTTCCGCGGCGTCAGCGTGGTTGCCACGGCCGGGGAGACGATCAATGTGCCGGCCAACGCACCGCACGTCTTCCGGAACGTCTCCAAAAGCCCCGCGCGCTTGCTCTGTCTCTGCGCGCCGGCGGGCCAGGAGGAGTTCTTCAAGGAGGTCGGCGTTCCGGTCGCGCACCGAACCGAGGCTCCACCGCCGCTCGACGACGCTGCTACCGCCGCGTTCATCGCCAAGGCGATCGCACTCGCCCCGAAATACCGGACCGAGTTGCTGCTCGGCGAGCCGGAGCCCTGATCCGCGATCCGGGGAGTGGGTCGACGGCAAGGAGCCGGCGTTCGTAGCGACCGCGGCGGTCGCGGAGCTCAACCCGAGCGCGCGGCTGTTCCCTGACCTTGACGCCGGGCCGCGCGAAGACCGTCCGGACCAGGACCACCACTGCGATGGAGCTGGGATCGACGCGGTCCTCCAAGACGTTTCTGCGCCTTGCGTGCTGCGATATGGTTCCGCCCCAAAATCAGGCACGGGAAATCGATGGAGGGCGCCGCGCAGTGTCGGTGGGGGCTATCGAGGTTGACGATCTTGATCCGCTGGTCGCGCAGATCGGCATCCTGCTCGGGATTCTCGAGCAGGCGCAGCCCGGCGATCTGTACACGCTCAACACCGGCTGGTTCACGCATCCCGCGTATTACCTGAGCCAGGTCCCCACGAAGAATGCCGGGCTGCTCCTTGACGTCCTGGGGCAGCTGCTGGACGCCGCGGCGGGAAGCGCTGTCGGCACGCCGCATCAGGCGCTCGGTCGTACCTGGTACCCGATCGCCGTCCCCGACTCGTCGGGGCAGGCCGAGGCGTCGCCGTTCTACCTCGTTGCGCCGACCGCCAGCACGAACGGCAGCGGCACGAACAGCGGCGATGCGCCGGTCCTCGGCGTCGGGTTCCGGCATGATTTCGATGCCGGCGAGGGGGCGACGGTCACGGCGTACGGCTATCTGCCGCTGCTCAGCCTGGCGCCAAGCGGCGTGAGCTTCGTGCTCGAGCAGGCGGGCGGCGGCGGCCTTCCCCCGCAGCTCGGCATCGAGCTCACCGGGATCGAGTTCGGCAGCGGGGATGTGTCGTTCGACGGGCTGCAGGTGGCGGCGGACATCAGCTTCAGCGAGGCGCCGGCGGTCACGGTCGTGTTCCTCAACCTGGCGCTGCCGGGCCGGGCGCCGGCGGACACGAGCCTTCAGGATCTGATTGTGCTTGGGCCGGCCGAGTGGCTGGCGAGCGCGCTGTCGCTCGTGTTCGGGCAGCTGGCGAGGCTGCTGCCGGACGCCGACCGCCAGGCGGCCGAGAACGTGTTCGGTGACCTGCTCGAGCTGCTCGGCCTCACGCCTGGGCTGCCGTCGCTCGACTGGACCGCGCTGGCGGCGGCGCTCGTGAAGGACGGGAAGCCGGGTGCCGGGGCGCTCGTCGGCGGCTGGCTCGCAACGCTCGGCGGAACACCGGCGACCATGCGCCAATGGCTGAACGCGCTCGCATGCCTGTTCAACGGCACGACGACGGCTGTTGACGGCAGCGACATCGCTGGCAACGTGCCGGGCGCCGGCACACAGGCGGACCCGTTCCGCGTCACGGTCGCGAGCGGTGAGGGTCTGGAGCTCGATCTGCTTGTCGGCCTCGGGCAGGTGAACGGCGTTGTGCACATCTATCCCGGCGTGCGCGCGGCCGGTGCGCCGCTCACCCTGCCGGACGGTCTGGCGGCCGCGGCGACGATCGGGCTCTCCGCGCAGGTCGCCGACCTTCAGGTCTCGCCGACCTCGCTGACCGCCGCAGCGGCGCAATCGCTCGACGCGTTCGTCACCCTCGGCGCCACGACGGCGGGCGCGGCCCTGTTTGGCTTCGAGATCACCGACGTTGAGCCGAACGGCGCGCTGTCCCTGGGATCGGTGAGCGGGGGGCTGTCGTACTCCGGCGGGACGCTCACGCCGAGCTTTGCGCTGCTCGACGTGAGCACCCCGATCGGGTCGTGGCCGGTGATCGATCTGGCGAACTACGGCCAGTCGGTCGCGGCGCTGGAGAAGGCCGCCGGCGGGGTGGTGCAGAGCGCGATCGAGACATTCCTGGGGGCGGTCGGCAGTGAGGAGCCGACCGGCGCGGCGGCGGCGATCTGTGCGGTGCTGGGCGTCCTTGCGCCCGCCGCCGATGCGGAGAACTGGCCGGTCAGCCAGCTCCTGTTCTCCGACCTCGACGCGCTGGTCGCCAACCCGCTGACGGCCGTGGGGGCGTACTGGGAGCGGGTGATCGAGGCTGCGGACCTTCCGAGCGGTGCGGCCCCGGTTACCGTGTTGCTGAGCTCGCTGGCGACGGTGTTGGGAGCGAGCGACAGCTCGCTCTCCGGGTCCGGGTCGGCGCTCAATCCGTGGCTGGCGACGCTCGCGACCGTGGACGACACCGTGTCGGTGATCCTGTCCGCGTGGCTCGAGGGGAGCGCGTCGGCGGGGTACGACCTGCACCTGGGGCTGCGGTTCGGCGTCCCGTTCACGCTCCAGGGCGGCCAGGTGGCGCTGGCGCTCGACGCGGGCGTGATCGCCTTCTCGCTCCCGGCGGCCGGCGCCGGGAGCTACTACGCGAGCTGGTTTGAGCTTGCCGGGGTGAGCGCGGCCCTGTCGGGATCCGCACTGACCACGCCGGCCGTCGGTGGCGTCTCGCTCACTGCGACGGCGGTGGTGGTCGAGGGTGGGTACGGCCGGCAGGGACTGTACGGGGGCGTCGGCGCGACCGGCGTGCAGCTCACCGCGGGCACCGTCGAGACGCCGCTCGGCGACATCGATGTGACCGTGACCGAGGCCGGCTGGAGCTCGGGCCAGCTGGAGCTGCTGATGGGCGCGGTGCTCCAGCTCGCGGGGCTGTGGCTGCTCGAGAACGGCGGTCGCCCCGGGGTCGCCGCCGCGACCGTGCTAGGGCTGCTGCCGGACATCGCTGCCGTCTACGCGCTTGCCGGCAGCGCGAACGCGCCGTGCCCGTTGCCGGCGGGGTTCACGCTGCCGGCGGACTGGCCGGCGGTGACGATCTCCGACGGCACGACGTTCCTCGGCGATCCGTGGCAGCCGTTCGCCGCCCAGCTTCAGGCGCTGCTCGGAACGCACGCACGGGCTCAGGCGGCGATCGGGCTGTGCGCGTGGGCGCTCACCGGGACGGTGACGATCCCACAGCAGGCCGGGACGCGGGCCGCCCCGATGACGGTCACACTCCCAGGGCCGCTCGGGCTGGACGTGCTCGTCTGGAGCGAGGGGGAGGCGAACCTGCCCACTCGCGCCGGGCTGGGGGTCAGCTGGACGACGACGGCGACGATCGCCGACACGCTCACGGCCGCCACCACGCTGCGCTGCGACATCGCGACGCTCCCGCTGGCCGCGCCGGCGCCCACGCCGGCCGGCCCCGTCCCGCAGCTGGCGGCGTCCGTCGAGCTGGCAGGCCTCGACGCCGCGCCGCTCAGCAGCGACTCCGACAGCGGGCTCACGATCGGCACCGCCCTGGTCGGCGTTGCCTGGCAGCGCGACGGCCTCACGCCGCTGCTGGAGTTCGACGGCGTCGTCGTCGGTCAGTCCGCGTCGGCTGCGTACACGATCGCCGATCTCCTCGGCCGTGGCGCAGCGGGCGGCTCGTCGAACCCCAGCGCCTCGACGGAGATGCAGGTGGTGGCGCAGCTCACGGGCACGGTGATGCAGATGCTCGCCGACGACGTCCCGGAGATCGGGATTCCGGATCCGCCGACGGATCGCCTGCTGGCGATCCTGGGGATCCTGGATGCCGTTGGCCTAGCCGCGCCCTCCGGTGGGTACTACGCGATCGACCCGACGTCCTGGCTGGCGTTCCTCGCCGATCCTGCGGGGTTCCTCGCTGCGGGCCTTGCCGCCACGCTCGGTGACGCGGACGGTGCCGGGCGGCTCGGCCGGGCGGTGGGGGCGCTGGCGGGGGCGACGCCGCCGCCGCTGAGCGCGGACCTGGCGCCGATCTGGGCCGTGCTGGAGTCGCTCGGTCTGGCTACGGGTACCCCCGGCGGCCCGGTGCCGAAGCCCGAGGCGTGGACGGCGGTGCTGCAGAACCCGGCCGGGTACCTGACCGGCGCGGCGGGAGCCGTGTTCGGTGATCCGGCCGCGCTGATCGGCGAGCTCGGCACGCTCGTCCCCGCTGGCGCCGCCCAGCCGGTGCAGCTCGGCGGCGGGGTGACGCTGGCGGTGGACAAGGCCACGCGCGTCACGCTCACCGTGCCGGCGGTAAAGCCGGGGTCGTGGCTGGAGCTCGGCGGCTCGTTCATCCTCGACCTCAAGGCGATGTCGCTGACGACGGGCGCGACGCTCGCCGTGCCGCCGCTCGCGCTCGCGCTCGCCGGGTCGGTCAGCGTGAACGGCTCGGTCGAGAGCTCCTGGGCGGTCGACGTCGTCGACGCCACCCCGAGTCCGGTGCCGGCGGCGTTCGATCCGATCCCGATCCTCGGCGCCGATGCCGGCTCGCTGCCGGTAGCGCTCCAGGTCGCAGTCCCGATTTTCGCCCTCGGCGCGGTGGCGGGCGAGCTGATCGAGCGCTCGCTGCTGGCCGACAGCGCGCTGGCGCGCGCCGCGTTCACGGCCGTCGGCCTCGTCGACCCGGCCGATCCCGCGCGGGTGCGTGGCCTCGTCCGGGCTGCTCGCGCGCCGCTGGCGTGGCTTCAGCTGGCGCTCGGCGTCACGACCGACGGGACGCTCAATCTCGACGTCGTCGGGACCCGGCTGGCGGCGATCGGTGCGGCGGCCGGCGGCACCGGCCCCGGCGGCGTTGCGCTGGCGGCGAGCGGGACGACGGGTCTGACCGTCGGCGGGCTCCCGTACGAGAGCTCGGTGTCGCTCACGTCCTCGAGCGCGGGGGGCGTCGCGTGCGCGGTGGAGGTGAGCGCCGACGTGAGTCCGTGCACGCTGACGCTCTCACCGTCGCTGGGCTACCTGCCGGCGAGCGGCCTGACGCTCGGCGGCTCCGTCGCCGGGGCCGTCGCGCTCTCCGCCACAACGGTCACGCTCGACGGTGGCTACGCGGCCGGCGACTGGTCCCTCACTCTGTCGGCCGCGAGCGGCAGCCCGGCAAAGACGACGTTCACAGTGCCGCTTGTCCCGTTCGCCGGCGTGAACGCCGCGTTCGCGGCAAGCGCGAACCTGTTGCTGCCGTACGTCGTCGACGAGGCGCTCACCTACTACAACGCCACCAAGAGCTCGCTCCCGGCCAGCGTGCAGACGGCCGTGGACGGCGTGGTGACCGCCGCTGGGACGCTCGGCGTCACCGACGGCACGTCGCTGCTCACGCTCGTGCAGACGATCGAGAAGGGCCCGGTCCAGTGGCTTGATGCCAACCTGGCGAACTTCGTCGGCGCAGCCGGCGCGGTGCTCGTGACGACGTTCCAGCTGCCGGGCGTCAGCGTCGCCGGGAACCTCATCACGTACACGCGCTCCGGCCTTCCTGCCGGCGCGCCGCTCACCGTCAGCTTCGGCGAGCGGACCGATCTCACTCCCAACCTGCTCGGCGCGTGGCTGCACGCAGAGGCGACATTCACGCCGTTCGTGACGACGATCGACTGCGGGGTGGGGGTGCAGGTCCCACTCCCGCTCTCCGGTGACCCCGTGATTGACGGCTCGCTCCAGCTCGTCCAGTGCGTCGACCCGACGGTGCTGAAGCCCGCCGCGCCGCTGCTGGGGTCGCCCGCCGTCGTGGCGACCGTCGCTGGCCAGCTCGTCGGCGGCACAAGCAGCTTCACGCTGCAGGGCTGGCCGGTCGGCGTCGTCGACGTGACCGACCCTCACGCGGGCGACGCGGTCGTGATTGCGCTGGCGCCGACCCCCGGGCTGGCCTACGGGGACGCACCGGGCACGCTGCTGAGCACCGGGTACGGAACCTGGCTTGAGAGCTTCGCCTACGGCTTCGGCTACCCGATCCTCGGCGGGCTCGTCCTGTCCAGCGATGAGGTCACCACGTGGCTGGACGCGACCGTGGGGAGCTCCGGTGTGAAGGTCGGTGCGCTGCTTCAGGCGCTCGGTCTGCTCGCCGGGTCATCGGGCGCCTGGACGCCGGCGGACGTCCGCGGCGAGTTCCGGACCGTCCGGACCGGCGGGGGCGATTACGCGTCGTTCGCGACCGCGAAGCTGCTGGCCGTTCTGGAGCTGCTCGCCGGAGCGCCGCTGATCACGATCACGGTCGACGGGGATTCCTTCTCGGTCGGGATCGCCAAGACCTCGGACGGGGACGGTGGCAACGTCTACGGCGTCGAGCTGGGGCTGCCCGAGGTGACGCTCGCGACGTCGGCCGGGGGTCCGCAGGTGGTGTTCCAGCCGGGCTCGTGGCCGGCGGGAGAGAACGGGACCACGAACTGGATCAGCGCGTCCAACTCCGACGTCACCGCATCCCAGCCCGGGATCGCGATCGACCTCGTGCACGCGCCGAGCACGGGATCGCCGACGCTGAGCCCGGGCCTGATAATCGTCAGCGCCGGGCTCGATCTGATCGGCGCGCCGGGAAAGCCGCTCGTCGATCTGCCCGAGTTCCAGTTGGCGGGCGTCGAGACCCGCGTGTACGTGTCGATGATCGAGGATCTCAGCAACGGCGGCAAGCTCACCACGAGCTTCGGCGCGGCGGCCGCGTGCACGGGCCTCGCGCTGTCGCTGGCGCCCTCGGCGCTTGCCCCGAGCGCGGGGCAGTCCAATCCGGTCGCTCAAAGCCTGCTCTCTTCCGGCGGCGGTGGGTCTGACTCGGCGCCGGCCAAGTCGGCGGCGCCGGCGCTGACGGCGCTCGCCGCGTGGGTTGAGGGCGGTCATCTAGTGCTGCTCCTCTCCGACCCCGCCAACCCGGGCACGTTCACCGATCAGACGGTGTGGATCCCGGTCCAGCGCGCGCTCGGCCCGCTCCACTGCCAGCGGGTCGGCGTGACGCCTCCGGCGCAAAGCGGCGCGCAGACGCTCGGGATCGATTTCGACGGATCGGTGTCGCTGGCCGGCCTGACCGTGGATCTCGACGACCTCAGCATCGGGATCCCGCTCACGTCGCCTGTCGACTTCGACTCCTACACGCTCGGGCTCGACGGGATGAGCGTCGCGCTCTCCGGCGGGCCGGTCACGATCGCCGGCGGGCTCGTCGAGACGGCGGACACGCCACCGGGCTACGAGGGAATGATCCTCGTCCAGGCGGCCGACCTGGGCCTGTCCGCGATCGGGGCCTACAGCGTGTTCGACCAGGAGCCGTCGTTCTTCGTGTTCGGCATGCTCCGCGCGCCGCTCGGCGGCCCGCCGTTCTTCTTCGTCACGGGGATCGCCGCCGGCTTCGGCTACAACCGGGCGCTCGCGCTCGACAGCATCACCGCCGACAACGTCGACACCTTCCCGCTGATGGAGGCGATGGCGGGGTCGAATGCGCTCAAGAACCCGACCGACCAGACGGGTCTGGCGGCGACGCTTGATGCGCTCGGAACCGCCGTCTACCCGTCGCCGGGTGAGTACTGGCTGGCGGCCGGGGTCAGCTTCACGTCGTTCGACCTGCTCCAGTCCCGGGCGCTGATCGCCGTCAGCTTCGGCAACGACTTCCGCGTCGATCTGCTGGGGGTCTCGCAGCTCGTCGTCCCGACCGCCGGCGGCGAGATCCCGCCGATCGTCTCCGCCGAGCTTGACCTCGACGCCAGCTTCCGTCCCTCCGCCGGGGTCCTGTCGGTGACCGCGACGCTCGCCCCGAGCTCGCACGTGCTCGATCCGGCCGTGCACCTGACCGGCGGGTTCGCGCTCGATGTCTGGTTCTCCGGCGACGAGGAGGGGCAGTTCGTCGTCACGCTCGGCGGCTACCACCCGGGCTGGGTGCCGCCGTCGTTCTACCCGCAGGAGCCGCGGCTCGGGATCAACTGGTCGTGGGGGAATGTGCAGCTGACCGGCGACGCGTACTTTGCGCTGACCCCGACAGCGGTGATGGCCGGCGGTGACCTCGATCTCACTTACAGCGCCGGCAAGCTGCAGGCCTGGCTGACGGTGCAGGCAGACTTCCTGATCACGTGGCACCCGTTCGCCTTCGAGGTCGGCTTCGAGGTCTCGGTCGGCGCCTCCTACCGGGTCGACGCGCTGCTCGTCCATCACACGTTCACGGTCGAGCTCGGCGCCGAGGTGATGATGCACGGGATGCCGATGGGCGGCACGGCCCACGTCCACTGGTACGTGATCAGCTTCACGATCAGCTTCGGCGACGACGCCGTCGCCGACACGCTCAAGACCTGGGCGGATTTCGACAACCAACTGCTGCCGCAACCGGCACCATCGAGCAGCGCCACCCAGCTTGTTGCAGACACCACGCCGCAGGCCACAGCGATCGTCCTGCGCGCCCAGGCACTCTCCGGGGTGCTCAGCGTTCCGGCCAACGAGGACGCGCCCTGGCTGATCACCCAGGGGTTCACGATCCTCGTCGAGTCGATCATCCCCGTAACCGAGGCCTGTCTCGACAAGCCGACCAACCCACCCTTCTACACAGCCCCGGCCAGCGCGCCGCTTGGGGTGCCGCCGCTCGGCTGGACGAGCGCGAGCGGGACGCCGTGTCTTGCCTCCGTACTGACCATCTCCTTCGCTCCGAGCGGCGGAGGGACTACCGCCGAGCGCATCACCTGCTCCCCGGTCGTGCGCAACGTCCCCGAGGCGCTGTGGTCTCCCAGCCCGATCGACACGACCACACCGGCGGCGAACACGATCCCGAAGGTCGTCGTCGGCTTCCAGCTGAGCGCCGACATCGACCAGATCGGCCCGCGCGGACCGTTTGCGCTCTCCGATCTCCAGCCACCCGAGCCGGGGAAGAGCGCGGACTGGCCGTCGGACAGCGCCGCGACGCAGACCACCACCACACCGAATCCCGTGCAGACGATCATGACCACACTGAGCGACTCCACCACCAGCGCGTGGCGCGGCGAGGTGCTCGGCGCGCTCACCCCCCTGAACGCGGCGCTGGCGACCGGCGGGACCCTGCCGGTGCTCGGCGCGTTCGCCGACCAGATCCTCCAGGACGCGCCGATCCTCGTGCCGCTCGGCACCCAGTACATGGCCGGCGACCCCGACCCGGTGGCCGCATGACGAGCACCGACACAAACGACCTCACTCTCCCCGGGGTCATCGAACTCGCCGCCTGCCAGCCGCCCGGGGTCGACGGCGGCACCTACTCGTTCATCGTCTCCCAGGAGGTGACCGGGCCGGATGGTGCGGCCGGCGCCACCTACACCCAGTCCTACACGGTGACTGTCGCCGGTCCGCGGTTCACGCTCGACCCCGCCCAGGTCGTGAGCGTCTACCCCCCGGCCGGCGGCCGCGGACGGTACCTCGACGTGCTGCCGCAGATCGTGATCGAGCGAGTGACGCTGCCGTGGGAACGCACGCTGTGGGCCGACCAGCCCGTCACGAGCGACGCCCGCTCGCCGGTGCCGTTCCTGGCGGTGCTCGTGCTCGATGGCCCGGACACCAGCCAGGCGTCGACGGTGAACGAGCTCATCCATCCGGCTCAGGGCAGCGGCGTCATCGGCCCGGCCAACGTCACGCTCGACTCCGGCGAGGCCCCGACCGACCAGTGCCGCACGCTGGACATCGACGCCACCACGTTCCTGCAGGTCGCTCCGCTCGTCACCGAGCTGCCGTACCTGGCGCACTGCCGCAAGATGGATCCCTCCAGCGCGCCGACCACCGCGCAGTGGAACGCCGATCCGTGGTACGCGATCGTGACCGCGAACCGGCTCCCGCTGGCGGCGACAGCGACCAACGCGAGCCTCAGCACCGCCTACCTCGTCTCGCTCGAGGGGTTCGGCGACCTGCTCACCTCCCGTCAGCTCCCTTCGGGGATAGCCACGGTCCGCCTTGCGGTGTTGGCCAGCTGGCAGTTCACCGACGACAGCGTCTCCGACCCGGACTTCGCCGCGCTCGCCGCCGCGCTCGACATGAGCGCGCCCGGGCTGAGCCTGCCACCCCCGGGCGAGTCGCCCGGCGGGAGCGGTGCAGCGGGCGGTGAGGGCGCCGACCCCGCCGAAGTGGTAAGCAGCGCGCTGAACCAGGGCTACGTTCCGCTCAACTACACGACCCGGTTCGGAGAGACCGCGGTCAGCTGGTATCGCGCCCCCCTGACGCCGGTCGTGCTGGCCGCCGAGCCGACCACCACGTACTCGTGCGTCGATGCCGCGCTGCGCTTCGACCCGCAGCTCGGCATGCTCGATCTCTCCTACGCCGCCGCCTGGCAGCTCGGACGGCTGCTCGCGATCGCCGACGCGGAGTTCGCGCCGGCGCTGATGGCCTGGCGGCGCGCCAACCAGCTGAACCTCCAGACGCTCGCCACCAACATCCAGCTGGCCGAGCGCCTGCCCGGCCTGCCGCAGGCGCGCGAGCTGTCGGAGCTGTCTGACCGCCACCGCATGCCGCGCCTGGTCGGGCGCTGGCTGGCCGAGACCCTGGGACCGGCGCTGCTCGGCCCCGACCTGGCCAGCCCCCCCACCCGGCTCGGCAGGCGCCGCAGCCCACGGGCACCGATCGCCGACCCAGAGGAGGACGCATGACCCTGCAGAGCGCCGCCCGCCAGTTGGAGCTCGTGCACGAGCTCACCGCCGAGCCGGCGCACTGGCTCGGTGTGCTCCAGGACCAGCCGGGCGACGGTCCACTGCCGCCTGCCGTGAGCGCCTGGCTGACAAACCTCTCCCTGCTGATCGGCGTGCCGTTCAACTACCTCGTCCCCGACGAGCGCATGCTGCCGCCCGAGTCGATCCGCGCCTTCGCACTCGATCCGAACTGGATTGCTGCGGTGATCGACGGGGCGATGAGCATCGGGCGTACGAGCAGCTTCGACGCCAGCCACGACAACGCCGTCGCGCCGCTCGTCCACGCCGCCGTCCACGCGCGCCGCGGCTCGGTGCGGGCACGAGCGCTCGGCACCGACCCGCCGCCACCACCGCAGACCGGTCAGATCACCGGCTTCCTGATGCGCTCCCAGCTCGTCGCCGACACGCCCGGCCTCCAGGTCGTCGCATACGACGCCACCGACACGGCGCTTCCGATCCTGCGACTGGAGCAGCTCTCCCCGAACGTGCTCATCGGCCTGTTCGCCGGCACCGCGGTCCGCTTCGAGATCTCGGAGCCCGCGCACACGCTGCGCACCGGCGTCGCGTCTATGAGCAACCCGCCGAGTTTCTCCGTGACCGCGCGTGATCTTGGACTCACTGGACTCACCGGCGGCGGGATCGGCGACCCGACGACCGAGACTGCTGAGGTCCCGTTCCGCGTCTCCGATCCCCGCGTGATCGACATCGGCGCGCTCGTCACCAACCTGGAGACCGCGCTCCAGAACGCCGGCGTGTTCCCCGCCGGCAGCGCGATCGACGCCGGCGCGCTGGCGATCGAGCTGCTCCAGGCGCCCGCTCGCCAGGACTACACCTACACCGCGACCGCGTCGGCCGACGCTCAGGCCGGGATGCCGACGCGCGTCCCGCTCCCGGACGAGGTCCGCGCCGCCGGGCGCGACGCGCTCGACGCCTACCTCCGGGACGGTGCGCGATGACCACAAGCTCGCCAAGGCTGCTCGTCCCGATCGCGCCCGCCGCGCTCGTCGTGACCAGCCAGTCGCCGCTTCCGGGTGACGCCAACCAGGGGTTCAACTGGATCCAGACCGTCCCGCAATATGCGAACCTCAGTCAGGTCTACGAGGGCGACTCGATCACGCCCGAGTTCCAGCCCTTCACCCACATGCCCGCTCCAGGGGTTTATCTGCGGTGGGCGATGCCCGATGCGCTCACCCATGGGCTCGCAGACAGTACCGGCGCGGTCGTGTACCCGAAGCTGCCGAACCGGTGGTTCGTGCTGCGTGCGTATTGGGACGCGAACTCCAACAACACGCCGATTGCGATCCGCTCCTGGGTCATCTGCAGCGACACCGTCCGGCAGCCGGGCGACCCCAACGTCCCCTACCCGACACTGGGCAGCAACTACAGTCCCTGCGCCAACTTCGACCCGAATGCAAAAAACCCTTGGGCGTACATCGGCCTCGTCAACGCGCCGAACACGACGTGGACCGGCGACCCATCGCCAGTGCCGTCCCCCCTCTACGCGCACGGCGCCTACGGCGAGAGTGACCCGTCCTTCGTGGCTGGGGACCCCACGTTCGCAGCTTCCTTCCAAAGCTCGCAGGGCGTGTTCGGCCTCTACGACGACTGCCAGGACATCCCAACCGACAGGCTCCCGCTCACCTACATGGTCGCCGGCTGGTACTCGAGCCCGACCACGGACAGCCCACTCCTCGATCAGTCACTTGACCAACTGCACTGGAGCCTCACCGTCTCGCCGCCGAGTCCCGCGCCAACCGACGTGCTCCTCCACGGCGTAATCCACACCGTGCAATGGCCGGGCCAGAATGGCCCCATCGCCTCCGGCGTCCCCGAGATATCAGAGACGAACCCCGTCACGGTGGCACTTGGCAACACGACCGCCGAAGCGGTGTCGGCCCTGATCCAGCAGGTCGTGCAGGAGCAGGACCCCGACCTCCCTCGCGGCCTCGTCGAGCCGCTGCTCGACGCAGTTCAGTACGGCGCCATCTCCGACTTCACCGCCGCCGACGGAGGTGGGACGGTCAAGCTGGAGGAGAGGATGCACACGAAATCGCTGATGGCGAAGGGCGGCGGCACAAGCTACAGTCTGTCGCCCGCCGGCGCGAACGGTACCCAGCGCGCGGCGCCGCTGAGCGGCACGCTGCCGGAGGGCGCTGCGGCCGCCCTCGCCAGCCTGAACGCAGCGCAGGCCGACGCCGACCAGCTCGCCCAGCAGCTCGACAGCGTTCAGGACGCGATCGCCTACACGTGGCAGAAGCGAGCCTGGCTGAGTGTGACGGAGTTCCCCTCCCAGAAGTGGCCACCGTGGGAGAAGCAGCCCAAGCAACCAGACGACGCGAGCAAGCTGAAGGACGGAGCGACGACGCTGCTCACGAATGTCCTCCTCCCTACGGCCGCTGAGATCGCCGGTGTGGGGGTCGCCGCGCAGGGCGCAGCGACCGGGGCCCTCGGAGAACTGGACAGTGCGCTCGGCCCGCAGTCCGCGTACACGGTCGCCGCGGCGCCGAGCCCGAGCTTCTATGAGCCGAACGCACCGGTCGTCGCGCTCGGCGGAGCGGCGATCCAGACGTCGCTCGATCACGGCGCCGACGGCCGTTTCGACGCAGGAAACCTCCAGTGCCGTACGCCCAATCAGGTGATCACCGAGCTGGACTTCTCCGAAACGACGACCATCACGGCCTCTCAGCTCAGTCCTCTCATGTCCCCGGCGTTGTTCCCCCCGGCCACGCTGCTCGACAACCTTCCGGACGAGATCACCGACCTGATCACCGAGACGATGCTGCGCTCCAAGGACATCATGACCGGCCTCAGCCAAAAGTTCGCCCTGAGCGGCACCGGAACGATCCCTCCGAATTCGGGCCTAGCTGCACCGTCACCAGTCGCGGACGTCGCCTGGACCCAGTCCTGGATCCCGCTCTTCCTGCTCTTCGCCTACGACTGGTTTCCCAGCTCCACCACCCCCGAGGCGGCGCTGAGCGGCTGGCAGCTGACCGACGCCGCCCGCACTCCCTGGCAGGTCACCGATGCCACCGGCGCGACCGACTGGCAATGGACCGGACCGCTACCGACGGTGACCTCGTCGGCGACGACCATCCAGAACCGCGTGCTGATCAACCCGAGCGCGACGGTCGACCTCGCCGCCCGCGTTGCGGACCTGGCCAACGCCGACGGGCTCTCGCCGCAGGTTTCCCAAGCCCTCAGCGACATTTCGACGCAGCTGAAGGGCCTGACGATCGTCGCCCAGGCGCTGACTGGCCTGAACTCCGAGATCTGCTCGCTGCATCCATGCCTGCAACTGCCCGCGCTCCCGCTCAGCGATACGCTTGCGCCGACGGTGCAGAGCGCCTGGGGAGCGGGGCCGACGGCGGCGCCGCGTCCAGCCACCGAGCTCCTCTGCCCGATCCGCGCCGGGCATCTGCAGCTCCTGCAGCTCTACCTGGTCGACGCGTTCGGTCAGGCCCAGCCGATCCTGCTCAACGGACCCAGGCCAGGGGTCACCGGACCGTTCCTGTCCCAATCGCTCACCCCGCTCAACGGGTCATCGGATTCGACCATGGCGGAGCTGCCGGTCCGGATCAGCCAGGCGAGCCGGCTACGTTTGGAGTGGGACGACAGCGCGGCAAGCGGCACGCCGATTGCCGGCTGGCTGCTCGTCAACCAGATGGACAAGAGCCTGATGATCTACGACGCCGGCGGCAACCCGCTCGGCGCCCTCCAGCTGATCGGCAGCGCTGCCTCCAGCACCGGCGCCGGCGTGCGCTGGATCGCGCCGCCCGGCATCAATGCCGCGCTCGGCGCGACTCCCGCGCTCGCCGACCCCGACCTCCAGGCGTTCGTCGCCGAGCTCCTGGCGCTCGGCGCCGCCGGCTCGGAGGGCCTACAGGCGCTACTCACCGTCTGCGACGAGTCGATGTGGACGATCAACCCGCTCGGAGGCTGGCAGGACCAGAACCTCGGCGTCCTCATCGGGCGCCCGCTGGCCCTGGCGCGCGCCAGGCTCAGCCTGGAGCTGAGCGGCCTGCCCGCAGTCGACCAGAGCTGGAAGGCGTTCAACACGGCCATCGCCTCGGCGCCGCCGCCCGGTACCGCCCCGCTTGACGCCTGGATCGAGATCTTCGGTCAGAGCGGCGCCGAGACCGTGCAGTTTCCGGTCCTCCTCGGCGACACCCGCCAGCTCGCCGACGGGCTGATCGGCTACTTCATCGCCGCCGGGACCGAGACCTTCGCCCTCGACACCCTCTATCTCGCCCAGGACGCCCTCATCACCAGCTTCTCCACGCTCGGCTTCGGCGACCAGACGTACGTGACACCCAGCCCCACCCTGCCGCTCACCGACCCGACTGCCGCCAACGTGACCCTCGCCCTCGGCGGTCCCGCCGCGCGCGTCCTCTGCCTCCTCGACCCGCGCGGAGCGATCCACGCCCGCACCGGCATCCTGCCGATGCAGAAGCTCACCCTGCCCGCGGATGCCGTCTCGGCCGCCCTCTCCACGATGGCGTTCACCTTCGTCGGCGGCCCGGTCCTCCGCGACCCGGAGCGACTGACGCTACCGACGCCGGCCGCGCGCGGTGACTGGGCATGGTTGAGCCAGCCCTCCCCCGGCAGCTACCAGACAAACTCCCAGATCGGCAAGCCGGCCCTCCAGGCCGACCTCGATCCCACCCCTCAGGTCGCGGAAGACGGGTGGCTCATCCGCTCCGGCGGCCTGCCCGACTAAAGCACCCCGGACCGCCAGGAGACCCCGCGTGACCACCACCCCGCCTTCGGACTCGCCCGCGAAGAAGCCCGTCCTCTTCCTGCCCACCCTGCTTCAGCCCCCGGCGCCGAATCAGTATGTATACACGACGTATCTCGCGCAGTACGTTAAATACAACACGCTCGAGCTCCAGCTCACGTTCGACGCGACCCAGCAGTCGTCGTGGTCATTCGTGAACAACAACGGCAGCAGTGGCCAGTACACGACCAATGACCCCCTGCCGGCGTACGGCGTAGGCCCGAGCGGCGGCGCTGTGCTTGATCGCTTCTACGTCTACTTCAACTACGGCGACGCGACGCAGGACGATTCCGTGCTCAACACCGTGGCAAACGCGCAGAACTTCACCGTCACCGCGAAGGACTCACGGCAGAACGAGTGGGCTGTCGCTGCCATAACCTCCTCCACCGCCGGTCACCCACCGCTCTGGTGGGTCATCTTCCCAACTTCGAAATCCCCGGGACCGCTCACCCTGGACCTCTCCGGCGGAGACGCCATCACGGTCACCTTTGACCAGGTGTGGAGTCCGTCGCCAGCGACGTTCACGCACTGGCAGGTGTTTATGTGGGCGACCTATTCGTACAGTGACCCCACTACGGGCGACACTTACCAGGGCGGCCTCTACGCTGGCGGGCTGTCCGTGCCGTTCACGCGCGTGATCAAGCCCGTCGCAACGCTGACGGCGAGTGTAAGCGGTCAGCCCTTAACCGGCCCGGTTGTGCCAGGCACACCGGTCACGCTCACAAGCGGGATCCAGGCCGTGAATGGGCAGGCACCCGCCGCTGACATTTGGACGCTCACCGCCCCGCAACTGGACCTTCAGTCGATGTCGCTCGCCAACGACAGCTTCGTGGTCCGCCCACAGGAAACCACGACGTACAGCGCCACCATTAAGAATTCCGTTCTACCTGTCGAGTCCGACGCGGCTGTGGTCACGATCGGCGTTCTCACGATCGGTGAACCGCAGCTCACCGGCGACGTGATGGGCGCCGAGTACACGATCGGGATCGTGTGCCCGACCACCTGTGCCCAGAGTGCATCGATCAGCCTCGCCGGATCGACGGACGGCTCGGTGCCCCTGAGTGTGGATACCCAGGGGAAGATCGTCTGTGAGCTCTCCAGCACCAAGGGCACGAGCCTTCAGGTCACGCAGAGCGGCGCCATAGCTGGGTTGCTCCCGCTTCCCGATCTAGCGAGTGCCACGACAGACACCGAGATCACACTCCGCCTGACCGCCTCTTCGGGACTATTGTCCATGTTCACGGATTTCTCGCTCACCTTGCTTGTGCCGGTGATCCTTGAACTCGGGATGTGGGAGCAGGGCAGCGGGTTTCAAACCACAGTTCAAGGGTCATGGTCGACGCTACACGCCCTGAGCGGTCAGATGACGTGTCAGTGGGGACTCCACGCGCCTGCGAGGACGTTATGCGCCACGAATGCCGTCGACACGACAATCCTGAAGTTTTTTGCGGAAAATCCCTCGGCTCAACTCGATGTGTTCGGGTTTGGCGTTGTGAGCCGAACTGTTTCTCAGCTCAGCCCGGCCCCGCCGAACACCGCCCCGACGCTCGGCGATTTCCGCGGGACGGGGTCGACGGACCTGGCGTGGTTGCAGGGCACGAGCTCCCAGTGCGGGATGTTCCTGTTCGAGGGAAACAAACTGTTCGCGACCCCGGGCAGCGGCCAGGCCACCAGTGTCGGCCAGGGCCTGCTATGGGGCGGGGTCGGGCCACGCGCCGACGGCACCGCGCAGCTGGTGTGGTTCATCGACGACGGGATCTCGACCGTGCAGTGGAACACGACGACGAGCGAGTGGGACCCGCCTGTGACGGTGAGGGGTGGATCGAAGGGCGGCTCGCTCGGCGCGCCCATCTGGGCCGGGATCGGGAACTTCCGCGGCGCCAGCGGCTGTGACCTGGCAGTGCTGGCGCCTGGACCGAACCTGTACATCTTCGAGGGCGATCAGAACTTCGACACGGCGAATAACGGCATTGGGACGACAGGCCTGGGGGTCGGGATCACGTGGGGCGGTGTCGGCCGGTTCGATCCCACGGCAACGACCGATCAGATCGTGTGGTTCACCCCGGACTCGCACGGCCCCGCGAGCGGCAGCCTGTCGCTGGTCGCCTGGGACAAGACGACACAGTTGTGCGTGGAGACGCCGGTGCGCGCCGGTGTGCTGGCGCCGGACTTTGCGACCGTCGGGGACTTCAACGGCGATGGCCTCGATGAGCTGGCATGGCTGGTCGACGGCACCCTTTACCTGCTCGATCCGACGCAGCAGTTCAAGATCATCGGCTGGTCGGGTGGCTACGCCACCCCCGCGTGGGTCGGTGCCGGCGTCATCGACGGCGTGACGCAGGTGATCTGGCTGGCGCCCAGTCAGCCGGCGGGAACCCACGAGATCCAGTCGCTGAAGTGGACCGGTGGCGGCTGGGCGATCCAACATACGCGTGGGCCGGACATCGGCGTGCCCGTGTGGGCGGCGCCACCGGGCGGCGCGGCGGTGTGGGGGACGTGACAGCGTCCGACCACCAGGCGACGTGATCCGTGCCGGTCACGCTTCAGTCGATCACGTTCTGCCACAACGTGGCCGACCCGACTAGCAGCGCGCTGCGGATTCGGCGCAACGCTGCGAATCCGATTCCGTCGCCGGAGTGGACGAACGGCGGGCCCGGCGGCTTCGCGGGCGCGCCGGCCGCGTACGCCAGCGGGCTGGTCACCGCGCCCAGCGTGCAGGTCGGCCTGACCGGTGGGACGCCGGGCAGCGAGCTGTGGGTGCGGGCGTCCGGGGGCGTTCTGCTCGGCAATGCCGCTGCGACGCGGGTGACCTTCGACGCCAACGGATCGGCCCGGGCGACGCTTGCGCTGGCCGACCACGGCCTCAGCGGTGGCCCCGTGGCGCGGGCGGACGAGACGTGGACGTGGCAGACCTCGCCCGACAACCGCACCTGGAGCTGGCTCGCGACCACGCAGCACCGGGTCTACGTCACGCTCGCGCTGCCGCAAGCTCCGTGGATGCAGGGTGCGGCGCAGGGCGGGCCGCCGCTCGCGAACGAGCCCTGGGCCCAGGTCCTGGACTGGGCGTGCACGTGGGCGGCCGGCGCGACCGGGGTCCAGCAGGCGGCGCAGCAGATCACGCAGGCCCTCAACACCAACGCCGGCGTCGACCCGGCACGCCGCGTTGGCTATGAGCGCGCTAACGGCAAGTCGACGTACGCCGCGTTCGGCCCGTTCCAGTGCACGGCGTTCCTCGCCCGGCTCAACGGCGCCAATCCCCAGCTCAACTTCGTGAACTGCGCCGACTGTGCCTCGGTCGTCACCACGTTCGCCAACATCCTCGGCTGCGCGCTGTGGGAGTCGCGAATGACGCCGGCCTCGTCCGCGTCGGGCTTCCCGCTCAACCCGGTGATCGGGATCGGCGGCGACACGTTCGGACCGCCGTTCGCCAGCGGCGCGAACGCGTTCGCGTACCACGAGGTCGCATGGGCGGGCAACGCGGGCGACTGGGACGGCGTGTACGACGCCTGCCTGCGCGTCAACAACACCCAGCTTGGCACGACCCGCACACCGGATCCGGCGCACGCGATGCCATACCTCTCCACCGGCGAGATCTTTACCGACGGGATCGGCTACCGGACCTTCCGCTACCGCGAGCAGCTCGTCAAGCCGGCAACCGTCAACGGGCAGCAGGCGTGGGACTGCGCGGCCTGTCCGAACACGCGCGAGCGCCGGGGACTGATGTGAGCGAGCGCCGCGTCACCCCCAACGCCACGGACCGGCGGGCGTAGCGGTGGCGGTCACGCTTCAGTCAATTACGTTCTGCCATAACGTAGCCGATCCGGCGCGCAGCGCCCTGCGGATCCGGCGCAACTACGCGACACCGATCCAGTCGCCGAAATGGACGAACGGCGGGCCCGGCGGCTTCGCGGACGCGCCGGCCGCTTATGCGCGCGGCGCGGTCGCCGCGCCCAGCGTGCAGGTCGGCCTGACCGGAGGGACGCCCGGCAGTGTGCTGTGGGTGCGGGCGACCGGGGGCAAGCTGCTCGGCGACCCTGCTGCGGCGCAGGTGAGCTTCGACGCCAACGGATCGGCCGCCGCGATGCTCGCGCTGGTCGAACACGACCTGATCGAGGGCTCGGTGACGGTGACGGATGAGACTTTGACGTGGCAGATCTCGCCCGACAACCGCACCTGGAGCTGGCTCGCGACCACCCGGCACCGGGTCTACCTTACGCTGGCGTTGCCGCAAGCTCCGTGGACGCAGGGTGCGGCGCAGGGCGGGACGCCGCCCGTCAACGAGCCCTGGACCGATGTGTTGGACTGGGCGTGCGCGTGGGCGGCGGGACTGGACGACGTCAGCGAGGTTGCGGAGCAGATCACGCAGGCCGTGAACGGCAACGGCAACGCCGCCGGCGGCGTGGTCTACGAGCCGGTGCGCGGTGCGACGACATACTCCGCGTTCGGCCGCTTCCAGTGCACGGCGTTCCTCGCACGGCTCAACGGCGCCAATCCCCAATCCAACTTCGTGAACTGCGCCGATTGTGCCTCAATCGTCACGACGTTCGCCAACATCCTCGGCTGCCGTCTGTGGGAGCTGCGCCTCAGCCCCGTCGCCGGAGACGGATTCGACATCAACCCGGTGATTGGAATCGGTGGGACGGCCTTCGGTGCGCCCTTCCAGGACCGATCGTACAGCTTCAGTTTCCACGAGGTCGCCTGGGAGGAGGGTCCACAGGGTCAGGACGGCATCTATGACGCCTGCCTCCAGGTGAACGGTAACGAATTGGAAAGGACTCGGACACCGGACACCGGACACCAGGTAGCGTTTCTCTCCGCCGGCGAGCCGTTCACGGACGGTGATGGTGCTGACACGTTCCTGTACCGCGAGCAGCTCGCGGTGAAGACGCTCATCCCCGGGATCGTCCCCAGGTACTCGTGGCTGTGCGAGAGCGGGACGATGACGAGACGTCCGGTGCGATGACTGAGCTCGGAGACTTGCAGGTGCAGCGGGTGGCGGTCGCGCTTCAGTTGATCACGTCCTGTCACGAGGTGGCCGAGCGGGAAGCGAGTGCGTTGCGGACCCGGTGCATCTACGGCACGTCGAGCCATGGACGGACGCGCCACCGCGAGCAGCTCGTCAAGCCCGCTCCCCAGACTTCGAAGCACCGAAAGGCAATATGACCGACCATCCCTTCAACGCCCGGGCCAAACGCACTTATGACTTCGACACATGGCCGCGACGCACGACTGCGCCGTACGACTTCTGGATCGGATTCCACCACCTCGTCGCGGTCCCGGGCTACGAGCGCCGGGAGACCTACGGCGGTAAGGATCCTGACTCGTCTCGCCACATCGCGATGATCGTCCTCGGCCCAGCAGGCGAGCAGCCCGACCCGCGGGCGCTCCTTGTGCACGTGGTGGAGTGCAGCTCCGACGAGGAGGCCCGCGAGGCGCTCGTGACCGAGCTTGCGGAGATCATGCACCCCGACCGCCTGCCCAGAGGCGCCGAGCGAGGCGTCGACGTCGGCGAGATCAGCTTCGCCTCACGTGAGCCCGAGCCAGGGTATGTGCTCTTCACCCGCGCGAACGTGGTTGTGCGGATCGTGAGCACCGGGCTTCAGCCGATCACCGCCGGCCCAGCGGCCCACCATCTCGACACACTTCTGTGGGCGCCGGCGCATAGCGGAACGCCCGGAGGCACGGCCGGCGCCCTCGCCTTGAGTGTCGCCGAGGCCCCAGCCGGCGCTGGGGTAACGGTCACCCTCCCGCCCCTAGACGAGTCTTCTGCTCTGCACCTCAGAAGTGACGCCGGTCCGCTTCGCCGCGTGGCCGGGAGCCTTCAGCTGCTCGCACGCCACCCCGGTCCGCATGACGTGAGCGCCACCTACCATCGCGCCGATGGGGCACGCCGTAGCGCCGGCCGAGTCACCCTCACCGTGGACCAAAGGCTCGATCAGCGTTAAATGCGCCGCAGGTCCAGGGCGACCAGGGAGTACCGGGACGCGTAATCGCCGGAACGCACCGCTGTCGCTGTCTGCCAGGCTCGACGCTCGCTTCGCGCCTACGTGTGTTCGTCACGTCGGTTCAGGTACTCGCCGAAGCCGGGGACCGTGTAGTCGAGCGTTCCGTGCCGCGGGGCGTAGATCAAGCCCTTCTTGATGAGTGCGTTGCGTTGCACCGAGATCGATCGTTGATCGCTCTTGCCGAGTTGGCTTGTCACCTCGGCGATCGAGTAGGGGGGGCCTTCACAGTGCGTCATAGCGGTGAGGAAGGTTCGCTCGGCGGCGGTCGCGCGCTCGAAGCGGACCTGGAAGAACCCGTCGTCGAGGCGCTCCTGGGCTTCGCGCCCGCCGGTCCGAGCGTCTGCGAGGGTGATCGTCGTATCTGATGCGACGTCCCAGATGTACTTGCCGTATTGCTGCAGGAAGTACGGGTAGCCGCCGGTCTGGTCGAAAACGTAGTCAAGGGCCGTCTGCTCCCACGCGATGTCGCGGCGGCTGGCGGGATCGGTGAGCGCGGCGAAGGCGTCCGCCTTCGTGAGCCGGTCGAGCCGCGGGTACTCGAACAGCCGCTCGGCATAGCTCTTCGCTTCGCCTACGAGGGCGGGCAAGCTCGGGAGGCCGGCAGCGACGCAAGTCACGGGGAGCGCCTTCTGATTGAGACGGTGAAGGCCAACGACAAACGGTCCGAACTCGCCGGCGGGCACGAACTGCACCTCGTCGAGCAGGAACGCGACGCCGCGGCCCTTGTCCCCGGCGACCTGACCGAGCGCCAGCAGCAAATCAGTGAAGTCCTCGCCGAGCGCGTCGGTGGAAGGCCTTCCAGATGGCGTGTAGCTCAACTCGAACCCCGCTGGATCCTTGAGCGTGAACGTGCCGAGCCCGGATAGAGCGCCCCGGACTCGTTCGGCGAGCTTCCTTCCCGGTTTGAGCTCCATCAACGCTCGCCGTGTAGCGCGGGCGACCACCACCGGCAGCGAGGTCCGCTCGTCGAACTCGCGCTGCACAGCGATCCAGCCACGGTCGATGGTGATGTCCTCGAACGTGTTCAGCAGCACCGTCTTCCCGACCCCTCTCAGACCGGTGACGATCATGCTCTGCCCGGCGATGCCCTGCGCGAGGCGATCGATCAGGATCTCATAGGCATCGATCTCTCGATCCCTGCCCGTCAACGCCGGCGGCCGGGTGCCAGCTCCGGGCGCGTACGGATTCCGCCTTGGATCCACTGCGTCAACTCTAACAGTGTCTAACTCATTCTGAGAACTTACCTCAGAATCACATAGAGTCCGTCAGAAGACGGAGAGGGAGGGATTCGAACCCTCGAAGGACGAAACCGCCCTTACCGGTTTTCGAGACCGGCGCATTCAACCGCTCTGCCACCTCTCCGGGGTGGGCGCCCGCGCTACGGGCGCCCCCGGCGCGGATCCCAAGGCTAGCGGCGCGAGGCGAAGAAGTCGCGCAGGAGGTCGGCGCTGAGGTCGGCGAAGAGGCCGCCGCTCACGGTCGGGCGGTGGTTCAGGCGCGGCTCGGCGAGGACGTCGAGGACGCTGCCCGCGGCTCCCGCCTTGGGGTCGGCGGCGCCGTAGATCAGGCGCGGAACCCGGGCGAGGACGATCGCGCCCGCGCACATGGCGCACGGCTCGAGGGTCACATAGAGCACCGAGTCGAGGATGCGCCAGGTCGCAAGCGAACGCGCGGCCTCGCGCAGCGCGATCATCTCGGCGTGGGCGGTGGGGTCGCCGCGGAGCTCGCGTTCGTTGTGTGCGGTCCCGATTACCTCGCCTTCGTGGACGATCACCGCGCCGACGGGGACGTCGTCGTGATCGAGGGCGCGCTCGGCTTCCCGCAGGGCGAGCCGCATGAAGTACTCGTCGCGGGGGAAGAAGTGAGGGGTCAGAGGGCGGCTCGGTCGATGGGGTGGAGAAACTTCTGCCCGCGGATGATGTCTTAACCTTGTGCGGGGGCCCGAGACGCACGCATTGACGCCCGTAACCTCATGACTCTCCTGTCGCCCATTCGCCGTCTCGTCGCGCCCGCCGCGCTGCTTGGCCTGCTTGGGCTGCTGGCGCTCGGCGTGGCGCCCGCGCTGGCGGCCGGCTACGTACCCGGCGAGGTTGTCGTCGGGTACGCGGGCAGCGCCACGCCCACGACGGTGATGGCGGTCGAGGCTCGGGCCGGCGTGACGCAGACCGCTGTCCCCGCGCCCGCCGGCGTCAAGGTGGTGCGCACGCGCTTGGGGGAGACCGTGACCCAGGCGGCCGCGCGCCTGCGCCGCCAGCCGGGGGTGGCCTATGCGATCCCCAACTACATCGCCCATGAGGCCACGGCGTGGTACCCGGACGACGTGGGCAAGGCGCACGTGCCCTCCGGCTGGGAGCAGATGCAGTGGAACTTCCTCCCCGCAACGGGCGTGGACGCCCCCGACGCGTGGGGGAACTTGATCGCCGACGGGCGCCCGGGCGGGCGCGGGATCGTGATCGCCGTGCTCGATACCGGGATCGCCTACCGGAGCTGGCACAAGTACCGCGAGTCCCCCGACTTCACCGGCACCCGGTTCATCGACCCCTACGACTTCGTCGCCAACAATCGCTATCCCCTCGACCGCAACGGCCACGGGACCCTGGTGGCGGGCACGATCGCGGAGGCGACGAACAACGGCCTGGGGCTCACCGGGCTCGCCTACGGCGCCACGATCATGCCCGTGCGCGTGCTCGACGCCTCGGGCGCCGGCGACGCCTCGACGATCAGCGCGGGCATCGTCTACGCGGTCAAGCACGGCGCCCAGGTCATCAACCTCAGCCTTCAGTTCTCGGTCGGCATCGCC
>Ga0302326_10006786_pt1 | contig 25603 bp, 26 predicted proteins | sample Palsa_T0_3_FD_202264 | JGI IMG/M metagenome (GOLD analysis project Ga0302326, IMG submission 202264) | Peat permafrost microbial communities from Stordalen Mire near Abisko, Sweden - Palsa_T0_3 | ecosystem: Environmental > Terrestrial > Soil > Palsa > Peat permafrost | place: Sweden: Abisko... | reverse complement strand
GCTGCAACTGCTCGAGCACCTCCTCGGACGAACGCGGTTCGCAATAGAAGCTGGCGAATAATTCTATGGTCTCGTGAACCGTGAGTTTTTCCGAGAGGCGCGTCTCCTGCAGCGAGATGCCCAGCCACTCACGCATTTCGCGCGCATCCTCGCGCCAGGAGTGGCCGAGAATCGAAACTTCGCCGGAGGTCGGCTCCAGCAATCCTTCAAGAATCTCGATGGTCGTGGTCTTCCCTGCCCCGTTAGGGCCGAGAAGTCCAAAGCATTCGCCGGTTTGAATCTCGAGATTCAGCCCGCGTACGGCTTCGACTTTGCCGTCGTAGGTCTTACGAAGATCGCGGCATTGGATCGCGGTGGGCACCGCATGCATTCTAAACCACGGGCAAACCCAGCGGGCAGGCATGCAGAGTGTTGCTGTAACATCTCTCTGCTACAATACCGCATCGCCGGATTCATTTCCGGCATCTTCACTTCCATGCGCATGCCCAAGCGCGGCTTCACTTGACGGCGGTCCCTCTAAACGCCCGTGTGTCGTTTCCAACCAGCTCTCAGTTCCCCGGTTCTCAGTTCCCGCTTCTCGCTTTGAAGTGGAGAACATGAAAGGAAGTCGTCCATGCTGCGCAAGCCCTGCGTATTGTCGTTTCTGTTCTTCGCCTTCACCCTAACTGCAATCGCCCAGGATTCCCGGCACTTCACGTTTCACTACGCCTTTACGGTGAGAAATCTCCCTGCTGGAGAAAAGGTTCGCATCTGGATTCCGGCGGCGCAGTCCGACGCTTATCAGGAAGTGAAGATGCTTTCGGTGCAAGGCGATCTGCCGCTCAAGAAAACCAGCGAACCCAGATTTGGCAACCAGATCTACTACGCGGAGGCGCGCGGCGCAGCGCAATCCGAGCTGCACTTTGATGTGGAATACGACGTGGTTCGCCACGAACGCGTCGCGCTTGGGCAAACCGCGCCCCGCATGGTTTCCGCTTCACTCTCATCCGCAGAAGAGCAACTGGACTTGCAGCCTGATGCGCTGGTTCCGGTCACCGGGCTGCCCGCCGATCTTGCAGTCAAGGTGACGCAGGGCAAGACACAACCAATCGAGAAGGCGCGCGCGATCTACGAGTACGTCTTTACCACGATGCGTTATGACAAAACGGGAACCGGCTGGGGTCACGGCGACGTGCTCTACGCCTGCGACGCGAAGAAAGGCAATTGCACCGACTTTCACTCTCTCTTTATCGCCATGGCTCGATCGCAGGGCATTCCAGCGCGCTTCGAGATTGGATTTCCGCTGCCGCCGGATAAACATACGTCCGAGATTGCCGGCTACCATTGCTGGTCGGATTTCTGGATCGACGGCAAGGGATGGATTCCGGTGGACATCTCAGAAGCGTGGAAGCATCCCGAGAAGCGCGATTACTTCTTCGGCTCCCACGACGTGAATCGCGTGCAGTTCAGCATGGGCCGCGATTTGCGGCTCAATCCCGCACAGGATGGCAAGCCGTTGAACTATTTCGTCTACCCCTATATGGAAGTCGATGGTCAGGAGTATTCGAACGTAGATTTGGCCTTCTCGTTCGCCGACGTGGGATCAGCTGTCGCTAAGCGGTAGCGGATCGTTGTTGTTCTGGTCGTTGTTGTTCTGGTCGTTGTCATTCTGATCGTCGTCGTTCAGTTATCGAGATGGCACCATATCGTTGGGCGAGCCGGGAGGTTGGGGCAAGTCCGGCGGCGGCGTGGGCGGGAGGGGCGACGCCCCGTTCGCCGGCCTCGGCACATCTTCCGGATCTTCGCCGGGACGACGCAGACTGGGAGCTTGCGCCGGGCGTTCGGGCGACTCTTTCCTGGCTTCTTTGTCCTGGTCGGACTGCGGCAATTCGATTTCCTTCTCGGTGCGCACGATTTTCTCGCCGTCGACCTTCATGGTCTCCACTCGCACGACCTCGTCTCCGACAAAGCGAACGAAATCGACGTCCGCCGGGGGCTCGCCGTAGATCCATTCCTCATATTGCGTCTCACCTTCCCTCTCGCGAACCTTCTTCGGCGGCTTGCCTCTCGCGTGCAAAACCATTTCCTGATTCATCCCCACCAGCACATGATGGGCCTGGATCGCGGTCTTGGCCTTCGGGGGGAGAGTGTCGAGGTAGGCTTGCTCTTTGTTGCGAGCATTGAAATCGAGGACTGGATAGAGCAGTGCGCGCAGCTGCTGCGAAGTCATCTCGGGAACATACTTGGAAAAATAAAGGTCGACGAACGAGCCGTGAGGGTTGGATTGTTCTTGGTCTCCTGCCGGTGTGAGCGGAGGACCGTCCGCCCCGGAAATTTCCACGCGCTGGTACCACTTCTTATGGCGGGTCGGACCGCCGTTGATTTCGAAATGAATGTGATCGTTCTTGATTTGCACAAATGAAATGTGGGCGGGGTCGCCGGGCTTTATGGCCGGCCCCCAAAGGGCGAGGGCCTGGTGCAAATCCTCGCCGTTGGGCGTAACCACCCCTTCCTTCAACCGAAGCCCCTTCGTATTCATCGGAAAAGTGGTGCGCGCGTAAACCAGCTGAGTTTCGAACTCGCGGATGAGCGCGTAGTGAGTCTCCCTGGACATGTGGGAGGCATTGGGCGGAACAGGATCGGCAACGGGTGGGGGCGACTGGTCGCTCGAGGCCTGCGAGGACGAGGCGGGCGCGGAATTCTGCAGCGGAGTTACATCGCCAGCCTGGCCGTAAGCGAAGAGTGGAACGAAGAGGAGGAGAAAAACGGGGACGGCGGTACTCCGAGAATGCGGCATGTAACACCCCAGGGCGCGAACTCAATTATAAGCGATGGGGCAATAGGGCACAGGGTTGCCGGGCAAAATTCGGAGCGCCAGCTCACACGCTCTGTGGACCGCGCTTCTTGTGTTCCTGGCACTTGGTCATGATGGCGGAGCGGAGGCGGGTACGGAGGTCGTCCGGCAATTCGTAGAGCTGGGAGTCGCGGTAAATCTCGATGGTCTTCTTGGTCGTGTCGCAGACCACATAGCAGTTGTGGCACCAGGAAAGATGATTCTCCAACTCGGCTTTCGTAGGCTCGTCGAGGACGCCGTCCAAATAGTTGGTCAGCTCGTGCAAAAACTCAGAACATTTCACTGGTCGCCATCTCCACTCTCACGTTTCTGGAAGAAACGCCCGAGGCGCTCACGAAGCTGCAGGCGCGCCCGCAACAATCGCGACTTTACCGCGGGAACGCTCAATTCCAGCGCCGCTGCGGTTTCTTCCGTCGAAAGTCCCTCAACATCTCTCAGCACAAACACCGTCCGGAAGCCCGGGGGGAGGCCCTGGATGGTCTTACTTAAAATCTCCCGCAACTCCGCCTGGTTGTACTGCTGCTCAGGATTCGGGCTCCAATCGGCGATCTCGCGAGGAAGAGAATCGTCTTCGGTTTTAATGTCTTCATCGAGTGAGACCGTACGTTCAGGCTTCCTGCGGCGCAGCTTCATCAACGCTTCGTTGACGGCGATGCGCACCAGCCAGGTGTAAAACTTTGACTGCTCCTGGAACTTCGCCAGGTTACCGTATGCCTTCAGGAAGGCTTCCTGCACCACATCTTCCGCATCCTCACGGTTCTGCGTGATGTGTTGCGCGATCCGAAAGACATTGCGGTCGTAGCGGCGAACCAACTCTTCAAAGGCTGAGTCGTCGCCCCGCTTGGCGGCCTGCACCAGTTTCAGCTCATCACTGACAGGCTCTTCTAGTTTGTTTTGGATGGCTCCCATTCTCTTGACGATGCACTATTTTGGTAACCGAGTGCGGCCCTGAAAAGTAACTGTTATTCTACTTGGTAACTATGGTATTTGCCCAATCGCATTCAAGTTTCGAATGGGAGCGGATGTAGGGTAGAGTCGAGCAAGAGGGGCGGGTACGCGGTCGAACACGTCCTTGCGTACTCTGGGGCGGTCGTCGAAGTGCCGTATAATCAGCAGTTAGGGCGGGCCTCGCGCGACGACGCGAGTAGAGGGATACGGTTCTCAGGCATGGTGGAGCAAAACCAAACACAAAACGAGGCGCGGCACGCTGAAATTCGGCAGAGCGTGGAGAGTGCCGTGGCACAAGCCCTGCACTCGCAGATGGCGCAACTGCAGTCGCAGATCGTGCAGCAGGTGCTTGATGCGTTGCCTATGACGAGCGAGACTCCCGCGGCGGCGGGTGAAAGTTCGGGCACGCTGGCGCGCGCGGTATCGAACATCCATGCGGGCTCGACGCAGAAAGAAATTCTACGCGCGCTGCTGGATACGGGGAGCGCGTACTGCTCACGCATTGCGCTGTTCGTGGTGAAGGCGGGGGCTGCGTCGGGATGGCAATCCCGCGGCTTCAGCGATGACGCGGCCGTCAAAGATTTTCCTCTCGATCTAAGCGCTGGCCCGGTGGAGCACACCTTCCAAAACCGGGTAGCAACGCCGGGCAATATCGCGGAGATGGGCGGACAATTCGGAAACCACTTCGGGAGCCCCGCGAACGAGCAAGTGCTGGTATTACCGCTGACACTCAAAGATAAAGTGGCAGCGCTGGTTTATGCCGACGGCGGGGAAAGCGGCAAACTGGATCCGGACGCTCTGGAGTTGCTGGTCATCGCCACCAGCGCCTGGTTGGAAGTCACATCGCTACGCAAGCACGCTCCAGCGAAGGACGAAGGCGAGGCTGGGGCCAGGGTCGAGATTCCAGCTGCGCCCGTGCAGACGGTTTCTTCGTTTCCCGATCCCTTCGCGGCCCATCCTCCCAAGCACGTACCTGCAAGCGTTCCCGCCGAACCGGAACCCGCGGCTGAAGTGGTGGAAGTAGCCTCGGCACACGCAGCCAGCGCAGCGGCGCCGGCCGCGGCCACGGATCCTCTGGCGGGATTGTCGCCGGAGGACGCCGATATGCATCGCAAGGCGCAACGATTCGCGCGCCTGCTGGTAGATGAAATTAAACTTTACAACCAAGCCAAAGTTGCGGAGGGGCGGCGCAACAAAGATCTTTACGATCGCCTGAAGGAAGATATTGACAAAAGCCGGGGAACGTTTCAGAAGCGGTATGGCAACACGGCAGCGGCAAGCGGTGACTATTTTCAGCACGAGTTGCTGCGCAGCCTGGCCGAGGACGATATTTCGATCATGGGTGCGAATTTCCGCCGCTAGATTTGCGGCAGGTTCTGGCAGTAGCGTGTCTTCGCGAAAAGCAAACGTAGTTCGATCAGGTTCGATGAAGTGGGGAGTGCTCGCCGTTCTGGCCCTCGGCTGCGGATTCCCCGGCGGTCTGCTTTCTATGGCAGGTGCGCTTCCGCGGTCTGCCGAAAATTCCCATCAAACTGAGGCCGGTACAACCCCCAGCAAGCCGGCTACTCAGAGCACGCCGAACGATAACACTTCCAACAAAACAAGCAAGCCTGCCCACAAGGCAACTGCCAAGAAGCCTGCGGTTGGAACAGCCAAGCGTCAACCCGTCAGCAGCCGGAAACGCCGGACGATTTCCCCGCGGGTGCAGCGCATGCGCCAGGCTTTTGTGGCTTCGGCCAGCTTGCGGCCGATGGCGCAACAGCTTCTGCAGGATCGCTCGCCGGCTGCCTATGCCGGAGTGGAAGCGTATGCGCGGGCCCATGCCAAAGAAGATGCGGGAGCGCTGGCCTGGCTGGTATTGGGTTACGCGTACGTGCTCGATCGAGACTTTGCTCACGCCATCGATCCGCTGAACCGCGCCAAGGTCCATGCCGGAGACCTGGGCGATTACGTCGCTTACTATCTGGGTACTTCGTACCTGCAGACCGGCCGCACGGCAGAAGCGATCGCGGCGCTGGCGGATTTCTCCAAGGCGCATCCGGATTCCCTGCTCGGTCGCGATGCCAAGGTAAGCTACGCCGCCGCGCTGATGCTCGAAGGGCAAGCGGCGCAGGCCGCGGCTTTATTGGAACAGGATAGGATGCCGGTACGATCGGATCTGGAGCTGGCACTGGGACGAGCCTATGCTGCAGCGGGCCAGACCGCGAAAGCAGCCGAAGTGCTGGAGAACATCTACTACACGATGCCAACCTCGGCCGAAGCCGAAGCGGCAAATGGCGAACTGAAGAAGCTGGCGTCGGTTCCGCCGCCGACTTTCACTCAGACGAAGACGCGGGCCGACGGATTGATGAGTCATCACCGTTATGCCGATGCGGCGGACGAATATCGCAGACTAGTAAACGAAGCGGGCGCGGTGAACCGGCCTCTGATCCAGCTTGCGCTGGCTGATGCGCTTCATCGCGGCGGGAAGGACCGCGACGCCAAGCTAGTGCTTGCTTTGCTGGGCGCTCAAAGCGGTGAAGAAAATGCGCAGCGTCTGTATCTGCTAGGCCAAATCGCCTTTGCCACCAGCGATAACGACACCTTCTACCGCACCGTGGATGAGTTGCGCCAGGCGGCCCCGACGAGTCCGTGGCTGGAGCAGGCATTGCTTTCCGCCGCCAACCTGCACCTTGTGCATCACGAGTACGACCAGGCGCTGGACGCTTTCCGGGAGGCGCAGCAACGTTTTCCCAACGGTTCGCGGGCGTCCTATGTGCACTGGAAGGCGGCATGGCTGACGCTGCGGCAGGGTCGCAACGAGGAAGCTAAGAAAGCCTTTGAAGAACAAATCGCGCTGTATCCCACCGGGGCGGAAACTCCCGCGGCGCTCTATTGGCGGGCGCGTCTGGCCGAGGAAGACAACCAGCCCATGATGGCCCGCGCATTCTACGAGAAGATTTCCGACCGCTATCGCAACTTCTATTACGCCGAACTAGCGAGGGAGAGGCTGCAGCATCTCCCGCCAACGCCCGATGCGGAGACAAAATACGCCCTGCTGGATCGCGTACCGCCGCTCGATAGCAGCGGCAAAGTAGCCGACTCTGAGGCGCCGTCCGATGAGTTGCATGTGCAGAAGGCGGAGCTGCTGGGAAATGGCGGTTTGGTTGATTTTGCCGTGCGTGAGTTGCGGGCTGCTGCTGCGGCCGACGGCGGCAGTTGGGGTCCGGCGGAAACCGCTCAGCTTTACGACGAGACCGGACACTATGACCAGGCCATCGAGGTGATGAAGCGTTCCGCGCCGAATTATTTCGCGCTCGATATTCCGGATCTGCCGCGAAAATACTGGGAAGCACTCTTCCCCAAAGCCTACTGGAGCGACCTGAAACGCTCTGCGGCGGCGAACGGGCTGGACCCTTACCTGGTGGCATCGTTGATCCGGCAGGAATCGGAGTTTAACCCCAGCGCAGTTTCGCGGGCTAACGCCGTCGGGTTGATGCAGTTGTTGCCGAAGACGGGCAAAGCCGTGGCGAAAGAAGAAAAAATGAAGCGCTACAACAGCAGCCTGTTGTTCTCGCCCGCGGTGAACCTTCAATTGGGCACGCGCTATTTCAAGGGCATGGTCGACAAGTTCGGCGGATTCGAATATGCGCTGGCGGCCTATAACGCGGGCTCGGACCGCGTGGAAGACTGGCTGAGCCAGGGAAAGTATCGCGATCCGCAGGAGTTCGTGGAATCGATTCCCTTCACCGAGACCCGCGAGTATGTGCAGGCGATTTTGAGGAATGCCGGTGTGTACAAGCAGATCTATGGGACGCCGTAAAATCTGCTCGTTCTCCCACCAATTCCCACAACTTTGCAATTAGGTCTCAAGAGATTCGCGTCCCGCAGAACCGGAGTCCGGCGGTGCTTTCGCGAAAAGGATTTCCAACAGCAGTAGTCCGGCGCCCACCACAATGGCGCTATCTGCCAAATTGAAGACGGGCCACTCATAACGCTTCACGTAGAACAGCAGAAAGTCGACGACGCGTCCGCGCGCCAGGCGATCCCAGAGATTCCCCACGGCTCCTCCCATGATCAGCGACAGGCCGACTCCGGTGACCACATGAGCGTGGTTATTTTTCCAGAGCATTACGGAGACCACCACTAAGGCGGCCCCGGAAAACGCGATCAGCAAGCCCGTTTTCCAGGGTGTGGTCGAGTTGTCGAAGAGGCTGAAGGCTGCGCCAGTGTTTTCTGTATGGGTGAGGCGAAAGAAACCGGGGATGATCTGGATGTGAGCGTAAAGGCGGATGCGCTGCGCGACAATATGCTTGCTCCAGCGGTCAAGCAGCACCACGATAAGCGCAATCAAAACGTAGATGCCGCGTGCTGAGGTTTTTGTCATCCGAAGTATGGGCCTGCCGGATCCTGGCTTGAAACCATCTTAAACTGTTTGTCGCTGCATTCTCTGGCCGTACTCTTTCTGGCTATACTCTTCATTTTGATATATCGCTGACACGCGTCGCCCATGTATCCTGATGCGACCTTGGGCTGGGGCCCTCTGCAAACGAACGTGGAAAGCAATCCCGTCCGTGGTGATTTTAATTTCTATGTCGGCGATCTGTGCCCATGAGGCTGCTGAAGCGCTGGAAAAGTCGGACGCTGCTGATCCTGGCCGTAGTGGGGCCGGGGATTATCACCGCCAACGTCGACAACGACGCCGGCGGGATTTTGACCTATTCGCAGGCCGGCGCGCAATACGGATTTCTTCTGTTGTGGACCATGATCCCGATCACGCTGGCGCTGATTGTGGTGCAGGAGATGAGCGCCCGCATGGGTGCGGTGACGGGCAAGGGACTGAGCGACCTGATCCGCGAAGAGTTCGGAATCCGCATCACCTTTTTGATGATGCTGGGGATTCTGATCACCAACTTCGGCAACGTGGTCACGGAATTTATCGGAATCGCCACCAGCCTTGAATTGTTCGGCCTGTCGCGATACATAACCGTGCCGGTGTGCGGCGTCATCGTTTGGTTGATCGTAGTGAAGGGCCATTACAAGAGCGTGGAGAAGGTCTTCCTGGCCGCGTCGTTCTTCTATATCACTTACATTTTTGCCGGGACGCTGGCGCATCCCCTATGGAAGGATGCGGTGAAAGCAACGATCAAGCCGCCGGCTCTACAAGCCTTTCGTCAGCAGGCGTATCTGTTCATGGTGATTGGCGTGGTGGGGACGACAATCGCTCCCTGGATGCAGTTTTATCTGCAATCTTCCATTGTGGAAAAAGGCGTAACCCGCCGGGGTCTGGGAGCTTCGCGCTGGGATGTGATTACGGGCTGCATCTTCACCGACGTGGTGGCCTGGTTCATCATAGTGGCCTGCGCCGCGACGCTCTATGTGCACGGATACCGCGACATCAAGTATGCGGCGGACGCGGCGCAAGCTTTGAAGCCGCTGGCTGGCCAATATGCTTACATCCTGTTTGCGGTTGGGCTGTTCAATGCTTCGTTGTTTGCGGCGTCAATTCTACCGCTTTCCACCGCATATACTGTGTGCGAAGGCCTGGGCTTTGAATCCGGAGTGGACATGAAATTCGGCGAGGCTCCGGTCTTTTACTGGTTGTACACCCTTTTGATTGTGGCTGGCGGAGCGGTGCTTCTTATTCCGGGGCTGCCTCTGATAAAGATTGCTGTCTTGTCTCAGGTTGTGAATGGGGTGGTGCTGCCCTTTGTGCTGATCTTCATGTTGCTGTTGATCAACAAGAAAGAGTTGATGGGAGAATACGTGAACACCGGCCTGTTCAATGGCGTGGCATGGTTGACGACGGCCGTGATGATAGCTTTGACGATTGCGTGGTTCTGGACGTTGAGAAGCGGCTAGTGCGGGCAGAGCCGGGCGCTTCCTCGAAATTTCAGAGAAGCTTTCCGGACGCCAAATCTTTCACCAGGGACGCATCGGCTTCGAGAAAATCATAAGAGCCAAGGTCTTTGGGAGCCGACCACTGCAGATCGCGAAAAATCCGGTTTTCGATTTCGCCACGATATTCGCGTACGATGTAGAACCTTAGTTCAACCACGGCGCCATTCGGATAGGAATGCTGAAGCCGGGCGATCTCATCGCCGATCTCGGCGTGGATTCCGAGTTCTTCCTCCAATTCCCGGCGCAGGGCGTCGCGAGGCTGCTCGCGTTCTTCGATTTTTCCACCGGGAAATTCCCACTTGAGGGGCATCGTCTGATGCCGCGTGCGCTGGCAAACCAACACCTTGCCGTTCTTTTCGATCACAGCGGCGACGACACGTTTCATAAGCTGGCAGTGTTGGCGGCATCCAAAAGGGGCTGGCCTAACAGTCCAGCCGTGTGGGCTCAATTTCGGTTTGTTACGACATTGTCTTCGTCTTTCTCTACTCTCAGTTCTTTCACTTCGATTTCTCCAGCTTCGACCCAACGACTTCGGCGCAATACTGAACAAGTTTCTCGTCCTCGCTGCCGAACGCGGCGGGAAAATGGCTGTCGATATCGAGTTCGCCGGCGACCTTGCCCTTTATAAAAATAGGAACAACGATTTCCGACTTGGTCTCGAGAGAGCAGGCGAGGTAGCGGGGATCTTTGCTGACGTCATCCACCACTATCGTTTTACCGCTGGAGGCGGCGGCCCCACAAATACCCTGGTTCAGCGGAATTCGCGTGTGAGGAGTCATGGCGCCTACGAAAGCCTGAAGCACCAGGACGGGAGGGAGAGCCCCTGGTTCGAGCATGTAAAAACCCACCCAGTTGTACTTGAGCATGCGCTCGTGTAACAGCTTGCAGACTCCCTGCATGAGTTCCCTGGCTAAGGGAGATCCTTCGGCCAGGAGAGTAATTTCATTTCGGACTTCTTCAATTCTGGTGGTGACGGGCATGAGGAGAATCTTAACTCAGAGTGTGACGTTCGCGGCTGTGGAAGACGGAACCGAGGTAATCTGGCGGATTCCTTCCGTGCAGGTAAAGAGCTCGGGATGAATGGCAAACGCCAGGGCATCGAGACCCCGGAGCAGCGTGGGGGCCGGCGTATTGAGATGCTCGTCGCGAATGCAATACACGCGGGAAGTGAGAAGGGCGCGAGTTCCCTGCCAGTTGCGGTCGGCCATGATTTTTTCGAGCGGCACGCGGTCGCCGGCTCCGCACCAGGCAGCGACCAGGACATCGGGATCCATGCGAGCGACTTCTTCGGCGGCGATTTGCCGGCCCGGTACGCCCAGGAACTCGCCTCCGGCGGCTTCCACCAGTTCCGCAACCCAGGCTTGCGACGCAATCAATGGCCTGCCCCATTCTTCGCAGAAAACTCTGGGACGCGGCAAGCCAGAAGTGCGGGTGCGGACTTCCTCGATTCGTTGCTCCATGTGAACGATCAGCTTCTCGCCGGCTTCACTCGCGTCCACTATGCCAGCAATGATGGCAATGTCGGCATAAATGTCGGCTAAACGCTTCGGGGCAAAGCCCAGGAAGCGTACCCCAGACTTAAGAATCTCGATGACCGATTTTTCCTGGTAAGGAACAGAGGCGATCACCAGGTCGGGTTGCACGGCCGAGATTTGCTCGGCGTTCGCGGTCCAGGAGTCAGCCAGGATGATGCGTGGGTGGGCCGTGACTTTGGGAACTACATCGGCACAATATTTCGTGCATGCCACAACGCGGTCGAGTTCGCCGACGGCGGCAATGATCACGGTTGCGCTGGGTTGGAGGCAAGCGATGCGGCGCGGTGTATGAGATGAGGGCATGAATCTTGAACTAGGGTTTGATGCGGCTCAGCGCTTGGCAGAGAGCGTCAACCGCCAACTGGGCAGCGTGGGTTGAGGCCTGGGGAAGGCCGCCTACGGCGGCGTCGAGGTCCGACCGTCGCAGGCAGCGCGCTTGCTCCATCGTTTTCCCCGCAGCTAATTCCGTCAAGGCCGAGCCACAGGCAATCGCTGCCACGCATCCCTTTGCCTTAAAGCGCAGCTGGGTAATTCGTCCTCCACTTGCTTTCAGGGTTAGCCGCAAAACGTCTCCGCACACGGGATTCTCAATTTCTGCCGTGGCATCGGCGTCGGCAATCTCTCCCGCGTTGCGCGGATTCTGAAAGTGATCGAGTAACTGCGCGGAATACATTTGCCCTTCATTGTAAATGGCGGGCGCCCCGACTACTCAACCCCGCGGAGCAGTCCCTTCAGGGAAATAGATTGTCCAGCCCCGTTTCCGAGCTTTGATTTCGAGGTCTGGGTTCGGGTTAACCGCAATCGCATGTTTCGCCATGGCGAGCATTTCTGTGTCCCAGCGGGAGTTGCCGAAGGCGGCGTCAATCTCCTTCTGGACAACCTCGTGCAGAGCTTCCTGCTTGCCGGGGCCGGAAGGGACGCGGATAAGAAAATCTGTGACGACGCCGCCATCGACTTCCACCTTGGCCGCAAGGATGCGATTTTCAGGTATGCCGAAATGCCTCATTCCGGCGCGGATTACCCACTCGTTCGAGGAGGAAACGACCCATATATCGCAGTCATTCTCCTGCAGGCGGCGGACAAGTTCGCGCATCTCGGGGAAAATCTGCGAAACGAAGAACTGGTCGAAGAAGCGGGCTGCAGCAACCATGAGCTTCGACTCGGAAACGCCTCGGTGCATAGTCACCATTTCGCCGCACATCGTTGCTTCGTCGACCTCGCCGCGCTTGTAGGCAGCGTGCCGCTCTCGCATGGGACGATCGAGAGCGTCAGAAACGACGTTGCCCTCTCTGAGTTCCCAATCGAAGAAGCGTTCACCGGCATCGCCGGCCCACAGTGTACCGTCGCAGTCAAAAGCTGCCACGCGCGGGTTCAGGCGGAGAATCGAATCGAGGAAGTTGCGGGGACCGGGATGAAATGTTTCTGCTTCGGCGGCGTTCATCCATCGACGATAACGTGCTTCGAGGGGAGCTGGCAATGGACTGTGCTTGGTCAGGAAGGACGCGTCAGCAAGCTCGCGTAGTCTTCCGGAGTATTAATATTCAGGACAACCAGAGGATCGTCGACCTGGACGTACTGGATGTGTTCCTGATGCTGGTGCTCAACGTCGCGAGCTATCGAGGTGGCGGGAACCCGGAGAAACGCTTCCATCATTTCGCGGCCCACCAGGTAGGGATGCCCGTGCTTTCCGGAAAATTCCGGCACAACCGCCCAGACGTTTTGATCGGCAGCTTCGAAGGCATGGTACAGAGTTTGTATTGTCGCGGAACTGGCCGGGGGGCGGTCGACCAGGGTGACAATGGCGGCGTCACGACCACGGTTCAGCACTTCACCCAGCCCGATCTGCAGAGAGCTGAACTGGCCACGGCTGGGGTCGGGGTTGACCACAAGAGATGCGCCGTCAGAATAAACAATGGGCGCAAGCGCGGGTTCATTCTTTCCCACCACGACTATGACGAAGTCGGTAGCGCGCAGGAGCGAGCGAATCGCAGCCGAGAGAAATGTGCCAGTCGAAGGAACAAGAGTGGCGGCGAGGGGCGGCCAAGGCAGTAAGGCTTTGTCGCGGCCCATGCGCGATGATTCCCCGGCGGCGAGGATCACGCCCGCGAAGGTGGACGCGCGGATCATGCTGCGAAGATAGCAGGGAATGATGGCGAAGTGGAAAAAACCCGATACACCGCGGGGACACCGAGGCCCAGAGGCAAGAAAAGATCTTCCGCCATTCTACCCGTGCTTCTCGAAAGTGGTCTCCGGTTCATCCTTGGCGTCGGTGCGCGAGTCTTGTGAACTGAGCCAGCGCATATGCGGCAGGACTGCACTGGCGTGCCTGCGAATCGCGATCAGCTCCGCCGTTATCGCGACGGCTATTTCCTCGGGCGTGACCGCACCAATATCGAGCCCAATGGGAGCGTGGACGCGCTCGAACAGATGCGCAGGCAGGCCCTCCTCTTGCAGTGTTTTGAAGATTCCGATCACCTTGCGCTTGGAGCCGATCATGCCGATGTAGCGGGCGCGAGTCTGCACCGCCCAGCGCAGGATGCGCATGTCGTCGCGATGGCCGCGGGTGACGATGATGATGTAGGAAGTTTCGTTGGGATCGAGCTCCTGAGTGGCGACATCGAAATCGAGCACGTGAACTTCCTGCGCGGCTGGAAAGCGCTCTTTGGTGGCGTAGGAAGTGCGGTCGTCGGTGACGATAAGGTCAAAGCCTGCACTCGCTGCAACCTGGCAAAGATTGGCCGCAACGTGACCTGCGCCGAACACATAAAGTAATGCTGGAGGTAAGATAGGTTCAACGAAAACCTCGAGCGAGCCCCCACAGACGAGACCGGTGTCGTACTTCGGATCTTGATTGAGGTCAAAGGTAAGGGTACGCGGCTTCTCGGATTCCATGACCTCCCGTGCCGCCTGCCAGACATCGGCCTCGACGCAGCCGCCACCGATGGTGCCGACGATCGAGCCATCGTCGCGCACCAGCATCTTCGCCGTTTTGAAGGAAGGAATCGAGCCGCGCACGTTGACAATGGTCGCGACGGCACCATGGCGCCCTTCGCGGCGCAGTTGGACGATGTGCTCGTAAATATCCATGGCTGGAAGCAAGCCGCTGGCTTGATTATCAGTCGGTTAATAGGAGGGAGTCAAACGCGATCCGTTCTGTGATAGTTTCAGGCGTTTGGGAGAGCGTGTTTCTATGAAGGCAGTCCGCATTCATCAATTCGGTGGGGCCGAGGTTTTGACTTACGAAGACGTCGCCGATCCGCGACCGCGCAAGGATCAGGTGCTGGTGCGGGTGCGAGCTTGCGCTCTGAATCATCTCGATGTCTGGGTGCGCAAGGGACTGCCGGGGGTGAAGTTGCCGCATATTCTCGGCAGCGACATTGCAGGCGAGATAGTCGAGGTGGGTGAGTATGTTGCCGGCTTCAAAGCGGGTCAGCGAGTGCTGCTGGCGCCGATGCTGTTCTGCGGGCATTGCGAGCAGTGTGTCGGGGGAGTGCAAAATCAGTGCCGGGAATTCGCTGTGCTGGGGAATGGTGTAGACGGAGGAAATTGCGAGTTGATTGCGGTTCCAGCGGCGAATGTGATTCCGATTCCGGACTCGCTCGACTTTAACCAGGCGGCCAGCGTGCCGCTGGTGTTTCTGACGGCGTGGCACATGCTTGTCGGACGGGCTGGCATTGGCCCGGGACAGACGGTGCTGGTGCTGGGAGCAGGCTCCGGCGTGGGCATTGCGGCGATTCAGATTGCCAGGCTCTTTCACTGCCGCGTGATTACGACCGCGGGCGACGAGTCAAAGTTAGCCAAGGGCCGCGAGCTGGGAGCGGACTATGGCATCAACCACTACCAGCAAAAGATTTCCGAGGAAGTGCGAAGCAACACGAATAAAGAAGGCGTCGACATTGTGATCGAGCATGTGGGCGCGGCGACCTGGGACGAGAGTGTGAAGTCCCTTAAACGCGGCGGCACGCTGGTGACTTGCGGAGCGACAACCGGGCCGAACGTCGGCATCGATCTGCGCCATCTGTTTGCGCGGCAGTTGTCGCTGCTGGGCTCGTACATGGGAACCATGGGCGAGTTGCACGAAGTGCTCGGGCACATTTTTGCAGGCAGGCTCAAGCCGGTGCTTGACCGTACCTTCCCGCTAAGCGATATTCGCGCGGCGCATGAGTATTTGGAGAAGAGCCAGATGTTTGGGAAGATTGTGGTGAATCCGTGATACACGAGCAAATATCCTCGTCGCACTATCCGGCCTCCCGTGGTTTAGAATAGTTCCATGGCTTCCGAACTCAACTTCGGTCCCTACGTTGATCTCGAAAACGGCAAGAAGGTAGTCAAGGATCTGACCTTTGGCAATCCCACGCCAGAGGGAGTGGTGCTGACCACGCTGGATTCGGCCGTGAATTGGATGCGCAAGGGCTCCATCTGGCCCATGACGTTTGGGCTGGCTTGCTGCGCGATTGAGATGATGTCGATGGGAGCATCGCGGTTCGATATTGCGCGCTTCGGGGCGGAGGTATTTCGTCCGTCGCCGCGACAGAGCGATCTAATTATCATTGCCGGAGGCGTCTCAAACAAGATGCCGCCGGTGATCCGGCAGTTGTGGGAGCAAATGCCGGAGCCGAAGTGGGTGATTTCGATGGGTGCGTGCGCTACCTCCGGCGGCGTGTTCCAGAACTACGCGCTGGTGCAGAGCGTCAATCAGGTCATCCCCGTCGACATTTACGTTCCGGGATGCCCGCCGCGACCTGAGCAACTCATCTACGCCATCACTCTGCTTCAGGAAAAGATCCAAAACGAGCGCGGGACCATTAAGAGAGCCTTGAACTTGGTGTAAGTGCGACAGCCCGATTCTGCTTTGTTTTCCTCAAACTAGCGTCATCAGAGCGCCTGGTCGGAGTTACGACTATCACAATCCCTTTGTGTTCGCGTACCAGACAACAGGAATGGCAAAGTGGCTTTTCGCCAGGACTCGTAACTAGCTGCGACAGAATTACTTGGCGGCGCGGAACCTCGATGTATAGATCTCCTATCGATACACACGAACCATTTTCCGCGGAAATGAATCTAATACCTCGGGTGGTTGCATAACGCCAGCGAGTAAGTCCTCGGGGCGCACACTCGGAATAACCCAGGCTCGGAATAACCCAGGGAAAACAACCCACGGTTGTGGAAGGTGCTGCATGGTGGCGAAACTGATTGATGTGCTTTTTGGATGCCGGCACTCCCGGTACAGCTTTCCAGTAACAATTCGCGGAACGGCACGCCGTCCTCAAGCTGGCGCGTTGACTGGAACCTACGTAGCTTGTCTCGATTGCGGCAGAGAATTCCCCTACGATTGGCAAGAGATGAAGGTCATCACCTCGTCGGCCGAGAGGCGCGAGTATGTCGCTTCGGTAGCCTCCAAACAAGCCGCGTAATAGCGCTCATTCCGCCTGCGTCCGCGTCGATGTCCGCCTGCTTTAGTCTCGCTCGGAACTCGTCCAATAAAAATCTAGCGCCCGCGCGGTAAGATTCAGCGCTTTGAGACGCGAGAACGAACGACGCGATCCCAACCAGGACGCGGCGCTCTTGCCGTTCTCGGTTGGCGGGCGATATGGACTTGTCTCGAAGCCAGACTTCGTTTGCACAGAATCTGGCTGGATGGTGCAACAGAAGCTCCGACAGACGAACTTGCGCGGGATGTCGGAGAATCAGGCGGGTTTGGTATCTGTTAATCGTCGAATTATTTTCTGGTGCTGCGCGTTGCGGTCAAGTATATCGTTTGAGCGGATGCGTGACTGACTGGCGCTGAACGACTGGGAAGCAAACCAACAAGCTAGAAACCGACACATGAGATTCCGACTGTGGCTATTGCTGAGCTTGTTGGCAAGCGGAACTGTCTGTCTCTATATGAGCAGGATCCTGCTACCGTGGGAACATCACGTTAATGTGGAAAGCGGGAAGCTCAAAGCAGAAATGGGCGATTTATATCCCCGCTGGGTGGGCACGCGGGAGTTGCTGCTCCACAGACGCAACCCGTACGGCCCCGAGGTGAGCCATGAAATTCAAATGGCTTTCTATGGGCATGCGGTTGACCAGAAATACGGACAGCCGGGAGTGGTTCTGATTGACGAGCAGCGTTTCGTTTACCCGGTATACGTTGTGTTTCTGCTGGCTCCAAGCGTCTATCTTCAGTTTTGGCAACTTCAAGTCTGGGCGTCGATAATCTTCGCAATACTGACTGCAGTCAGTGTGATTTTGTGGATGGAGGTCCTGCGCTGGCGGCCGCCGAAAGCTCTGGTGCTGGCCATCGTTCTATTTGTTCTGAGCACTCCACAGGTCGTACAGGGACTACGGCTTCGCCAACTGGGGCTGTTGGTCGCTTTCCTTCTCGCCCTGAGCGCATGGTGCATTGTCAGGAATCATCTAGCCATCGCGGGTATTTTTCTTGCTATTTCTACGATCAAACCGCAAATGGCTGTGTTACCCCTGGCATGGTTTCTGTTTTGGGCTGCGAGCGCGTGGGTCAGGCGATGGTCTTTGCTGGCGGGGTTTGCAGTCACACTTGCCGCGTTGACGGGACTGGGCGAACTCATTCTGCCTGGGTGGCCTCGCTATTTCGTGGACGGTCTCATTGCTTATCGGCAGTATGTTCCGGCCTATCCCCTGCTTTCGATCGCGCTAGGCGACCGGCTCGGGGAAGTGTTTTCAGGAATGGTAATTGTTGGGCTGCTGGTACTGGCATGGCGAAATCGGCAAGGAGATGCCGACTCCCCCCGATTTACGCAGACGTTGTCGGCGTTCTTCCTCGGCGCCACTTTCGCCCTACCACTCCTGACATCATTCAATCAGGTCCTGTTGTTGCTGCCGGCCATGATGGTTGTCCGAAACTGGCCGTCTCTGTCGCGCCTTGGGCGCCGTGTTTTCGCCGCGGTCGTGGCATGGCCGTGGATTGTTTCTCTCGTGTTGTTGGTGATGTTTCACCGAGGCGTGGATTCGTCCAGCCGAATTCCGCTGCTGCCTTCGGTAATGACGCTGTTCGTGCCATTTTTGCTTTTCTTGTTATTGGCGACCAGGCTGGTCCTTTCCAGTGAGCGCGTGGACGTGCGGCTCCCGTGAGTTTATGCTTCCGGTATCATGGGCGCGCCGGGTACATGAGCAAGATAATAGCGAAGATCGATGGGTGGCTGACTGGCAAACGCCTGTGCGCTCACGGGCTCCTTCTTTTGTTCAGCCTTTGGTCTGTCTACGGGTGGAATATGGCGACGCCCGGCCTGATCGATCGCGCGGGGAATCTCAAGGGCACTGACTTTCTTCATTTCTACACTCTGGGCTCGCTCGCGCTCGCGCACCGCGGCGGCGATTTGTACAACATGGAGGCGCAAGAGCAACTCGCCGGGAAACGTGTGCCTGCCGCCGCGGGTATCCGCTATCTGCCTCTTTATCCACCGCAGGTTTCCATCCTTTTCTCGCCTTTCGCCCGGTTGTCTTATTTGTGCGCACTCATCCTTTGGCTTGCTTTGAGTTCGCTCATTTACGGCCTCTGCTGCTACGGAGTCTGGCGTACATGTAGCAACTTGCGCAACCGCGGACCCACGATTCTTGTTTTGGCTCTCGCTTATCCAGCGTTTTGGCACCTCATCGCCTGGGGACAGACTTCCGCCTTGGCTCTCGCCTGCTTTACGCTCGCCTTCTTCGCGCTGCGAGCTCAACGCGAATTTATCGCAGGGCTGGCCTTCGGATGTCTCATTTTCAAACCGCAGCTTGGCCTTGCCGCTGCTCTGGTTTTCGCGCTTGCATTCAACTGGAAATTGATTGCTGGCGCTATGCTCTCTGCTTCGGCTGAACTGGCAGCCGCGTGGGTTTATTACGGGCTTGAGCCGCTACGCGCTTGGATCAGAGCGCTTCTTCGCCTGCCGGCGATCCTCCCCATGCTAGAACCGAGGCCTTACCAGTCTAACTCGCTGCGCAGTTTTTGGACTATGCTGGTACCGTGGCCGCGGCTGGCGCTCGCGCTTTACATCGGCACCGCGCTCGTGGCGATTGCGCTCGCACTGCGCTGCTGGCAAAGCAGGCTGTCGTTGTCTCTGCGTTATTCTTCATTGCTGCTGGCCACGGTTCTGGTTGCGCCTCATCTTACGGTCTACGATCTCGTGATTCTGGCCCCGGCTTTCGTTCTGCTCTCCGACTGGTGCATCGAACACTCAGCGGAGCCTGCGAGCGCGCTTCTCAGACCGCTCCTGTACCTTGGGTACGCATTGCCACTGATTGGACCGCTGGCCCACTGGACGCACGTCCAGCTTTCTATTCTCGCTATGATGGCTCTTTTGTTTGTGGTCTCTCGGCTGGCTGAGAGATCAAACCTGGCGAGTCTTTCCTAGCGCCGCGACGGCTCGATTCCGCTTTTACGACCCGAATAAGAATCGCAGCGCATCCGGGAAACGCTCAGCCCACGCAGCCTCGTTATGCCCCGCTCCATCTTTGATCATCAGGCACAGTTGATTCTCGTTGAGCACGGCGCGGCGCACGATGGCTGCCAGTTCCCTTACATCGTCCACGACCGTTCTGCTTCGGTCCGCGTTTCCCGCTTCTTCGGTTCCCACGGCGAGAAATATTCGCTCCGGCCAAATCTTCACTGAGCGGCTCTCCTTGATCAACAGCCGGCCCGAGGCCCAGAGTGAGGGGCTTTCCAGCAGCAATCTGCCGATTACCCCCGGGCGACCGATCGCCGTATAAAGCGCAATCAGCGCGCCCAGAGATGATCCGCCGAGCCCGGTGTTTTCCGCACCAGTCGCAATGCGATAGCTCCTCTCGACAAAAGGCATCACTTCTTTGATCAGAAAGGTTGGATAGCGCCGGCCCTGCACTCGCAGCATCATCGGCTGCATCGACCGGTAGGGCATGTATTCGCGAATCCGGTCTTTGCCTGTGTTATCCATGCCCACGATAATCATTGGCGGCACCGCGCCTTCGCGGATGAGCCGATCGGCGGCCTCATCCACCTGCCACTCGACTCCGCCAAATGCCGTGGAAGTTTCGAACAGATTCTGCCCGTCATTCAAATACAGCACGGGATAATGCCGTCCTTGATTCTCCGCGTCGTGATACCCGGGAGGCAGCCACACCCGCAGAAACCGCGTGTTTCGAAAGATGCGGCTGCGAAATTCGTGCAACCGCAAATCGCCCGTCGCTCCGCCGGCACGAATGACTGGGGAAACCATCCCTGCTCCGTTCTTTATTTTCTGGATCCTTCCCATCAGGAGAGACTTCAAAGTATCTAGACGCGGCACTCGGCTGCTTGAGCGGCTTCGAATGTCAAATATTTAACCCGGAATGGACTTTCGCGCCTTCACTATCCCCGCCAGCAATGTGATCCCTGCGATCAGGCCCAGCGAAGTCAAACACAGAATGCACCAAGTATCCAAAACAAAGCCTTCGACATAGGTAAGATACAGCGCAAATACCAATCCTGCCACGGATGCTACCAGCAGGCGTAACGGCGTTTCCAAGCGAGAGCGGTAGATGCTTGCCAATGCCAGCAGCACTGCGTAACCTACGATGCCGATGCCGGCAACCGGAATTCCCATCAACGTAGAGTATTCACTTCGGTTGACGATGTCGCAATTGAATCTCTGTCCAAAATCGCAGAACGCGGTTGCCGATTTCGCATAATGCCGCTCCAGCGAAACCGCAGACACGACCACTCCTGCCAGCGCCAGAGTCGCGATCGCCAGAAACAGAGCCTGATTCGGTTTGGTGGAACTCTTGCCTGGCTCGGTCGATTGATCTCCAGTTGCGCTCACGGCAAACTGCACCCGGTTTTGTCGCTAAGCTCCTCCAGCGGGAAGACTCCCTCGACCGGCGGATTGGTTCCGAATTGCCAGCTCGGAAATAACTTCACCCCGGCGGTCGCGCACGCGGGAGCAAGATCGTGCGTGCCCTTGATGGCACACTCAACGTAGGGAACATGTTGAAAGGCTTTACCGAACATCGCCTTCTGCTCGGCGCAGTGCGGACACCAATACAGCCCGTACATCTTTACCTGCTTCGAGGCCAGACACTTCGCGAAGCCATCGTAACGGTGATTCTCGTAGTACCACCACGCGGCGTAGGCGGCAACCAGCACGATCAGAATTACGCTCCAAATCACCTTCTTGCGTGATGGCGGATTCTCTTCGGGCTTCCCTACCCGCTCTTCACGGCGCTTTCGCCGCTCTTCAGACATGATTCATTTCCCACATGATTTATTTCTTATATCACGGGCTCACGCCGCCACGCCCAAAGCTCCGGGTAGCACATCCAGCTCTTCGCAATGCAGTGTCAACACTTCCCCATCCACCATCACATCAACTGGACCGTTCAAATCGAATTCGACTCTCTTCACTGCTTTTCGCTCCGCCAGCGGATGCTCAATGTGCGTGCCATCGTAGAGTCGCGGCAGGTTGCGGATCAGGCCCAGGCGTCCAATCGCACCCCAGCGGACGTATTCAATGAGCCCACTGTTGACCTCCGCTTTAGGAGCGATCATCATCGTTCCGCCGGTGAACTTGCTGTTGTTGAACGTGAGAAACAAACAGCGCCGACGGTCAAACTGAGTTTCACCATCCACCCGCACTGGGAACGGCCTCCGCTGCAGCCGCGCCAATCCAAGAAAAATCGAAATGAAATATCCGAATTCTCCCTGACTGCTGAACCGCCGAGCCCGCAACGTCGCCACATCGGCAGGAAAACCGACGCTCAGGAGATTAATGTAATGGATCACTCCGGTACGATGCCGCAAGCGAAGCACGTCACACGCTTGTGTTTGACCCGCAATCAGCGACTCGATCGCGTGTTCCACTCCACGGTCGCTGAAATCGCGCAGAAAAGAGTTTCCCGTGCCCAGCGGCAAGAACCCCAGCGTGGGACGTTCGCCCGCGCTCGCCTCGGGAAAAAGGCCGTTCACCACTTCGTACGAGGTGCCGTCTCCGCCTACGGCAATGAAGTTTCGCTGGCCCTGCCGGTACGCGTCGCGAGCGATTCGCGTAGCATCGCCGGCGCTCTTTGTCTGCTCAACGTCGATGGCGATTCCGCCTGCTTTCAGGCGCTCCAGCGCCTGACTCAGCAGCTTGCGGCTGCGTCCGCCGCCGGCTGCTGGATTCACGACCGCGAGATAGTGTGGCCGCCCATTCACAGCTCCGCCACCGCCGCCCGGGTTAGAGTGTTTCCGATCTCTTCCGCCAGCCCCTGGCGCTTGATCTTCATCGACGCCGTGCGCGGAAAATCCTTTTCCCACATCAGATACCCTCCAACGCGCTTGTAGTCTGGCAGACGCCGGTTGCGAGTCCTGATTTCTTCCAGCAGCGAGGCATCGAAGCCCTGATTCTGCTCCAGCCGCAGTGTCAAGAACAGCATCTCCCGTCCCAGCTCTTTCTGTGGCCACACATAATTCGCGGCGAACACACAATACTCTTTCACCGGCAGCCCGTCGAAAACCGTCTCAATGTCTTCGGGATAAATATTCTTGCCGCCCTCGGTGACGATCATGTTCTTCTTGCGTCCGAAAAGCTGCAGGTGGCCAGCCTTGTCGAATCGCCCCAAATCGCCCGTCAGAAGCCAGCCATCGACGATCGTTTCCAGGGTCAGCTCGGCATCGTCAAGATAATGCGACATCACAGTCTTGCTTCGCGCTGCAATTTCGCCAATCCCCTCGTCGTTCGGACTCAGTACACGCAATTCCACGCCAGGCAGAGGTTTGCCTACCGTATCCGCACGAAAAGGTTTTAAGTCGTTTACCGTTAGAACAGTTCCCGCTTCCGTCAGCCCGTACCCATTCACGACCGGAATTCCCAAATCGTAGAAGAACTGCATGGTCGAAGGTTCCATGAACGCCCCACCAGTGAACACCGCCAGCAGCTCTCCGCCAAAGGCCCGATGCACTTGCGGCAATAGCGCACGGCTGATCGCTACCCGCGGCTTGTTGCGGGTCAGCATCTTGTTCAGTGCGATCGTTCGATTCAGAATCGCACGCTTCCAGGCTGGCAGCTCATCGAACTTCGCCCGCAGCCCGCGCTCCAGATTCTTCACAATCATCGGCACCAGCGCGACGTAGGTGATGCGGTAGCGCACAAACGCGTCGCGCACGAATTCCGGGCGCAGCGTACGCAAATGAACCACGCACGCTCCGCACACAAACGGCCCGATGAAGCCCACCATGAAATCAATGGCGTGGTTGGTGGGGAGAATGCTCAGATAACGCACTCCGGGCCAGAAGGGATACCACGCCGTCAGCGCACGGCACTGCTCCAGATAATTCTCGTGCGTCAGTACACACCCTTTGGGACGCCCGCCCGTGCCCGAGGAATACACGATGCAGGCTACGTCCTCCCGTTGGCGCATCACAAAATCTGGCGCGCCCTTGCGTTTGAAGTCTTCCCAGCGAAAGCCTCCGGCCAGGTCCGCGCCCATCGGCGCCTCGGTTACCAGCACAAGACCGGTCTTGATGCTATGAAATTCGGGCGATTGCATGATCGCCCGCCACAGGTAATACTCCACGACCAGCACCTTGGCCTTGGAATGCTCTAGCAGTTGCAAATGCTCGGCCGCTGTCAGTTTGTAATCCAGCGGAACCAGCACTCCGCCACTGTAGAAAATGGCGTACGCGGAAATCAGCCATTTGGACTGATTCGTCATCAGGATGGCTGCGCGATCGCCGGCATCGAACTCGGCATCCTCGAGCGCCCGCGCCAAAGGCAGGCTGATTTCTTTGAAATCGGAATAGGTAAGACGGGTCTTCTCGCGCTCGCGATCGGCTTCGATCAGGCAAGTCTCGGCTCCAAAGCGCTCCAGTGCATCGCGTAATGCCGCGCCCAGACAGCTGTATTTTTGGAGATCGAGCATTAAAGAGCTATTTCACCACGGAGAAACCCTTCGGCTTCGCTCAGGGCAAGCTCCGACAGGGAGAATACCATGTTAATGATTCAGTTACCTGCATGCATTGAAGTTGCTTCGACGTTCCCCGCGAAACACTCGCTGGTTTTTCACCGTATCTCGGTGGCGAGCCCTCACTAAAGTCTTGCCTGAATCTTCCCCGCCAGCGTGCGAAAGTCGGAAACTCCTTGTAACTCATAGTCCGGGAGTTCGACGCCAAAATGATGTTCCAGCTTTGTCAGCAGATCGAGCGTCTGCAGGCTGTCAATGCGCAGCGTCTTGAAGAAGTCGTCGTCGGGGTTCAGTGTTTCCCGCGGAACTTTGAACTGCGCGGCAGCGAGACTCAGGATTTCTTCAAGCGTTTGGTCGGTAGTCTGCATGTTGTCTCAATTCATGATGTCGTTCTTAACGGACGAGCCGCGGGAAATCTGGTTTTCCCGCGGTGCTCGCACCTTAGTTACTAACTACGGTAAATAAGGCTGCGCATCCGTGCTCTCCACAAACTTCCGCAACCCGGCCTGCACCGCAGGACGGGCAAACAACTCGCAGAAGATGTCGATCTCCTGCCGCATCTCGTCATGAGGAATCGGTTTGATGAATTTCTTTGCGGCTGCGGCGGTTGCGCGATCGAACTTCCTCAGTTGAGCCGCCGTGGCCCGCGCTGCGCGCAGGGCCTCGCCTTCGCCAACCACCTGGCTCACCAGCCCAATTTGCTGCGCCTTGGTGGCGTTGAAGCTGCGGCCCGTCAGCAGCAGATCCCTCATCACGGCATTGCCCAGATCCCGCTTCAGACGGGGAATCCCGCCGAAGCCGGGAATCAATCCCAACCTCAGCTCCGGAAAACAGAAGCGCGCCATCTTGTCGGCAATAATCAGATCGCAAGCCAATGCCAGTTCGAATCCTCCTCCGAACGTCACTCCATGCACTGCCGCAATGGTGGTCAGAGGCGCGGCATCAATCAGATTCAAGACGCGGTGAATCCGCTCCAGAAAGTTTCGCACTGCCCGCTCGGCCTCGGACTTCTCGATCGTTTGTGCGCGCTGGTAGAGTTCGCGCAAATCCGCTCCTGCACAAAAGCCCGGCTTAAGTTCACTGTAAATGATGAGCGCGTGCGCTTCCGCCTGCATATTCTCCAACGCCGAGGCAAACTTCTCCAACTCCTCGAGTGAAGCCGAGCCCAGCTCGTTGCAAGGCGCACGATGCAGTGCCAGTTCGACCACGCCGTCGACGAGCGCCCAGGACAAAGCTCCTTCCTCGTTCGCGAACTTTACGTCGGTTCCCGCTTCGTACACTCCGCTCTCCTTCATGGTTCCGGTCCGGCCCCGCCTCGATTAAACTGCCTGCTTGATGCCGTACATCTCCTCGATCTCGTTCTTCATTCGCGCGGCAATCACGTCGCGCTTCAGCTTCCCATTCACCGTGAGCATGCCACTCTCAATCGAGAACGCTTCGCTGCGCACGACAAATGCCCGCACCTGCTTGTAATGCGGCAACTCAGGATTCACCACATCGAGTGCGGATT
>Ga0302326_10006785_pt1 | contig 25605 bp, 25 predicted proteins | sample Palsa_T0_3_FD_202264 | JGI IMG/M metagenome (GOLD analysis project Ga0302326, IMG submission 202264) | Peat permafrost microbial communities from Stordalen Mire near Abisko, Sweden - Palsa_T0_3 | ecosystem: Environmental > Terrestrial > Soil > Palsa > Peat permafrost | place: Sweden: Abisko... | reverse complement strand
CGGATTTTGCATTACTGACGCGAGACGCAGATCAACATGCGCCCGCGCAGGCCGACCTCATGAGACGGGACCCGTTTGATGAATCCCATTTTGTCACTTCGTCGCAGTCGCATGCCCGCTCTCTCGGCAATGGCCGTTGTCCTGCTGTCGGCGTTCCTGCTTGCCGGATGTGAAAAAGGTCAACCCGAGTCCCAGGCGAGCTACGGTCCGCACCCGGTATTGCCGGCGCCTGACAAAAGCCTGTTGCCGACGGCGAATTTCTCGACTGCCATTCCCTGGCCGGCCGGCGCAAAGCCCAATGCGCCCGAAGGCTTCGATGTAACCCGCTACGCGACGGGGCTCGATCATCCCCGCTGGATCTACATGCTGCCGAACGGCGACGTGCTGGTTGCGGAGTCGGCGACAGTGCCGAAACCGCCGAATTCGATCCTGGATCGGCTGCAGGACTGGCTCCAACGCAACAACGGCTCCGTCATGCCCAGCGCCAACCGCATCACGCTGTTACGCGACTCGAAGGGCACGGGAGCCGTCGATTTGCGCACGACCTTCCTCAGCGGCCTCAATCAGCCCTTCGGAATGGCGCTGATAGGCAACTCATTCTATGTCGCCAACACGGACGGCGTCTGGCGCTATCCCTATCGCGCGGGCGATACGCAGATCGCCGCCAAGGGCCAGAAAATTCTCGACCTGCCCGCGGGTGGCTATAACAATCACTGGACCCGCAATCTTCTCGTCAGCGCCGACGGTTCCAAGATTTATGTGACGGTCGGTTCCGGCAGCAATGTGGGCGAGAATGGCCTCGGCAACGAATTCCATCGCGCCAATGTGCTCGAGATCAATCCCGATGGTTCGGGCTTGCGCGTCTTCGCCTCCGGCATGCGCAATCCGAACGGACTTGCGTATGAGCCCCAGAGCCATGTTCTGTGGACCGTCGTCAATGAACGCGACATGCTGGGCGACGATCTCGTACCGGATTATCTCACGCGCGTGCGCGACGGCGATTTCTACGGCTGGCCTTACAGCTATTGGGGCAAACATCTCGACGTGCGTGTCACGCCGCAGAGACCGGATCTCGTCGCCAAAGCCATTGCGCCCGATTACGCACTCGGCGCGCATACGGCACCCTTGGGTCTCGCATTCTATACCGCCAACGCATTCCCCGCCCGTTATCGCGGCGGTGCATTCGTCGGACAGCACGGCTCCTGGAACCGGCGCCAGTACAGCGGCTACAAGGTGATCTACATTCCGTTCGCGGACGGAATGCCGAGCGGCATGCCGGAAGACTTCCTGACCGGTTTCATGGCGGACAAGGCCAACAGCATCGCTTATGGGCGCCCCGTCGGCGTGGCCGTGGATCGCACGGGCGCTCTGCTCGTTGCGGACGACACCGGAGACATCATCTGGCGCGTTGCAGCGCACTAGATCCGGATGACAGACATCGCCCAGGGCGCCGAAGACGTGTCAGGTACGCCCGCCGCAGAGCGCATCACGGCGGCCGATCGCAAGGCGATCCTGATTTATGCGGGCGTCATGATCGTCGTGCTGAGCTTTATCAACCCGTCGACCGGCCTGTTCGTTATCCCGTTGTCTTTCGTCCTGAAGAACAAGCTGCATCTTTCTGCCAACGATCTGGCCGTTTTCGGTTTGTGGGCGGCTATCCCCGGATATTTGTCGTTCGTGTTCGGCATCGTGCGCGATTTCTGGAATCCGCTCGGCCAGGGCGATCGCGGTTATTTCATCCTGTTCGGCGCGATCGCGGCCGTCCTTCTCGCTGCGCTGGCTTTCCTCAATGTCAGCGAGCCGATGCTGCTTGCCTGCGCCATGGTGATGACGATTTCGTTTCTGTTCCTGTGGGGCGCGTGGAACGGCCTCGCATCGACCATCGGCCAGCAGCACGCAATGACCGGCCAGATGAGTGCAATCTGGAACTTCGCGGGCACCTCGTCGATGGTGGTGGCGCTCGTTGCGGGCGGCGCCCTCAGCCAGATGCTCGAAAGCCAAAGCGCAAGCTTCGCGGTGCGGATTCTGTTCGTGCTCGCGGCATTGTTCATGGCGGTCGTCGCGGGGCTGGGGTTGTGGAAGCCTGACGCTGTCTTTTCCGGCCTTCGCGGGCAGCGCAAAGAACCTGGCCACTTCATCGCAGATCTGGCGCGCCTTGTGCGGCATTGGCCCATTTATCCGGCTCTCATTGCGTGGCTTCTCTGGAATTTCTCCCCGGGAACGACGACCGTGTTGCAATATTATATGTCGAACGATCTCCACGGGAGCGATGCACAGTGGGGCGCCTACAACGCAATATCCTACGGCGCGGCCGTGCCCGCCTTCGCGTTGTTCGGATATCTCAGCCGGAAATATTCGCTTGCGACGCTTCTGTGGTGGGGAACACTCATCGGCGTGCCGCAGATGATTCCGCTGCTGTTCGCCCACTCCGCGAACGGCGCGCTGATCGCGGCGGTCGGCGTCGGCCTTCTGGGAGGCATCGCGACGGCAGCCTATATGGATTTGCTGATCCGCGCGTGCCCAAGAGGGCTGGAAGGCACAATGATGATGCTGTCCTGGAGCATGTATGCGCTTGCGGTGAACGTCGGCAATTACTGGGGCACCGACATCTATCAATTTCACGGTGGCTTTGTTGCCTGCGTGTGGGCGACGACGATCGTCTATGCACTGATCATACCCGTCATTATGCTCGTGCCGAAATCGCTGGTTTCCGACGCAGACGCCGAAGTGGCGGCGGATTGAACGTCACTGCGATACTGACTCGCGAGCGCCTGACATCGTCGCCGTCATCCGGCTGTGCCATCGCACTTCGCCTCCAGCGCTTTAGTGTTTGGGCGTGTCCTGCGAGTGACGGGCGCCGGGCACAAGCTCGATCATTTCGATGATGGTGCCGTTGGGATCGCGGCAACAGCAGACCGCGACGACATTGGCGTTTGGCGACGTCTTTCGCGGTTCGTTGGGCGGCCCGGTGAACACGACGCCCTTTCGCTTTAAGTCTTCATACGCCGCGAGAACGTTCCTGACCCGGAATGCCAGCACACGCGGAACATTGCCGCGATCGGACGGATCGTCGAAGCGGGGATGCGGGTCGAGCCATTCGACGACATCGAGCATGGGTCCGTTCGGATCGTCGGGCAGCACCATCAGCACGCCCTTGCCCTTGCCGCGATCCATTCCGAACATCTGGCCCACATGGGGAGGCCAATCCAGGTGCCGCCTGTCATGCAGAACCTCGAAGCCGAGCAGCCGATAGAATGCGAGCGTCTCGTCCAGATTCTTCGCATTGACGATCGTGTGATAGAGACGTTCGAAGGCCCAAGCACTCATGTGATCTCCTGTGATACGGCTGCGCGGTCAGCGATTGCTATTTGCGAATTGCGTCGCGCTTTCGGGCGACCGACTTCTTCGTCGTCGTTGGCGCCTTTGGGACGGCATCGGTTCGCACGATTTTGTTTGGCACCGTCGCGACGAGTTTCTTTGGCGCGATCGCGCGGAAGCTCTCGTCGACCCAGGCGCGCAAGACGTCGAGCGGCGGGTTATCTTCCCCGGCAAAACGGGCCGAGACCCAGCCGCTTTTGCCCAACCCGTAATGCGTGGGCTCGGTGAACGGATAATCGAGCGCGAATTCGCGCGAGCGGGGGAGTTTTACCGAAAGACCGAATTTCCCCTCGGTAAGACCCATGAACACGAAAGTCTTGCCTTTAACCTTGATGGCGCTTTCGCCCCAGGGGTGATCTTCGCGCGTTTCGGGGTAAGCGAGCGCGAACGCCCTGACATGCTCGAAGGCCTTCTTCAGCGTCGCCACAATTACCCTCCCGCTCTGGCAGGCCCGAATTTGCCGCGGTTTGCCTGGGGTGTCATTCTTGAAATAGTGCTCTTTGGACCCAATATTTCACCAATCCGGCCCATGATCTGCTAGTTTGGGGCGTCCGGCCAGCAGCGCCGAGTCCCCTGCTTCTGACCGTTTTCCCATTGGTCCCGCGGATAATTCGCGGGCGACGTGCTCACCCCTGAAGGATTGCCTATGTCCGGTTCCACGGAACAACCCAAAGATGCGGCCCGCCGCAAAGCCCAGAATTACTTCACGCAGACCGAGCGCCGCGACGAACTCGTGCGCCAGGAGCTTGAAAAAGAGCGCGTTGCCGGCGATGCGAAGATCGCCAAGCTGCGCGCGCTGCGCCTCGCCAAGGAAGCCGTCGATAAGGTCGAAGCCGATCGGGTTGCCGCCGAAAAGGCCGAAGCCAAAGCGAATGCGCCCAAGCGCGCCCTGAAGCCGAAGCGCGCGCCCAAAAGCTGACCCGTGCACGATTTCGGCGCCCGATATTCCGGCAAAATGCCGGGTTTCCGGGTCCATTGTAAATTAACGTCAGACGCGCTATTTGTTCCCCCGCGACGGCGTCCCGTCAGATGAAGCGCACCTGTTTTTAAATCCGACTCGCCTTAAGTGCGCGCCTGGACGAGACAGCCTGAACTTCCTTGTCTGATAAGCGTCCTCTCGCGCCGCTTGTGCATGTTGCACCGGCGGAACCCGATGCCAAGGAACTATCATGACCATCGGAACAGTGAAGTTTTTCAACACCACCAAAGGTTTCGGTTTCATCTCGCCTGAAGGCGGCGGCAAGGACGTGTTCGTCCATGTCACTGCCGTCGAGGCGGCTGGAATGCGCAGCCTTCAGGAAGGCCAACGCGTTTCGTTCGACATCCAGCCGGATGCGCGCGGCTCGAAGGCCACGAATCTGAAGGCCGTCTGAACGCGCCCGATGGATTGAAAACGGCCGGCGAGGCAAAAGCCCCGCCGGCCGTTTTTCTTTTGGGGACTAAGCGATCTATGAGAGCTGGAGATGTATGGGCTGCCGCTGGACTTTCCACACGGCTCGCTGTTCGGAGCGAAACTCGTCCAAGTATGTATCGGAGAAAACGATCTTCAGCTTCATTTCGACGATGAGATTTCCATATCGACCGAGTCCAGCATCCGGCTTGGCGGCATTACACCAAGACCTTCGCCAAAGACCGGGGCAAGCTTTCACGCTCCGGGCGATGCTGCTTCTCATCGCCAATGACACGCCGCTCGGCCCGGAATGGCTCGATCACCCGTTGAAGGCGAGTGGGCCGATCATCGCGAATGCCATATCGGCGGGGATTTTCTGCTGATCTATCAGTTCGACGGAAACCGGATCAATTTCGTGCGCGCAGGCACGCATTCCGAACTGTTTGAATAAAAGGCCGAGGAATCCGAACCTGTCTATGATTTGCCGGGAGCGGCACAAAGGTGTAAAATGCCAGAGTCAGAATGATGTCGCTTTGCTCGGGGGCAGCCATGGGCAGTTTTTCGTCGCGTGCTCGTATTGCAAATCGATCGATCGCATTTCAGGCGATACACCGCGCGTTTCTCGCGATCGCCCTTCTGCTTCCCATGGCACTGGCGGCACACACGGCGCACGCCACCTCGTTGGACGTCCTCTACAGTTTCTGCACCCGGAAGAACACCAACACCGGCGTCTGCAACGACGGCAGCGACCCGGTGGCCGGTCTCATCGAGGACGGAAGCGGAAATCTCTACGGCACCACCGCCGGCGGCGGCAAGGAAAATAGCGGGACGGTGTTCGAGGTCAGTGGAAATACCGAGACCGTTCTTTACGACTTCTGCCGGAGAAAGAGTTGCATAGACGGTTCGAATCCGCTTGCCGGCCTGATCGAAGACAAATCCGGCAATCTATACGGCACGACGCAGAACGGCGGACTGCATGGCAGCGGCATTCTATTCGAACTCAGTCCGGCCGGCGACGCCTGGACCGAGACCATATTGCATCACTTTTGCAGCGAGCAGGAGTGCGCGGACGGCGGCGATCTGGTGGCAGGCCTGTTAATGGATAGCGCCGGCAATCTCTATGGAACCACGTCCGGCGGCGGCAAGGGCGCGTATGCGGTCGGCGGCGGGACCGTTTTCGAGATGACGCTCGACAAAACCACGAACAAATGGACCGAGCAGGTCCTCTATAAATTTTGCAACATATCTTTGTGCGCGGACGGGGACAGTCCGCAGGCCGGTCTCGCGATGGACGGCGCAGGCAACCTGTACGGCACGACCGAAAACGGCGGAGCGAATGACAGCGGAGCCGTGTTCAAGCTGTCCAAAAATCCGACCAGCGGGAAATGGAAGGAAACGGTGCTCTACAGTTTCTGCAGCCAGCCGGGCAGTTCCAACGTCTGCTACGACGGCGCCTCGCCGGTCGCGGGGCTCGCGATCGACGGTTCCGGCCATCTCTACGGCACGACCATGCAGGGTGGAGTCGGCAATCCCGGATACGGCACCGTCTTCAAGCTGACACATACGGGCTCGCACGACACATATGGATTTGACGTGCTCTATCGTTTCTGCCCGCCTGGTACGTCCACATGTGGCGACGGCCTTTATCCGAAATCCACGCTTATTCTGGATGGTTCGGAAAATCTCTACGGGACCACGTACAGCACCGCATACAGCACAAACTCGAGCCAATATGCCGGCGCCGGCACTGTCTTCCGGATCACCCCCGGCGGGACGGAAACTCTGCTTTTTCGGTTTTGCGGAAATCAATGCAACACCGATGTCAACGACGGCCTGTCCCCCGAAGCCGGTGTAATCATGGATTCTGCCGGCAATCTCTTTGGCACGACCGCGGAAGGCGGCCGCCACAATGCCGGCGGCGAAGTGTTCGAACTGAAGAATTGACGCCCGACGAAAACGGCCGGCAAGGCAAATGTCCCGCCGGCCGCTTTGCGTTTGAGAGCCTCGTGCAACTTCAGTGCGGCGTGCTGCCCATCGAACCCGACGGTTGAGCTGGTGATCCCATGACGCCGTTGCCGGCTGCTTTCTTCTTGTTCGCGGTGGTGGTCTTCGTGTTCTGGCCTTGCATCGCGGCGCCCGACATCGTGTTGTTTGTGGAACCGGCGGGCGAAGCCATGCTGCCGCCGGACATGGAGCCGGAGCTGGCAGGCGTCGACGACGGGCCGGACATCGATCCGCCTGTCTGGGCGAAGGCAGTTCCGGCGAGAGCCGCGGCAGCAAGAGTCATGATCGCCAAGGCTGCTGTGCGTGTGGTGAGAGTCTTCATGGTCGTTCCCCAGGGATAGGCCGGCCCATCCGGGCCCGGCGTTGCGGTTTCGGCCGGCACCTGCCGACCTCAATGTCTAGTTCGGCGCCTGCTCCCAATCGGTTACACTGCGATGGCCGTTTCCTCGCCGGGCCTCGCACGCGTAACATTCGCCCGGGTCCGCGCGTATCCATAAAGAGAGGTCGGGTTTGCTCGCCGCAGAAGCGCAATTGAAGGCGTTGATGCTGTCGGCGCTTGGCGGAAACGCGGCTGCCTATCGCGCGTTACTCACAGCCTTGGGCGAATTGCTGCGCCGGTATTATGCGCGCCGGCTTGGTGATGCGGCGAGCGCCGAGGATCTCGTGCAGGAGACATTGATCGCAGTGCACACGCGCCGCGCGACGTACGACACCAGCCTGCCCTTCACGCCCTGGCTCTATGCCGTGGCGCGCTACAAGCTGCTGGATCATCTGCGGCACGGGCGGGTGCGCACGGCTGTTCCGCTCGACGAAGCGGGCGATCTGTTCGCGGAAGATGAGTCGGAAGCGGCGCTCGCGCGGCGCGACCTCGATCGCCTGCTCGAATTGCTGCCTGCGGCGACGCGCGAGGCGATCCGGCAAGTGAAGATCGAGGGCCTGTCGACGGCCGAAGCCGCCGAACGAAGCGGCCGTTCCGAAATCGCCGTGCGGGTTGGCATCCATCGGGGACTGAAAGCGTTGGGCGAAAAGCTGCGCGAAGGACGAAGCCGTGAAGACCGATGAATTGATCGATCGGTTGACCGGCGATCTCGCGCCGGTATCGCGCACTGTCGTGGGGCGAACGCTCGCGCTCGGCCTCGGCGCGGGCGCCCTCGCATCCTTCGTTGCGATGTGGCTGTGGCTGGGCATTCGACCCGATCTCGCGAGTGCCGCGGCCACAAGCGCCTATTGGATGAAATTTATCTACACACTCTCGCTTGCGTGCCTCGCCTTCTGGGCGGTCGAACGTCTGGCACGGCCGGGCGCCGGTTCGCGCGTTCAGATGACGCTGCTTGGGATCCCGGTCGTCGCGCTCCTTGTCCTGGCATTCATTCAGATCGACGGTGTATCGCGCGCCACCCGCATGCATCTGATGATGGGCGCGTCGTCGAATGTGTGCCCATGGCGGATCGCGATCCTTTCGTTGCCGGTCTTTGCAGGCGCCTTCTGGGCGCTCGGTAAACTCGCACCGACGCGGCTCGTCGTTGCGGGCGTCATGGCGGGATTGCTGGCCGGCGCATTCGGCGCCTGGATCTACGCCTTTCATTGCGACGAGAGCACTGCACCCTTCGTCGTCATCTGGTACACGCTCGGCATTGCGGCGGTGGGCGCGCTGGGCGGACTGTCGGGCCGTTATCTGCGCTGGTAAAAACAAACTGGACCGAAGCCGGGGAGAGGGGACGGCTTCGGTCCAATCTTGGGCTGGCGTTTAGGCTGCCTGCGCCGCAGGAACGTGTTTGGCGATTGCGCTGCGCGCGTGTGACAGCCCTTGGGCTGCCGCATCCGCGCTGACCTGCTGCCCTTCGACATGAATAAACGCGACGTCATCGAGACCGAGGAAGCCCAGCATCGTGCGCAGATAAGGCTCCTGGAAATCGTAGCTCTTCATCGGGCTGTCGCCGCTGTAGAAACCGCCGCGTCCCGTCACGACGAACACGCGTTTGTTTTTCAGTTGGCCTTCGGGACCATCGGCCGTGTAACGGAACGTGCGGCCGGCGCGCGTGATGTGATCGATCCACGCCTTCAAGGTCGAGGAAATCGTGAAATTGTACATCGGCGCGGCAATCACGATCACATCCGCCGCTTCGATCTCTTCAATCAGCACATCGATCTCGGCAACCGTCGCGCGTTGATGGTCGGAGCGCTTGTCGTGGGGCGTTGCGACTGCGCCGAGGCGTTCGCCGGTCAGATGGGGAACGGGGCTCGCGCCGAGATCGCGCGCGAGAACCCGCGTGCCGGGATGGCCCGCCTGCCAGGCATCGATGAATTCGCGGGCAATCTGGCCCGATTTCGAACCGGCGCCCGACAGGCTGGACGACACATATAAGAGCTGGGACATTGCGGCTGCCTCCTGATCGCACCCGGTGGTGACTTTTGTCACCCACCATGGTACTAGTTAGTAACATCGAATAGGTACTTACCGGTAAGTACCGAGTCAAGAGGCCATGACAGAGATTCTCAAAAATGCCGGAAAACCGGCCCGCGGGACCGAAAAATCGCCCCGCGAGCGCATCCTGGAGGCTGCCCGCACGCTGTTCTATGCGCACGGAATCAGGGGGGTGAGCGTCGACGAGATTGCGGCCGCCGCCCAAACCAACAAGATGACGCTCTACCGCCATTTCGTGTCGAAGGACCTGCTCGTCGCCGATTATCTGCGCATGCTTTCCGCCGAAGCCGAAGCAGGCTGGGCGGACATCGCGCGCGCCCATCCGGGTCGACCATGTGCGCAGCTGGATGCGTGGATCGACCAGATGGGCGAGATGCTCGCGAAGGCGGGCGACCGCGGTTGCGCGGTTGCGAACGCGGCCGTCGAACTGCCCGAGAAGGATCACCCGGCCCGCGCCGTCATCGAAGAACACAAGACCCATCAGCGCGATCATCTGGCGGCGCTCTGCCGCGATGCGGGTTTCGCGAAGCCCGGGCAACTGGCGGACGAGATTTTTCTGCTGCTCGAGGGCGCACGCATCAATATGCAAAGTGTCGGCAAGTGCGGCCCGGGCGCGCGCATTGCGGAGATGTTGCGCAACATGGTCAAGGCATCGCCGCGGACCGGCTGACATCCCCATCCATATGCATGGGGCGCTCATAGACGAGCGTCCTGTCGGTCCACACTTCGAAGCGCTTGTACTCGCTGAGCTTCATCGCATGGGCAAGCACCTTGGCGTGCATGTCGTCGGCGCAATTGGCGGCGAGCGTGCAGGCCAGCGACCCGTCGGAATTCAGGTAGCAGATTTCGTAGCTCGGCATGGTTCCTCCTATGAGCGAACGATGCCCCCCAGCGACGTGACGTTCTTGCCTCCCGACACGCAATAAGTCGAGTGACAAACACGGTCATACACTTCACGAAATTGCGCCAATCGTTTCGCACATGCGAAATCGGCGACAATTTGCGAATTAGCGTTTCTTGCGCGCAGGCGCAGCGGCCGCAGCGCCGCCGCCCGGCTGCGAGAAATAGCGGAAAAATTCGCTGTTCGGCGACAGCACGACCGACGTGGTGTCTGCCGGCAGCGCATCCTGATAGGCCTTCATCGAGCGATAGAACGCGAAGAAGTCGGGATCCTGGCCATAGGCATCGCCGAGGATCTTCGTCTTTTCCGCATCGCCCTGCCCCCGCAGGATTTCGGATTCGCGCGTGGCTTCGGCCGTCAGCACGGTCACTTCGCGGTCGGCGCGGGCATGAATGCGTTGGGAGATTTCCGAGCCTTCGGCGCGATATTCGTTCGCTTCGCGGATGCGCTCCTGCTTCATGCGCTCATAGATCGCCTGGCTGTTCGTCGGCGGCAGATCGGCGTGACGGATGCGAACATCCACGATCTCGATTCCGAAGCGTCCCGCTTCCCGGTTCATGTTGTCGCGAATGTCGCGCATCAGTTGCGCGCGTTCGCTGGACAGCACGGCCGAGAAGTTCTGCGCGCCGAGCACGCCGCGCACGTTGGAGCTGAGGATCAATGTCAATTGCTCGTTGGCGCGGTCGCGGTCGCTCAATGTCTGGTAATAGCGCAACGCATCGACAATCTTCCAGCGCGCGAACGCGTCCACCACGAGACGTTTCTTGTCCTGCGCGATCATCTCGTCCGACGGCGCTTCAACAAGCAGAACGCGCCGGTCGATATATTCCACCGTCTGTGTGAACGGGATTTTCATGTGCAAGCCCGGCTCCGTCACCACTTCGCGCGGCGCGCCGAATTGCAGCACGATCGCCTGTTCCGTCGGATCGACGGTATAGACCGAATTCAGCGCAATGATCGCCACGATCACGGCAGTAATAGCGCCGAGAATAAGAACGATGCGGCTCATTGTGCTGCCCCCGAAGCGGGTGCGGCAGACGCCGAGGTGGAAGACGGCGCCATCACGGTCACGTTTTCCGCGCGATTCTTGTCGAGCGCGGGCAGCGGCAGATAGGGCACCGTGTTTCGGCCGGCACTGTCATCGAGAATGATCTTGTTTACGGGTTTCAGGACGTTGGACATCGTTTCGAGATACATGCGCCGACGCGTGACTTCCGGCGCTTTGCGATATTCGTTGTAGACGAGAACGAAGCGCTGCGCCTCGCCTTCGGCCTCGGCGATGACCTGCTGGCGATAGGCTTGCGCCTTGTTGACGATGACCGATGCGTTGCCGCGCGCTTCGGGAATGACCTTGTTGGCGTAGGCTTCCGCGGCGTTGCGCGCGGTTTCCTGGTCGGCAATCGCCTTCTGCACATCGCGATAGGATTCGGTGACTTCCGGCGGCGCCTGCGCATTTTGCAGCTTCACGCTCGTGACCGTGACACCGGCGCCATAGCGATCGAGCGTCTTCTGCATCAGCTCGCGCACATTGGCGGCCAATCGCGGGTCCTGCGTGATGATGGGCTCGACCTGGCTTTGGCCGACCACTTCGCGCATCGCGCTTTCCGCGACAGCCTTGATCGTCGCTTCCGGGTTCTCCACGTTGAACAGATAGGCGCCGGCGTCCTTGATCACCCAATAGACGGTAAAGTTCACGTCGACGATGTTCTCGTCGCCGGTGAGCATCAGGCTTTCCTGGGGAACGTCTTCCACCGAACTCGAGCGGCTCGCATCGTCCGTCGAATTCGAATCCGAGGAATCGATGGGCTTGTAGCCGATGTCGATCTGGTTGGACGTCGTGACTTCGGGCTTGAACACCGTCTCGATCGGCCACGGCAGATGATAATTGAGTCCGGGACCCGTGCGCGCGACGACCGCGCCGAAACGCAGCACCACACCCTGCTCGCTTTGCGTCACGATATAGATGCCGGACGCGAGCCACACGACGATGAGGCCGAGTGCGACAACCGCGATGCTGCCGGCCGTGAAGCCGAAGCCGCCGGGCAATATCCGGCGCAGGCGCTCCTGGCTTCGGCGCAGCAGTTCTTCGAGGTCGGGCGGTTGGCCGCCACCGCTTCCGCCGCTGCCCGTCCCCCGCCCCCAGGGTCCCCGTTGCGGACCTTGTCCGTTACCGTCCGAGCCAGACTGGTTATTCCAAGGCATGTGTTTTCCGATATTTGCGGGGGAATGCGCCCCAGGGTGGCCACCGGTTCCCAGGTTCCTTGGTTTCCGGAGGCCGCGCGGTTATATGGTCATCTTCCCCAAGGTGCAACGAAACTACGCACGAGTGCGGCCGGGTTCGACTGATATAAGGCCTTGGAGGATAAGGATTTCGGGGATGGCAGCCGCCACACGCGAGAATGTGCTCGAGGCTTTGGGCCGGGTGATCGACCCTGCCAGCGGGCGGAGCGTGACCGAGGACGGACTCATCCAGGGCCTGGTGTTGCGGGAGGGCCATGTGGGATTTTCCGTCGAAGTGCCCCCTGCCCGCGGCCCCCAGGCCGAGCCCTTGCGCAAGGCAGCGGAGGACGCGGTGGCGGCGCTGCCGGGCGTTCTGTCGGTGACGGCGGTTCTCACTGCGCACCAGGACTCCGCCGGAGGCCATTCGCACAAGCCCGGAATTTCGCGCAGCGCCCGCACGCAAGCGGCGCCACATGCGCCGCAGCAACCGATGGGCATTCCCGGAGTCGCGAACATCATCGCGGTGGCGAGCGGCAAAGGCGGCGTGGGCAAATCCACCGTCGCGGTCAATCTCGCGCTGGGACTTTCCAAACTCGGATTCAAAACCGGATTGCTCGATGCGGACATTTACGGGCCCTCGGTTCCGCGCCTGCTCGACATTCGCGAGAAACCGAAATCGCGCGACGGAAAAATTCTCGAGCCGATCCAGAAGCTCGGATTGAAAGTGATGTCGATCGGATTCCTCATCAAGGAAGACGAACCGATGATCTGGCGCGGGCCGATGGTGATGAGCGCGCTGTCGCAGATGCTGGCCGATGTCGCATGGGCGCCTCTCGACGTGCTCGTCGTCGACATGCCGCCGGGCACGGGCGACGCGCAACTCACCATCGCGCAGCGCGTTCCGCTCAAGGGCGCGGTGATCGTATCGACTCCCCAGGACCTTGCGCTGATCGACGCACGCAAGGGCCTTGCGATGTTCCGCAAGACGCAGGTGCCGGTGTTGGGCATCGTGGAAAATATGAGCGTGTTCGTCTGCCCGCATTGCGGCGAGGCCAGCCATATCTTCGGACATGGTGGCGCGCGTGCAACAGCAGAGGAATTGGGTGCGCCGTTCCTGGGGGAAATTCCTCTTGTGCCCGCAATCCGCGAGACATCCGACGCAGGAACCCCTATTGTGGCCCTCGCGCCCGATAGCCCCGAAGCACAAGCTTTTCTCGCTCTCGCCCGCGCCGTGGCCGGAAAGCTCGCGGAGCCCGTACGCGCCGCGCCCCGAATCGTGATGGAATGAGATGAGATCAATGTTCGTCGAAATGTCCGAAAAATTACAATAACAACGACATCGGTATAAACGGAAATGGCCACGCCCAAACCTCAAATCCGCAGCATGTTTGCAACGCCCGTCTGCGTGCATTTCCTGCCCGTGGCGCAGGAAGTGAATGCGGAATTGCGCCCGCTCATTCTCGACAAGATGACGAGTGTGGGCACGACGGATGCGCATGGACAAGGCTGGCGCTCGCCGGCCGATTTCGAAAGCTGGGGCGGCGGCGCGGCGGAGACGTTGTTCCGCGTGTTGCGCGAACAGGCCGACGGCCTCACCGCCACACGCTCCGGCGGCCGCGTCAATCTCGAATGGAAAATCTCCGCCATCGCGGCGGTGCGCCAGAAGGGCGAATATTGCGAACTCGCGGCGCGGCCCGGCGCAATGTGGTCCGGCGTTTATTACGTCGACGACGGTTACGGCAAATCCGACGACGAAACGCTGGGCGGCGAATGTGAGCTGGCCGATCCCCGCGGCGCGTTGCCCGCGATGGTGGCACCCCATCTCGCCTTCCGCATTCCGGGCGGCATGACGTCGGGCATGGTCGAAGCGATCCGTCCGCAGATGGGAATGATCATTCTGCACCCTTCGTGGCAGCCCCGCGGCGAACGCCGCTACGACGGCACCAACCACCGCGTGACGATCGAGTTCGATCTCGCCGTGCCGTAAGGGCCGGCGAGGCCCAGCCCTATGCTTTCTTCCCCCGTTTGCGGGCGAAGTGCCGAGCAAAGCGAGGCGATGGGGGACTGCGGCGCCGTCCTCAAACCCCGCCGCCGTTAGCCGATTTTCGCTGCAAATTTTTTTGCTTCGGAAATATTCAATAAATTCAAACGCTTGATGCAATTTAGCAGGGCTTTTCCGCCCTGCTGACGTCCCTACATTCGGCCTGGAAAAACGCTCCGAACGCGCCGCGCTTTTGAGCAGCATCTGCAACCGGTTCGGAATGCGGAGCGCGTTTTCCCCCGACCGCAAGCGGCTCCCGGCCGACAGCGCATTTGCCGAACGAGGCGAAAGATTTCGTGCAGAAAAAAATCTCACCTGTTATCGCCCCGAATCTCCAGCCAAGTCATGGACTTCGCGAAACGATAACAGGCAATAACAGGCACCTGTTATTTGGCTTCTGTAGCCTGATACGGACTCAATAGAACGTGTTTCCCGTGCCTTCACGCGCGAAGGCTCGCCCGCAATCGCCCGCTGCAGGAAGCGCGTGCACGCAAATCCCATCCATGCGGCCAAGCCCGGGCACTCGTCTCGCGACGTGTGGCGTGTTTCGATGCCGTCCCGTTTCCCTTCCACGCTCGCGCTCCTTCGCGGACGAAACACCCAACATGGCGATGCAAATTCTCGTACGCAATCGCATGAAATCGAATCCTGAAAATAAATTTGAACAAACATCGAATCTTTGCCGAAATTTTCTCACGAATTTATCGGTGGGTCAGGAGATTATCGAGCGCGAGGATTCGCATATCGGTTTGCGTTGATGAAAGCGCCGCCGGATTTCCATCATCTGCTCTTGCGGTGCAACCAACATGGTTCGACAAATGCGCACCCGAACATGCTCGCAATCGACCGAGGCATGAAAATATGTTTCATGTCCCCCGCAATCGCCTCCGGAATTAGTGCAGCGGGATCAAGGCTGGACTCGTGTACTCAATATGCAATTCGATAACCACACGACCTTCGCCAATAAGGAATGCATGGACGCCTTTCATACACTAAGGTGGTATTGAGCCAAAAAATTCCCTTTAGCAGTCTGCTGAAACCCGTGACCCGGTGGCAAAGTTGCCCGGTCACAACGGAAAAAAATCGAGCGGCGCAGCTGCAAAGCGAACGGCGGCGTGTTTGGATATTATTTCATTTGCTGCTATCCACTGCATAGCGGCCGTGATAGGTTGCTGGCACCCGTTTCTGATGCTTGGCGAACACCGCGGTGGGGGTACATCGCATACACGATACGCGGGGACATATGTCATGACCAGTTGCGCCAAACGTTGCTCTCGAACGATTCTCAAATCTTCCGCCTCCTGGAGATACGCCAGATCGGCACTATCAGTTCTCGGTATTGCGCTGGCGCTGCCGGCGGCCGTTCTCGCAAATCCTCTGGGCGATGTGGTGACAAGCGGGAGTGCCGCCGTCAGCCATCCCTCTTCGAACTATACGACCGTCAAACAGACAAGCGAAAGTGTGGTCATCGATTGGTCAAGCTTCAATGTCGGCGCGGGACAGGCCACGCAATTCGTTCAGCCCAATGCGAGCGCCATTGCGGTCAATCGCGTCGGCGGCGCGAACGCGTCGCAAATTCTTGGCACGCTCGACGCCAATGGCCGCATCGTGCTGATCAACGGCAACGGCGTGCTGTTCGGCAAAGGTGCGCAGGTCAATGTCGGCGCGCTGATTGCGACATCGACGGATGGTTCGGACAAAGACGTGCTCTCAGGTAATTTCACGATTGCCGGCAAGCAGAGCGCGCGCGTCGTCAATCAGGGCCAGATCAATGCCGCTTCGGGCGGCTTGGTCGCTCTCGTGGCGCCGTCGGTGACGAACACCGGCATCGTCAACGCAAAGCTCGGCACGGTGGCGCTGGGAGCGGCGAACAAATTCACCGTCGATTTCGCGGGCGGCGGACTCGTCTCTTTCGCCGCGCAAGGCGACGTGAACGCACAGGCTTCGGCGTCAAACATGGGTACGCTCTCCGGCGCAAACGTCTCGATGACCGCGCATGCCGCCGAGGGCGTGGCGACCGGCGTCGTCAACATGAACGGCACCATTCTCGCGCAGGGCGCATATCAATCCGGCGGCACCATCGTGCTCGATGCGGGCAATGGCGCGCTCATCACGACAGGCACGCTGAACGCAGCCGGAACGTCTGGCGGCGGCAGCATAGAAACCTCGGGCCAGACGGCCAGCATCTCGGGCCACATCACCGCCGGCCAAGGCGGACAGTGGAAGGTCGATCCGGAAGACCTCACCATCGATTCCAATGCGGCAGCGACCATCAACGGCGCGTTGAACGTAGGCACCAGCGTGCAGGAGCAGACCACATCCGGAGCTGCGTCCGGCTCGGGCAACCAGACCGCTGGCGCGGGCGACATTATCATCGCAAGTGGACTCTCATGGAACACGACCGCGACGCTTACGCTCGATGCGTATCATTCGCTCAATATCAACGCGCCCATCGCGATCACCGGCGCGGGCAATCTCGTGCTGCAATACAACGACGCGGCGACCGACGGTGCGCTCAATATCAATTCCCTCGCCGGCGCTGATGTGGCTTACAGCGACGTGATCGGCGGGACGACGCAAGGCTCGCTGACGATCAATTCGCATGTGTACACGCTGGAAAACAACCTCGCGCAGCTCGCGGCGGATATCGCAACCACGCCGGCCGGCAATTTCGCGCTCGCCAACAGCTATAACGCAAGCGGCGACAATAGCGGCTCGCCCTATTCGGGACCGGTGATCGCGACAACGTTCGCCGGCAATTTCGAAGGCCTCGGCAATACGATCTTGAACCTGTCGATCGATTCCGAAACTTCGCCGGCCGATCAGGCCGTCGGCCTGTTTCGCATCGTCGACGGCAATATTTCCGACCTGACCCTGTCGGGAGGAAGCGTGATCGGTAACGAGGACGTCGGCGCGCTCGCCGCGATCGATTATGGTAATGTCACAAATGTGCATTCGAGCGTCGCGGTCACGGGCTTCTACCTTGTGGGAGGCCTTCTGGGCGAGTCGGGCGGAATTGTCAGCAATTCGGACTCCTCCGGCGCGATCACAGGCCGTCTTGTCGATGTGTTGTCGTCCGGCGAACCGACTTCCGTCGGCGGATTGATCGGCCAGGTCGATTCCGGCTCGGTGACGGGCTCGCATGCCAGCGGAAACGTTACGGCCCTGGGTGGCGACGAGATCGGCGGATTGATCGGTTACACCAACGGCAATAACGGTGTGACCGTGAGCAATTCCTATGCGACGGGCGCAGTCGATGCCGGCGTCGATGCGTCGACATTTACGGCCGGCGCGAGCGTCGGCGGATTGATCGGCGACAATGGTGGCGCGGTCTTCAATTCCTATGCGACCGGCGCCGTCCTTGGCTCGCAATTCGTCGGTGGGTTGATCGGCTACAACGAAAACGACGCACCGGGAACGAACGCCGAAAATCCGACCGGCGACGGCACCGTCGTCCGCTCATTCGCGACGGGAGCCGTCACGGGTTATGTCGACGATTTCGGCAATGAGGGTATCTCCATCGGAGGCCTGATCGGCTACAACAATGGCGGCGTGCAGAACGCCTATTCGCTGGGCGCCGTCACGGGCGGCGACCAACTCGGCGGTCTGGTCGGCTCGAACACGGGTTCCCTACACGAAGTCTATTCGACGGGCCAAGTGAGTGCCGCTGCCGGGGCCACCCCGACACAGGTCGGCGGACTGGTGGGCGCGGGCGCAGGCTCCGACATCGCGAATGCCTATTGGGACCTCGACACGAGCGGAATTAACGACACGACACAGGGCGCCGGTGACCAACCTTCCCTGACAGGCATCACGGGCCTGACCACGACCAATCTGCAGGCGTCGCTCCCGTCGGAGTTCTCCGGCAGCGCCTGGGCGATCGTCGCGGGCAGGAGCTATCCATATCTGCTGTGGCAGGTTCCGACAGGGACGCCGCAAGTGATATCGGGGACCGTTATCTCGGCACACGGCGCGACTGCGGAAGCCGGTCAGACCGTGAACGTGCTGATCGACGGCACCGAAGCGGCGCCGCTCGCGGACACGAATTCGAATGCGAACGGTTACTACTATATGCTGCTCGCGCCCGGGACGATATCCCCTTCCGGCAGCAACATTCTCGCCTATCTGACCGGCGGCACGCCAGGCAATTCATACGCCGCCGCCACGAACTCGATCATGGACCTTACCATCAGGGAAGATTGGCTGCTCGCACGGAGCAACGCATCCGACAGCACAGCGATCCTTATCGGCATTGGCACGGCGTTGGGCGGCGCGAGCGGCGCGGACTTCCTCTACACGGCGAGCAGCGGTTTCATATCGGGAACAGATTTCGCGATTTACGACACCGCCGCCGCGTTCACGCTCGACACCACGATCGATCTAGGTGCCGGCGTTTTGGCGCTCAACACACTCGGCTCCGACACGCAAACGGACGGCGCCATCACCGCAGCAACTTTCAAGGGCGAGAGCAGCGGCGGCAGCGCATTCGACGACGGCGGCAACGATATTCGCGCGCTGGATCAGTTCACCAATACCGGCTCGGGCGGCTTTGCGCTAACCGACGGTGAAACACTCCATGTGGTCGGCGCCGTCAATGCGGGGACTGGAGACATCGCGCTTGCCACGACGAATGGCGGCAATATTGTCCTACGCAGCGGCCTTACAGCGGGTGGAACGGTTACACTCACATCGGCAGGCGAAATCTCGGAGAACACCCTCTCCGGCGCTATCACCGCGGCGACGCTCACCGGCAGCGCAAATGGTGCGACCCGCCTGCAGGGCGCCAATCTGATCACCGATCTGGGCGACTTCTCCGACACGGGCGGCAATTTCTTCCTCACTGACGGCCAGACCCTGACCGTCACAGGACCTGTCAATGCTGGCACGAAGGGCCTGACGCTACAGACGACAAGCGGCGACCTTGTCATCGACGGATCTCTGCAGGGTCTCGCGGTGACGCTCGGTTCGTCGCTAGGCCAAGTGTATGGAACGGGTGCGATCACGGCCGGCGTTCTGAACGTCTCCGCCGACACCGGCATCGATCTGGATGGCGCGAACAACACCATCAGGCGGATCGGCACCAACACAACGAATTCGGGGTCCGACGTCATCGATTACACCCGCTGAGATTTTCTCCCGTTCCTTGCGCCGGCCGAGCCTTCGCTGGATCAAGCGCCAAATCCGCCGAAACATTACAGGCCGTGGAAAAACTGAAGAAATCGGTCGACACGAAAACCAAGATTTCTGTGCCCGATTATTAGGTATTGTGTCGACGTAATACACCTCAGAGTGAATTCGCGTCGTGTCGCCGGAACTCGCCATTCGGCCGGGGTTGCCTGTCGGTACGGGCTTCGTTTCTCCTCGTCGAGAACTGTCCCCATTTGCGCCTCGCTCCAGGGGTTCGCTCCAGCTCTCCGCCCCCTATTGTCGTGGATTAAGTGTCCCTATATCGTTCCGGTTTTTCGGGGGGGAACCGATGACGACTCACGCCACGCTAGAGGCTGGCCAAGCCAAAAATATATCTTCGCCGTTCCGTATATTCGTCGCGCATACGTCCGGATCGCGTTATGGCATTCGAAAGACGTGTCGCTCTGCAGCATTGCTTGTACCGCTGGTCGCATCGGCGACCGCCGCGCACGCCGATCTCACCATTTCGACTGCAGCGACAAAAAATGTGACGTGCAGCAACAAAATATGTTCGGCGACTGCAAAGAACGCGGTACTGAATGTAAGCCAGCTTGAGGGATTGCTCGGCTCGTCCAGTGTGACGGTAAAATCGGGAAACAAGGCGGATGCTATCGATGTCTCCGTGGCATTGGCGTGGGCTAGTTCGAACCCGTTGACACTCGATGCCTATCAATCGATCACGATCGACAAGACAGTCAACGTAAACGGTTCAGGTGGGCTTGCATTCGTTACCAATGACGGCGGCACGGGCGGCACGCTCTCGTTTGGCGCGAAAGGCAACGTCGCCTTCCTGGGTCTGTCCAACAGTCTTACGGTCAATGGCGCCCCGTACACGCTTGTGAACAACATTGCCACTCTGGCAAGCGACATCGCGAGCAGTCCGGGCAACAACTATGCGCTGGCCCGCAGCTACAACGCGAAAGCCGACGGCAAATACAAAGCTTCGCCAATCGGCACCACTTTCACGGGCAGCTTCGAGGGCCTCGGCAATACGATCAGCAACCTGACTATCAAGGACACGGCCAGTTCGGCATCCGTCGGTTTGTTCGCGATAGTGGGCACGGGCGGCGTGGTGCGCGATGTCGGCGTCATCAACGGCAACGTTTCCGGCGGCAGCGTGTCGAACAAAAGCGCCGGAAGCGTCAATGTGGGCGAACTCGCGGGCTTCCTTTTTGGGTCAGTCATAAATTGCTATTCGACGGGCTCCAGTACGGTCGGTACTGACACGTCTACTCCGAACGGAGGCCTTGTGGCCGATGCAGGCGGGTTGGTGGGCGGTATTTCCGCCCCCGCCGCCCTGATCGACAACTCATATTCAACCGCGACGGTTTCTGGCGGCGGGAGCGCTTTTGCCGGCGGCCTTGTGGGCGGCTTCTACGATGGGGGCACCATCGAATCTTCCTACGCCAGCGGAAACATAACGGTTGGGGGCAACACGGAGGGCGGCACCCTTTCGGGTGCTGTAGCGGGCGGTCTCGTGGGCGTTATCAATAACAATAGTGGCACTGGCAACAACGGCACCGGTTCGGTGGACGTCGTGACCAACGACCGCGCCACAGGAATCTCGACGGCAGGAAGCGGTTCTGCCGGAGGGTTGATTGGGGCTGCAGGCGGTCCCGTGACTATCAAGCTCTCTTACGCGACAGGTGCAGTAGCCGTGGGTCCCGGAGTGAGCATTTCAGCCTTGGGATTTGGCGGCGGTCTCGTTGGGTTCAACTACCCGGTCAATAGCGTCGCGGATACCATCGACCAGTCCTTTGCGACCGGTGCGGTGACGGGCGCGCCATTCACTTTCGTCGGCGGTCTCGTCGGCTATACGAGTTCGGCGATCACCAATTCCTATTCGACAGGCTCGGTATCGGCGACCGGCAGCGGGTTCACAGGTCTTGGTGGACTGGCAGGCGATATCGACACCGGAGGAACCGCCGGTACCTCATATTCCACCGGCCAGGTTCAAATCGTGTCCGGTTCCTATCTCGGCGGTTTCGTTGGCTATCTCCCCGGCGCGCTTTCCGACGATTACTGGGACACATCGACCAGCGGCATCACCAATATCAGCCAGGGCGCAGGCAACGTCGCCAACGCTGCCGGCGTCACCGGCGATACCACTTCGCAACTGCAATCGGGACTGCCCAGTGGGTTCAGCGCTTCGATCTGGGCTGAAAGCACCAGTATCAATGGCGGGTTGCCCTATCTCCGCGCTTTGCCGCCGCCCGAGTGAGAATTGACCGGCCGGGAAATACCTTTGCGCGTGGCGATCTGCCAGGTGTTTCCGCATGGGTCCTTGATCGTCGCGCGCCGGTCTCCGTAGTGGGTGTCGCCGGGCGCTTCGATCGCAACTGCACCGTGCGCGAGCGCGCGGGTGTAGGCGGCGTCGGCATCCGGATCGTACAGATACAGCCATGCATGAATCTCGGCACCGTCCGGGCGCGGACCGCTCACCAAGACGAGCGAGTCGCCGATATGGATTTCCGAAGGTCCATCGGCGCGATATTTGCCTTGCGCCAGAAAGGCGCGGCTGAGGAAGCCGACGAGGCGCCCGGGATCGCGCACGAAAATGCGCGGCGTGATGCTGTGCCAGCCACTGGGAATTGCGTTCATCGTTAACCGGCGCCTTCCGCACGCCATCATGCGTGCAGGACCAACCTAACGGCAGGATCGGTGGCGGCGATTGTAAAAATGTTACCTTGTCGCCGGGAATCCCACGCGACCGGAGCGACAAAGCCCTTGAGCCTTTCAAACGGACATCCGAGACTCTCCGAATGACCTACTGTCGCGTCGCTCCGCCCGCCCATTTGCGCAAACATATCGAAGCCTTCAGCTACTGGGAGGATGACGCGCAGCCCTCCGACGCCCGCTTTGCCGTCATGTCGTCGCGGGCCATGTCGATTCAGATCGATCTTCACGATACCGAATTGTGCTGGTACGACGGTGAGAACCTATCGCGGCGCCATGCGCTCAAAGGCGCAACACTGAGCGGCGTGCAGACGCGGCGGTTCGGGATCGATGCCTGGCAGCCGAGAATCGTGCGCGTCATCTTTCGTCCCGGCGGCGCCTATCCGTTTTTCGGTCCGCCGGCAGCGGACTTCCGCGATACGGCGATTTCTCTGGAAGACATCTGGGGAGCCAATGCCGAGCGGTCGCAACAGCGGCTGGTGCAGGCGCCGACATCAGCCGACATTTTTCGCATCCTTGGCGAGACGCTCGCGTCTGCCGCGCCGCGTCCCCTTGCAAATCACCCCGCAGTGTCATTCGCGCTGCACGAGGCCGAGCGCGAACCGCATCGAACAAGCGCCGCATCGCTCGCCCTCGCCGCCGATCTGAGCCCCAGGCGGTTCATCGAACTTTTCACGCGCGAAGTCGGCATGACGCCGAAGCTCTATCTGCGGATGGCCCGCTTCGAGCGCCTGCTTCGCGACATCTTTCCGCGACAGTCCGTCGATTGGGCGAAAACCGCAGCCGGAAACGGATATTTCGACCAATCGCATCTCATCCGCGATTTTCACGACTTCGCGGGCATGACTCCGACGGCATATCTCGCCCGCCGCGGCGAATGGCACGACACCGCCCGCGATGCGCCGTAGTTCGGTCGACAGCATACCTATTCGCCAAGCGCGAGCTCGCAGTGCCGTAAGTGGTTTTCATACGGCCTTCCCTGCCCCGCCTTCATGCGCATCAAGCCACCTGCGCAGCGGAACGAGCCCCTTGGAATCGGTACGATAAATCCGCTTTCGGCCCTCGTTTGAGGCCGCGACCAGCCCTGCACCCTCAAGCAGCTTCAAATGCTGAACGACGGCCGTGCGCGAAACCGGCAGGCTTTGCGCGAGGTCGCCGGCCGTCATCGGCTTGCGCGCCAGCCGCCGGAAGATGACCACCCGCACCGGATGGCCGAATAAGGCAAATATGCCCAGAACCGCTCGAAATGCCGCGCCATGCGCGTGAGATTTGGCCATTCGCAAAGTGTCACGCTGGACTAACACATTTGGCACGAGCGCCGGTTGCCGATTAGCTTGCACGGGAACCTCATCGGAGCAAGACGATGATCAATGGCGGACATGTCATTCTCTATTCCAGGAATGCGGAGGCGGACAAAGCCTTCATCAAAAACGTACTCAAATTCGCATATGTGGATGTCAACAAGGGTTGGTTGATTTTCAAACTGCCGCCATCGGAAATGGCCGTTCATCCGTCGGACGAAAACGACATGCACGAATTCTTCCTGATGACCGACGATCTCGACGCCGAAATGGCGGCGCTCAAGAAAGCCGGCGTCGCGTGCGAGACGCCGTCGCAACAAAGCTGGGGGCGACTCACGCGCCTCAAACTGCCGGGTGGCGGAACGCTTGGTCTCTATCAGCCTCGTTACGAAAGGCCGTAGTTTCCGATCAGACATCCAGCGCGCAAGTGAGCCGAAATAGGTCCGCTGCCATTGCGCGACGCGAACTTCCATGCCGGCGGCGACCGGGCAACTGCCCGACCGAAAACCGCATCGGCGCGCGTTCAGGACTCATGGCATTTGCCGGAATTGCCAACATTGGACGGATATTCGTCGTGGCGGCGCGGCCATTTCGGGTAGGCGCCATTGTTGCGGCCCTCCGGTGTCACATCGAGATAATGATTGGTATCGAGGAGCGCATCGAGACCGCGCGCATAGGTGGAATAGGTCAGGAAAACCTCGCCGGCCTCGTTCTTCGCAAACACGCTCACTCCGGGCAGCTCCTCGTCCACGTAGCGGGGATCGACCGTGATGGTTCCGAAATTGTAGTCGACCTTGCCCTGCGCGACCTGCTCCTTGCGGAATGAAACGTGGAAGTCGTAATTGAAGTCGCTCTCGAACGAAGACACCCACGGGAAGTGCCAACCCATGCGTTCCCGGTAGGCCAGGATCTTGGCGAGCGGCGCGCGGGACACGGCGACGATGCTGGCGTTATGATGGACGAGGTGGCGCGCGGGCCCGTCGACATGCTCGGCCTGGAACGAGCAGCCGGGACAGGCCGCCTCCCATTCCGGCGCGAACATGAAATGATGCACGATGAGCTGCGAGCGATCTTCGAACAGTTCAGCCAGGGTCTTTCGCCCGTGCTCCGTGTCGAAGGTGTAATTCTTCTCGATCTTCATCCAGGGAAGATTGCGCCGCTCCTGCGCGAGCGCATCTCCCGCCCGCATATGCGCCTTTTCCTTGACGAGAAACGCGCGTCGCGCATCGCGCCATTCATCGCGGCTGACGATCTTGCTGGCTTCCATGGTATTTTCCTCCCTGACCGGTTCCTGGTCGGCAGTTATATCATTTTCCATCAGACTGAATCGCCGTATTGATGTAACCGTCGTCGAATTCCGCGGAGAACTGCTCGATTGCAGAAATGTCCATCGGCTGCGACCTTATCGCCAGATAGATCTTTTCAAACCGGTTGCAAGGCGCGTCGCTGCCGCAAGATGGTTGCTGGTGACGGTATCGTGCCTGAACAAAGACGCGGACCTCCGCGATCGTAGCTTCAGATGGAGGATCGATTTCGAGCGCAGCGGTCAACCTTCCGACGAGGTTTTCTGCGTTGTCAAACCAGCTGTCGAAGTCGATGACGGCGGGTTGGGGCCTCAGATCCCGCAGTGCCCTGTAGATGTCCACATTGTAGGTCGCCCAAAGCAGCTCGGCGAATGCGACCGTCATCTTGCGAAGGCGAGGGTTCTTCAGCGCCATCGAGCGCGCTGCCGCGGGAGGCGACCGGACGGCCCAGAAATAGGTGGGAGAAAGTTCCAGCTCCTGAAACAACCGGTTCCATAGCGGCAGAAGCCGTGCCGTGCGGGGATCCTTGAAACCCCAGATACCTTTCTCGCGAGCGATCTCGCCGCGCAAATATGCTTTTAGCTCTCCCCCAATCGCGCGTACCGCCGGTCGTTCCAGCCAACCTTCGGGAAGACTCAGCGGGTGCAGCGGACTTTCGACTTCCCGTCCGACAGCCGCCAAAAGTCGGTTGTGCATTTCGAAAATCTCCTGTCGCTCCCAGTAGCCGGATGGATTGCGAGGTCCTCTATGACCGGGGTCATCGCCCATATCGACCCCC
>Ga0302326_10006784_pt1 | contig 25607 bp, 19 predicted proteins | sample Palsa_T0_3_FD_202264 | JGI IMG/M metagenome (GOLD analysis project Ga0302326, IMG submission 202264) | Peat permafrost microbial communities from Stordalen Mire near Abisko, Sweden - Palsa_T0_3 | ecosystem: Environmental > Terrestrial > Soil > Palsa > Peat permafrost | place: Sweden: Abisko... | reverse complement strand
CAAAGGCTATGCGTCGCTCTTTGTCGAGTGGGCGGATGGGCGGCAGATGACCGTCGAATCTCTACAGCATTATCTGGCTGGTGATAATCGTGAGCCGCTGATGATTCTGCTGGCCTGTGTGGGAGCTGTGCTGCTGATTGCCTGCGCCAACGTGGCCAACCTGCAGCTGGCTCGCGCTGTAGCCCGGGAGCATGAGATGGCGCTGCGCGGCGCGCTTGGGGCGGGACGGTTGCGGCTGATACGCCAGTTTCTAGTCGAAAGCCTGACGCTGGCCACCATGGCTGCCTTGCTGGGACTGGGAATCGCTGGAGCTGTGACCTGGCTGATTCGACGGGGCGGAATGCCGGACTCGGGCCTGACAGGCTCATTCACGGCAGACCTGCTTGAGGCGCCTTTCGGCAAATTGAGCGCGGCTGTCCAAGTGAATGGTTGGGTGCTGGCATTCACGGCAGGGCTAACCTTACTGACGACAGTTTTATTCGGTCTTGCTCCGGCGATCGGCGCATCGCGGGCCGATTTGCGAACGGCGCTTCAGGGATCGGCGCGGAGCGTTTCCTCCGGCCGCCAGCAGCGGCGCTTACGCAGCGTTCTGCTGATGGCGGAGATAGGACTGGCCGTGGTGTTGCTCACAGGCGCGGGACTGCTTATCAAGAGCTTTGTGAACGTGCTGCGCAACGACTCCGGCTTTGACTCACGGCAGAGTCTCACCGCGCAGATACAACGCAACCGCTCGGAGGCGCCGGAAAAGCTGAGTAGCTTTGTGCAACAACTGTTGCCTCATTTGCGAGCTCTCCCCGGTGTGCAGGCGGCGGCAATCGCAAGCGCTCTTCCGCTCCAACACTGCCCGAGACCGCGACGTCTCAAGTTCGGAGACGGACCTCAGCCTTCCTACATGGCGCAGCCCCGCGCATGTTCCATCGGCGTTAGCCCAGCATACTTCCGGGCCGCGGGCACGGGTGTGCTTCAGGGCCGCGCATTCAGCGATGAGGACAACGCAGGTACGGCTGCGGTTGTCATCGTAAACCAGGCATTTGCGCGCCGGTATTTCAATGGCGGCGCACTTGGCCGGCAATTCGGAGCGATCGAAGGCCCGAATCAATTCACTCGCCTGACGATCGTCGGCATCGTGCAGGACGTACGCTACGACGGCCTGACAGGAACCGTCGCGCCTGCGATCTATCTGCCGCTTGACCAGGTGCCGACCCAGGGAGAATTGGACATTTTATTGCGCACTACCGTCGAACCTGGTTCGCTTGCCTCCGGCCTGCGCAAGGCGGTGAACGAGGTTGATCGCGACCAGCCGCTCTTTGATGTGGAGACGATGGACGAGCGTATGTCGCAGTCCGTCGCTCAACAGCGGCTCATAATGCTGTTGATTGCCTCATTTGCCGTGCTGGCCATGATTCTGGCTGGGGTAGGCATCTACGGAGTATTTGCCTATTGGGTCAATCAGCGCAGACAGGAGATGGGCATCCGGCTGGCCCTTGGGGCGTCCCGCGCGCGGGTGGTGCGGCTTGTGTCCTTGCAGGCATTGCGGCTGATCCTGGCAGGCGGCGTTCTGGGGATTGGGACGGCTTTCCTTTTGAGCAAATGGCTCTCGAACATGCTGGTGGGCATCACTGGCCACGATCCCGTCTCATTTTCCGCAGCCTGGGCCCTGATGACGGTCATCGCACTTCTGGCGTGCATGATCCCGGCGGCGCAGGCGGCACGAACCGATCTGATTTCGGTGCTTCATTCGGAATAAGGAGCCTGTCACGAGCTCCTCAGCCTCAAGCTTCGCGCGACTCTGTTTTGCGTATTCTGTGATAAGCTCCGATTTCAAAGGCCCCGTTCTGTCTGCCGAGCTGACCCCAAGGAGCACCTAAACCCATGCGGCCCATCCACCTCGGATTTCGTCTCCTGGCGCTCTCGCTCGCCTGCGCCGGAATCGCGTCCGCCGCAACGCATCCGTCAGCCGGCGCTCCGGCGGACGCAAAGACCGCGACAGCCGCCCAGAGCTGGGACAAAACCGCAGCGGCGAAATACCTGGACGAACGCCAGGCCTGGTGGCAGGATTGGCCCCACGCGCAAAAGGATCACGGCACGGTCTGCGTCTCCTGCCACACCCAGGTTCCGTATGCTCTGGCAAGACCGGCGTTGCGCGGAGCCCTCGGCGAAAGCAAAATCTCCGACCCCGAACGCGCCATGCTCGACAGCATCGTCAAGCGCGTCAACCTCGGCAGCGAAGCAGCGGCCTTCTACTCAGACGCGGAACACGGTCCGGGCAAAACCAAGGAAGCCCGCAACGCCGAAGGGGTCAACAACGCGCTGATTCTGGCCAGCTACGACGCACACGCAGGCCATCTGCAACCCGTGACCCGCAAGGCCTTCGACGCCATGTGGGCCACGCAGGAACAGACCGGCCCCAAAGCCGGGGCGTGGTTCTGGCAGAACTTCCACTTTTCCCCCTGGGAAGCTCCCGAAAGCGAATACTACGGCGCGGCCATGGCCGCCGTAGCTATCGGTATCGCGCCGGACAACTACCGCGGCGACCCCAAAATCCAAGGCAATCTGACGCTGCTGCGCGGCTATCTTCACCGCGAAGCGCCCACTCGGCCTTTGATCAACCGCGTTGCCCTCCTGTGGGCCTCTTCGAAGCTCCCCGGCCTGATGACCGGCCAGGAGCGCGAAGCCCTGGCCAAGGAACTCCAGGCCAAGCAGCACCCCGACGGTGGCTGGAGCCTGACCGATCTGGGCCAAGGCACCTGGAAGCGCCACGACGACACACCCTTCGATTTGCGTAGCGATGGCTACGCAACCGGGCTCATCGTGCTCGCCCTCGAAGAGAACGGCTTGGGCAAAACTCCTGAATCCCAAAAAGGCTTGGCCTGGATTCTTGCCAACCAGAACAAGACCGAAGGCCTCTGGCCGGCGTGGTCGGTCAACGTCAAGCGCGACCCCAACTCCGACGTCGGCAAATTCATGAGCGACGCCGCTACAGGTTTCTCCGTGCTGGCCCTCGAAAGCAGCCGCTAATCTGCATTGGAAATACGAGCTCAGCCTCGGCGCTTGCGAAAAACCACCTTCAGCTCGCGCCGCCAGTGCTCGCCGACCGCGATCAATTCCCACTCCACCTGCGGGGCAAGGTAGCGCAGCACGATCTCATTCGAAGGATGAATGCGCAGCGCCGGGGCGATCAGCAGCAGCTTCGGAGGGCGCGCCGCGATCTCCGCGCCAGCGAAATAAGCCTGCCGCTCGAAAGCCCCAACCTCCTTGTTCCCAACCACGTGCCGGTCGGCATTCAGCGCCCGCACGCGAATCCAGTAGTCCAGCCCTTGGAGCGGCAAGTGCATATCCTCGCCGGCTTTCACCTCCAGCACCACCAGCCGCCCATCACGATCGACAGTCAGCAGATCCAACATACCGCGCTCGCCGCTGGAAATTGCCGGCACCTGCGAATAGAGAAATTCCCCTCGCAATCCAGGCAAAAGCTCCTCCAGATTGGTTCGCAGCCGGGACTCCAGCCACCGCTCCGGCTGCAGGCGAAAGAGCGGATCGGCGTGCTCGCCATCGGGCTGGCGGCTGAGGAAGAGGCGCGCAAGCAGTTCACGGCACAGCGGTTCCGTTTCATCATTCAGTTTGGTCTCGTTGGCTCCGGCGCCGAAGGTGATCTCTTCTTCGCGTTCGAAGGAATGTGCGGAAGCTGCATTGCGCACCCTGGCGAACTCCAGTCCATGCAGCAGCAGGCCAACCGCAGCCGCCGACCGCGCCCGCACTTCGACGCGTCCGCGCGCTGCTGCCGGAACCAGGGCCAGCACGCGGGCTGTACCGGTCCGCGCACGTTCCAGAGCCGCCGAAACATCGAAAGCATGCGTGAGCCGGGATTCCACATTGCCGGCATCGCGGAAATCGACCTCAGTCAGTTCCTCCGACCGCTCATCCAACGTAAAAAGCTGAAAGGCAGCCGCGCCGTGATTGAGCCAGACCATCCGCTCGGCTGTGGTCTGCGCCGCACCAAGCGGAACAATGACCTTGAGCCCGCCGTAATGCCGGCTGCCGCGCTTGTTGAGCGAGTGCTCCCGGCAATAATCCAGCCACAGCAGCCCCAGCGTAAGCACGCCGTCCACCATTGCCGAAGATTCCTCGCCGCCTATACCGATGACGGCTTCGGCAACCGTTCCCCGCAGCAGATGGCCGCGAGCATAGGCGGGACCGAAGCTGTGTTCGAGATCGGTCGCCGCGCGCAGGCCGTCGAGCTTCCAATCCGGAAAAGCCCGCTGCAGCACCCGCTCGATGCGGCGCAGATATTGGCGGCGGCCGGCCTCGCGCGCAGTGGGCGTGCGGCGATCCGAGGTCGGAACGAGTTCCAGCGCCGATGGTTTAGCTGCTCCCATGCGGCGGGTCATCAGCCTCAGGCTGCCGGTGCGATGCTGCACCGCAACCACGGTGCGCACAAGGTTGCGTTCTTCGCTCCAGAGTTGAAGCACGCAGCGGCCGTGCGATTCAGCCACCGAGTAGCGAGCCGAGCGCATATCGAATAGCACGCGTCCATCTTCCAGAACCGCAGCCGCCGGATGCTCGGCCACATAGGTCTCTACCATGGCGGCAAGAGCTGCGGGAATCGCCCCGTCGCTCCCGGCGATATTGGAGGGCATGGAAAGCTTTACCAGCCCATCCGCTGGCGCAGGCCGGTGATGTGGGCGGTGTGATGGCGCGAGTGCCAGTCGTACAGGGCGAGTACCTGGGCTAACGTCTGACGGCCCCCAGCTTCCGGATGCTCATATCCCTTGTGGAAGTCCTCGTCGCCCATCGCTTCCAGCACCGAGACCCAGCGGCCGTGCAATGCAGCAATCCATTCCAACGAGATGTTGACAGGCAGCGAGCGAGCATCCGAGAGCTCGGCCCAGGCTGCTTCGTCGTACGGTTTGACGGTCGGCCAGTCTTCCGTGAGAGCAAGCTTGAAGCGGATATACGCATTGGCGTGGCTGTCGGCGACGTGATGCACAACCTGCCGGACGGTCCAGCCGCCGTCGCGGTAAGGCGTATCCAATTGATGGTCATCCAGACCTGCCACCGCCGTCTTGAGGCGCTCCGGGAGTAGCTGCAACGTCTTAATATGAGCGGCGCGGATGCCGGCCATGCTGCTCGCCGGGCGGCTGAACTGGCCAATCGGAAAACGGAGATCGTTCAGATCTGTCATAGCGTAAACGTTGAAGATTCAGTGTACAGTCAGCGCTGCGAGAAGGGGATTCGACAGGCGTTTCCGATCTCCGGGGTCGAGTCCAATTTGGGAAGGGTGGTTGGTCGCTTTCCTGATGACTCGTGCGATCAGCCGTTGGGGAAGTTGGCTACACAAAGGAAACGCGGGTAATCCAGAAGTCGCCTCTTCGCGGATGCGATGCGAGTGCCACGAAGGGCAGATATGGAAGATGGCATGGAATCGGCATAGCCTCTCTCTGAGAAGAGAGCGGGGAGGAAGAGTGTCCCGAAAACGTGCTAACCCGCGCAGCTCCCGGTTCCGGCGGGCATTGGCCCTCGGAACCGGGGCTGGTTTAGGCGTGATGGTGGTGATGGTGGTGGTGATGGTGGTGCCTTCCGGCCGCGAACGCCGGGCCTGCACAGACCAGCACCAAAAGCGTGACAAGGATGATCTTCTTCATGCCATGAAGATAGCACGAACTCGAACTGCCGTTATGCCACGAAAGATGCAAGAATCAAGTCCGCCACGGGTTCCTCGGAAACTGCCGTTTTCAGGCATGCTTCGTTCTGGCCAAACTCCTCGCTTAACTCCCCGTACATTGGTAATTTCTATTCCGGATCGCTCCGCTTTCGGATAGGCAACGGAGAGAATCACTCCTGATTTCCGAGCCTGCCAGGAAGATTCAGACCGGTCGGCGTACACTAGTTAGTACGATGAGTGCCGCACAAGTCCTGCCGATGTCCCGCCCAGTCTTCCACCCGACAGGCAGCCACAAACGCTATTTCTTCGAGAGGTTCGGCATCACCGAGCGCCTGCTTGAGCGCTGCCTGGGCGAGGCTCTCTCTGCGGGCGGCGACTACGCCGACCTTTATTTTGAGTCGGTTACGGCCACCGCACTGGGCGTTGACGAGCAAATCGTCAAATCCGCCAGCCAGGGAACCAGCGCCGGCTGCGGTATCCGAGTGCTCTCGGGCGAGCGAACCGGCTACGCTTATACCGACAATCTGAGCCCCGAACGGCTGATTCACACCGCCAAGACGGCGGCGCTGATCGCCTCCGGACCTGCCAAGCAGCCGATTCATGGATTTCTCGACTCGAATATTGACAAGCAGCTGCCCGATCTTTACCCCGTCCCTCTGGGCGGCTTCGACCTCGATCTGGCCGCGCGCATTGAGTTGCTGCAGCGCGCCGATCGAGCGGCACGCGCCTTCAGCCCTCATGTGATCCAGGTGCGCGCCAGCTACAGCGAGGAGCTGCGCCGCATCCTCGTTGCCGCGTCCGACGGAGCCTTTGCCTCGGATACGCAGCCCCTCTGCAGACTGAATGTCTTCGTAATCGCCAAGGACGACCAGAACACCACCCGCGGCACGGCGGGATGCGGCGGACGCAGCGGCCTGGAGATCTTTACCGGCTCCAAGAGCCCGGAGAGCCTGGCTCGCGAAGCTGCCCGCGGAGCGATCTTGCAGCTAGGCGCGGTTCATGCTCCGGCCGGTGAGATGGAGGTTGTCCTTGGCCCCGGCTGGCCGGGCATCCTGCTCCACGAGGCCGTTGGACACGGGCTCGAAGCCGACTTCAACCGCAAGAAAACCTCTGCATTTGCCGGGCTGATCGGCCGGCCGGTGGCCAGTTCCAAGGTCTCGGTGGTCGACAACGGCACCATGACCGGGCGGCGCGGCTCGCTGAACGTGGATGATGAAGGCTCGCCGACGCAGGAGACCGTGCTGATCGAAAATGGCATTCTCAAGGGTTATTTGACCGACAAGCTTTCGTCCAGGTTGACGGGCGCAGCCAACACCGGCTCGGGACGCCGCGAGAGCTATCAGTGCATTCCCATGCCGCGCATGACCAACACCTACATGCTGGCCGGAGACGACTCGCCCGAAGATATCATCCGCAGCGTGAAGCGCGGCCTCTACGCGGTCAATTTCGGCGGCGGCCAGGTGGATATCACCAACGGGAAATTCGTTTTTTCGGCATCGGAAGCCTACCTGATCGAGGACGGCAAGATCACCGCGCCGGTCAAGGACGCGACTCTGATTGGCAACGGTCCGGAAGCCCTGAAATACGTCTCCATGGTGGGCCACGACCTGAAGCTCGACGAAGGCATCGGCACATGCGGCAAGGCCGGGCAAAGCGTGCCGGTAGGCGTGGGCATGCCCACCATCAAATTGGACAAGATGACCGTAGGCGGAACAGGAAGATAATCGTTAGGGAGTGAAGTATGGACCAGATCAGCGATGTGGAAGTGAAGAGATGGCACGGCACGGCGACGAATCGCGTTTTCGGATGGCAGCTCATGCCGGTGAAAGAAGCGCTGCAACTGCAGGATGAAACCTTTCGCTGTCCGGAGTGCCTGGGACGAGTGCGCTTGCGGCAGGCCTCTGCCGAGAAGGATACGACGGCGCACGGCGAGCACTACAGCAAGAATCCTGGGTGCAGCCTGGGCGACTCCTTTGCCGGCGAAAAGAAGCCGCATCCCAAGCCCGTGAATTGAGCCTGCGCCCGCAAGCCGCTATAATCGGCGGCCATGTTCCCTTACGACTCGCAACTGCTGGCTATTCTCGAGACTTCGCCCGCATCCATCGCCGATGTTCTAGCGAACATGCGGGCCATTGACGCGCTCACTGTCGACGGCGATGGGCTGAAGTGGTTCAACTGGCTCTACTTTCAGGTCACGCAGGCAGTCGAAACACGGGTGGCTTCGGGTGGATTCAGCGACGCCGCGTTTCTATCGGAGCTGGACGTGCAGTTCGCGCAACTCTATTTCAACGCGCTCAGGAACTTCCTGTCGAAGGCCGCGCTTCCCGATTGCTGGCAGGCTCTCTTCACCCAGCGCAATCAGACCGCGCTCACTCGCATCCAGTTCGCGCTGGCGGGGATCAACGCGCATATCAATCACGATCTGCCTATCGCGCTTGTCTCGACCTGCCAGCTCCAGGCTCTCAGTCCCCAGCACGGCACAACGCAATACACGGACTACACTTCACTGAACACAACCCTCGACAGCCTGGTCGAAGAAGCCAAGCAGACCCTCAACGTGCGCCTGTTGGGCGATGCGCTGCCCGATCTCTCCCAACTGGAAAACACCATCGCCGCCTGGAGTGTGAGCGCTGCCCGCGAAGCTGCGTGGAACAATGCCGAGTTGCTTTGGCATTTGCGCCCGGAGGCCGGGTTGACCGCTGCCTTTCTCGGCACCCTGGATGGCCTCACCAGCGTGGTCGGCAAGGCGTTGCTCGTTCCGATTCGGTAGAACACAAACAGACTCACTCGACTCAGGAATCGGAATCCATCGAACGCCGGTGGTAGGCTTGGGCACTGCCCGCAGCTCTCAGATTTGATACTGTGAAGCCATGACTGAAGTCGCCGCAGCGCCGCAAATTGGAACCGATCTCGACCTGAAATCCCTAGCCGCCGATGTGGTGGCGCGCGCCGTGAAGGCCGGCGCCACCGACGCGGAAGTAGTGGTCAGCGAGGGCGATGAGTTTTCAGTTTCGGTTCGCATGGGCGAGGTCGAGACGCTGCAGGAATCCGGATCGCGAGGGCTCGGGCTGCGGGTCTTCGTGGGCAAAGGCTCGGCCTCCGCATCCACCAGCGACCTTACGCCGGACGGCATCGCGCAATTGGTCTCGGGAGCCATGGCGCTGGCCCGCGTGACCGAGGAAGACGCCTTTGCCGGATTGCCCGACGACGCCGATTTCGGGCAACTGGATAGAGATCTGCACCTTTACTTCGAAGACGTCTACTCGCTCCCGGCAGTCGAGCGTATCGATCAGGCCCGGCGCGCCGAGGCTGCGGCCCTCGCCGCAGACAGCCGCATCACCAACTCCCAGGGCGGACACTTCGACGCCGCTACCGGATACCGCGTTCTGGCCAACTCCCGTGGTTTTCTGGGCGACTATCGGACCAGTTACTGCGGAATTTCAGCCGCGCCTCTGGCGATGGACCCCGACGGGCGGATGCAGCGCGATTTCTGGTCGTCGAGCGCGCGGCGCATGGCCGACCTCGAATCGCCGGAATCGATCGGCCAGGAAGCAGCGCGGCGGGCTCTGCGCAGGCTCGGAGCCAGGCGCGTTCCAACGCAGCGCGTGCCCATTGTCTTCGCGCCTGAGGTTGCCCGATCGCTCATCGGCCATCTCTTCGAAGCCGCCTCGGGAGACTCGATCTGGCGGTCGGCGTCGTTTCTGGCTGGACAACTCGGAGCATCGATCGCCGCGCCCGGAATCACCCTCATCGACGATCACACTATGATTCTGCCGGCCGGGGTCGGTGGGTTTGGCACATCGCCCTTCGACGGCGAAGGCTTGCCCACGCGACGCACCGTAGTTGTGCAGGATGGCGTTCTGCAGACTTACCTGCTCAATACCTATACCGGCCGCAAACTGGGAATGCGCTCGACCGGCAATGCGACGCGCGGCTTGGCTGGGAGCCCTGGCATCGGCTCCGGCAACCTCTATCTGCTGCCCGGCGCACAATCCCCCGAAGAAATCCTGGCCGAGATTCCCATCGGCTTCTACGTGACCAGCCTGATGGGTTTTGGGGCGAATCTCGTCACAGGCGACTACTCACGCGGCGCTTCCGGCCTGTGGATCGAAAATGGCGAGCTCACTTACGCGGTCGAAGAAGTCACCATTGCCGGAAACCTGCGGGAGATGCTGCGCAACATCACCGCCATCGGCGACGACCTGGAATTCCGCGGCTCGGTCGCCTCGCCCACCCTGCGGGTCGATGGAATGACCGTCGCCGGCGCGTGAGATTCCTCCCATGTTGAATCAAACTCTGCCTTTCGATCCCGGCAATCCGGAAGAAGCGCTGCGGCAGCTTCCGGCGCGTCAGGCGGTCTTCGCTCTCTATGGCGAGAGCGAGGCGGCCGAGCCGTATATCGGCGTCACGCCCGGTTTGCGCCGCCGCCTCGAACGCCTGCTTCGTCCGGCCAAGGGGCAGACCAAGCGCCTGCAGCTCGTTTCCAGGGTTCGCCGCATTGCCTGGCGGCTGGCGGGCTCCGAATTCGAATCGCTGCTGGTGCAGTTTTCTCTGCTGGAGCAGGTTTACGGAGCGAAGTCTCTGGAACGAATGCACCTGCGTGCCCCGGCCTTCGTCAAGTTTCACGGCGGCAATCCCTATCCACGGCTCACGGTGACCAATCGCCCAAGCCTCAAGGAATCTCAATGGGCCTTTGGGCCGTTTCCATCGCGCGCGGCCGCGGATCGCTATTCGGAAGAACTGCTCAAGCTCTTTCTGCTGCGCCGTTGCGAAGACAATCTCGATCCCAACCCCAGCCATCCCGGCTGCGTCTACTCTGAGATGAAGATGTGCCTGGCGCCTTGCTACCAGGGCTGCACCGACGACCGCTATGCCGAAGAGGCCGAAGCCGTGCGCAGCTTTCTGGCCACGCGCGGTGAGAGCAAGCTCGTCACCATCCGCACGCAGCGCGACCGGGCATCCGAGGAACTGGAGTTTGAGTCGGCCGCCAAACTGCACGCCCAGCTCGAAAAAATCGAGACTGTCCGCGCGCTTGCTTCCGAGCTGGTTCGCCCCCTGGCAGAGCTTCGCGCCTGCGTCTTTCAAACCTCGGCCAATCCCGACGAGGTCGCCGTCTTTCTCTATGAATCCGGTGAATTCCGCGGACCGGCTGCCTTCTCGACGCTCGGCATGAGGATTCAGAACGAGCAATCCGGATCGAGCTCGCTCTATGCGCAGCCAATGGCCATCCAGCCGGTCCCGGAGTCCGATAGCCCGGCGGCGCTGAAAGCTTCGCGCGACGTGCTGGAAGCCCGCATGGAGGCCGCGCTCGAATCGCTCGCCTCTCAGCGCTCTCAGCCCAACGCAACCGTCCGCCAGGGCCATCTGGCGCTGCTCACGCGGTGGTATTACCGCCCTCAGCAGAAGCGCGCGGGCGAAATCTGTTTCCGCGAAAGCGACGGCAAGTGGCCGCTGAAGTCCATGCTCCGCAGCATCGGGCGGGTCGCGGCGGCCAGTCTTTCCCCGGCCAATCCCCCGGCCAATCCCCCGGCCAATCCCCCGGCCAATCTTTGACCAATCTTTCCTTGAAAGGTGGAACGTAATGGACCGTGTGACAGTGCGTGGGGCAGCTTTTAGAACAGTCCGGCAGATCGCCGCCGCAATTCTTCTCTTCCCGGTTTCAGGACTCTTCGCGCAGACCCCGGCGCCTCCGCCCAAATCGGACACGCCTAAATTCGACGCCTTCGACGTGGCCACCATCAAGCCCGTCGGTCCCGACGACGAAAAGGGCCGCTACATCACCCTGCAGGGCACGCACCGATTCGTGGTCAAGGACTATACGCTCAAGCTGATGATCGCAGCCGCCTACGATCTCAATCCCAAGACCATCTCCGGCGGCCCGGCATGGGTCGAGTCCGACCACTACAACATCGTCGCCGTCACGCCGGGCGAGACGAGGCCCAGCCGCCCCGAGCAAATGACGATGCTGCGGGCACTGCTGGCCGACCGTTTCAAACTCACCTTCCATCGCGAGGAAAAAGAGTTCGCCATCTTTGAATTGCAGGTGACCAAAGGCGGACCGAAGCTCAAGCCGACCGCGGCCGCTCCCGATACGCCTCCCTCTGTCGGCCCGGGAGTCGTCTACCCGCAGCGCATCGTCCTTCCCGGACGCAACGCGACCATGGGCGAATTTTCCTCGCTGCTGCAACGGGCCATTCTAGACCGCCCGGTGGTGGACAAGACCGGCCTGTCCGGCAGGTATGATTTCGATCTCGAATGGGCTCCGGATGAGACCCAGTTCGGCGGCGATGTGCCCGTTGCGTCGCCGGACGCACCCAGCCCGCCGCTTTTTCGCGCCATTCAGGATCAGCTTGGCCTGAGGCTTGTCGCGACCCGTGGACCGGTCGACGCGCTCGTGGTCAATACCGTCGAGCGGCCTTCAGCGGACTGACGGCCTGCTGGTACACTTGAGGTCTCCGGGAATTAGCTCCGGTTCCGCCTATGGTTGAACTACTGCCCTCCATACTTTCCGCCGATTTTGCCCATCTTGCCGACGAAGTGGCGGCGGCGGAGCGGGGCGGCGGTACAGTGATCCATGTGGATGTGATGGACGGGCATTTTGTCCCCAACATCACCCTCGGTCCGCCAGTGGTCGCGAGCCTGCGCAAGGCTACCAGCCTGCCTCTCGACTGCCACCTGATGATCGACAATCCCAACGAATACATTCCAGCCTTTGCCGAGGCCGGGGCCAACTGGATCGGCGTCCACTACGAGGCCTGCCCTCATCTGCATCGCACCATCGAGCTGATTCACAACCACGGCATGAACGCCGGAGTGGTGCTCAACCCGGCTACCAGGGTCGATGTCCTGCTCGACATCCTGCCCATGCTGCACCATGTGCTCATCATGAGCGTGAATCCCGGCTTTGGCGGGCAGAAGTTCATCGATTTCTCGCCGAATAAAATTCGCCGGCTGGTGCAGATCCGCAAGGAGCTGGGGCTGCGGTTTAGAATTGAAGTGGATGGCGGCGTGGCTCACGATACCGTTGCCCAAGTCGTCCAAGCAGGAGCGGAGTTGCTGGTTGCGGGCAGTGCCGTCTTCGGCAACGGAAAAGCCGAGCAAAATGCCAAAGAGTTGCTCGCAGCCGCCAGAAAAGCAGCCGGCGAATGGACTTGAGTCGGATTTTGGGAAGCATTTCAGAAAAGTTTTTAGGAAACATGGATCGCAGCAGCGGCAACTCCCCGTGCGGCCAAGCAGCGAGATTGAGGTGGTATGAGTCTGTTTTCACACACATTGCCGGGCGGAAGAGCGGCGCGTCTCTCGGGCAAAGCAACCGGACGCGTAGCGGCAACCGCCGGTATTCTCGTCCTGGCCCTTTCGCTGATTCCCGCGGACGCTGCGACTACCAAAAAGCCCAAGAAGAAGAAAAACGAAGATTTGAGCGCCAATCCGCTGGCCAACGTAGCCAGCCGCCAGCCTGACAAGGAACTCTTCGACAAAGCGATGACGGCTCTCAAGAAGGGCCGCTTCGACGTGGCGCGCCTCGACCTGCAGACACTGCTGAACACCTACCCCAACTCCGAATACCAGATGCGCGCCAAGCTGGCTGTGGGCGACGCCTGGTTCAAGGAGGGCGGCACCGCGGCGCTGACCCAGGCGGAATCCGAATACGAGGATTTCATCACCTTTTTCCCGCAGGCTCCTGAGGCAGCCGAGGCTAAGATGAAGGTGGCCGACATCTACTTCATGCAGATGGAAAAACCGGACCGCGATTATCTGAATGCTCAGAAGGCGGAGCAGAAATACCGCGAGATGATCGACCAGTTTCCCGATTCCTCTCTGGTTCCACGCGCCAAGCAACGGCTGCGCGAGACCCAGGAAGTGCTGGCGGAGCGCGAGTTCCTGATCGGCCAGTACTACTCCACCCGTACCAACTGGGCAGGAGCCATCGCCCGGCTGCAGACGGTGGCAGACACCTATCCGCTCTATAGCAAGAGCGACGAGTTGTGGATCACGATCGGCGATTCCTACGCCGGTGAAGCGCATCTGGCGCAGGAGGCCAAAGGGCTGCCGGGCGCGGTGCGCGAGCGCCTGCAGCAGGTGTACCTGGACAAGGCCGCTGCTGCCTATGGCCGGGTGATAACACGCTACCCGATGGCTCCGCGCGTCGAAGATGCGCGCGACCGTCTGGTAGCGATGAACCGTCCGGTTCCCGAGCCCACCCAGGAAGCGATTGCCGAGAACGATGCGGAAGAGCGTAGCCGCCAGCCGGTCCGCTTCACAGACAAGACGCTGGGCATGATCAAGCATGGTCCGCTGGTGGTGGAAGCCGCCCATGTCGGCGACCCGACGATGAGCGCGGCGAAGCGGACTCTTGCCCCGGATATCACCAAGGAAAACCAGCAGATTTTCGCCGCGGCCTACAAGGCCAGCCAGCCTGGGGCAGCCGTGGCAGCCAAGACTCCCGAGGCCACCGGCCCCAATGAGCCGCCGCGTTCGGATCAGCCCCAGTCTCAGGCGCCGCTGCAATTCGAGACTCCTCCAGGCGCCCAAGGCGGCAACAGCATTGGAGCTTCCATCGTAAGCGCGCCCAACTCGGCTCCGGCTGCTCCCAAAACGGATGCCGATCCCAATGCGGTGATCAAGGCCGTGGGGACTACGGAGACAGCGCTGCCTGCCGCCGAAGCTCCCGCAGCGGCGCCTGAACAGGTCAACGACATCAAGCCCGGCTCGGTTCCCGCGCAGACAGCCGCGGACGCCAATGCCAAGCCGACCAAGAAGAAGCCCAAGCTGGACCAGAGCGACGAGGCTTCCAGCAAGAAGAAAAAGAAGAAGGGGTTGGCCAAGCTGAACCCGTTCTAACCGCAAACACCGTCGAACTACGCAAGAAGGCCCGCCATCACAAATCGATGGCGGGCCTTCTTGCGTTTGCCCAGAACGGCTGCTTTCGCAACGCATTCTACTGCTGGTTATGGATCGGTTGTAATGCTAGAAGCCCCTTACACCACAGATTCTTCCGCTACGTTCTTGATCTTTTTCAAGAACTCCGTGGGATGGATCGGCTTCGAAAGCAGTTCGAAATCGTGCCCTTTCAAACGGGCAGCCTCCAGAAGATTGGCAGTGGCAGCCTGTCCGGAAAAAAGCAGAACCTTGCAATCCGGACATTCCTGCTTGAGCGCAATCGCCAGGTCGATTCCCGACAGCCCCGGCATCATTACGTCGGCAATGAGCAGATCGGGAGCCTGTTCTCTGGCGGCCGGCAAAACTGCCAGCGGCTCGGTGAAAAAAACTGCATCAAAGCCGTTTCGCTGCAAGATTGTCGCCAGAGTCGAGGCGATGATGAACTCGTCATCGACCACGAAAACGCGAGAGTGCGCACACAATTCGGACACGGAACTCCTCCATGAAACACGTCAAAAGTTCTTTTTCTGCTCTGAAGATCATCCGGGGCCCATGTAGCAATAAGTAGACGGAAAACTACTTTCGAGCCTAATCTCTCTATTTCATGGCGTATGTTCGATGTCGAACATAATTGCCGAAAATTTCGCGTTAAGTTGAAGCCAGACAGTGTTTTGCAAGCGCGTTCGGGAAACGAGGAAATCGTGGAATCCGCAATGTTCAAGAACACTTTGTTGAAGTCTCTGGACAAGCAGACGATTCTCCGCCTTGGTTTGAATCCGGTTAGATTTGAGTTGAACCATGAGATGGAATATCCGCACCACCCCATCAAGAACATCTATTTTCTCGAATCGGGGATGGCGTCGATGACCGCGACCTTTCAGGACGGATCGCAGGTCGAGGTGAGCACCTTCGGCTTCGAGTCGGTCATCGGCGTCTCTGCTCTCATGGGAGCCAAGAAGTCGCTAAACCGGGTCTACATGCAGATCGCCGGCCATGGTTACGCCTGCGCGGTGGAGTCGGCGCGAAAGGAGTTCCGGCTCGGCGGCGACTTTCAATACTTGGCGCTGCGCTATGTACAGGCGCAACTGGATCAGGCAACGCAGTATATCGGCTGCAACGCCAAGCATAACTTCGAGCCTCGCCTGGCGCGCTGGCTGCTGGTCTGCGCCGACCGCTCGCATAGCGACATCTTCAAAATGTCCCACGAACTGCTGGCCGACATGCTGGGAGGAACCAGGGCCACCGTCTCCCTGGCCGCAGGCAGTCTCAAGCGAAAAGGCCTCATCCAATACAGCCGCGGAGTCATCCGGATACTAGACGCCGCAGGACTCGAACACAGCGCCTGCGAGTGCTACCAGGTGATCAAATTCCACCTGAAGAACTATAGCGAGTTTGAAACGCCGATGGTTGAGTAAGAAATATCGGAAGAATCAACCGGTATTGCGCAAACCCGCCGAAATGCCGCTGATGGTGGCCGAAATTGCCCGGTTCACCTCCGGCGTATCCTCACCGGCGCGCTTGCGGCGCAATAGATCCACTTGAATCAGGTGCATCGGGTCCACATACGGATTGCGCAGCTTGATCGACCGCGCCAGCACCGGATTGCTTTCCAGCAGCTCATGCTGCTGCGTGACGGTAAGAACCGCGTTCACCGTGCGGTGATACTCCTGCTCGAATGTGCTGTAGATGCGCTCGCGCAGCTTGGCGTCTGCCACCAGCGTGGAGTAGAGCCGCGCCGTTCCCATGTCCGCCTTGCCCAGCGCCATCTCCACGTTGCGAATGAGGTCGATGAAGAGCGGAAACTCCTTGGCCATGACCGTCAGCGTGGACAGCAAACCACCCTCGGCCAGAAAGCGCTCCACGGCATAACCCACGCCGAACCAGGCCGGAATGAGCAGCCGCGACTGCGTCCAGCCGAAGACCCACGGAATCGCCCGCAGCGTCTCCAGGCTCAGCGAGCCTTTGCGCTTGGAGGGCCGCGAGCCGATCTTGGCGTGTTCCAACTCGCCCATCGGTGTCGATTGCGAGAAATACAGGAGCAGGCCGGGATCGTCGAGGATGTGTGGCTTGTAGAACTCGTAGGCCAACACCGAGAGCCGGTCCAGCGCCTGCTCCCACTCCGGCTTGAGGATGCCGGTAAAGTGGCCCTGCGGGTCGCGTGCGTTTGGACGCGCCAGGGCATCGAGGGAAGCGGCGATCATCAACTCGAGATTGCGCTCAGCCAGCACCACGTCGGCATATTTGAAGTTGAGCACCTCGCCCTGCTCCGTGATGCGCAACTGGCCATCGAAGGAATCGAGCGGCTGGGCGAAGATTGCCCGATGGGTCGGTCCGCCGCCGCGGCCAACCGTGCCGCCGCGGCCATGAAAGAGCCGCAAATGTAACCCAGCCCCGCGAGCTGCCACATGCAGCTCACGATGGGCTCGGAAGATCTCCCAGGTGCTCGTGAGCATGCCTCCGTCCTTGTTGGAGTCGGAGTAGCCGAGCATCACCTCCTGCGTGTTGCCCCAGCTTGCTAGCAGCGAGCGATAATCGGGACGCGCCCACAGTTCGCGGCAGATCTCAGGCGCATTGCGCAGATCCTCAATCGACTCGAAGAGCGGCACGGGCATGAGTCCAGGATCTTTGTCACCGCCTTCCAGCTTCACGCCGGCCAGCCGTCCCAGCCGGACCACGGCCAGCACATCCTCGACGCACGTAGCGCCGCTGATGACGTAGTGACGAATCGCTTCCGGGGTGCAGCTAGCTTTGACTTCCGCGATCACCCGGAAGGTCTCCAGAATACTCGCGGTTTCGGCGGACAGGACTCCAGGCAGCTTTTTGCCCATGGTGTCCGCAATCGCCTCTTTGAGCGCGGTGGCATGAGCCCGCGCATGTTGGCGGATGTCCAGCGTATGCAGATGCAGTCCGAAGGTTCGTACCAGCAGCAACAGAGGATCGATCAGGTTGCGCGCGATGCGCAGTCCGCGATTGGCCGCCAGCGACTCGCGCAGAATGCGCAAGTCAGCGGCAAACTCCTCCACCGAGGTGTATCCAGGCAGCACTTGGGCCAACATCTCCTGCGACGCCGTCAGCCTGGAGGGCCGTTCCGGCGCAGCTTCGGGCGCTGCTGACACGCGCAGTGTCCGCCGTGTCCGCGCCCGCACGCAGATCAAAAACCGCCGGTACAGCTCAAACTCGAAGAATTGCCCGTAGGTCTGCGATTCCGCGATGCGGATGCGCGACTCATACTCATCGAGCCGTTCGCGCAAGGCATCGCTCACCGGCATCTGCTGGGCAGAGGTGCTCAACAGATCGATAACCATCTGCAACTGTCCGTCATAGAAGTGCAGCAGATGCTCGCGCGCCAGTTGAATTGCGTTGCGCGTCACTTCCGGCGTCACAAACGGATTGCCGTCGCGATCTCCGCCAATCCAGGAGCCAAAGACCAGCACCTTGGGCAGATCATGCGCTTCGAGCGTAAGCCCATAGGCCGTGTTCAGGGCTTGGGCAATCTCGCGATACAAGGTAGGCAGCGCGGCAAAGATGGAGACATCGTAGTAGTCGAGTCCCATCTTGATTTCGTCATAGACGGTCGGCCGCCGGCTGCGCACCTCGTCGGTCTGCCACAGCGATGTAATCTCGGCTAACACCTGTTCTTCAAGGCGAGCCAGATTTTCTTCGGGCAGAGGAATGCGATCCAGCTGCTCAAGCAGCTCGCCGATGCGGCGGCGTTTGAACATCACCGAGCGCCGGGCAACTTCCGTGGGATGCGCTGTAAAGACCGGCACCACCAGCACCTTGCGCAGCCAGTCCAAGGCTTCGTCCGCCGAGATGCCCACGCGCTTCATAGCCCGCAGCGTACCGGCAAGCGATCCGCGCTGTTTGCCTGCTGCGCCACTCAACTGCAAAGCCAATCGGCGGCGCTTGCGATGGTTAGTCTCCGCCAGGTTGATCAACTCGAAGTAGAAGCCGAAGGCCCGCGTCAGCAGCAAGGCACGGTCGACAGGTAGCTCATGCACCAGCGCCATGGCGTGCGCCGCGTGATCGGCGGCGGCAACAGTCGCGCCCTGATTTTCCGCCTCGCGCCGGCGAATCGTTCCCTGGCGCAGCTCTTCTACCTGAGCAAAGAGCTCGTCGCCGGCCTGCTCGCGCAGTACCTCGCCTAGCAGCATGCCCAGCGAACGCACGTCTCGCCGCAGCGGAGCCTCTTTCAGCTCGCCAGACTCCGCCTGCAACTCAGCCAGCCGCTGCGGCCAGCTCTCCGGGTTCCACAAAAGTCCCATCGTACCTCGATTATGCACGATGGGCGATCCGAGCTATCCCACAACTGGCCTTCCATTCTTCCTGCAACAAAGCTCACGACAGAAAGCCGTACCTCAAGCGAACTGCGCGATATCCATGTCTAGTTCGTAGGTTTCTCCGTTCGCCAGCAAATCGTCCCAGGTCACTTCGCGATGGGTGTAGCCGGCCATGCGGCCCAGCATGCAGCTGAGCGCCGTTTCCACACCGGCGGCAATCTCATTGTGCGATCTGCCCGAAGTGATGCTCTCGATGAAAGTGCGTTCCTTGTCGCGATCCGCAAACTGAAGATTGTCGCTGAAGCTGCCGTTGGCGGCGAATGCGCCGGAGCCGGGTGCAGTGGCGGCTGAATCCTTCCACTCCCATGCTTGCGAGCCCAGAATCTTGACTGGACCGGAGTAAGGCGCGGTCGCCGAGCCATCCGATCCGAAGAACTTAAGGCCGGCATCGAAGCCGCCATAGGCGCCGAACTGCGTGGACGCGAAGGACATGTGCACGTCACCGGGATACTCGAAGTCCACTTGATAGTTATCCCAACAGTCTCCTGCGTGGGTAAGGACGTTGCGGCCTCCCGTGGCCGTCGCCTTGATTGGATGAGCGCCGAGAATCCAATTGCAGAGATCGATGATGTGGATGTTCTGCTCGACGAGGATGTCGCCGGAGAGCGCGCGATACCAAAGCCAGTTGCGCAGGCGCTGCTCATCCGCCGAGGCGTTGGGGCGCATTTTTTCAAGCGAAGCAGGCGCGTTGTAGTTGGCGATTACCGCGGCCATCTTGCCCAGAGCGCCGGCCTTGATCCGCTCAGCGACGGCGGCGAGCGGAGGCGCGTTGCGGCACTGGAAGCCAACGGCAATGCTCTGCGTGGGCTTGACGCGCCCGGAGATCACCATCGCCTGCCGAGCCTGCCTCACGTCGATGCCCACCGGCTTCTCGCAATAGACATGCTTGCCCGAAGCGACTGCCGTCGACAGATGCTGCACATGAAAGAAGGGCGGCGTTGAAATCTGAATCAGATCCACGTCCTGCGATGCCGCAAGCTCTTCAAACGCGCGCGGCCCGCGAAAGAGCAGCTTGTCGGCGACCGGCTGGCGGCCAAGGTCTGCGTTGATTTTGTTGAAGTGATCGTGGCCAGCAGCGAGCTGATCGGTAAAGAGATCGGCGAGCGCTACCACCTGCGCCGTCGTGTTCTGCGAGAACGAAGTGGCCACGGATGTTCCGCGCGATCCGCACCCCAGCAGGCCAAGCCGCACGGCCGAGTTCGCCTGGTAGCCAAATGCAGTGCTGGGTTTGACCAGTAGCAGCCCGGAAGCCGCGCCAGCGCTTTGAAGAAAATGCCGTCGATTCATGGGACCTCGTTTCGTTGCCACCTTTTCCTGGTTGTCATCCTGAGCGTAGCGAAGAATCTGCTTTTCCGATGACCCTAGGAGGCCAGCACTTCATGCAGGATGCGCTCCAGATAAATCTTCTCCTGGCGAACGTCTTCAATCTGCTGCGGGCCTGAAGTCTCGCGCTCGATAGTGACCGCGCCGGCATATCCGATGCGATGCAGCTTGGTGAAAACTTCGCGGAAGTTCACCAGCCCCTTGCCGATCAGCACTTCTTCGCCAAGTTTGCTAGGGTCGGTCGGCCAGCGGCCGTCTTTGGCATGAATGCTGCGCACATGCGGCCCCAGAATATCGACCGCGTCCACCGGGTTGGCCTTGCCGTAGAGGATCAGGTTGGCCGTGTCCAGGCCCACCGCAAGGTTGGGCATAGCCACGTCGCGGATCATGCGCGACATCGTGGTCGGTGTCTCCTGCCCGGTTTCCATCAGGAAGTATTGGCCGTTGCCGTGGCAGTGCTGCGCGACAGTCCGAATGGCTTCAACCGCGCCGGGATAAAGCGGATCGGCTGGATCTTCAGGGATGAAACCGCAGTGAGTCTGCACCTGGCCGATGCCAAGCTCCTTGGCAAAATCCGAAACCTGGCGCAGCGCATCGATGCGGGCTGCGCGCGTCTTGGGAGGAACAACGCCGATGGTCGACGGCCCGCGCAGGAAGTTCCATTCGAGCGGCTGCGGCCCCACAACTTCAACCGTGGTGACAGTGATGTTGTACTTCGCGATGAGATCGCGATATTGGCTCACCACAGCCGGCGTGAAGCCGCCGATGTAGCCGTCAAGCGAGAGAAAGCAGTTAGAAAGGCCAAGCTCGCGCAGCACGCGAAACCTCTCCTCCGGAGCCGAAAATGGAGCGATCAGCAGACCCAGTTCCATCGGCTTGAGCGGAGCAGTTGTTGCAAAAGCGGACGCCATGCTCAACTCCTGCGCGGCTATCGCTGCGGAAGCCAGGGCAAGAAACTCTCTGCGGTCCATCGTGTGTCCTCTCCTGATGCCACCATTAAGCGACGCCCATCAATTCCGCACGTAGCACTTCAACTATTGAGCATGCACAGGCGTGAGGGCTTCTATAGCTCGAACAGCCTCATCTGGTATCTGTGCAGACCGAACTCTACTTTCAATGATTATCGGAACCCACTCAGGAATCAGGCCCGCAACTTGCTGAAAGGCCAACTTAGCCCCGTGCGAAATAGCATCGTGCTGGCTCGCGCTATTCACTTCGCTTATATGCACTTGAACAAGCCTTTTCGAAAACTCCGACAGGATCAGGAAGGCCTCCGTCATTGACGCATCACATTGTCTAGCATGCCCAATATCAAAGCAAAGAGACGCGCTCGGAAGGATATCAAATATCTGCTGTAATTCGCATGCTGTGCGGCCAATTGGTTTCCTGCGGTCCATATTTTCAATAGCGAGGCGTTCACCGAATCGGGACCAATGCTTGAATTCGAAGATGGTATCTGGATGAATGACTATGGGCCAGTTTTTCGGCACATCCGCGTAAAGCTTGTCCGCAACCCAAGCCTCTTCGTCCTTAGAGAAGCTGCTAGGCGCATGAAAAGAGATATAGGAATACGCGGAGAGGTCGAGGTGAGGTAGTGCATCAATCAATGGATCAAGTTCTGATATTCGCAGTGCTGAAAGTTCCAAGCACTGAAACCGAGTGTCGCGAAGGGTAGCAAGTGCACCCATGAAATCGCCATATGCAATCGCTCCGCTCGAAAAACCTACATGCCTCATTAGAAAACTCCGTATTCAAGAGTTAGCCTACCAAGTTCGGTATCCTTCGTTAGGAATAGCTCGCCGATGGCGTCACGAAATCGATGGCTGATGTCACGAGCTTCACTGGCAACAGTGTCACCCTCAGTTTGTTCCACAGCTAATCTGTCGAGATGCTCTCGCTTAGTCCATCCATTTGGCAACAACGTGTCGTCCGCGAGCATCCCCACGAACTCATCGTATGCAGTGAACAATTTCTTGATTGAGTCATCAAACGAATTGTAAGCCAAAAGGGATAATGCCAGAATCTCAAGGGGTGGCTGCGACAACACCGATCGCAGCCGATCAATCACTGCCTGAACGGGCTTTGTTTTGTAGAATTCACTTCGAGCAAGTTGATCGTCGAAACGCGTATGGCAATCAAAGCATGTCAGCATCCCGGTTAGGAAAAGCAGCTTCCGCGACATGCGCAATTTCGTATTTCGTAACAGGAAGCCCCCGTCCGGGCGCGACCTCTGCTTATAGGCAAAGTCAACAGCCATTGTTCGCCAATAACGGGAGACGTCATTGAAAAGAAAACGCGGAACCTTCGACTGATTTGAGCCAAACCAAAGTCCCCGGTCTTCCTCAAGATATCTATATAGGAGGTTGTTGAGAACCCGATTATGTGCGTCCGGGCGACCAATGGCAATCGATTCCAGCAGTAATAAAATGCGCCTAGTTGTGTTCGCATTGGTATCGGCTTCCCCGCCGATACGGTGAATCAGATCATGGCTGGAAACTAGAGTGCCGAATACGCCCTCGCGACCGGGTTGCTTTTTCTTAATTGCCTCTAAGACTTGCCGAATATCTCGCGCGAGTTGGTCGTCTTGTGGTCGTGATATACCGTCCAGCAAAAGTGTCCAGTCCACATCACTACCAGGGGTAAATTCTTGCCGCGCCATTGAACCGACAACAACGATACTCGTATCCGCATTCGAAAAGGCGTCAAGAGCCTCTGTAAGCTCCACACGCTCCCTGTCGCTAGTCAGTCGCGCAGCCCGAAGATTTGTCCAGTCCGAGCCCGTACGGTTCTCAAGTATTTCAAGCGATTTCATCAAATTCCTTCACACGAGCGATGACAATTCGGATATCCAAAGTCCAATTCTATCGGTTGTGCCTACTCGCATTTCCACACACAAAAGACGCGATCCCAGTATCGTCAGCACTGCGAACGGTCTACGTTAAACTCGCCTGCTCCTCAAGCTGCATCATCAGCTCTTCCCACTCAGCGGTGAAGGCGCTCAGTTGCGTGCGCAATTCGTCCAGCAGCGCGGACTGCCGCTGCGTCTCCTCGACCGAAACATAGTTGCCCAGGCCGCTTTCGGTGTGAGCGATCGAAGCTTCAATGCGCGGCACCTCTTCTTCGAGAAAAGCGCAGCGATCCTCCATCTGCTTCAGCTTGATGGGATTCAGGCGCTTGACCTTGTCTTTCGCAGCGCCGTCGTCGCGGCCAGCAGCTTCAACCTTGGCGGGCACAGGCTCGATCCCGTTTAGTTGGGGCAGTGGCGGCGCGGAGGGTTTTTCAATCGAAGGCGCTTTTACCGAACGAGCTTCCTGCTCTTCCTTGTCGCGCACATACTCGGCGAAGTTGCCGGGATAGATCACCACCCCGCCATCCTTGACTTCGAGAACCTTGGTCGCGAGCCGGTCCAGAAAATACCGGTCGTGCGAGACGAAGATCACGGTTCCCGAGAAAGATTCGATCGCTTCAAGCAAGACGTCCTTGGCGCGCATGTCGAGGTGGTTGGTAGGCTCGTCGAGCAGCAGAAAATTCGAAGGCGAAACCAGAATTCGCGCCACGGCATACCGGTTGCGCTCGCCGCCCGAGAGCACGCCCAGCGGCTTGAAGACATCGTCGCCGGAAAACAGAAAGCAGCCCAAGAGCGACCGCAGCTCAAGCTCCGGAACCCGAATGGCAGCACGGCTGATATCGTCCAACATGCGCGCCTCGGGGTCCAGCACCTTGTACTGATCCTGTGCGAAATACTCCGGAATCACGTTGTGGCCGAGTTGAACCGTCCCTGAAGTGGGCGATTCCACGCCCGTCAGCAACCGAATCAGCGTCGATTTACCCGCTCCGTTGTGCCCCACCAGCGCCACGCGGTCGCCGCGCTCGATGGTGAAATTCACCCCCGCCAGCACCCGCTTTTCTCCGTAGCTCTTGGCCAGGTTTTGCACCGTGACCACCGTGCGCCCGGAGGGCGGCGGCTGCGGAAACGTGAAATGAATCACGGGTTCTTCTTCGGGGATTTCGATGCGCTCGATCTTCTCCAGCTCCTTGATCCGCGACTGCACCTGCTTGGCCTTCGTGGCCTGCGCGCGGAAGCGATTGATGAAGGCCTCCAGATGCTCGATCTGCTCGCGCTGGTTCTTGTACGCCGCGATCAACTGCGCCTTGCGCTCTTCCTTCTGCTTCAGATATTTGGTGTAATTGCCGGCATAAATCTGCAAGCGCTTGTTCCATATCTCGACAGTCCGGTCGACGGTGACATCGAGAAAATACCGGTCATGCGAGATCAGAATGTAGCCGAAGGGATAGCCGCGCAGATAGCCCTCAAGCCAGTTGCGCGTTTCGAGGTCGAGATGGTTGGTCGGCTCGTCGAGCAGCAGCAGATTGGGCCGCGCCAGCAGCAGCTTGGCCAGCGCAATGCGCATCTGCCAGCCGCCACTGAACTCCTCCGTCCGTCTCGCCCAGTCCGTTTTCCCAAAACCTAAACCGGTAAGCACCGACCCCACCTGCGCATCCAGCGCATAGCCATCCAGCGCGTGAAAACGCCCTTGCAGCATGGAGTAGCGCTCCGCCGCAGCCGCATATTCCTGCCCCTCGTGGTCGAGCGCGGCCATCTGCCCGGCCAGCGACTCGATCTCCGTCTCCATCAGGCGCAGCTCGTCGAAGACACTCAGGCACTCGTCGAAAACCGAGCGCCCGCTCAGCCGCAACCCCTCCTGCGGCAGATAGCCGATGGACATGCCGCGCGTCCGCTGCATCTGGCCGTAGTCCAGCGTCTCCAGACCGGCCAGCACCTTCATCAGCGTGGACTTGCCTGTGCCGTTGGCGCCCACCAGCGCCGTCTTTTCCTGCGCCGTGATCAGCCAGTTAGCGTCTTGAAAGAGAATTCGCGGCCCAAACCGCTTGCCTGCATTTTGTAGTGAAAGCATTCCCATTCAGGATATCGTCAATGGGCGCTCCACATCTCGCTTGCAGTTGCCGGAGATGTAGGCTTTCATGCAGATATAAGACAATGCTGAGTATGGAATCCGCCCGAACGGCAGTCCGCATCGACAAATGGCTCTGGGCCGCCCGCTTCTTCAAGACCCGCGCCCTGGCCCAGAAATCCTGTGAGATGGGCCGAATCGAGTCCAACGGCCACCTGGCCAAGGCCGCGCGCGATGTCCGCATCGGCGACATGCTCAAAATCAAGAACGAAGGCGGCGAATTCGAGGTTGAAGTCCTTGCACTGAGCGAGATGCGCGGCCCGGCAGCCGTAGCCCAGGCCCTCTATCGCGAAACCGAGGCCAGCCGCGAACTTCGCCTCAAACTCGCCGCGGAGCAGAAAGCCATGCAGCAAGTCGAAGGCTTCCTGCCGGTGGCGAAGCCCTCCAAACGCGACCGCCGACAGATCAACCGGTTCCGCGGCCGGGGGT